>Ga0065721_10052493_pt1 | contig 11793 bp, 10 predicted proteins | sample Mesricmetagenome_FD_59108 | JGI IMG/M metagenome (GOLD analysis project Ga0065721, IMG submission 59108) | Mesophilic microbial community from rice straw/compost enrichment Sample: eDNA_1 v2 (version 2) | ecosystem: Engineered > Solid waste > Grass > Composting > Bioreactor | place: USA: Davis...
ATTTCGCTTATAGTTGTACACAGCTTACTCCTGCTGAACCGGTACGGAGGGTTGTTTTATTTTTAATTCAGGGTAGCTACTACTGCATTAACGTTACTAATTGCCGTTAATTGCAGGCGCGCGGGGTTAATTGTTCTACTGTTTGAAATCGAAGCCCAGCCTTCTTTCCATCGCCGCCGGCAATGTGGGTAATTTCCTTCTTTCAATCAAAAAACTGGTGAGCCGGGCAATGTCGGCAAAGATATAATGTTTGTCCAGCGCGCCTTTCAGATAATCACGTCCGGTGCTGCCACCGGTGCCTATACGCGTGCCGATCATTCGATGCACCATGTTCATATGCCGGTAACGCCAGGTGCTGAGCTGCTCGTCGATTTCAAGCAGGCTGTTCAATAACTGGAAAGGCAACTGCAAAATAGGATAACCGCGGTACAACATGATGAACAATGCGGCGCGGCTGGCGCGGGGCGACAAATGCCGCTCAGCATTTTGCCCGGCAGTATCCGAAAACATGGCATCAAAATACTGCAGGTTGTTTTGTTCGGCTTCGGCCAGGCTGCCGGAATAAATAGCGCGGTAGTCGTTCCAGAATACATGTCCGTCGCCTTCGCTGGTAATAGCCTTATAATCCTGCCAGTTCGCTGTTTCTTCAAAAAACGGCATACGTTCCAGCCAACTGTTCAACAGTTCCAGGAACGATCTTTCCTGCTCGGCTTTTTTGATGATATCGATGTGCTGCTGCCGCAGCTGGCTGATATAATATTCCTGGGCATGGCGTTGCTGGTATTTAAGGCCCAGCCTGGCTTCCAGCAGTTTGAACTGCCAGCTTTGAAAACCCGAAGCAGGCCGCAACATATCCCTGAAGTCGAGGAAATCCATGGGTGTCATGGTTTCCATGATATCGATCTGGTGCACCAGTACTTTCAGAATGGTGACCATGCGGTTGAGACGGTGCACCACGGTTTGCAACTCGGGCGAGTTGTCGTTAAGCGCCGGCTTTTGCATGATGGCCGCTACAGAGTCGGCTTCGTATAAAAGCTGTTTGAACCAAAGCTCATAAGCCTGGTGAATGACAATGAAGAGCATTTCATCGTGCGCAGGCTGCTGGTTTTTCTCGCTTTCAGGTAACTGGGCATCCAGAATTTTGTCCAGGCGCAGGTAATCACTGTAGTGTACTCCGTTTTGGTGCATGGCAGGCAAGTTTATTCAAATTCGTATCCTATATCCTGGCGGAAATAAATGCCATCGAAACTGATCTGTTGTAATACCAGTTTCGACCTGGCTACGGCGGTGCTGATATTATTGCTGTAAGAAGTTACGCACAATACACGGCCGCCGCTGGTCACCACCTGGCCGTCTTTTTCGGCCGTGCCGGCATGAAATACCAGGCTGTCGGCCGGCAGCGGTTCGTTCAATCCTTCTATCACAAACCCCTTTTCATACGAACCGGGATAACCACGGCTTACAGCCATTACGGTGCAGGCATAGCGGTTATCGTGTTCGATGTTCACTTCATTCAGCCTGCCTTCCACGGTAGCCATAAACAGGCTCACCAGGTCGTTCTTCAGCCGGGGCATCACCACCTCGGTTTCGGGGTCGCCCATACGGCAGTTGTATTCGATCACATAGGGCTCATCACCCACCTTGATCAATCCAAAAAAGATAAATCCCTTATAGTCGATGGCTTCTTTTTCCAGTCCGCGTACGGTGGGCTCTATCACTTTTTCCACCACCTTTTGCATAAAGGCCGCGTCGGCAAATGGCACAGGGCTCACGGCGCCCATACCGCCGGTATTCAAACCGGTATCGCCTACCCCCACCCGTTTATAATCCTTGGCTTCGGGCAGCAGTACATAGTTTTTGCCATCGGTAAGTACAAACACGCTTAATTCAATGCCTTCCAGGAAATCTTCCACCACCACTTTTTTACTGGCATCGCCAAACTTGCCCTGGTGCAACATCAATTCGTATTCGGCAATGGCTTCCACATGGCTTTGGCAAATCAATACGCCCTTGCCGGCAGCCAGTCCATCGGCTTTCAGCACAATAGGCAGGGGATGGTTTTGAAGATAGGGTATGCCTTCTTCATAATTGCTTTCGTCGAATTCCTTGTAGGCGGCGGTGGGAATGTTGTGCCTGATCATGAACTTTTTGGCAAAGGCCTTGCTGCCCTCTAGCTGGGCGCCGTATTGCGAGGGGCCGATCACGGCCACATGCTGCACTTTTTCATCCTTTCTGAAGGCATCGGTAATGCCCTTTACCAGCGGTTCCTCGGGACCCACGATCAGCAGGGCGATATCGTTATCGAGCACAAATTGTTTGATGGCGTCGAAATCGGTCATGGGCAGGTTTACATTGGTGCCGTGCTGCGCTGTTCCGGCATTTCCGGGCGCAATAAAAAGCCTGTCGCATTGGGTACTTTGTGTCAGTTTCCAGGCCAGGGCATGTTCGCGGCCACCAGAGCCTAATAGTAATATATTCATGGTGTTACTGAAGTAGTTTTGCCGGGGCGAAGGTCGTAATTCGACGGGTATTTGTCAATTTATTCTGCGGCGGGCCTTTGTCGGCCCGTTTTGTGAAATTTGGCCCGGGGCTAACGGCTGTAAGGAATTTATCACTATTTTGGGCGCTTAAAATACTGCTACACGTTCGCACGCAAACAAAAACTAATGTATGAATCAAGACGCTGTTACTATTCCTAAATCTGTAACCCCCACTCCGCCGTCGAAGGGCCACCCCAAAGGGTTATATGTTTTGTTCGCCACGGAAATGTGGGAACGATTCAACTACTATGGCATGCGTGCCATATTGATTCTGTTCATGACCCAGGCGCTTTTATTCGATAAGGTATTTGCCTCCAACCTGTATGGCAGCTATACCAGCCTGGTTTACCTGACACCCCTTTTGGGCGGTTTTATTGCCGACAGGTACTGGGGCAATAAACGGTCTATCATAGCCGGGGGAATTGTAATGGCCATCGGTGAATTTGTTTTATTCTTTTGTGCCTCCCTGTATAATTCAGCCCCTGGTTTATCCTCGATCCTGTTTTTTACCGGTCTGGGTCTCATGATCGCCGGCAATGGCTTTTTCAAACCAAACATTTCATCCATGGTGGGCCAGTTGTATCCAAAAGGCGACAGAAGGATCGATGCAGCTTACACCATCTTTTATATGGGTATCAATGTGGGAGGGGCTTTAGGCCCCTTTGTTTGTGGCCTCGTGGGTAATACCGGTAACCCGGCCGATTTTAAATGGGCCTTTTTGGCAGCGGGTATCGGTATGTGTCTCAGCGTCATTGTTCAAAAGATCTACCAGTCGAAATATGTCAGATCGCCCGAAGGACATTCCCTGGGCGATGTGCCGGCATCGGCACCCAAACATTTCTCCAACCCCCTGTTTATCGTGCTTGGGTTCCTGGCGTTTTCTGCCCTGATGATCGGCGCATTATATGTTGATGCGAATGTTTTTAGTTACATGTCTTATTTGCTGATTGCCTGTGTGTTGTTTATTGCCTTTGTGATCTTTGCCGACAAATCATTAAACAGAATTGAAAGGCAGCGTATCGGCGTGATCTTTATCGTAGCCTTTTTTGTGATCTTCTTCTGGTCGGCCTTCGAACAGGCAGGCGCCTCGCTTACTTTTTTCGCCGATGAACAAACACAGCGCGATCTTGGTTTTTTTGTAGTGCCAGCCAGTTGGTTCCAGTCGCTCAACTCCATATTTGTAATTGTATTCGCACCCATCTTTGCATGGATGTGGCTGAAAATGGGCCGTCGCGAACCCGCCTCTCCTACTAAAATGGCCATTGGCTTATTATTGCTGGCTATAGGTTATGTGTGGATTGCATTTGGTGTGAAAGACGTTCAACCCAATGTAAAAGTGAGTATGATATGGCTGATTGGTATGTACGCCCTGCACACCTGGGGTGAGCTGGCCTTATCGCCTATTGGACTTTCGCTGGTAAACAAACTGGCTCCTTTAAAATTTGCATCGTTGCTGATGGCCGTTTGGTTCCTGGCCAATGCCGCCGCCAATAAGCTGGCCGGTGTATTAAGCGCCCTGTATCCCGAAAATGGCAAAACGACCATCTTCCTGGGTTACCAAATGAATACCATGTACGACTTCTTTATGCTGTTTGTGTTTATGGCGGGACTGGCATCGTTGATATTGTTCCTGCTTACGAGGCAGTTGCAGAAGATGATGCATACGTAAAAAAGACAAAGGGGAAGTAAACCTCCCCTTTGTCTTTAATTCATTTTGAACGGCACGATCATCTCAAACACCGGTATATTCACCTCAAAATTCGATTTGTTAAAAAGATTTTCCATCAGGTAGGTACCATACATCTTACCCATTTCGCTGCGCAGGTTGCAGCCACTTACATACTGGTAACGCTCACCCGGCTGTAAGGTAGGTTGTACGCCCACCACGCCCTCGCCTTCCACCTCGCGGTTGTTGCCATTGCTGTCGATGATATACCAATGGCGGCGGTGTAGTTTTACGGGAAAGTTGTTGTGATTTTCAATGGTGATGCGGTAGGCAAACATATACTCGCCCGATACAGGATTAGAGTAATCAGGCTGATAAAAAGTTTCGACACTTATTTCAATGCCTTCAGAAATCTTTGACACCATCGGGAACAGTTTGGAATTTAAAGATAATCAAAAATAAAGGGCAGCCAATAGTAATCGTCGAAGTTTTAATATGAATTATTGGGGCAGCATGCTAATTTTGCCCCGTCTTTTAGCTATACATGTACACATAAAATAATACTTATGAAAATAAATATGGCCAAAAAAATAGCAGTGGCCAAAGGAGATGGAATAGGCCCCGAAATCATGAGCGCAGTACTGAAGATATTTGAAGCCAGCCAGGTACCGCTCGAATACGAGATGGTGGATATGGGTAAGTGGGTATTCGACAAAGGCTTTTCGAACGGTATGACGCCCGAGGCTAAACAAACCATCGAGCAATACGGCATCCTGTTCAAGGGCCCCATGGAAACCCCTAAGGGCAAAGGCGTTAAAAGCGTGAATGTTACGGCCCGTAAAACCTGGAATACCTATGCCAACAAACGCGTATTTCAAACCCTGCATGGGGTAGATACGGTGTTTAGCAAGGCCGGTATACCCATCGACATTACGGTAGTACGCGAAAATATCGAAGATACCTATGGCGGTATCGAGCACATGCTCACCCACGATGTGGCCCTCAGCCGCCGTTTTATTACCCGCCCGGGTAGTTTACAGGTGATCCGGTATGCCTTTGAAATGGCCAGACAAAAGAACGCCCGCCGCATTACCTGCGGTCACAAGGCCAATATCATGAAGATCACCGACGGGCTTTTCCTGGAATGTTTTTACGAAGTAGCCAAAGAATATCCCGAACTGAAAGCCGATGACGTGATCGTAGACGACCTGTGTATGAAACTGGTTACCCGCCCCGATACCTTCGATGTGGTGGTGCTTACCAACCTGCAGGGCGATATCGTATCCGATCTCTGCGCCGGCCTGGTAGGCGGACTGGGTTTTGCACCCAGCGCCAATATCGGCGACCATATTTGCATTTTTGAAGCCGTGCATGGCACTGCCCCCGATATTGCCGGTAAGAACATTGCCAACCCTACGGCCCTGCTGCTGAGCGGACTGGCCATGTTACGCCACCTGGGTTTTATGGAGCATGCAGCCAATATTGAGAATGCCCTCTTGTACACCCTGGAACAGGGCGTACGTACCGGCGATTTTGGCGATAAAAGCAAACCCGCTTTAAATACCACCGAATTTGCCGACGCTATCATAGCCAATTTTGGTAAACAACCGGCTTTGAATCCCAAGCCTTTGCTGCCCAACAAACCCGTGGTGGCCACGCATTTTACGCTGGAAAAAAATCCCATGCTGGTATCGAAAGAAATGGAGGCGGAAAAGATCGTGGGAGTGGATATGTTTATCGAAAGCGCCGAGCAGCCGGATGTGATTGCGCAGAAATGCCAGCGCCATGCGGGGGTGAAATTCAACCTCATTAATATCAGCAACCGCGGCACGCAGGTATGGCCTACCGGTTCGGTTTATACGAACCTGGTGAACCAGTACAATGTACGTTTCGAAAGCATCGATAATTACCCGCTGAACCAGCAGGATGTATTGGGGTTGTATGTGAGTTTGAGCGGGGATTTCAAGATATGTTCTTCTGAGTTGTTGAATATGTGGGGTGATAAGAAGGCGTATTCGCTGGCGCAGGGACAGTAACCCCCATCGGTTAACCGCCTGCTTTTTTCGATTGGCTATAGCCGTTCTTTAATAAATATTGCATCACTTTGTCGCGCTGGTCGCCCTGCACAATGATCTCACCGTCTTTGGCAGAACCGCCGGTGCCGCAAGAATTCTTTAGTTTTTTACCGAGGTCCTGCAGGTCGGCATCGGTGCCGATAAAGCCGGTGATGAGGGTGACGGCTTTGCCGGCGCGTTGTTTGGTATCGAGCCAGATGCGGAGTTTTTGCTGACCGGGCGGCAGGGTGGTTACCTGCTCCTGTTCTTCTTCGAACCTGAAGTTGGGATCGGTGCTATAGACGAAGCCCCTGTTGTCGGGTTTGTTTTTTTTGCTCATGAGTGATTGAGTTTTCTGGTTGCTATGGCCCCGGGTTGCACCCGGGGGTACCAATAGGGTTGCCCTTGCGGGCAATGCCTCCGTGGGGCGCGCTATATTATTACGGCCTTGAGGCTGAGGTCGAGGCTGACGGCCTGGTGGATGAGGGCGCCTACGCTTACGTAATCAACGCCGGTAGCTGCATATTCGGTGATATTGTCTAATGTGATACCGCCGCTGGCTTCGGTTTCGCATTGGCCGTTGATTATTTTTAATGCCTGCTTTAACTGTTCGGGTGTAAAGTTATCCAGCATAATTACATCCACCTTTCCCATCGCCACTACTTTCTCTACATCTTCCAAAGTTCTTGTTTCCACTTCTATTCTTAAGCCCGGCTTTACGTTTTGTACATAATTCCATGCCCGTTCAATGGCATTTTGCAACCCACCACTGTAATCGATATGATTATCCTTCAACATGATCATATCATACAACCCCATACGGTGGTTGTGCCCGCCGCCGATACGCACGGCCTCCTTTTCCAACAAACGGAAGTTGGGTGTTGTTTTGCGGGTATCGAGTAAACGGGTTTTGTAGCCCTTTAGTTGATCGGTATATCTTTTGGTGAGTGTGGCAATGCCGCTCATGCGCTGCATGCAATTCAACACCAGGCGTTCGCATTGCAGAATGGTGTGTACGCTGGCGGTTACTTCAAAAGCCTGCTCGCCGGCCTGCATGGGATCGCCGTCTTGTTTGAAAGGCGTGAATTGAATGGAGGGTTCTTTGTATTGAAAGATGGCCCGGGCTATTTGCATACCGGCCAGTATACCATTTTGTTTGATCTTTAAAACGGCTTTGCCTTTTGTATCGGGTGGAATGGAAGACAGGGTGGAATGATCGCCGTCGCCGATATCTTCCTCTAAGGCTGATTTTATGAGGGTGTGTAACTGTTCATCGAATGTGCGCATAACACAAAGGAAATGAAAAATAAGAAATAAGGAATGAAAAATGAGAAAGTGAAATACAAGGCTGTATTCTACTTTCTCATTCCTTATTTCTTATTCTTTATTTCTTATTCCACTGCCTCGAAACCCAACTCCTGCACCACCTCCTTATTCCCCTTCTTCTTCATAAAAAACTTCGTACGAAAATTGGCGTTTTTGGTTTGCAGCAATCCAATGCAAAACTGCGAGCCATTTTGCTCGCCCTTATGTTTCACCACAAAATTCTTTACAGAGTTGTTGGCAAAAAAATCTTTGAGGATCATCTCTGCCTGGCTCTTGCTGTAATTATCGCTTTTACCGGGCAAAGAAATATCTACACGGGTATCAAAGTATTTCGATAGTTGGGTGGCGCTGCCACTTTTAATGGCATTTACTACATCATCGATAGAGTACAATGGGGTAAATGACACCAGGACCAGCGAAATAGCAACCATCGCAAATCCCAGATTTTTTTTCATAATCGATTGTTTTTTAATGAACTTCTGCTATTGGGGCTAAAAATATGCCAAAGTAAGTTTATCACGAAAAAATACTACAACCACGGTATTGCGTTACCTTTGCGCCGCGCGATAGTAAAATCATCACAATCATTAAGTTACATGAAAACGCCAAAAGCTATTCTAGTCATCATGGACGGATGGGGTCTGGGACCTGTAAAAAACGCCGACGCCATTCAAAATGCCAATACGCCCTTCGTAAGCTCATTGTATTCAAAATATCCCAACACTACACTCATCACCTGCGGTGAGGCGGTAGGGTTACCCGACGGACAAATGGGTAACAGCGAAGTAGGCCACCTGAACCTGGGCGCGGGCCGCATCGTATACCAGGAGCTGCAACGTATCAATGTAGCCGTACGCGATGGCTCCTTTGCACAAAACCCGGTATTGCTCGATGCCATCCGCTCCAGCAAAGCCAATAACAAACCGTTGCACCTCATCGGCCTGGTGAGCGATGGCGGCGTACACTCGCATACCAACCACCTGAAAGCCATTACGTCGTTATGCCAACAGGAAGGCCTGAGCGAAGTATTCATTCACGCGTTCACCGATGGCCGCGATACCGATCCTAAAAGCGGACTGGGTTATGTAACCAGCCTGCAACAGCACCTGAACCAAACCACCGGCAAAATAGCCAGCATCAGCGGCCGTTATTATGCCATGGACCGCGATAAACGCTGGGAACGCGTAAAACTGGCCTACGATGCCCTGGTGAACGGCATCGGCGAAAAAGCCACCGACGCGCTGGCCGCCATCGAGCAATCCTATGCCAACAATGTTACAGACGAATTTATAAAGCCAACGGTTGTCATCGCTTCCGATCAAAAACCGCTGGCCACCATACAGGACGGCGATACGGTGATCTGTTTCAACTTCCGCACCGACCGCTGCCGCGAGATCACCCAGGTGCTGTCGCAAACCGATATGCCCGATTTCGGCATGAAAAAACTCAACCTGCACTATACCACCATGACGGAGTACGACAAAACCTTCAAAAATGTGCAGGTGATATTCGAGAACGACAACCTCAACAATACACTGGGGGAGATACTGGCCAATAACGGTAAAAAACAAATACGCATAGCCGAAACGGAGAAATATCCACACGTATCGTTTTTCTTTAGCGGCGGACGGGAAACACCATTTGAAGGCGAGCGCCGTATTTTGATACAATCTCCCAAGGTGGCCACCTACGACCTGAAGCCCGAAATGAGCGCCATCGAGGTAACCGATGCCATTGTACCGGAGATAGAGAACGAAACAGCCGATTTTATTTGCCTCAACTATGCCAATGCCGATATGGTGGGTCATACCGGGGTGTTTGAAGCTGCCATCAAAGCAGTGGAAACGGTGGATGCCTGTGTACAAAGAGTGGTAACTGCTGCGCTGGATCATGGTTATACCGTGTTCCTCACAGCCGATCATGGCAATGCCGATTTTATGATCAACAACGACGGTACACCCAATACCGCGCATACCATGAACCCGGTGCCCTTTTTTGTGATCGATAAAGAATGGAAAGGCACGGTAAAACCTGGCAAGCTGGGCGATATGGCCCCTACCATCCTTACCAGGATGCAATTGCCCATCCCGGCCGAAATGACGGGCCATGTATTGATCTAGGAAACTTCATTTGCACCCGGAGGTTCTTCCTGTGGAATATGGTCGCGGTCGCCTTTGCTGTAATCATAGGCCCAGCGGTGTACCTCCGGTATTTCATCTTCCCAATTACCATGCGGTGCATGAATGGGGGTGGTCCATTCCAGGGTATTGGCCTTCCACGGGTTGCGCGTGGTGACCTTACGGCCCTTGTAGATCGAATAAAAGAAATTGGCGAGGAACAACAGCTGCACGGCAAACACCACGATGGTGACCACCGATATAAAATGATTTAAAGTATCGAACTTATTGAACGACTCCCAGTTCGAGAAATCGAAATAACGCCTGGGCACACCCGCCAGGCCCATATAATGCATGGGCCAGAATATCAGGTAAGCGCCTATCATGGTTACCCAGAAATGAATATAACCCAGCGTGGTATTCATAAAACGCCCATACATTTTCGGGAACCAGTGATAAATACCCGAGAACATGCCAAACATGGCCGCCACACCCATTACCAGGTGAAAATGCGCAATCACAAAATACGTATCATGTACATGTATATCGATGGTGGAATTACCCACAAAAATGCCTGTTAGTCCGCCTGAAATAAACATGCTCACAAAACCTATGGCAAACAGCATGGCCGGCGTGAAGTGAATACTACCCCGCCACAGGGTAGCCAGCCAGTTGAATACCTTGATGGCTGAAGGAATGGCTATGAGCAGGGTGAGCAATACAAATACCGAGCCCAGGAAGGGGTTCATACCGCTTACAAACATATGATGCGCCCATACCAGGAACGACAATACGGCAATGGCGAATAACGACCCTACCATAGCCGAATAACCGAAGATGGGTTTGCGTGCATTCACGCTGATCACTTCCGAGGCTATACCCATAGCGGGTAAAATAACGATATATACTTCAGGGTGACCCAGGAACCAGAACAGGTGCTGGTACATGATGGCGTTCCCGCCTTCGTTGGCCAGGGCGCCCCCGGTAGAGAGAAAAATATCGTTCAGGTAAAAACTGGTGCCCATATTCCTGTCGAATATCAGCAGTATAAAAGCCGACAACAATACGGGAAAAGATAATACGCCGAGTGTGGCTGTAAAGAACAGGGCCCAGATGGTGAGCGGGATGCGCATCATGCTCATTCCCCTGGTGCGCAGGTTCAACACAGTGGAAATATAGTTGATGCCCGCCAGCAATTGCGATACCACAAACAGGGCGAGGCTGATGAGCCAGAGGTCCATGCCCCTCCCCGATCCCGGCATGGCCGCTTTCAGGGCGCTGAGGGGCGGATAGGCCGTCCACCCGCCGGCAAAGGGCCCGGTTTGTATAAACAGCGAGGACAGCATCACCACACTGGAGGCAAAAAAGAACCAGTACGACAACATATTGAGGAATGGGGAAGCCATATCCCGCGCGCCAACCTGCAAGGGTATCAGGAAGTTGGCGAAGGTGCCGCTGAGCCCCGCAGTGAGCACAAAAAATATCATGATGGTGCCGTGCATGGTGACCATGCCGTAATAGGCATCCTGGGTGATGGTGCCGTTAGGCGCCCAGCGTCCTATGATGTTCTCCAGCATGGGCATGGCTTCGCCGGGTGTGCCCAGCTGCAGGCGGAACAGCACCGAGAAGGCGCCGCCTATGATGGCCCAGATCATGCCGGTGATGAGGAATTGTTTGGAGATCATTTTGTGATCCTGGCTGAAGACGTAGGTTGTCCAGAAGTTGCCGTGGTGGTGGTGGGTGTGGCCGTTGCTGTGGTCGGTTGTGGTGGTGCGTATCTCCCTTTGTTCCATGAGCCTTTTTTGGCATTTTGCAGCAAAAAGTGCGCCTTGGGGTGGAATTCGGAGGTCGGAGGTCAGAAGTCGGAGGTCGGAAGTCGGATGGTTATTGCATCCTCTGACCTCCGACTTCTGACCTCCGACCTCCCCGTTTTTTTATAAACAGCGCAGCTTTTGCATCAAAATTTTGTCTAAATTACAGGGCAACCAAACGGTTCTTATGACCGAAGAAGCCATTTTACAAGGCTGTTTACGTAATGATACGACTGCCCAGCGGGAGCTATACAATCGCTTTAGCCCCAAAATGCTGTC
>Ga0065721_10007919_pt1 | contig 11792 bp, 4 predicted proteins | sample Mesricmetagenome_FD_59108 | JGI IMG/M metagenome (GOLD analysis project Ga0065721, IMG submission 59108) | Mesophilic microbial community from rice straw/compost enrichment Sample: eDNA_1 v2 (version 2) | ecosystem: Engineered > Solid waste > Grass > Composting > Bioreactor | place: USA: Davis...
AAAGGGCAGCGCAGGCTGCCCTTTTTTGTTTTACTGCTGCGCGCTTCGGCATATACCCTGAACGGGATAGTCCGACTGCAGCCTAATGTTTGTTATTCAATTGACCGGTCCCCCGGCGCCCTTCACAATTCAAGTCGTTTTGCGTCTCCCCTGGCTGTTGCGCCGCGCCTGTAAACCACATCGCTTTCGCAAGGAGTTATTAGATCATGCTCGATATTCTTGTCCTCGCTGCCGGTAAAGGTACCCGTATGCGTTCCGACCTGCCGAAGGTTCTCCATCCCATCGGCGGTAAACCGCTGGTTCAGCACGTGGTGGAAACGGCGCGTCAGGTGGGCGGGGATCGGATCATGGTGATCACGGGTCATGGGGCCGAGCTGGTTGAACAGCGTATGGCGGCGAGTGATATCAGCTTTGTTCTGCAGGCTCAGCAGCTGGGTACCGGCCACGCCGTGCAGCAGGCCCTGCCCCAGTTACGCAGTGAAGCGACAGTGCTGATTCTTTATGGCGACGTACCTCTGACCCGCGCCGAAACCTTGCACAAACTGATCGCCCATGTGAACGACCAGCAGATGGGGCTGTTGACCGTGAACCTTCCCGATCCTACGGGTTACGGTCGTATCCTGCGCGATGCCAGTGGTGCGGTTACAGCCATCGTTGAGCACAAGGATGCCAATGAAGAACAGCGGCGGATCAACGAAATCAATACCGGCATCATGGCGGTAAAAGCGAAGCACCTGCAGCAGTGGCTGCCCCAGCTGAGCAACGATAATGCCCAGGGCGAATACTACCTGACGGACATCATCGCCCTCGCCCGCCAGAGCGGCGTGAGCATTCAGGTAGAACAACCTGGTGCGGTAGAAGAAGTGGAAGGTATCAACAACCGTCAGCAGCAGGCTGCACTGGAGCGGTTTTATCAGCGGCAAAAAGCCGGTGAACTGATGGTCGCCGGTGCAACCCTCCTGGACCCTGCCCGGTTCGACTGCCGTGGTGATCTGCAGGTTGGCCGCGATGTGGTGATTGATATCAACTGCGTATTTGAAGGTGATGTTGTACTGGGCGATGGTGTAACGATTGAGCCCAACTGCGTCATCATCAACAGCCGTATTGGCAACAACACTCACATCAAAGCGAACAGTCACATTGAAGATGCCGTTATCGCTGGCAACTGCGATGTCGGTCCGTTTGCGCGCCTGCGTCCGGGAACACAGCTGGCGGATGGAGCTAAGATCGGTAATTTTGTGGAGACCAAGAAAGCGGTCATTGGTGAAGGCAGTAAGGTAAATCACCTGAGCTACATCGGCGATACCACCATCGGCAAAAAAGCCAACATAGGTGCGGGCACCATCACCTGCAACTATGACGGGGTCAACAAATTCAAAACGGAGATCGGCGATCACGCTTTTATCGGCTCTAACTCGGCGTTGGTAGCGCCGGTCAAAGTCGGCAACCATGCTACGGTGGGTGCGGGATCAACCATCACAAAAGATGTGGCGGCAGCTGAACTGGCGATTGCGCGCGGCAAACAGCGCAACATTGAAGGCTGGGAACGCCCGGTGAAAAAGTCGTAAAAAAATGAAGCGCCGAAAGGCGCTTTTTTTATGGGCAAAATAAAATCGGCAATCAAGACAAGCTGACCGCAAAAAGAATTGGAAAAGCGTGATACAGATTGATGGCTGGAAAGAGCAGACGCTTTATTATCCTGCCATTCCCTGCAACACCTTCCACGCAACAATAATAATGAGGAGAGCAAGTCATGGGTCTGCCAAAATTCACGTTAACCGTCCTCCTGACCGGGCTTATCACCGCCTGTGGTGGTGGAGGTTCGTCCGATAATAATCCACCTGCCTCGTCGAGTTCTGCGGTTGCTTCGTCCAGCCCTGCAGTTTCGTCAGCTGCCGCTTCCTCCAGTGCGGGACTGTCGATCAGCAAATACATTGTGGTGGATCAGTTCGGCTATCTGCCGGATGCCACAAAAATCGCAGTGATCCGCGATCCTCAGACCGGCTTCGATGCCGCCGAGAGTTTTACGCCCGGCACCAGCTATAAACTGATAAACCTCGACACCGGTGAAACTGTCCACACCGCCGCACTCACCGCCTGGAAAGGTGGCGCTGAAGCAGAGGTTGCTGGAGACAAAGTCTGGTGGTTTGACTTCAGCAGTGTGACCGCACCCGGTACCTATGCGGTTATTGATGAACAACGCAATGTGCGTTCGCCAGCAGTCCGCATCGGCGAGGACGTCTACAAGTCGGTGCTTAAACACGCGACGCGTACGTTCTTCTATCAGCGTGCCGGATTTGCCAAAGTTCAGCCCTACGCTGAAACCGGCTGGACAGATGAAGCCAGTCACCTGGGTTCCTGCCAGGACACCTCCGCACGACTGTTCAAGCTCGAAGGTGGAAACGTTACCGGCGTGCCGGGTACGGAAAAAGATCTGTCCGGTGGCTGGTACGATGCAGGCGACTACAATAAGTACACCAACTGGCACGCCCATTATTTAGTTACGCTGTTACACAGCTACCTGGAAAATCCTGCTGCCTGGGAAGAAGATCTGAATATCCCTGAGTCCGGTGATGCTGTTCCCGACCTTATTGATGAGATTAAATGGGGCTTTGATTGGCTGAAGAAGATGCAGAACGAGGATGGTTCCGTATTGTCCATCCTCGGCCTGGCCCACGCCAGCCCGCCATCCGCCGCCACCGGCTGCAGTTACTATGGTCCTGCCAGTACCTCCGCCACGCTGAGTTCTGCCGCCGCATTTGCTTTTGGGGCGAAGGTATTTGCCGAGCTGGGTGCGACGCTGGAGGTGCCTGAGTTGATCAGTTATGCCAGCGACCTGAAAAGCCGNGCGGAAGAGGCCTGGGGATGGGCTGANGAAAACCCCGAGGTGCGGGTGAATAACAATCAGGGANTCTATGCGGGTCTGGGTGCAGGTGATCAGGAAGTTTGTCCCAACTACGAGACGATTACTGAGGAAGTCAATCGGGAGCAGGCAAGACAGTACTGTATAGCTCAGCTGTTGGAGAAGAGGGTGAATGCCGCGGTGTATCTGTACGGGCTGACGGGAGACAACGCCTATAAATCCATCGTCGAGGGGTTTATCAACGAGAATCGACTTTACTGGGTTTCACACTGGAATGAGAACCGGGTGAGCACCTTCTTTTACTATGCGAGCCTGCCTGGGGTGACACCGGCAATCGCCAACGATATTCGCGGGGATTTTGCAAATTCCATGAATACGCCGGACCTGCTGGGTGGTTATCGCAACAACAGCGGTGCCTATCTGGCGCACATGGCCGCCGTTGATTTTACCTGGGGCAGCAATCGCTCCATCTCCCAGAGAGGCACCCTGTTCCATAAGCTGATCGACCTGCCGGGGCAGGACGGCAATGAAGCGAGAAACGCCGCGCTGAGTTATCTGCATTACCTGCATGGCACCAATCCACTGGGTATGGTCTACCTGTCCAATATGAATTCAGCGGGTGCCCACCATTCGGTCAACGAGTTCTACCATTCCTGGTTCAGCAATGACAGTGACCTGTGGGATCGAGTGGGCGAATCGGTTTATGGCCCGGCGCCCGGTTTCCTTGTGGGCGGGCCTAACCCTTCTTATGATTGGGACGGTAACTGCACATCAGCCAATCCTAATCCGGGCTGTGGCGCTGCAGCACCCACGCCACCGAAGGGACAGCCTGCGATGAAGTCCTATCTGGATTTCAACACCAGTTGGCCGCTCAATTCCTGGCAGGTTACGGAGAACCACAACGACTACCAGGTTGCCTATATCCGCCTGCTTTCCAAGTTCGTGCAATAACCTGACGCCCGGTTAGCCGGGCCTTCCTTCCTCCGTAGGTCGGCTTAGCGCAGCGTAAGCCGACTTGCCCTTCTCCATCGGGTAATTGTCGGATTACGCCTACGGCTAATCCGACCTACTTATTGCCGATATCTTGCATAAAAGTTTCGAAAGCGTAGAATACCTTTCGTTTCGAAACATAAGGCCGTGGACCCGCTACTGAAATGACCAAGCGCAATACCCAGCAACGCCGCCGCGCCATCGTTGAGCTGCTCAATACCGAAGGGGAAGTCAGCGTTGAGGCNTTGGCTTCCCGCTTTGAAACCTCCGAAGTCACTATNCGTAAAGACCTGTCCGCCCTTGAGAGTAATGGCTTACTTCTACGTCGTTACGGCGGTGCTGTACCGGTTCCTCAGGAACTGATTGCGGACCCCTCGGTTGAGAAAGTTTCGGTTCGTAAGCAATCCCTCGCCAAGGCGGCGGCTGAGCTGATTCGCGACCATAACCGCATCATCCTCGACAGCGGCAGTACCACTACCGCTGCGCTCCTGCCGGAGTTGTCCCACAAACAGGGTCTGGTGGTGATGACCAACTCCCTGAGTGTGGCGAATGCGTTGCGGGAGCTGGAGAACGAGCCGACCATCCTGATGACCGGCGGCACCTGGGACCCTAAATCGGAAGGCTTTCAGGGGCAGTTGGCGGAGCAGATTCTCCGGTCTTACAACTTCGATCAGTTTTTTATCGGTGCGGATGGCTTGGACCTCGAGCGCGGTACCACCACCTTCAACGAACTCTACAGCCTCAGCCGGGTGATGGCCGACGTCGCGCGGGAGGTAATCGTCGTGGCGGAGTCGGAGAAGATCGGGCGCAAGATCCATAACCTCGAACTGCCCTGGTCATCCGTCAATGTACTGGTCACCGACGAAGACATCAGCCCTGCTGCTAAAAAGCAGATTGAACAACAGGGCGTACAGGTTATCTGCACAAATGCAGCTTAACGTCGTGATCACCAGATGCGCTCGCGCCTCCAAAACTATTAAGCCGATTCATGCCGCGCATTCAAACAACGTAGGTCGGATTAGCGCAGCGTAATCCGACAAACCAGCAATCGCTTCATCAAACGCACAACAAACGTCAGGTACAACACCGACACTCCCCCTACCGGGGAACATCAACAACCGAACAGCAACAAACAAAACTGGAGATCAACATGTGTGGAATTGTCGGCGCAGTAGCGCAAAGGGATGTGGTGGATATTCTGGTGGAAGGACTTCGTCGCCTCGAATATCGCGGTTATGACTCAGCAGGTGTAGCTGTCGTCAACAGCGATGGTGAGCTCCAGCGTCTGCGTCGGCTGGGTAAGGTGAAGGAACTCGCGGATGCAGTGGCGGCGAGCCCTGTTCCCGGTGGTACCGGTATCGCTCATACCCGCTGGGCGACTCATGGAGAACCCAGTGAACGCAATGCGCATCCGCACATTTCCCCCGACAATATCGCCGTGGTCCATAACGGCATCATTGAAAATCACGCNCGCCTGCGCAGCGAACTGCAGGCCAAAGGCTATGTGTTCAACTCAGANACAGATACCGAAGTTATTGCCCACCTGGTACACCAGGAACTGAAACAAACCGACTCTCTGCTGGACGCCGTTCAGCGCACGGTAAAACAGCTGGAAGGCGCTTACGGTACNGTATTGATGGANCGNCGCGATCCATCCCGCCTGGTTGTTGCNCGATCCGGCAGCCCCTTNGTCATNGGTCTGGGTATCGGTGAAAATTTTATTGCCTCGGATCAGCTCGCGCTCCTGCCGGTTACCCGTCGGTTTATCTTTCTTGAAGAAGGTGATGTAGCGGAGATTACCCGCCAGACCATCAGCATCTTTGATAAAGACGGCAATCCGGTTGAACGCGCCGTTCACGAATCCACGGCCAGCTACGATGCGGGTGACAAGGGTCAGTATCGTCACTTCATGCTCAAGGAAATTTATGAACAGCCCCAGGCGGTGATGAATACATTGGAAGGTCGCTTGGGCAGCGCCAGTGTGCTCGATGAAACCTTTGGCAATGGTGCAGCGGAGTTGTTCAAGAAGGTTAAGCATGTCCAGATCGTGGCCTGCGGCACCAGCTATCACTCGGCGATGGTAGCGCGCTACTGGCTGGAATCACTCGCTGGAATTTCCTGTAACGTTGAGATCGCCAGCGAGTTTCGCTATCGCAAATCCTTCGTCCAGCCTGACAGCCTGATCGTAACCATCAGCCAGTCCGGCGAAACCGCCGACACCCTTGCAGCCCTGCGCCTGGCTAAAGAACTGGGTTATCTCGGCAGCCTGACCATTTGTAACGTAGCAGGATCGTCGCTGGTGCGTGAGTCTGATCTTGCCTTTATGACCCGGGCCGGAGCAGAGATAGGTGTGGCTTCCACTAAAGCCTTCACCACACAACTGGTGGGACTGGCGATGCTGGTACTGGCCGTGGGCAAGTACAACGGCCTCAGCGAAAAACAGCAGGCCGATATGGTTGCCGCGTTAAAAAGCCTGCCGGCAAAACTGGAAGAGTCACTGACCTTGGCCAGTCGCATTGAAGCGCTCGCCGAAGAATTTGCTGATAAACATCACGCCTTATTCCTTGGCCGCGGTGATCAATACCCTATCGCGATGGAAGGTGCGCTCAAGCTGAAAGAAATTTCTTACATTCATGCTGAAGCTTACGCGGCGGGCGAACTCAAGCACGGCCCGCTGGCATTGATCGACGCACAGATGCCAATCATTGTCGTTGCACCGAATAACGATCTGTTGGAAAAACTGAAATCCAACGTCGAAGAAGTGCGCGCACGAGGCGGTATTCTGTATGTGTTCGCCGATACCGACGCGCATTTTGAGTCCGATGCGACCATGCGTGTTATCAACGTCCCCCACGCGCATCCCTGGCTCGCGCCGATTCTCTACACCCTGCCCTTGCAGTTGTTGAGTTATTACGTGGCGATTATTAAGGGGACGGATGTGGATCAGCCGAGGAATCTGGCGAAGAGTGTGACGGTTGAGTAAATTTAATGGCTGGCTGCTTTTCTTATTATCTGGCATCCAACTTATTCCGCAAAAACGGATGCCTTCTCGCGCTAAATTAGTTGGACGCGGGAGAAATTTCTAATATCTTGGCACCATTTTGGACAGGTCATCTACTGATGGGGTGGAGCACTTTTCAATGCGAGTGATAGTGTCGCCAATTATTTTACACCACCACCACAAGGCATGAATGTTTGTACATAGAATACGACGTTGTTGAGACAGATACGTTGCGCTAATTGTCGACGTCTGATGTTTTACTTCGTCGTCGCGTTCGCTTCTTCTCTACTATCGCATTAGCGGATGCACTGGAGAAGGAAAAACGTGATTACTATGGCATCGCTAATGTCAGTTGCTGAGTGGATCGGAGATTTACCCTGCTATTCATCAGGAACAGCGTCTGCGGTGCTTTCCGGAACAATGGCACCATATTTGGTATAGGTAGAAACTATATCTATGGGGATTATTTCGTCGCGCCTGGTACCGTCTGCGTTTTTAATATAGGCGTTGCAGCGGAAAGCCGCGTTTATATAACTATCCGGATCTTTTGGACTTCCGGTAATCGACTCCAGAATGTTACGAACTTCCACGCTGTAATACACCCAATAACGACCCTTCAGCACCCAGTCCTTTACCTGGGTTTCAACATTGCGCAAATGCGCGCCATTGGCTGCAGAGGTGATGGGATACATATTGCTGTTGTCGCCGGGCCCGCCAATATGATGGTTGAGTAAATGGCCCTTGATATAGCGCGATTGACCAGGGCGGCGCGGATTGGTAACCAGCTTGCCCATCACTCCGGCAAGTGCAGCTCTCCGGGGTGTGCTGCCCGCATCAATTTTATCTGTCCCAACCGGATCAGCCACCATACGGACTCCCACTGTATCGCCCGCCGCAACACCCGTGGTGTAGGTAATATTCGAGGCCATAGGCAAGCCTGGCGTAGTGCCTTTTAATGGCGTGTTAATATCAACAAACATCTCCTGGGTCGCGCGCACTTTCACGCGCGTAATGCCAGCGGCAGTCTGGTAGCCGACCTCGGTTAAAGCGAGGCGATTTTTAATGGGCAGGAAATATTCCGCGAGCGTATCAGTACCATCAGTCGTCTCCACCGCCAGCATCAACAGTTGGCGCGCACCGTTTAAATCGATGCGCTCTTCATCTGCGCTTCTTGGCGTGGTGACAGGAGGATCATTTAAGGTACTCAAGGTAAGCGGATTGGGAAGACGCCCACCCGAATCGCCCACACCACCCAGCAAAGGCGTGAGGTGGGTGGCAAGCAAATCCATTTTCTGGTTGAGTTCAGCGCGCAACGCCGTGGTATCTGCACCTTCCGCCATGCGCGATAGCGTTTGTTTAATACGTTGCACATCGCGCTGCGCAGCAATCGCCTGGGTTTTATGGGTTTCCTTTTGCGCGCGCTGCGGATCGCTCGCGGCAATGCTCAGATTTTCCAAAAAGAGACTCACCGGTGTCGGCGTGGATTCCACAATCAATTCACCGCGTTCACTTTGAAAATACAATTCGTGGCTACGGCCTTCGCTATCGCGAAACTCTTTGCGGCTCTCCCACCAGTTACGCACGGCCGCTGCTCCTGAGCGCAGCATATCCAAAAATGCGCGACCGGCACGCACTGCGCCACGGATAATATTATCGAGCGCCGCATTCACACGTTCGCGGATACCTTCCACTAATTCGCGCACTCGCTCACCCAAACGCCCCAAACCAAATTGATTGGCGAGGAAGCCCACTACAATCGGCACTGCGTCGGCCATGGTGTTTTCCAGATAATTTGCGGCGGTATCGATCATGCCGCGCGCGATATCGGCAAGGCCCAGGACAACGGAATTAATAATTTCCAACATTTGCACCAGATACTGGGCAAAGGATTCAATTGCACGATAGATCGCAATCAGCGAATTGATCACCGGCATGATCCCGGTTGCATCCAGCAGCGATAACAACCAGCGCGAGGCGGTGGCGATAATGGCGGTATTGATCCAACCCACGGCGCTAGTCAGCACCATATTCCACAAATCGGAAACGCGCTCCTGAATCATGCGCCACAAACCCGGCAGGCCTTCCGCAATCGCGACCTGAATAAATTCCCAGGCGCCGCTCGCCAATTCCACCGCGCCGCGAATGCGATCAACCATCGGCTGGCCGACATGCACTGCGAGCAAGCGCCAAATATTTTCCAGCGTCAAACCAAGCAATTCAAAGACAAATCCGATAATCGAGCGGAAGCTCGTGATATCGGGCGGAGTTAAACCCGCCTCGCTGATTTGGCCAAACAACCACTCGGTTACACCACCAAACAGGTGGCTGAAAATATTGCCAAAAAATTGCGTTACACCCTGCCACATAGCCCGCAATAAATTACCAAGGAAACCGAGCGGGTCCATCAAAATATCGGAAAAGGCTTGCGCAGCATTAGCGACAATCTGCACTAATAATTGCGCCGGAATGCCGATCAGCCCGAGCATTTCACGGAAGAAGCGCCAGGCTGCCCCGAACAAATCACCGTTTACAAAAATATGGCGCAAAATGGCCAGCGCCGTGGCTTGCACCCGCTGCCAAAGATCACCTGCTGCCACTAATTGTTGAAAGAGGGGAATGCGGCCGAGAATTTGCTCGATAAAAAAATCCTTGATCGGATTTTTAATGCATTCGGGCAATAACATCCACAATGGGCCGAGTAAAAAATCCGGAAGGCGCCCGAGCAGATCGCCAATCACTTCAACAATGCGTTGCAGTGCATTTAATATAGGTTGGATAAATTGCGACAAAAAGACCAGGCCATCGCCGAGCGCGGTAAATAATCCCTGTACGGTGTCGCGCGCCCAGGTACCGATACTGTCGAGCCCAGTGCTGAGCCAACTGAAGACACTGCTTAAGCCGCTGAGCAGCGGCGCAGTGGTAATCGCATTCAAAAATTGCTTGCCGGTATCCACCGCGCCGCCAATTTTTTCCGCCACCCAGGCGCCGGTGCCGACCAAGGTGTTACGGAAATTTTGGATACCAAGCAAAATCGCCGGCAATAATTCACGCAGTGTGGTTTGGTTTTCGGCTACATCGCCGCCTTCGGCAGTGTCCATATTGCGCGCGGTTTCGGCGATCTGTTGCAACCAGTCATTGACGGTTTCACGGAAATTTAAAATCGCCTCCAGCGGCAATACTTCCTGCACTTTGGTAATGATGGATTGAATCGGTTCGATCACCGGTGCGAGTTCTGTTTTGATTGCCGTCCAGGCCCCTTGTGCTTTGTCTTGCACCCACTGGATCAATCCGTTTTGGTCATTGCCTTCGTCATCCGGCAGACCCAATTGCGCTTTGATCCAATTCCACGCATCGCTCATCACATTGCGCACTGCGTTGACCACCGGGCTCGCCCAGTCCCATATATCCTGCCCCAGGTCCTGAATAAACTGCCAGGTATCTCGCGCGAATTCTCGTAACCATTCAAAGACCGGGGCACCAAAACGCTCCCATAAATCGGCAAAAAATATACCGATAGGTCGAAAGAAATCGCTGATGGCCGTCCAGGCATCGTTGGCTAATTCTGTCATCGCGTCGCGCATACTGCGCAACGCAGCAAACAACGGCTCACAATCGCCTTGCGCGAGCCCCGCAAGAATCGTGGTGGCACTCACTGCCAACCGCGAGAAGGTTGTTAAGAGTGTTGTAACAAATCCACTCTGGTCTTCAAGACCATCAAAAATGGATTGGGTTACCGCGTCAATTTTTTCGCGCAGGTAACCAAAAAAGCCTTTCTCGCGAACTTCGGTAATCAGGCGCGCCAGCTCGGGCGCATAGTCCTCAACATACGACCATACAAAATCGGCAGCCGCCCCGACTACTGCACCACCCACATCCACCACTGCACCACCCACTGCACCACCCACTGCAGCAGCTGCATCACCTACCGCACCCACAGCATTCCCCGCCGCATCCCAGGTGTAGTCAAGCCAACTGCGTTGCACCTGCTGGTGTGAACTGGAAATAACGAGTGCACTGGCTTCTGCAACTGCCGGCGTCGCAACTGCTGTTGCGTTGGCAGGTGTAGATTCATTGTGCAGATTCACGCTGGATGGCTCTACCATTTGCGCAGGTCGTGTAACCGCAGGGGCAGCACCTTGTTGTACTACGTGGGTAAGTTCATGCGCGAGCAGGTGTAGCCCGTTGGAGGTATCCGGTTGATATTCACCGGGTGCAAAGGCTATATGGTCGCGCCAGGTAAATGCGCGCGCATGAATTTCCTGCGCAGTGCTGGCCGCTTGTTGATGAGTGTGAATATTGACGCGAGAAAAATCGTATCCCATGCGCGCTTTGAAAATTTCCACCACTTTTTCCGGCAGGCGACGGCCGGTGTGGAAGGCATTTTTTATCCGCTGCCATAAGCCGGGACGCGCATCTTGCTGGTTATCGCTTTGTGCATAACGCTGTACTTGTTCTTCTTCGCACTCACTGCACAAGCGCTGCAATTCATCTTCAGCTTCGCCAGTCGCAGCTAAATCGCGCGCAATACTACTGCGAAAATGATCCTGTTCTATTTTCGCTTGCAACGTTTGGTCTGCGACACGATCTGCTTCGCGCTCCAGTGGATCTTCCGGTTGGCTGACGACGGGCATACTTGTCTGCCGCTGCAAATTCCCGCTTTCTTCTTCACAGGCAGNGCATGCACGNTGCAGTGAATCGTCTGCGTCTTTTTCTTCCGGGAGCGGNGCTTCAAGCGCGCCATCTGTCTTTGCCATTACGCGATCCGCGACGCGCTCGGCTTGTACTTCCAAAGGATCGCTGGGCTGGCTGATGGCGGGTAACTGGTTCACTGATTTTTTTTGTACTTCTTCTGCACACTCATCGCACTGGCGCGACAACAAAGATTCGTTATTGTTAGAAAAAGACGAGGCAAGGTTTTTAGATAAATGTATCGCAGGA
>Ga0065721_10052495_pt1 | contig 11789 bp, 9 predicted proteins | sample Mesricmetagenome_FD_59108 | JGI IMG/M metagenome (GOLD analysis project Ga0065721, IMG submission 59108) | Mesophilic microbial community from rice straw/compost enrichment Sample: eDNA_1 v2 (version 2) | ecosystem: Engineered > Solid waste > Grass > Composting > Bioreactor | place: USA: Davis...
TGCGGTATATAGAAGGACCCAGGACCACCTATCGGTGCCGCCCCGCCAGCCTCAGGCGCGCGATCCGAAATCTCGTCGAAAACGCGGTGCGCTACGGCGGCGGAGCGAAGGTATTCATACGGCGCACCGCCCTTACGGTGGAGATCGTCGTTGAAGACACGGGCCCGGGTATTCCCGAAGCGATGAAGGAAAAGGTATTCGCTCCCTTCTTCCGGCTGGAGACATCCCGAAACCGGGATACCGGCGGGATCGGACTTGGTCTTTCCATCGCCCGAGCGGCGGTGCGCCAGCATGGAGGAGATATATCCTTCCTCCGCACGCCGACGGGGATGCAGACAATCATCTCCCTTCCACAAGAAGGCTGCGCGGATGCGGTGCCGGCCAAAAAGGCAAGGCTCTGGAATCTCAAACGCTCCCTCGACGACAGTCGGTCAAAGAATCCCGCCGAGGGGATCGTCCGGCCATCAGCGGAAGCGAAATAGCTTCTCGCCGAGGCGTCGTGGCCACTGGCCCGAGCGCTTCCGACTTCCCCAATATCGTATCTTCGACAACCGGTAAGAACGTCCCCGAAAAGCCGTGACGTTGCATGCCCGTCATCGTGAACTCACCCTGCGCTCGGAGCTGACCGCTACCGGGAATGCAGCTCTTCGACCTTTCGCGTCCGAAATCCCAGCAGCAAGGGAAGTCTTCGGTCGGTCGGAGACGATTTGATACAATTTGCCCACCCCTCGGCAAAGCCCAGCGACAAACGATTGTTACCGATTGGCTCCGGTTGTTTCGGCCGCCACTGCGCTCGGCCTCTCCAACCGCACGCATTAGCTTTTTTGACCGTCCCGTCGCGTTCGCTTTTCTGATCGGAGCGACTGAGCATTCGGAGGAAATCACGGTGCCGAACTCACCTCCGGTCCAGCGGACCGAACCGCATGCCTCCCTTTCTGTATTCGATGCCGTGATGATCATGGTCGGACTGGTGGTCGGGATCGGGATATTCCGCACGCCGTCCATCGTCGCCGCCAACGTGGATACGGAACTCGAATTCATTCTCGTTTGGATTGCCGGCGGTCTCGCCACGCTCATCGGCGCATTATGTTATGCCGAGCTCGCGGCGGCCCATCCCCATGCGGGCGGTGAGTATCATTTCCTGTCGAGAGCCTATGGAAGGCCGGTCGCGGTCTTGTTCGGGTGGGCGCGCGGCTCCGTCATGCAAACCGGCGCGATCGCCGGCGTCGCATTCGTACTCGGCGACTATCTTGCCCAGCTGTTTCCTTTCGGTTCCCATGGCCCGGCGATTTTCGCTGCCCTCTCGATCATCATCTTCACGGCGATCAACGTCGCAGGCACGGGCCACGGCAAGAGACTGCAGGTCGCGATAACATTCGTCGAACTAGGGGCTGTCGCGGCGATCATCCTGATAGGCTTTTCCTTCTCGGGCAGTAACGAGCCCACGACGCTCAGCGATCCCTCGACGAATGCCGCGCTCGGAATGGCGATGATCTTCGTGCTCCTGACCTACGGGGGATGGACCGAGGTGGCCTATCTAACCGGCGAGATCAAGGACGCTCCCCGCAAGATCGCACGGGTTCTTGTCCTCGGCACGGGGGTGATTGCCGGCCTCTACGTCGCCGCCAACATCGCGATGCTGGCGGTGCTGGGTCTCGACGGCTTGCGTGCCTCGGATGCCGTCGCGACCGACATGATGCGCATCGCGATCGGCCCGTCCGGGGCGGTCATTGTCACTCTTGCCGTGATCCTGGCGGCGATATCGACGCTAAACGCCACCATCTTCACAGGTGCGCGCGTCTACTACGCGATGGCCCGCGATCTCACGCTCCTGCCGCGCGTCGGTGAGTGGAGCAAGCGGGGAGAAACTCCCGCCAACGGCCTTATCATGCAGGCCGGCGTGGCGCTCGCACTGGTCGGAATCGGAGCCGGCACGCGGGACGGCTTTCAGGCCATGGTCGACTATACCGCTCCGGTCTTCTGGGGTTTCCTCCTCCTGATGGGGGGCGCGGTCTTCGTGCTTCGCTGGAAGCAGCCCGCTTCTTCGCGTCCGTTTTCGGTACCGTTCTATCCACTCACTCCCGTTCTGTTCTGCCTGACCTGCGCATACATGCTGCATGGCAGCCTGGCCTATACCGGGTTTGCGGCTCTCCTCGGGATCGCCATGCTGGCATTAGGCGCGCCCCTTTTGAATTTCCAGCGGCAGGATAGCGCAACGGCACTTTCCGTGCCGCCCAGGCCACAGCCGGCCTTATCTCCGACCCACCAAGCAACACAGAAGGATGTTCATCATGTCGACGCTTCGTAACCTCACCATGGCATGTGCCCTGATGGCCATTTCCCTTGATCCGGCGATCGCACAGACAGCCCCTTCCCAACCCACCGCCGGCACTTACGAGCCCAAGGTGGGTCAGGAGGGAAAGGACGTCGTCTGGGTCCCGACGCCCCAGGCGCTGGTCGACCGGATGCTTGCAATGGCCGAGGTCTCGAAAGAGGATTACCTTATCGATCTTGGTTCGGGAGACGGCCGGACGGTCATCACAGCCGCCACACTGGGCGTGAGAGCCCACGGCATCGAATATAATCCCGACATGGTCGCGCTTTCCAAACGCAACGCGCAAGCGGCCGGCGTGGAAGATCGCACGACATTCATTCAGGCGGACATTTTCGAGTCGGATTTCTCCGAGGCTTCGGTGATCACGCTTTTCCTCCTGCCGGACCTCAACCTTCGGCTCCGTCCGACACTGCTCGATATGAAACCCGGCACCCGGGTAGTCTCCAACAGCTTCCACATGGGCGACTGGCGGCCTGACGACCAGATCGACGCCGGAAGCGAATGCGAGAACTATTGCCGTGCCTACAAATGGGTTGTTCCCGCCAAAGTCGCCGGCGAATGGCGTCTTGGAGACGACCAGCTGACCTTGACCCAGACCTACCAGATGCTGTCGGGAACATTGGTGCGGAACGGCACGGCCCATGAGATCAGCGAGGCCAGGATGGATGGCACCAACATCACCTTCACCGCGGCGGGCATGCGCTACAGGGGCTCCGTCGATGGAAATACGATGACCGGCGCGGCGGGAAATGGTGACGCCCGCTGGACCGCGGAGCGGCAGGCGGACTGATCCGGCCGGGGTGTGTGCCGGCCTCGGGCTGAAACACCCGCCGGCTCGCTTTCACGAACAATGGCGGACGATCGCGATGGGATCGCGGACGTCTCCGCATAGACCTCTCCGTGATGCCTGTCATAGCGTCACGGCGCAGGAATGGCGCCTGCGGAATTGTCACACCGACGTGAATACTTGATGGGCCCGGTTCGTCGAGTGTTCGGTTGAACTCGCCCTCTTGTCCCTGACAGACCGGAATGAACTGATCTCCCCGTTCCCGACGTGTGACGGTCGCAGCGGACGAGGCGGAGCCGTGACGGCGACATCGATACGGGAAAATGCATCTGGCCGGTTCATCCCGGACGCCGACCTTCGACCCATCACAGGAAGAAGCGCGGAACAACAACAACCATGGAGAAACGGATGACTCGTCGATCGAGGTTCATCATCAGCGCTGCGCTATCAACAGCATTCCTCGTCGGGCTTAGCGCTCTGTGGCACGGATTCGAAATACCGGCCTCCCAGGCGCAGAGCCCGGCTCCGCCGCCGGCCGCGCCCACGGTCGTCGTGGCGAACCCGATCATGCGGGAAATCACCGAACACCGTGAGTTCGCCGGTCGCTTCGAACCGAGCGCCGCCGTCGAAATCCGCGCCCGCGTGACCGGCCACATCGAGTCCATCGGATTCGCCGACGGCGATCTCGTGCAAGCCGGGCAGCTTCTGTTCGCCATCGACCCGCGCCCCTATCGGGCCAGACTTGACGAGGCGCGCGCATCGCTGGCGAGTGCGGCCGCGCAGCTCGAACTCGCCGACCGGGAGCTGCGGCGCGCGGAGCAACTCGCCGGCAACGCCGTCTCCCGGGCGACGCTGGAGCAGCACCAACAGCAAAAGAAGATGGCTGACGCCGCGCGAGAGCTCGCCGAGGCCACCTTGAACCGTGCCGAAATCGAACTCGGGTTCACCGAGGTCCGTGCTCCGTTCACCGGACGGATCTCAAACCGCCGCCTCGATATCGGAGCGCTCGTCACCGACGGGACGATGCTCACGACGGTGGTGGCGCTCGATCCCATCTATTTCGTATTCGACATGAGCGAGCACGATCTGCTCACCTACGAGGAAGCCGTGCGGCGCGGCGGGCTTCCAACCATGTACGGCCGACAGATTCCGGTGGAGGCCAAGGCGCAGAGGGATAACGACTGGCCCTACCAGGGCATTATCGACTTTGTCGACAACCGGCTGGAAGCCGGCGCCGGCACCATCCGTACTCGCGCCAGAATTTCGAACACGAACCAGCTCCTCACCCCAGGGCAGTTCGGCCGCGTGCGGCTGCCCTTTACCGGAAGCTACACGGCAATGCTGGTCCCAGAGACGGCTCTTCTGACCGATCAGAACCGCCGCGTGCTGCTTGTCGCCTCGGCGGACGACACGATCCGCTCCGTACCGGTCGAACTCGGCCCGCATCAGCCCGGGGGGCTGCGCATCGTGCGCGGCGGTATCAGTCCAGACGACCGCGTGGTGATTAGCGGTCTCCTGCGCGCCCGTCCGGGCCAGAAGGTGACCCCACAACGGGGGGATGCCGTCCCAGGCGCCTCCGATACCCTGGCCACGAACTGAAGAGGCGGCAATGCGTCTTGCACATTTTTGCGTCGACCGGCCGATCTTTGCCTCGGTGCTGTCGATCCTGATCGTTCTCATCGGCATCGCCGGCTACGCGATCCTTCCCGTCGCACAATATCCTGAAATCGCGCCGCCCACCGTTGTGGTGAACGCGCAATATCCAGGCGCTTCGGCGCAGGTCATCAGCAACACGGTCGCGACGCCTCTGGAACAGGAAATCAATGGCGTCGAGAACATGCTCTACATGTCCTCGCAAGCGACCGGCGACGGTCAGCTCACCATCACCGTCACCTTCGAGCTCGGCACCAATATCGATGCCGCCCAAGTGCTCGTCCAGAACCGCGTCGCGGTTGCCGAACCGCGCCTGCCGGAGGAGGTTCGCCGCCTGGGCGTCACGGTGCGGAAGACGTCGCCGGACATCATGATGATCATCCAGCTGTTCTCGCCGGACGACTCGCGCGACCAGCTCTATCTCTCCAACTACGGAACCCTGCGCATCCGCGACGCGCTGCTGCGGGTGCGGGGCGTCGGCGACGTGCGCATGCCGACCGCGCGGGACTATTCGATGGTCGTCTGGCTGGATCCCGACCACGTCGCGGCGCGCAATCTCACGGCCGGGGAAGTCGTGGCCGCGCTGCGCGCCCAGAATGTGCAGGTCGCCGCCGGCGTCGTGAATCAGCCGCCCGTCCCGACCACAGGCGCCTTCCAGCTCAACGTCGAGACGCTTGGTCGCCTATCCGATCCGGCGCAGTTCGAAGACATTATCGTGCGAACCGATCCCGCCGGACGCGTCACCCGCGTCCGCGACATTGCCCGGGTCGAGGTCACCGCCCAAACCTATCGTGCCGACGCCAGTTTCAATGGCCGCCCGTCGCTGCCGATCCAGGTGCTGCAACAGCCGGGCTCCAACGCGCTGGACACCGCAGAGCGCGTCGCAGAAGAAATGCGCCGCCTCGGCGAGCAAATGCCGAGTGGCGTGGGCTATGAGATCGCCTTCAACCCGACGCAATTCATCGCGCAATCAGTCGCCGAGGTTTACCGGACGCTTGGTGAGGCCGTGATCCTCGTGGTGGTGGTGGTGGTGCTCTTCCTTCAAAGTTGGCGTGCGGCCATCATCCCGATCGCAGCCATTCCGATCTCCCTGATCGGCACCTTCGCGGTGATGGCGGCGCTTGGCTATTCGTTGAATACCCTTTCGCTGCTCGCAATGGTGCTCGCCATCGGCATCGTGGTGGACGATGCAATCGTCGTCGTCGAAAACATCGAGCGACACCTGCGCCGGGGTCTTTCGCCTCGCGACGCCGCCCATCGCTCGATGGACGAAATATCAGGCGCCTTGATCGCAATCGCGCTCGTCCTTTCCGCCGTCTTCGTCCCGGCAGCCTTCGTATCGGGTATCTCGGGACAGTTCTTTCGGCAGTTCGCCGTGACAATCGCGAGCGCAACCATCATTTCCGCGTTCGTCTCGCTGACGCTCAGTCCCGCTCTCGGCGCGCTCCTGCTGAAGCCGCACGAACACCATGCCCAGGGCGCCGGTGGCCGCTTGCGCTGGGTGAGGCGCGGGATTTCCGCGTTCAACACCGGTTTCGACCGCCTTTCGCTCGGCTACGGCGCCATGACGCGACGGCTGCTCCGGTTCGGTTCCCTGACACTCATACCCTATGCGGGCCTGCTGGCTCTTACCGCGTACCAATTCGAGCGCGCGCCGCGAGGCTTCATACCCGAACTGGACCAGGGCTATTTCATCGTGGCTGTCCAGCTTCCGCCGGGCTCCGCCTTGTCCCGCACTCAAGACGTCATGACCGACCTGTCCAACCGCATCATGGGCATGGACGGCGTCGCGCATGTCATCGCCGTCGCCGGGCTGGATGGCGCCACCTTCACCAATGCCTCCAATACCGGCGTCGCCTTCGTCCCGCTCCAGCCCTTCGCCGACCGCGCATCGCGCAACCTCAGTGTCGATGCCATCATGGCGGCAGTGCCCCGCCAGGCCGCCGGATTGACGGAGGCTGTCATCATCCCGATCAAGCCGCCGGCCGTCCGGGGCATGGGAAATGCGGGAGGCTTCCGGATGATGGTGCAGGACCGGATCGGCTCCACTCCAGCCGAACTCGAATCCGTCATCCGCGCCATCACCGCGGAGGCGGCGCGGCACCGCGAGGTCGCGCGAGTCTTCTCCCCCTTCAACACCGCCACTCCGACGCTCTACGCAGACATTGACCGCGTGAAATCGGAAATGCTCGGCGTACCGGCGAGCCGGGTATTCGAAACCTTGGAAATATATCTCGGGTCGTCCTACGTGAACGATTTCAACTTTCTTGGCCGAACCTTCCAGGTCCGAGCGCAGGCCGACGGCGCGTTCCGTCAGGACCCGGCAGTCATCGCCGATTTCAAGACACGCAGCGACAGCGGCTCCATGGTTCCGCTAAGCTCGGTCGCGACATTCGAGGAACGCACCGGCCCCTATCGCATGCCGCGCTACAACCTTGCCTCTGCCGGGGAGGTGCAAGGGGCTGCCGCACCCGGCGTCTCCACCGGCGCAGCACTCGACCGCATGGAGCAGATTGCCGCGCAGGTCCTGCCGGACGGCTACGGCTTCGAATGGACTGAGCTCGCCTTCCAGGAACGCCGTGCAAACGGTTCGGGACTGATCGTTTTTGCCGCCTCCATCCTGTTTGTCTTCCTCTTGCTGGCCGCACAGTACGAGAGTTGGATGCTACCGCTTTCCGTCATGCTCATCGTGCCGATGTGCCTTCTGTCCGCCGTGACCGGCATTCTCATCGCCTCGATGGACGTAAACATCCTGGCACAGATCGGCTTCATCGTCCTGATCGGACTGGCGGCGAAGAACGCCATTCTGATCATCGAATTCGCTCGACAGCGCGAGGAAGAGGGCGCCGATCCCGTCGAGGCGGCCGCCGAGGGCGCACGTGTCAGGCTGCGGCCGATCATCATGACCTCGCTCGCCTTCATCCTCGGCGTAATGCCGCTCGTCTTCGCAGTTGGAGCCGGAGCGGAGTTGCGCCAGGTTCTTGGCGTCGCGGTCTTCGCCGGCATGATCGGCGTGACCCTGTTCGGCCTGATCTTTACGCCTGCCTTTTACGTGATCTGCCGCAAATTGGCGGCCCGCTTCGGCACGCGCCAAGTGGCTGTCCAGCACGCACCCGCAACACTACCCGGACAACACGACAGATGACCAGATCGCTTAGCCCTGCGCCTGCCCGAACGGCATCTGTCGCGGCCGCCGTCCCGTCAGGGCAAAGATCGCATTCCCCGATCAGGCTCGCCGATCGCCACGTCGATGATCGGATCGGGAAGAAGGAGTGTGCCCCGCGCCGCGTCGAGAAATGGAAACGGAGCGGCATATCTCCTTCTCCCCGTGAAAACGGGGAGAAGGTGCCGGCAGGCGGACGAGGGGCAAGCCCCCAGATGACAAATCCTTTGCAATCACAAACTCTTACGTGGGGTCGGGTCGAGATTGAACAGCTTGGCCGCATTCAGGCCCAGAATATTCCGCTTCGCCTGCTCGGAGAGGAAAGGCAGGTCGTAGATTTCCTGCGGCAGGTCGAAGTCGAAATGCGGCCAGTCGGAGGCGAAGAGAAGCTGTGACTCGGCGTTGATCATCTCCAGCGTCAGTTCCAGCGCCTTCATGTTGACCGTTTCCATCGGCTGGGTCGTGTACCAGCAGCTCTCACGCATGTATTCGCTCGGAAGCTTCTTCAGCTGCGGCGCTTCGGAGGGCCGCATCAGATACTGGTCGTCCAACCGCTGCATGAGGAAGGGCACCCAGGCGAGCCCGCTTTCCACCCAGATGCTTTTCAGCTTCGGAAAGCGTTCCGGGATGCCGTTGAGGATCCAGTTCGTCAGATGCACCATGTTGCACCAGACGAAGCCGAGCGCATGCATGCCGAGGAAGCGGTTGATGGTGGAAAGCGACTGGTCCTGCCAGTGATAGGCCGCATGGAAGGCGATCGGCAGATCGCGCTCCTCGAGCATCGAATAGACGCGCATGTAGTCGTTGTGATGGATCGGCTTATGGCGCGTCGACGGCACGCAGAAGCCGATGACGCCCGGCTGTCCGGCGAATTCCTCGATGGTCCGCTCCGCTTCCTTGGGCACGTTGAACGGCAGATAGGCGAGCGTCTTGATGCGGTCGTCCTTGGTCAGCACCTTGTCGATTAGCCAGCGGTTATAGGCCCGGCCGAGATAGACCTCCATTTCCGGCTGCGGATGGAGCCCGAGGGTCAGCATCGGCGTCGGGAAGAGCACCATGTAATCGACGCCGAGCGCGCTCATCGCACGTCGCGTCAGCGTCACGTCCCGATGTATGCCATCATCCACCTTTTCGCGGATGCCCGCCTGGTGCGGGATGCGGCCTCCGACATCCTGGTATTTCAGGCCCATGTCGCCGTTGAGGCCGTAGGACGCGGTGCCCATCTTCTCGTCGTGGAAAAGCATCGCCTGGTGGCGGATGACCGGGTCCTCGATATATTCGACCAGTTCATGCCAGGAGATGGTCTCGGTATGGTGAGCATCGACGTCGCAGATCAGCCAGTCCTGGAAACCGCGCCGTTTTGCAGCCTTTTCAGCATGCGCAAGGATGTCGCGCGTATCGGTGAAGACGTCGATCTCCTGCACCGGCAGTTCGCGAGCTCTGTCCTTGTTCGAAATATCCATGTTCGCTCTCCTCCAGCGACAAGTTGATTTTAGGGCTCAGTCCTCGTCGGGCCGGCGCCGGTACCAGAGCGCCAGTTCCATAGGGCCAAGATGCAGCGCACGCAGGATTTCCGAGACGGCGGAAAGCGCTTCGGTCGCGGTCACCGTCTCGTCGCGTTCACCTGTGAGCGGACGGAAGGTACGTTCTTCACCGTCGCTCTTGGCGACATAGAGCCGGATCGCCGCCGTCATCATCCGGGCGACCGCCTCGTCGGATACGCGCGCGGCCTCACCGGTTTCCAGGAGCTTATTGGCGGCTTTCTCGATCTCCGCGGTCGCATCCTCGATCCAGCCATAAGGGTCGTTACGCAGTGTGTCCTGACGGACATCCGGATCAGAGGACGACATAAATCTGCCCTTCCCTGACTGCGAGTTCGGCGCGGTGCAGGCGGTAGCGGCCGGCGGCATTCCTGCCGGTCTCGATATTGAACTCCCAGCCATGCCAAGGGCAGGCGACGTGCATATTCTCCTCGTTGTATTGCAACGTACGCACTTCGCAATTGTCGTCGAGGGGCTCGATCACTTCCGGATAGATGCGGCCCTGACAGATCGGCCCCTGCCGATGCGGACAGAGATTGTGCCAGGCGTGCAGCACGCCCTTCACCCGGAAGATGCCGATCTCCTTGTCGCCACAGGCCACAACCTTGCGGCCGCCATCGGCGATCTCCTCCTCCGAACAGACCAGATATTCCGCCAAGGTTTTCCTCCCTTCCTTCGCGTCAATTTCAATATTATTGAAATTATTCAGTTATATTGTATAGTCGCGATCGACCACGTCAAGCGGAGAGGTCATGGACGCGTCGGCGAGAAGAGATACAGAGAGCAGGGGGGCGGGAATCCAGTCCCTCGAGAAGGGCCTGCGGGTGCTGACGACGATCCAGCATGCAGGCCGGCCGATGCGGCTGAACGATATCGCCGCCGCGGCCGGCATGACGCCCAGCATGGCGCATGGCTACCTCGTCAGCCTCGTGCGTACGGGCTTCGTGGTTCAGGACCGGCTCTCCGGCCTCTACGATCTTGGCGATGCGGCGCTGCAGCTCGGGCTTGCCTCGCTTTCGCGCACGGATTTCCTTGGTCTCGCCCGAACGGCGATCTCAGAGCTCGCCGCGGTGCTCCACGAGACGGTGACGCTTGCCGTGTGGAACGGCGATGCCCCGGTCGTCGTCGACAAGATCGAGGGCCGCTCGGACAGCGTCTACGAGATCAAGGTCGGCTCGCTGGTACGTCTGTGGCCCACGGCAACCGGCCGCGTGTTCATGGCCAACCTGCCGCAAAGCGAATGGGAACACCATCTGCGCACCATGATGCGGCAGGGCGGCGAGCACGAAGCCTCGATCGAACGCTTTGTCGCCGACCTCACGGACGTGCGCGAAAAAGGATATGCCGCGACATTGCCGGCGACAGTTCCGGATTTTTCCGCCATAGCGGTTCCCGTCTTTGACCATCGCACGCACCTGAAGGCGGTTATTACCGTGCTCGGCCGTCAGGACGGCTTCGATATCGCTCCCTCCGCCCTGCCGCTCACCGCCGCGCTGCGCGCGGCAAAGGCGCTGTCGCTGCGGCTTGGTGCCTCAGTAAGTTGAGGGTTTCAGGCAAGGCGGCTTGTGCGGCCGCATTTTCTCGGCTACCCCGCTCATATAACCATTTTAGAATTAAGGATCACCGCATCGTGATGGCTGAAGACGTGACGTCCGAAGACGCAGGCACAGGCGAGTGGGTCATGCAGCATCCCCGCGCCATCTATTTCCTGAACCAGGCAAACCATGCGGTGCGCACCCGGCTGGAAGCAGCACTTGCCCCCATGCAGATGACCGGTATCCAGTACACGGTGCTCAGCGTGATCGGCAGCCGCGACGGGCTCTCGTCGGCCGAGCTCTCCCGCCGCTTCTTCGTCACGCCCCAGACGATGAACGAGCTGATCGGCGGTCTGCAGCGCCGCAATCTGATCACCCGCAAGGAAGATCCGGCCAACCGCCGCATCCTGCGCATGAGCCTGACGAACGAAGGCAAGCGGATGATCAAGGCCTGCGACGCGGCTGCGGACATCATCGAACGAGACGTATTCTCGTTCCTGCCGCAGGAAAGCTACGAGCAGTTCCGTGATCTCTGCCGGCAGATTGCCCGCAATCTGCGAGAACGTGACGAGGCCGCAAAGGTGGAATAGCCGGAAGCAAGACCGAAGCTTATCGTCGCTGCGCCCGCGACAAGCGGGATTACGGTCTAAACTTTGAGCTGAATGCCGCCGCAAACGCACAAGCTTTCGGCGGCAATATCTTACGGAACGTTAATTTGACGGCGGGGGACAACCCGCCGTTAGCTTCCTGCAGCCGCCATGATGGCGGTCAGAGG
>Ga0065721_10052496_pt1 | contig 11789 bp, 10 predicted proteins | sample Mesricmetagenome_FD_59108 | JGI IMG/M metagenome (GOLD analysis project Ga0065721, IMG submission 59108) | Mesophilic microbial community from rice straw/compost enrichment Sample: eDNA_1 v2 (version 2) | ecosystem: Engineered > Solid waste > Grass > Composting > Bioreactor | place: USA: Davis...
TGCCGGGCGAGGACGAGTACCGCAACAAGGGCGTGGCCTACTGCCCGCACTGCGACGGCCCGCTGTTCAAGGGCAAGCGCGTGGCGGTGATCGGCGGCGGCAACTCCGGCGTCGAGGCGGCCATCGATCTGGCGGGCATCGTCGCCCACGTGACGCTGATCGAGTTCGACCGCCAGCTCCGCGCCGACGAGGTGCTTCAGCGCAAGCTGCGCAGCCTGCCGAACGTCACCGTGATCACCAACGGCCAGACGACCGAGGTGCACGGCGACGGCAACAAGGTCACCGGCCTGTCCTACAAGGACCGCGTGGGCGGCGGTATGCACCGCGTCGACCTGGAGGGCATCTTCGTCCAGATCGGCCTCGTCCCCAACACCGAGTGGCTGAAGGGCGCCGTCGCCCTGACCCCGCGCGGCGAGATCGAGGTGGATGCCCGCGGCCAGACCTCGGTCCCCGGCGTCTTCGCCGCGGGTGACGCGACCACGGTGCCCTACAAGCAGATCGTGATCGCGATGGGCGAGGGCTCCAAGGCCGCCCTGTCGGCCTTCGACTTCCTGATCCGCATGGTTCCGGAAGAGGCTGCCGCCGCGGCGTAAGGACGGCGCTTCAAGGACGGCGCTTCAAAAAGCCCTCCTCCCCATCGGGGAGGAGGGCTTTTTTGCGCCTCAGCTTCCGCCGTCGATGGTCCGGGTGGCGGTAACGCCCTCGGGGCGGCCGACCAGGACGGTCAGCAGGCGGGTGGGGTCGAGCAGGCGCCGGGCGACGCGCTTCACATCGTCCTGCGTCACGGCGTTGATCAGGGCGTCGCGCTTGTCGAGATAGTCGATGCCCAGCCGGTCGCGACGGACCTGCAGCAGGATGCGCGCGATGGCCTGGGTGCTGCTGAACTGCAGGGGGAAGGAGCCGGTCAGGTAGGTCTTGGCGTCGGCCAGTTCCTGGTCCGTGATGCCGTTGTCGGCCATGCGCTGCCATTCCTGGCGGATGATGTCCAGCGCTTGGCCCGCCTTGGCGTTCACCGTATTGCCGCCGGCCATCACCAGCGACGAATGATCCAGCGAGATCAGGTAGCTGTAGACGCCGTAGCTGAGGCCGCGCTTCTCGCGCACCTCCTCCATTAGGCGGGAGCCGAAGCCGCCGCCGCCCAGCACGTAGTTCATCAGGGACGCGGCGTACCAGTCCGGATCGGCGCGCTTGATGCCGGGCTGGCCCATCAGCATGACGGTCTGCGCCGTCGGGCGGACGGCGACCAGGGTCTCGCCCAGGCCCTTCGGTTCAACGGTGGGGACCTCGGGCAGGGTGGCCTTGGCGGGCAGGGCGCCGAAGATGCGGTCGAGCGTGCGGCCGAGGTCGTCCGGGGTGATGTCGCCGGTGGCGGTGACCAGCAGCCGGTCGCGGCCGAACTGCGTCTTCACGAAGGTGCGCAGGTCGTCCGGCCCGATGGTCGGCAGGGTTTCCAGCGTGCCGCGGATCTCGTCGCCGTAGGGATGGTTGGGGAAGGCGGTGGCGTAGAACAGGCGGCGCGCGACGTAGTTGGGGTCGGCCTGATCGCGGCGCAGGCTGGACAGCACGGCGGCGCGCATGCGCTCCACCGCCTCCGGGTCGAAGCGCGGCTCGTTCAGGGCGAGGCGGGCCAGCTCGAACGCCTCGTCGCGGCGGTCGCTCAGCGTGCGGATGCTGCCGGAGAAGGCGTCGCGCCCGGCATCGAAGCCCAGCGCGATGGCGTTGTCCTGAAGCCGCGCCGCGAAGGCCTGGCTGTCGTAGGGGCCGGCGCCTTCGTCCAGCGTGCGCGCGGCGAGGTTGGCGAGCCCGTCCTTGCCCTTGGGGTCGGCGGCCCCGGCGCCTTCGAACGCCCATTCCAGCGCGATGATCGGGACCTTGTGGTCCTCCACCAGCCATGCCTCGATCCCGCCCGGGCTGACCACGCGCTTGATCTCGATGGCGTGAGCCGGGAGGGCGAAGGCGATGAGGAGAAGGCACGCGCCTAGGACGCGCTTGGGGATCGCATTCATCTCAGCTTCCCTTGTCCTGGAGCGGCAGCAGAAGGCCGGTGACGTGGTTGGGCTTGCCCAGCACGGCGCGGGCGGCGGCGTTCACCTGTTCGGCGGTCACGGCGTCGATGCGGACCGGCCAGTTCTCCACGTCGTCGATGGTCTGGCCGGTGGTCAGCGCGGCACCCAGCGCCTGCGCGGGGCCGGTCAGGCTGTCGCGGGCGTACGCGGCCTCGGCCAGCATGCGCTTTTTGGCGGTGGCGACCTCGTCCTCCGTCACGCCCTTGTCGATCACCTTCTGGATCTCGGCGCTCAGCGCCGCTTCCAGCTTGTCCATGGTGACGCCGGCCGCGGGCGTGGCGCCGGCGCCGATGCTGGTGATGTCCCAAGCCGACGGGCTGTAGCCGAGGTAGGCGGAGGTGGCGACGCGCTGGTCCACCACAAGGTTGCGGTAGAGGCGCGAGGTCGGGCCGCCGCTCATGATCTCCGACAGCACCTCCAGCGGATAGGCGTAGCCGTCCGGATCCTTGCGGTAGGAAGGGGCGAGCCAGTTGCGGCGGATGGAGGGCTGGCGCACCTCGTCGTCGCGCAGGATCACGCGGCGGGCGGCGCTGATCGGCGGCTCCTGCACGCGCTTGCGCTCCGGCACGGCGCGGGCGGGGATGGCGCCGTAGTATTTCTCGGCCAGCGGCTTCAGTTCCTCGGCGGTCACGTCGCCGGAAACGACGAGTATCGCGTTGTTCGGCGTGTACCACGTCTTGTAGAAGCGCTCCGCGTCCTCCCGCGTCAGGGTGGACATCTCCTGCGGCCAGCCGATGACCGGCGTGCCGTAGGGGTGGTGGACGTAGAGCGTGGCGTTGACCTGCTCGCCGATGCGGTCTGCGGGCTCGTTCTCGATGCGCTGGCGGCGCTCCTCGATGATGACGTCCCGCTCCGGATAGACCACCTCGTCGGTGAGGCGGAGGTTCGACATGCGGTCGGCCTCCATCTTCATCACCAGTTCCAGCCGGTCGCGCGCGACGTTCTGGTAGTAGGCGGTGTAGTCCCACGAGGTGAAGGCGTTGTCGCGCCCGCCGTTCTTGGCGACGATGCGGCTGAAGGCGCCGGCCGGGACCTGCTCCGTCCCCTTGAACATCAGATGTTCCAGGAAATGGGCGATGCCGGACACGCCGCGATCCTCGTCGGCGGCGCCCACCTTGTACCAGACCATGTGCGTGACCACCGGCACGCGGCGGTTGGTGACCACCACCACCTGCATGCCGTTGGACAGGGTGAAGGTCTCGGGGAAGAAGACGCCCTTTTCCACCGCGAGGGCGGTGTGGGCCGTGCCGAGCGCCAGGGGCAGGGCCAGGGCGGGGACGGCCAGGGCGAGTGCGCCGGCCACGACGAGGCGGCGGACGAGGCTGGAGGCGGACATGTGGCCTTCTCGCTTCCGGAAAAGAAAAGGGGCGTCCCCCGTGCCGAGGAACGCCCCCTGGATAATGGTGCGGCTGGACGCTTAGAACAATCCTTCCAGCGGAGCCTTGCGCTTGCGCTCGACGGTCGGGACGGTCCCGTCGTTGAGCGCCTTGCCCGTGGCCTGGGCCTCGCGCAGACGCTGCGATTCCTTCTTCGGATCGACCACGGAGAAGGGCTGATCCTGCGTCTGCCAGAACAGCAGCGTGTCGATCCAGCGCTTGTCGGCGACGATCAGCTGGGTGGTCTCCTGATCGACCTTGTTGCGGATGCCCGGCTCGATGCCGCTCTTGGCGCCGGCCTGCGCGATCAGCGCCGACTCGCCCTGCGTCTTGCCGGCCGCCGAGGCTGCGGCGCCGCGCGAGGACCCGCCGAACACGCTGGCGGCGGCGACGGCGCTGGAGGTGGAATCCTGCGGACGCATCGCGCCGGGGCGGGGCGGCGGAAGGTTGGCGAGGCTCGGCGGCATGCTCAGCGGCGCGCGGGACACGACGGTGAACTCGTCCGGGCTCTGCCGGTCGAGGCCGATGGAACGGCGGACGTCCGAGCATCCGGTGAGCGCCAGCGCGACGAGCGCCAAGCCCAGCAGCGACCGCTGGCGGCGGCGCAGGGTGGAGGAGGCGGAGGTAAGGATGGTCACGTTACAAGTCCCGTCGTCTGTCAGGCCGCGTCCCTTATAGCGGCTCCGTCGCGTGATCTATTACGACTTTTCTCGGCCCGCGAACAGTCCGTCGAGCACCAGAAGGGCCACACCGACGCTGATTCCGCTGTCGGCCACATTGAAAGCCCAGAAATGCCACCCCCCGACATGGAAGTCGAGGAAGTCGGCCACCGCGCCGAAGCGGAAACGGTCCACGACGTTGCCGATGGCCCCGCCAATGACCATGCCGATGGCCAGCGCGACAAAGCGCCGCTCCGCCTGCCGCAGCCATGTCAGCAGCGCCACCGTGATGGCCAGCGCCACCGCGCTCAGCACATAGGGCATGAAGGCGTGGGAACTGCCGAAGGTGCCGAAGCTGACGCCGGTGTTCCAGGCCATGACGAGGTTGAAGAAGGGCGTGACCTCGACGACCCGCGGGTAGGGCTGCATGACCACGTCGAGGATCCACCACTTGGTGAGCTGGTCGAGAACGACCACCACCGCCGCGACGATCAGGCCGAACGCCGTGAAGCTGCGGGTTCCGGACGTGGAAAGGGTGCTCATGAAAGACTCCGAGGAGTGGTTGCACTGTACCCCCACCCCGACCCTCCCCCGCTGGGCGGGGGAGGGAGATGGGGCGTCCCGGCAATTCCCTCCCCCGCCCAGCGGGGGAGGGTCGGGGTGGGGGCCCGTTGCAGGGGCTTCCCCTTAAAACGCCGGCTCGGCCTCGACGGCTTCGGCGCAACGGAGGCACAGCGTCGGGTGTGCGGCGTCCGTGCCGACCTCCGGCAGGACGCGCCAGCAGCGCTCGCACTTCCCGCCGTCGGCGAGGCCGGGCACCACGGCGATGCCGGCCACGTCGGGCAGCGTGAATGCACCCTCCGGCCCCGTGCCCTCCGCCACGTCGATCTGCGAGGTGATGCAGATCTCGGCGAAGTCCACGCCATCCAGCAGGGCCTTGGTTGCGGCGTCCACATAGACGGTCGGTTCGGCCTGCAGGGACGAGCCGATCTTCTTGTTGGCGCGCTCCAGCTCCAGGGCGCCGGTGACGACGCGGCGGACGTTGCGGATCGCTTCCCACTTCCCGGCGAGCGCGTCGTTGCGCCAGTCCGCCGGGATGGCCGGGAAGACGCGCAGGTGCACGCTTTCCTCGGTCCAGCCCTCGATGCCTTGCAGGCCCTCCGGACGGGCGAGCCACGCCTCCTCCGCCGTGAAGCAGAGGATCGGGGCCAGCCACGCGGTCAGGGTGGAGAGCAGGTGCTCCATCACCGTGCGGACCGAACGGCGGCGGACCGAGCCGACCGCGTCGCAGTAGAGGCTGTCCTTGCGGACGTCGAAGTAGAAGGCCGACAGCTCCACGGCGCAGAAATTGTGGATCGCCACCGACAGGTCGTGGAAGTCGTAGGCCTCGATCTTCGCGCGGACCAGGGCGTCCAGCTCCGACAGGCGGTGCAGGACCCAGCGCTCCAGCTCCGGCATCTCCGACACGGCGATGCGTTCGGTCGGCGTGTAGTCGGCCAGCGCCCCCAGGATGTAGCGCAGCGTGTTGCGCAGGCGGCGGTAGTGGTCGGCCTGGTACTTGATGATCTCAGGCCCGATGCGCTGGTCCTCGGTGTAGTCGGTGCTGACCACCCACAGGCGCAGGATGTCGGCGCCGTACTTGTCGCAGACCTCCTGCGGGGCGACCACGTTGCCCAGCGACTTGGACATCTTGCGGCCCTGCTCGTCGAGCGTGAAGCCGTGCGTCAGCACCGCGTCGTAGGGCGCGCGGCCGCGCGTGCCGCAGCTTTCCAGCAGGGAGGAATGGAACCAGCCGCGGTGCTGGTCGGACCCCTCAAGGTAGAGGGAGGCCGGCCACTTCAGCTCCGGACGCTGTTCCAGCACGAAGGCGTGGGTCGAGCCGGACTCGAACCACACGTCCACAATGTCCTTGACCTGCTCGTAGTCGTCGGCGCGGTAGGCGTTGCCGAGGAAGTCCTGCGCCGGGCGGGCGAACCACGCGTCGGAGCCTTCCTTCTCGAAGATGTCGGCGATGCGGGTGAACACCTCGACGTCGCGCAGGATCTCCCCGTTTTCCTTGCGGACGAACAGGGCGATGGGCACGCCCCAGGCGCGCTGGCGGCTGATGCACCAGTCCGGGCGCTGTTCGATCATCGCGCGGATGCGGTTCTCGCCCTGGGCCGGGAACCACGTGGTGTCGGAGATCGCCTGCAGCGCGACCTTGCGCAGGTCGTTCGTCTCCATGGAGATGAACCACTGCGGCGTGGTGCGGAAGATCAGCGGGGCCTTGGACCGCCAGGAATGCGGGTAGCTGTGCTTGATCTTGCCCTTGGCGAGCAGCGCGCCGGCCTCCGCGAAGGCCTTCAGCACGGCGCCGTTGGCCTCGCCCGGCTTGCCTTCGGCGGTGTAGACGCGCAGGCCCGCGAACAGCGGGACATGGTCGTAGTACCGGCCGTCTTCGCCCACCGTCTGCGGCACCTCGATGCCGTTGGCCTGGCCCAGGTGGAAGTCGTCCTCGCCATGGCCCGGCGCGATGTGCACGAAGCCCGTGCCGGCGTCGGTGGTGACGAAGTCGCCGGCCAGCAGCGGCACCTTGAATTCGTAGCCGCTGCGGGTCAGCGGGTGGTGACAGTAGCCGCCGGCCAGCCGCGAGCCGGGGAAGCGGTGCAGCTGCTTCCACTCGCTGATCTTGGCTTCCTTGGCGACGTTGTCGGCCAGCGCGGTGGCGACCACGAGGCGCTCGCCGACCTGGGCGAGGCTGCCCTCCTCGACGACGGTCACCTTGTAGACGGCGTATTCGATCTCGTCGCCGTAGGCGATGGCGCGGTTGCCCGGCAGGGTCCAGGGCGTGGTCGTCCAGATGACGATGCTGGCGTCATCAACCTCCGGCGTCGGCGAGCCCCAGATGGCGAAGCGCGCGAAGACGGTGGTGGAGGTGTGGTCGTGGTATTCGATCTCCGCCTCGGCCAGCGCGGTCTTCTCGACCACCGACCACATGACCGGCTTGGCGCCCTTGTAGAGGCCGCCGTTCATGGCGAACTTGTGGATCTCGCGAACGATCTGCGCCTCGGCGGGCAGCGTCATGGTCAGGTACGGGTCGGCCCAGTTGCCCTCGACGCCCAGGCGGCGGAATTCGCCGGCCTGCACGTTCACCCAATGCTGGGCGAACTGGCGGCATTCGGCGCGGAACTGGACGATCGGAACCTGATCCTTGTCCTTGCCCTCGGCCCGGTACTTCTCCTCGATCTTCCACTCGATGGGCAGGCCGTGGCAGTCCCAGCCGGGGACGTAGTTGGAATCGAAGCCCTGCATCTGGCGCGAACGGACGATCACGTCCTTCAGCACCTTGTTGACCGCGTGCCCGATGTGGATGTTGCCGTTGGCGTAGGGCGGACCGTCGTGGAGGATGAACTTCTCGCGGCCCTTCGCCGTGTCGCGCAGCCGCTGGAAGAGGTTCATGTCCTCCCAGCGCTTCAGCAGTTCGGGTTCCTTGGTCGGCAGGCCGCCGCGCATGGGGAAGTCGGTGCGCGGAAGAAAGACGGTGGACTTGTAGTCGCGGGTCATCGGGGGGTTTCCTGAACCTGAAGCAGAACCGTCGGGCGGCGGCGGTCTGGCCCCCGACACACACAATGAGGCGATCCCGGCCCCCCTCAGGAGGCCGGGTTGGTAATTCGCGCCGGACGCGCCATGACCCACGCCAAAAACATCATGGCGCGGATATTAGCCGTGTGTGCGGTGCGGTCAAGGCGTGGTGCCCCTGGTTGCGGCCTCAGTCGAAGCTGGACTTGCCGCCGTGGGCGGCGGACCAGCCGACCGGGTCGTTCAGGAACTTCTCGACCTCGGTCAGGGTGTTGGTGTCGAAATACTGGTTGTCGCGGGCGACCTTCAGCACGTCCCACCACGTGCACAGCTCGTGCAGGCGGACGCCGATCTTGTCCATGTTGGTCTTCGACTGCGGGAAGATGCCGTAATGGAAGATCACGAAGCTGTCGGTGACCACAGCACCGCCGTTGCGCAGCGCCGTGACGAAGTTTTCCTTGCTCTTGCCGTCGGTGGCGAGATCCTCGACCAGGATGACCCGCTGCCCCTCGGTCAGCACGCCCTCGATCTGCGCGTTGCGGCCGAAGCCCTTCGGCTTCTTGCGGACGTACTGCATGGGCAGTTCCAGCCGCTCCGCGATCCAGGCCGCGAAGGGGATGCCCGCCGTCTCGCCGCCGGCCACCGCGTCGATGCTCTCGTAGCCGATTTCGCGCTCGATCGTCTGGACGGCGAAGTCCATCAGCGCCTTGCGGGCGCGCGGGAACGACACGATGCGCCGGCAATCGGTGTAGACCGGGCTCGCCCAGCCCGAGGTGAAGATGAAGGGCTGGTCGGCGTTGAAGTGCAGCGCCTTGATTTCCAGCAGGATCTTCGCCGCGGTGGCGGCAATCGTGGCCCGGTCGGGCAGGGCGGCGGCAGAGGTGGTCATCGGAACAACGGCTCCCACGGAGGCTTGGTGGACTCATTCCGTCCCGGAAAAAGTCCGGTGTGGACTGCCTGTGTGTAGCGGTCCGGCGAACGAATCGCAATGGGAGGGAGGGGCGTTCAGTCCAGCCCGTGTCGATTGGCGGGATAGAATCCGTCGTCCAGAATCTGGTCGAGCGTGTAGGGGCACTTGGTGGGGACGGTGTCCAAAGGAATGCTGTCGAACAGTTCAAGCGCGGAGGCGGCCAGCGTGCGGCCATCCTTCCAGGCGTCCGGAAGAAGGTCCGGCAGAAGGCGTCTCAGCGAACCGCTCTTCCGGATGGACTTCTGGGCGCGGTTCCGGTGCTCGATCACGCTCAGGCGCCATTTCTTGCGCGGCTCTGGAGCCGGCGAGTGTTCGAGTTTCAGAAGATGCTCGATCACGCGGGTCAAGGCGCTGTCGAGAGCGTTTTCCTCACTGCGGCCCAAGCTTTCGACCTCCTCCGCCAGATTCTCCAGGTCCAGTTCGGAGTTGACGCGCGTCTCCGCCATCCGGCGCAGGGCGGAGGCCTGCTCCTGGGTCCAGGCGTACCAATCGGTGTCGTAGAGGCGGCCGTCGGGCATGGCACCCTCGCGTTTGCTCGGGTTCAGGATAAAGGCGGAAGGTGGCGGCTGTCCACCAGCCGCCCGCTCACTTCTCCGGCAGGTTCAGGCGGATGCAGCGGGTCAGCACGGTGTTGCCGGTCATCTCGCGGTAGACTTGGGCGATGATCGGCTCCGCCGCCTTGCACTGGTCCAGGGTGGCGAAATCGATGGTGGTCGGGCCGCCCTGGTTCAGGATGAACAGCAGCAGGATCACGCGTTCCATAAGCCCCCCTCCGGTCGCCGGCCCGTCCGATCAGCCCTTGTACTCAGCCCTTGGCCAGGATCGCGCGGGCCGCGTCGGCGTCGCGGACGATCTGGTCCTTCAGTTCCCCGAAGCTGGCGAACTTGCGCTCCGGGCGCAAGAAGTCGATGAGCTGCACGCGCAGGTGCTGGCCGTAGAGGTCGCCGTCGAAGTCGAACAGGTGCGTCTCCAGCCGCTCCACCGTGCCGCCCACGGTCGGGCGGCGGCCCAGGTTGGCGACTCCGTTGTGCCACACCGTGGCCGGGCCGTGGTCCACGCCCGCCCGCGCGGCGTAGACGCCGAAGGCCGGGCGCAGATAGTCGGCCAGTTCCACGTTCGCGGTGGGGAAGCCGATGGTGCGGCCCTTGTGGTCGCCATGCTCCACGCGCCCCTCGATCTCCCACGGGCTGCCCAGCAGGCGGGCGGCCTCGCGCGGGTTGCCGGCGACGAGCGCGTCGCGCACGCGGGTGGAGGAGTAGATGCCGCCCGCGTCGTCGGCCACCGGCCCGACCTCCGTCACACCGAAGCCATGGACCGCCCCGGCGCTCTTCAGCCGCGCCGGGTCGCCGCTGCGCCCGTGGCCGAACAGGAAGTCGTAGCCGCAGACGACGTGCCGCACGCCGAGGCCCTGGACGAGATCCTCCTCGATGAAGGCGTCGGCGGTCTTGTGCAGGAAGCTGTCGTCGAAATGACAGACGAACAGCAGGTCCACGCCCAGCGACTCGATGTGGCGGGCCTTCACCCGGAAGGGCGACAGGCGAAAGGGCGAGTCGGCCGGCCGGAAGACGGAGCGGGGGTGGGGCTCGAACGTCAGCACCGCCGAGGGCGCGCCAAGCTCGCGGGCAATCCGCTGGGCGGTGCCGATCACCGCCTGGTGACCGCGGTGCACCCCGTCGAAGTTGCCCAGCGCCACGACTGCCCCTCGGGCGTCGGCCGGCAGGTCGGCGGTGTGTCGGAACAATCGCATGCGTGCACGCCCTGATGGTCTGCGGGCCGTTGCCGGCCTCCGTAAACGACGGCGGCCCGCCGGGGGGCGGGCCAATGCCTCGGGCGTCTATATAGAACGGAGCCGGCGCGTGGTCTACGCACCGGCGCACTCACCGCGTCGGATGACCGTTCAACCGGGGCTTTTACCCGCGGGAGGGAACCATCAGCAGGGCCTCGCCCTCGATCACCACCGTTTCGCCGACCGTGCAGACGGTGCGGACGACCACGCGGCGCTTCTCGGGGATCAGTTCGGTGACGGTGGCGCGGGCGGTCACCGTGTCGCCGGCGCGGACCGGCGCCTTGAATTTCAGGTTCTGGCTCATGTAGATGCAGCCCGGACCCGGCAGCTTGGTGCCCAGAACGGCGGAGATGAAGCCGGCGCTCAGCATGCCGTGGGCGATGCGGCCCTGGAACATGGTGCTGCTGGCGTATTCCTGGTTCAGGTGGACCGGGTTCGTGTCGCCGGAGATGCCGGCGAACAGCACGATGTCCGCTTCCGTAACGGTCTTCGCGAAGCTGGCCGTCATGCCGACGGCGAGGTCTTCGATGCAGTGCCCCTCGTTGTCCCTCAGGATTTGGCGAACATCGTCCATAACGCGGTTCCTCTCATCCATGGCCGCCAAGGCAGGGCCGTCCGGCAGTGCCGTTGGGGCGGCGCAACAACAGGAATGGTGCGGCGCGATATATGCACTGCAACCACATGATGGCAACACAACTCCCCCGAAAAAATGAAAAAATCTCTAAGGCTCCTTCGAAAGAGGCGGTCGCGGCCAACGACTTGCCCGGTTCTTGGGCGGCAGAACGGATGACGCAATAGAAGGCAGGGCGACTTGAAAAGCGACTTCGCCGATGCCCGTCCTCTGCTGCAATGCCAAACATGACAAGCACTTAGGCGAGGTCGGGCGGAAGTCCGGTCGGGATTTCCCGGCTGTAAGCGCGTGTCGCCGCAGCCATCCTGGATTTTCGGAAAGTTCGTGCCGCCTGCTGTGGTTCGATGGCAATAATCGGGCATTATTGGCGCATGATTGTATGTATACACATGAACGCCGGTGCGCTGCGCTGCGGAAGGCGCCGTGACCCCCGCCGTGACCCCCGCCGTGACCCCCGCCGTGACCCATGCGGCGCCCCAGGCTGCGACTCGGGCGTTGCCGATGGTCATAGCCCGTCGACGCCGGGTTGACTTCGCGCCCCCGCGACCAACCGTAACAGGGTGTTAGAACCCGTGACGGGGACCGATCCATGCCCTACCGTTTCGCGCTGGTCACCGGCGCCACCTCCGGCATTGGTGCGTGTTTCGCAAGCGCCCTTCCGGCCGACACGAACCTGCTGCTGACCGCCCGCAACGCCGAGGCGCTGACCGAGCGTCGGGCGGAACTGTCGGCCGCCGGCCGCC
>Ga0065721_10005974_pt1 | contig 11788 bp, 10 predicted proteins | sample Mesricmetagenome_FD_59108 | JGI IMG/M metagenome (GOLD analysis project Ga0065721, IMG submission 59108) | Mesophilic microbial community from rice straw/compost enrichment Sample: eDNA_1 v2 (version 2) | ecosystem: Engineered > Solid waste > Grass > Composting > Bioreactor | place: USA: Davis...
GGTATAGCCGCGTCCGGCGAGCAGTCCGGCAAGATCGGCGAGGAACCGCTCGATCCTCTCGCCGGCCGCCACGCCGAAACGCCGCTGGTTGTCCGCAACGACGTCGGGCGCGGCGCTGGCATAGACGATCGGCGGCATGCCCCGTTGGTTCTCGGCGACGAAACTCGCCGCTGCGTGCGGCGTCTGCGCGCCGCTTTCGATGGCCGCAAGCTCGACCGGCAAGGCGGGGGCGCCTTCGGCGGCATAGCGGGCGACCTGCCGGAGCGTGGCGGCCGAGCAGGAGCCGGCAAGGACCACGCCCGGCCCGTGGGGCCAGGGCAGAGCCGGCGGCGCGCCCGTTGACTGCACACCGAAGTTGCCGGGCAGGCCCATGGCCAGCGCCGACCCGCCTGTAAGGAGCGGAAGGTCGCGCGCGGCGCGGCCGAGACGGAGGAGATCGTCATCGTCGATCGCATCGACGATGGCTACGCCCTCGAGCCCGGATAGAGCCGTCTCCAATCCATGCTCATCGCGCACCGTCGAAAGGCCAATGAGGCTGACCGGCCGGCTCGTCTGGCGCGCCAGCACGCGCACGAGGTTGGAATCGCGCATGGGCGTCAACGGATGGTCCTTCATGGGACTGTCCGAAAGGAGCTGGTCGCCGACGAACAGGTGCCCGCGATAGACGGTGCGCCCGTTGGCCGGGAAGGCGGGACAGGCGATGGTGCGATTCGTACCGAGCAGCTTCATCAGGGCATCGGCGACCGGACCGATATTGCCCCTGTCGGAGGAATCGAAGGTCGAGCAGTATTTGAAGAAGAGCTGGCGCGCACCGGCAGCTAGCAGGATGCGCGCGGCAGAGACCGATTGCGTCACAGCCTCATCGACGGGAGCCGTCCGCGACTTGAGGGCCACTACGACCGCATCGGCTTCCGGCAAGGCATCCGCCTGCGGCACGCCCACGGCCTGCACGACGGAAAACCCGCCCCGGGCGAGGATGAGCGCCAGGTCGGTCGCGCCGGTCATATCGTCGGCAATGGCACCCAGGAGCATCTCGAATCGTCCATGTCTTCCGCCTCACGCGGCGAGGCTAAAGCGATAGTCGGTGGTCTGGCGATAGATTTCCCCCGGCCTCAGGATCGCAGAGGGGAAATGGGGGTGGTTGGGGCTGTCGGGCCAGCCCTGCGCTTCGAGGCAAAGGCCCGCGTGCGGACCATAGACGCGCTTTCCCAAACCCAGAAGCCCGTTTTGCAGCTTGTAGGCGTCGTAGAGGTGGAGCCCCGGCTGCGTCGTCCAGAGCTCCATTTCCGGGCCGCCCGGCAGGCTCAGCCGCGCCGCGAACGCAGGCTCGCTGCGGCTGGCACCGGCAAGGCGATAGGTGTTGTTGAAGCCGGGCAGCGGCCGGTCGTGGCCAACCGGCCGCAGGCGGGAAAAGTTGAACGGGGACGATCCGACGGGACGGATCTCGCCCGTCGGGATCAGGTCCGGTCCGGACACCAGGTAGTGCGTGGCGGCGATTTCCAGGTGATGGTCGAATATATCGGGCCGGCCCGAGAAATTGAAATAGGGATGATGGCAGAGATTGACGAGCGTCGGCTGGTCGGTCTCGGCCCGCAGCTCCAGCCGCAGCGTCGCAGCGTGCGGCAGGCTATAGGTCGCCCGCAGGCGGCAGTTCCCGGGATAGCCTTCGTGCCCGTCCGGGCTCAGCCAGCCGAGCGCCACGTGATCGGGACCCGCGCTTTCCACCTGCCAGCGCTGGCGGGCGGAGCCTGTCGCGCCGCCGTGCAGATGATGGCCATCGCCGTTGGCGGAAAGGCGAACGGGCCGCCCCTCGATACTGGCGCGCCCGCCTGCAATGCGGTTGGCGAACCTGCCGATGACGGCGCCTGCATAGTGGTCGGCACCCGCATAGTCCTCGTGACGCTCGAAGCCCAGCACCAGCGGCTCGGGCCAGCCGGCCAGCCGCAGGTCGACGAGGGTTGCGCCGAACGGCGCGATGCGCGCGCTGAGCGCATCGCTGGCGATGGTCAGGATGTCCATGAGCTATCCGATGCGCGCGCCGCTCTGCCGATCGAAGAGGTGAACTGACGCAGGATCGGCGACGAGGGTCACCGTCTGGCCCGGCGTGATGTCGAGCCGTTCGCGGAAGACCGCCAGCAGGCTCTGCCCGCCCACCCGGAGGTTGAGCAACGTCTCGCTGCCGGTCGGCTCGACCACCACCACCTCGGCCACAAAGCTGCCGGGCGATCCGATCTGGGCGAGGGCGACATGCTCCGGGCGGAAGCCGATGACTACGTCGCGTCCGGCAAGCGCGGCATGGCGGTGATCGAGGCGGACGGCCAGCGCGCCCGAACGGAAGGAAACGAGGCCGTCTGTCGCATCGACCTGCCCCTCGACGAGGTTCATGGAGGGCGAGCCGATGAAGCGGGCGACGAAGAGGTTGGCGGGCCGGTCGAAGAGCTCGAGGGGCGTGCCGATCTGCTCGACGTTGCCCTCGTTCATCACCACGATGCGGTCGGCCATGGTCATGGCCTCGACCTGATCGTGGGTGACGTAGACTGTCGTGGTCTTCAAGCGCTGGTGCAGCGCCTTGATCTCGGCGCGCATCTGCACGCGCAGCTGCGCATCGAGATTGGAGAGCGGCTCGTCGAAGAGGAAAACCGCCGGATCGCGCACGATGGCCCGGCCCATGGCGACGCGCTGGCGCTGGCCGCCCGAGAGCTGGGCCGGCTTGCGCGAGAGCAGCGGCTGCAGCCCGAGGATATCGGCCGCGGCCTTGACCTTGCTCTCGATCTCGGCTTTCGGCCGCTTGGCGAGCTTTAGGGAGAAGCCCATGTTCTCGGCCACCGTCATGTGTGGATAGAGCGCATAGGACTGGAAGACCATGGCGATGTCGCGTGCCTTGGGCGGCAGGTCGTTGACCACCCGGTCGCCGATGGCGATCTCGCCGCCGGTGATGTCCTCGAGCCCCGCGATCATGCGCAAGAGGGTGGACTTGCCGCAGCCGGACGGACCGACAAGGATGACGAACTCGCCGTCCGGTATGTCGATCGCCACGCCGTGCAGCACCTCGAGCGCACCATAGGCCTTGCGTGCCTGACGGATATCGATTGAAGCCATTTCGCCGATCCTTGCCGGGATGTGTTGAGAGCTAGCCAGTAGCGCCGGTGATTTCGGCGACGCGGTTGAAGAACCTTTCCTTCTCCGGCGTCGAGATGGCCCAGTTCACCGGCGGCGACTGGAAGCCGTCGCGATAGTTGTTCCTGCCCTGGTCGTAGTAGCCCCAGGGCACGTAGTGTGGAAACGCCGCGTCCATGTTGGCAACGAGCGTCGAATCCTCGTTGATGCAGAGCGGGCGCGGATTGTCCTTGAAGGTCTGGCTGTCCTTGATGACGCGGATGACCTTGTCGATGCCCTCCGGATCGAGTCCGTTGCCGTGGAAGAGGATGAAGTCGGATTCCTCGATCACCTTGTCTACGGTGCCGCGCGCGAGCCGGTCGAGGAACGCCTGATCGACATTGGCCGCGTCGTTGCCGCGCGTCAGCGGCAGGCCGGCCTTCTGCTTGAAGGGCCAGTTGGTGACGCTCGCCGCCACCAGCAGACGGCGGCCGTTGCGCTGCCTGGTCTTGATCCGCGCGATCAGCTCGTGCACGCGGGCCGGCGTCAGGATCTCGTGCTCGTAGAGCGGCACGTCGCACTCGTTGTTGACCTCGACCATGACGTTGTCGAGGCCTGTATCGAGGAGCCACTCGGTCACGGCGTCGACGCCGCGTATGATGGCGGCCTCGTCGGCCATGTTCTCGTCCTGGCCGAAATAATAGTAGCCGAGGATCACCGCGATGCCCTGCTCGTCGCACGCGCGCAGTGCCTTTTCGAGGCGGGCAACGTATTGCGGCTTGAGCTCGCCTTGAGGCGTCAGGGCGGAGTTGATCCAGGGCTGCGTCCTCTCGGTGCCGGTGACGGGCATGCCGCCCTGCAGGTTGAGCGTCACCGCGCGGATGCCCTTGGCGTAATAAGTCGGCAGCTCCGCAATGAACTCGTTGAGGTTGCGATCGGGATCCCACCTGCCCGTATCGGGGTATGCCCAGCGCGAGCGCGACTCCTCGTTCTCATCATCGAAGATCGCCTGCACCATGCGGGTGTTGTAGAGCAGACCCTCGACGGGCTTGCCCTCGAAGGTGCGCCCCGCGTAGGTCGGCACGCCGTTGATCAGGAACTTCTCACCCTCGATGGTGATGCGTGTCTTGGACATCTCGCTCTCCCTTTGCGATGTTGGTGTTGATGACCGGATAGCGGCCGGTCAGGGCCCTGGCGGCCGCCACGCTTTCATCGAGCCAGGCGAGCTCCATCGCCTGCGTCCGATGGAAATCGCCCTGCCAGGGCAGCCAGTGCTCGAGAATGGTGTTGACCTGCCGGCCGTGGCGGGCGAGGGCGTCGAAGACGATCGCCGGATCGAAACAGCCCTGCCCCAGCGGCGTGCCGACAAAGCTGCCGCCGACGCCATGCGGGTCGAGCGCGATGCGGAAATCCTTGAGGTGCAGGTTGACGGCATAAGGTGCCAAGAGGTCGATGGTCGTTTTCGGCCACTCCTCGCAAGCGATGGAATTGGCAACGTCGAGGCATACGCCGAGCGCTTCGTCGCCGACGCGGGTGACGATTTCGACGAGGCGGGGCGACGGCAGGTGGAAATGGTTCTCCACCGCCAGCACCACGCCGGCGGCACGGCAATCGGGCAGAAGGCGGGCAAAGAGCGCCGCGATCTCTCCATTCGAGCCGGCCGACTCCCCGGCCGTGGGCGCGATGCGCAGCAGCGTGACGTCGAGCCGCCCGGCAAGATCGAGGTATTGCCGCACGAGCGCGGGATCGCAGCCGGTCATGCCGAGCTCGAGGACGATGCCGAGGTCCCTGGCCTGCGCGGCAAGCGCGTCGACCTCATGGGACGGCAGCGCGTGCAGCGGCAGATTGTCGGCGAACTGCACGAGCCCGATGCCGAGCCGCGCGGCATGGTCGAGAATGGCGGCAGCCGTGATCGGCCGCTCCGGGAAGCGGTCCCGGATGCCGACATGCCAGCGGAAGGCGTAGCTGCCGATACCGAGCATCAGACCAGCGCCGCGATCATCTTGTTGAAGGCGCGGGCGGGGATGCCCTCGTCCTTGAGGGCGGTGAACTCATCGAAGCCGATCTTCTTCACCAGCCTGCCGAGATTCTCCATGATCTCGAAGGTGGCGGCGACGGCCTCGGCGTTGTCGCCCGACCGGGTGAAGACGTCGTAGGCGAACCAGCCGTCCCAGCCGAGCTTGTCGATGTAGTAGAGGGTTTCGAGCGTTTCCCAGAAGTTGACCGAGGCGGGCAGCATGTCCCAGTCGGCGCCGCGGTCATTGTCGTTGAAATGCACGTAGAACAGGCGTCCGGCGGCCTGGGCGATGCAGAGCTCGGCGGCCGGGGTTTCGCCGGCGATGAGCGCATGGCCGACGTCCATGGTCACGCCGAGATTGGGCGCCCCGACCACGTCGCAGAAGTGCAGCGTGCGGCCCATGTTAGGCAGCACGATGCGGTTGCGCACCTCGTAGGCCTTGTACTCGATGCTGACCTTGACGTCCGGGCGGTGGGACGTCGCCTCGCGGAAGCACTCGGCCAGCCATTCCCACTGTTTGCCGTAATCCACCTGGAAGGCATAATCCCAGCCGTCGATCAGCGGACAGACCGAAAGCATGCCGGCGCCCAGATCGGCGGCCATGTCCATGGCGGTCTTGAGATAATCCACCGAGCGGCGGCGCACCGCCGCATCCGGGTTGGTGAAGGAGCCGTTGCGGAAGACGTCCTCGCCCTTGACGTTGACGTTGACCGCCGAAACGGCAAAGCCGGAGTCCTTGACCAGTTGCACGCTCTCGCCGGCATGGCCGAGGTCCTGCGGATAGACCGGCTCGATGCCGTGCGTGCGCGGGATCGTGCGGGCGACCTCCAGCCGCTCGGCGAGCGAGCGGGACTTCTGGTATTCATGGAAGCGGTCGGCATAGCGCCCGAGGGTGCCGAGCAGGATCGAATTCTTGATGGGCATGACGAGGTCCTTGGAAAGCGGATGGATGGCGCTCAGGTCTTGACGGAGCCGGCCGTCAGGCCGCCGACCAGCCAGCGCTGCACGAAGACGAAGACGACGAGGGCGGGAATGGTGGCGACGACGCAGGCGGCCATGAAGGCGTTGACGTACTGGACGCCGCCGCCCTCCTGGGCGAAGTCGCCGATGCCGACCTGGATGGTTTTCATCTCGCCCTGGTTGAGCAGCAGGCTTGCCCAGAGGAAGTCGTTCCAGGCGTTGAGGAACGTGAAGATGGCGACCGCCGCGATGCCAGGCAGGCAGACCGGCAGGATGACCCGCCAGAACGCCTCGAAATAGCCGCAGCCGTCGATGAGGGCCGCTTCCTCGAGCTCGGGCGGGGCCGCCGTCTCGAAATAGCCGCGCAGCATCAGCACCGCAAAGGGCAGCGAGAAGCCGACATAGGCGAAGATCAGGCCCACATAGCTGTTGAGCAGCCCCATGTTCTGGATGAAGAAATAGATGGGGAAGACCCGGGTGATGGCCGGGATGAGGTTAGTGAGGAGGATCAAGCCCAGGATGAAGGTGGCGCCGGGAAAGCGGAAGCGCGCCAGCACGTAGGCGGCCGAGCAGGCGATGATGGTGGCGATCCCCGCGGCGGTCACCGAAACGAAGAGCGAGTTGGCCACGTAGCGCCACATCGGGATCAGCCGGTTGGCGTTGACGTAGGGTTGGAGCGTCCACTCCTGCGGGAACCACACGGGCGGCAGGACGCGGATCTCGGTGTTGGGCTGGAAGGAGCTCTTGAGCATCCAGTAGACGGGCAGGAGGATGTAGAAGAGCAGCGCAACCGTCACGGCAACCACCAGGATGCGGGTGGCAAGGTCAGCCTTGCTCATGGCGCCGAGACGCTGGAGGAAACCGGGGCGCGCGGCCGGTGTCGGAATGGCCAGGGTCATCACGCCACCTTCTTGAGCTGGGAACGCAAGTAGAAGACCGAGATGAAGCCGGTCATGATGAAGATGATGCCGCTGGCGGCGGAGGCCAGGTCGAACCGGTAAAACGAGAAGGCCTGCTGGTAGGAATAGACCGCCATGATGTTGGTCAGGTTCTGCGGCCCGCCGCCGGTCATGATGTAGTTGATCTCGAACGAGCCGAGACCGCCGATGACGAGGAGCGTCAGGAGGATGGCGAGGACCGGGCGCAGCGACGGCAGCGTCACGTACCAGAACTTCTGCCAGAGGCTCGCGCCATCGACCTCCGCCGCCTCGTAGAGGCTCCTCGGGATCGACTGCAGCGCCGCCAGCAGGAAGATCACCGCGAAGGGCAGCCCGTTCCAGACGCGCACCGCCGTGATCGACATCATCGGGATGCTGAACGGTCCCCAGGTGGCGGAGTCGGTCAGGAACCGGATGTCGGACGTGATGAGGCCGAGGTCATGGAGCAGGAAGTTGATCGGGCTGCGGTCGGTGTTGAGCAGCCACATCCATATGGCCGAGGCGACGGCGGGCGGCACGAACCAGGGCACGCACACGAGCATGCGCAGCGCCGTGCGCCCCGGATAGGTGCCGTTGAGAATCTGGCTCAGCAGCAGGCCGAAGACGAGCGTCGCCGTCACCGCAAGGACGGTGAAGAGGATCGTGTTGAGGAGCGTCTGCACGAACCGCGGATCGCTGAATACCGCCACGTAATTGTCGAGGCCGACGAAGGGCGTTCCGAACGATGCGACGCGCAGGAGGTCGAATTCGACGAAGCTCATCCAGAGCGAGTTGAGCATCGGATAGATGCCGAGCACTGCCGTCAGGATCAGCGCCGGGGCAATCATCGCGTAGCAAAAGAAGTATTTCTGTCGGGTCATGGGAGCGTCCGGGGTCTGCCTCGTGGGAGGACCGGTCGGCGGGACGCGCCCGCCGGCCGGTCCGGGAGGAAGCTAGCTGCCGTTGGCGCGGTCGAGCTCGGCCTGCATGCGCGCCTGCGCCTCGGTGATCGCCGCGTCGATGTCCGCACCGCCGATGACGGTGTTGTAGACGAGGTCGTAGATCACCGCGCCGGGCTCGGGGGAGGCCAGCGCCGTCCAGACCGAGCTCGGATGCTGCGAGGTGTGGCCGTAGTTGAGCGTTTCGGCCATGACCTGCTTCCAGGGCCGGTCGGTCCAGAACTCGGAGGACATGACCGAGCGGCGCGGGCTCGCGGCGCCCGTCGTCTCGCTGATGCGCTGCATGTTCTCGGGCGTCGAAAGGAACTTGATCCATTCGACGCACGCATCGACGTCGCGCGAGCCGTAGAGAACGCCCCAGTAGCCCGCGCCCGAGAAGGAGTCCCGGTTCTCCGGGCCTTCGGGGTTGAGCGCCAGCGCCCAGGTGCCTTCCATCTCCGGATAGTCGCGGTCGAGCTGCACGGGCCAGGCGTTGCCGCTGCTGCCGTTGATGGCGACCATGCCGGAGGTGAAATCGGTCAGCGGATCGGCGCTCTTCTCGAAGATTTCGGGCGAGGTGACCTTATGGATGTGGACCAGGTCCTGCAGGAACTTCAAGGCCGTGCGCATCGCCTCGTTGTCGATGGTCGCGGTCTTGCCGTCCTCGCTCATCATCGCACCGCCCGCCTGCCAGTAGTAAGGCAGAAGCGTCTGGGCCGGATTGTTGTTGCCCGGCGCGAAGCCCCAGCGGGTGACGTTACCGTTGTCGTCGCGCTGCGTCAGGGCAAGCCCCTGCTCGACGATCTCCTCCCAGTTGGCGGGCGGCGCTTCGATGCCGGCTTCAGCCAGGAAATCGGTGCGATAGATCACCGGGCGAATGTCGACGCGCCAGGGGATGCCGTAGAATTCTCCGTTCCAGTTCACGTCGGCGAGGGCGCCCGGATAGAAGTCGTCCTCGAGGGTGGGCCACTGGTCCTTGTACTCGGTGATGGGCATCGGTCCGAAGCGGCCCGCCCCGATCCCGGAGAAGGAGTGCAGCCAATACATGTCGGCGCAGTCCGGCGCCGCCCCGCCCTGGGCGACCGTCAACCATGTATTGAAGGCCACCGACCAGTTGATGACCTCGACCGAGACGTTGATGCCGGTCTGGTCGCGGAACTCGCCGGTCAGCTGATCGAAGAGGTCCTGGTAGGCAAGCAGATCGCCCTGCGGCTGCGTCCAGAAGGTGATCTCCTGAGCAGATGCGGTCAGCACCGTGCCGGACATAAGCAGGGCCAGCGACAAGCCGGCCGTGACCCGGCGCATCGGGTTGGATCGCGTGCGGGCACGCGGCGAAATCGAAGCAGTCATTTGGTCTCCTCCCATGGAATGACTGATGAAGGGTGGGGCGCCCATTCAGTCGGTTTTGGCGTCCTCCGTGGCCTTGCGGCGCATCAATGCGATGGTGGTGCGGATGTGGCGGAGCATGGCCTGCTCGGCCCTGTCGGCATCGTGTGCCTCCAGCGCATCGATGATCTCGAGATGCTCGCCCAAGGTCTCGGCAGGCGAGCGCAGAAGGCCCTGGGCGAGCGAGAGGCCCAGCACGTCGCGCACGGCGTCGAGCTGGCGCGTCAGGAACGAATTGTCGAGGAGCGAGGACAGGTAGTTGTGGAACTCCTGGTCGGCCGCGCGATAGTCACTCCAGTCGTCGCTCCCCTCCTGCGGCGCCGCCGAGACGATCAGCGAGCGCAGGTAGAGCGTGTGGCGCTTTTCGATCGCGGGAGCGACCAGCCGGCAGGTCAGTCCCTCGAGCACGGCGCGCACCTCGAAGAGGTCGGCGATGCGCTGAGGGCCAAAGACCACCACCGCAGCCTCGCCGCGCGGCGAGATGGTGACGAACCCGTCACGCTCGAGCGCGGCGATGGCGCTGCGCAGCGGCGTGCGGCTCACTCCCAGGCGCTGGGCCAGATCCTCCTGCACCAGCTTGTGACCAGGCGCCAGCTCGCCGCGCAGGATCATCTCGCGCAAGGCCTTGTAGCCGTACTCCTCAAGGCTCTGCATGCCGGCCGAAGCGACCATGAATCCTCCCTCGCGACGAGCACGCGAAATCGCCGNGCCCGTTCTGTATACGNTGGATACATTGTATACAGANCCGTCGTCAAGGGAGAACATGAGAGTTCCTTTCACAAATTCAGCGCATTNATGCATTCATTAACGAGCGCGTCAAGTTAGTTCAGATTCCCTATGCGATTNGAGAAATTTGGAGGCGGGCCCCGGAAAACTTTCACAAGATGCGGGAAAACGCCATCTGCGCACGCTCGGGTTTCCGGCTTGCCAGCCAATTCGCAACGATCTATGTATGCATTAATGCAATGGTTCTCGTAATGACCGGATCGGCCAACCCTCAGTTCACCTTCACCGGCCACGGCCTGACCCGGCCCGAGTGCGTGCTGGCGCACGGGTCGGGCTTCCTGTTTGCGTCCGACTGGACGGGGCGAGGCGGGGTCAGCGCCATCGCACCCGACGGAAGAACGGCCCGGATCGAAATCGCCGATCCAGAGCTCACACTGCGCCCCAACGGCATTGCCCTCGAGCCCGGCGGTTCGTTCCTCCTCGCACATCTGGGCGCCGAGACCGGCGGCCTCTACCGCCTGTTCCCCGACGGCATGGTCGAGACGGTCCTGACGCAGGTCGACGGCGCGCCGCTGCCGCCGAGCAACTTCCCGCTCCTCGACTCCGAGGGCCGCGTCTGGCTCACCGTCTCGACGCGCAAGGTGCCGCGCGCCGCCGATTACCGGCCAGACGCCGCCAGCGGCTTCATCATTGTGATCGAGAAGGGCAAGGCGCGCATCGTCGCGGACGGCCTCGGCTACACCAACGAGATCGCCCTTTCAGCCGACGGCCGGCACCTCTTCGTCAACGAGACGTTCGGACGCCGGCTGACCCGGTTTGCGCTCGCCGAGGATAGCGCGTTGACGGAGCCCACGACCATCTGGCGGTTCGGCGCGGGGGACTACCCCGACGGGCTCGCCATCGACGTCGAGGGGCATCTCTGGGTCACCAGCATCGTGTCCAACCGCGTGCTGCGCATCGCCGCGGACGGCGCCGGGGTTGAAACGATCATCGAGGACGCCGACTCCGAGCACGTCGCGCAGGCCGAGGAGGCCTACGCCACCGGCACCATGGGGCGCCCGCATCTCGACAAGCAGCCCGCGCCGGTGCTGCGCAACGTCTCCTCGCTCGCCTTCGGCGGGGCGGACCTGCGGACCGCCTATCTCGGATGCCTGCTCGGCGATGCCATCGCGAGCTTTCGCGCGCCGGTCGCCGGATCGCGGCCGGTCCATTTCGATTTCGACATTTCCCCACTACTCGACAGCCTGGAGTTCTGATGGCCCCGCTCAAGCGTTTCGACATCGCCGTCCTGCCCGGCGACGGCATCGGCCGGGAGGTGATCGAGCCCTGCCTCGTGCTCCTCGAGGCCGTTGCCGAACGGACCGGCGGGTTCGCGCTCGCCTTCCAGCACCTGCCGGCGGGCGCCGAGGAATATGTGCGCACCCGCACGGCCCTGCCGCGTGAAACGCTCGAGGCCGCCCGCAAGGCCGACGCGATCCTGCTCGGCGCCATGGGCTGGCCCGAAGTGCGCTATCCCGACGGCACGGAGATCGCTCCGCAACTGGACCTGCGCACGGAACTGGGCCTTTTCGCCGGCGTGCGGCCCGCGCGCACGCTGCCCGGCATCGGTCCGGTGCTCGCCGACGAGCGTGCCGCCGCGCTGGATTTCGTCGTCATCCGCGAATCGACCGAGGGGCTCTTTGCCCTGCGCACGCAAGGCGCGGTGGTCGGCGACCGGGAAGCGCGCGACACCATGCTCATCACCCGAG
>Ga0065721_10052497_pt1 | contig 11785 bp, 4 predicted proteins | sample Mesricmetagenome_FD_59108 | JGI IMG/M metagenome (GOLD analysis project Ga0065721, IMG submission 59108) | Mesophilic microbial community from rice straw/compost enrichment Sample: eDNA_1 v2 (version 2) | ecosystem: Engineered > Solid waste > Grass > Composting > Bioreactor | place: USA: Davis...
CGGACGGATCCTTCGAGCTGACGATGCCGTTCATGGCGGAGCGCAGGCACAGCGAGATCGCCTGCGACATGTAGGACGAGGCGAGAAAGGGCAGCGGCTCGACATACTGTGCGATGCCGCCGTTCCACGCCAGGCCGCGCACCCGCTCCACCGGATCGACTTCGACGAGAAGCACGAACTCGCAGCGCTCGTCTCCGGCCTCGGGATAGAAGCCGACAGCCTTCAGGTTCTTGTTTCTTGAAGAGTCTGATCTGAACACCCGGTCTGGATGCTTGTAGAGGATGAAGCCGAGATCGGCGGCTTTCGGGCGGGTCGTTGCGATGGACAGATACACTTTGGCCTCGTCAGGTTTGAGCGGGAACCTATAGGACTTGCCGATAATGTCAACATTTATATCGGATGAATCCTTGCGCGTTGACACGAAGCCGGGGCGGATGGAAGCTTGACGCCACATGAGAGAGGAAAGAACCCATGAGCGAATTCCAGGAATGGGAGCTGCATAACGGCCCCTACATCGATGAGGAAGGAACCATCGAAGAGACGGCGAGGGTCTGGGAGAACCGCGAGACGTTCGATGCCCATGAGTTCATCGACGAGGTGAAGGCCGCGCTTGACGGATTAGATGCAGGAGTGCGGCCCTCGGCCGAGATCTACTTCCGCACGTGGACTGACGTTGACGGCTGCCCCTCCCAATCGGTCAGCCTCACCTACCGCCGTCCGGCAACTGACCGGGAGCTCAGGCTGGACAAGGCGAAGCAGGTCAAGGCGGTCATGGATGACCGCGCATGGCTCCAGCAGCGCCTCGCCTCGCTCATTGAGGATGCGGGCCGGGCTGGGCTCGCTCCGGAGGACATCGGCATCAAGTCGTCCGAAGAGGGCTATGTTCTTGCAGAAGTGAAAGCGGACGGGACATGACCGGGAAGACAGGCCTCGTCGCCGGAAGCGTCATTGTCGAGGCGGCTCGGAACGCCGAGAGCGATATGCCCGAGAATATCTTCGGCCACATGGAGGAGCTGAGGGAGATGATGGAACGGAGACACGTCCAGCTCCGGGCTTCGGCAGTGATCGAATCTGAGGCGAAGGCGACCTCGCCGTAACCTCCGAGCGCGAAGCCACGCGCGAAGAGATAGATCAGGATCGTGCGAGCGCATCCTCGCCGTGAAGGACAGGGAGCACTGGCTGAGGAAGCACGTAGAGGTAATGCTGAGGAAGCCGCCGATCTCGGTGTGGATCTTCGAAGTTCGGCATCTCTGTCGAGCGTAGGGCCTTCTTGTCAGCAAGTAGTCGTCCCGCGTCTTCAACCTACATCGGCGCACGGTTGCCTTCGGGAGCCGGACAGTCGCGCCTTGCCTCGGACGGCGCTGCGTATTTGGCCTGCTAGGACTCTTCGGTTGTTGATCAAACCCAGACCCCTGCCTCTAGGAGGCAGGGGTCTGGGTTTGCCGTCCCTTCCTCCCTCCAGGTGACGCTCTCGGGCGAGGGCAGTGGATTTGAAAGCCGCCGCCCGTTGGTATCCAGGATCGTCCCGCCCATCCGATGTTACCCCGCGGATCTATCCCTTCTGGGACCCTGCTGTTCCCCAAAAACTCACGCCCAAGATGGAGGCAGGAAGCCCGTTTGACCTCCTCCCTCCATGGATAAACCTCCGTGATGAATCCGCCAGACGCACGCGAGCCGATGGCTCTCGAATATCGTCGCATGCCTTTGGCTTCCGATGCTTCATCCTCCAAGCGGTGTGGGAACTACTGCATCCGCATTTGATCCGCCTGTTCCATTAGACAACTGACCGTTCCTGTTCATTCCCCAGCAGTACGTCTTGCCTGTCGTCGTGATGGCACAGGAGTTGTATGCACTACTGAAAAGCTTTTCTATTACTGGCAGTCCTACGGGTCGCACTGCGGGAAATACATGCTCGTTCCATTGTCTTGAGACCCCGTCCCCGAGAAATCCGGAGTACCACGGGGTACTAACATTAACTGTTCCTGCGCCGAAGCATCCGACCTCTCCGGCACTGGTTAGCACGCACACATGGCGGTCGTTGTTCTCCACCTTGACGAGGCTGCCATTGATCGGATCCAAGGTGATCGGAACAAGGATTCGATCAGACGTGCCCCCGAACTTCACATAGCTCGAGTTGTATCCCCAGCACTTCAACTGCCCGCCGCTGATCACGCAGGCGGTGTTGCCGTAGAGGGATATGTCCGTCACCTCTTCGAGGCCTGGCACATAATCTGCGTAGGCCCTGTCTGTACGGAGGCCGTTGCCGAGTTCGCCGTTGAGCCCGTAGCCCCAGCACTTGACCTTCCCATCCGTCATCACGGCACATGAAGTCAAGTTCCCGAAGGCAAGCTTCTCTGCGCCGCCGTCTATGCCGACGACTTTCACAGGAGAAGAGCTTGCAATCTTCGTACCGTCGCCGAGCTGTCCTTTGGCATTATCCCCCCAGCAGTAGACGTCGCCGTCCTTGAGCGCACAGGCATTGGCGATTCCTATCTGCAGGTCATCGACATTCGAAAGCCGGGTGAATGGCACGGGCGTGAAGAGGCTGCCTGGTGCTGCCGGATCTATCATCCCATTTAAGTTCTGTCCCCAGCACTCGACCTGGCGGGATACAAGCTCGGCGCATCCTCCGGTCAGGTACTTTGACTGGAAAAGCCTCTTTGCCTGCCCGGACAGGGCGACCTTCTGTGGAATGATGGCGCTTCCATCAATTTTGCCGCCGTCTCCCAGCGATCCGACGGTGGAAGTTCCTGCGCAATAGACATCGCCTTCGCTGGTCATGCCGCAGGACGAATAGAGATTCATCGCCATCTCCTTGTATAGATAGTCCTGGCCGACGACGGCAATGGATACCGTTTTAGTCACGATCAGTTCCTCGTCGCCATCCTTGTAGGTCGCGGTGAGTTCGAAGGAGTAGGTCTGTCGCCGCGTGCCGTTCCCGTGGATCAGCCCGGTCCTATGCATTTTCAAACCGTCACCTATCAGGTAATAGCCCGTGTTGCTCGGATCGACCGGGAGTGGGGCGCTGAAGACGATCTTCGACACCGGGATGTTCTTGATCGTCATCAGATCAGTCAGCCTGATATTGGCGTACTTCATCCACTCCTGTTCCGGCAGGACTTCAGGAAGATCCATCGCTATGTCCGGCAGGCCTATCTCAAGTCTGTAGGCATGGCTCGTCGTGCGGCCGTCGAAGCTTGCCGATACGAGCAGGTCGTAGCTTCCCATTGTGGTGTTCGACGGCGTTCCCCGAAGGACGTTCTTCGCGAACCCGAGTCCTGCGGGAAGAACCGCCTTAGTGCTTGGATCCCGTGCGGGATCGATCTTCCACGACCAGGTCATCTCTGCCGCCGTCACGCCGGAGAGACCGTCGCCGAGGAGCGTTCCGAAATCGAATTCGTATGGCACCCGGAGGCTTCCCTGCGGCAGGCTGCCCGCGACAAGCTCGAAGTTGATCTCGTCCACCACCGTCAGCGTATATGACGTCGTGGAAGAGATGTTCTCATCCGTGCCGTCCACAAACGACGCCTTGATGCGGAAGCTGTAGATACCTGCGGCTGAATTCGCCGTGCCCGCCAGCAGACCCTCTGGAGACACGGTGACGCCCGCGGGGATGGCTTCACCTGTGGCTATTGGCTCCAGCGTGTAGGCGACGCTTCCAGCCTCGATGTTCTCGCGTCGCGTATGCTCCTTGAGATCGAACGAGAAGCTGTTGTCGGCGTTCGATGCGCGGCGCTTCACCTCCGGGAAGGTCGCCGCCAGCAGCTCCAGATCGATCTGGGGCAGATCGATGACGACCTTGTACTGCCGCACGGCCGAATAGGTCTTGTATGAGACGGTCACATCGAAGACATGCTCTCCTGACAAGGCCGGAGTTCCCGAGAGAATTCCGTTCGCCAGCGTCAGCCCAGGAGGCGATCCCGCGCCAAGCGTCCAGGTGACTTCCGATGCATCCATGCCGACGTTCGTCAGGTGCTGCGAGAGATCGTAGGAATACGTCTCGATCCGCTTCATGCCGTTCGGCAGGTCCGCGGCGGCCAGTCCGAGGAAGTGCGTTCCGGGGTTGACCTTGATCTTGAACGGGATGGAGCTTCCCGTGTCGCCGAGGCTGTCGGTGCTGGTGACCACGAACGGGCCGAACTCGCCGATCTCCTTGGCGCTGCCGGTGAACCGGCCGGTCGCCGTGTCGAACAGGATGCCTTCCGGGAGCTTATGTTCGGACTGGTCTATGTCGTTCCAGACGGCGTCGCCGACGACGTACTGGCGGCCGACCTGGACCGGGGCGATGTTGGTCAGCGCGGAGATGGTCACCTGTGCCGGTATCGTTAGCTGCATGGCCGGAATGACCTGCATGCGCAGCGGACGCGACGTCACGCGCAGCGTCTCGGAGTCCTTGACGGAGATGTTGATGTAGCGGTCCATCAGGGCGGTCGGAGTGCCAGACAGCACGCCCGTGCGGGGATCGATGCTCAGTCCTGTCCCTGCAAGATCGGTCGAGAAGAATGTCACGTAGCCAAGATGGTTGTCATAGGCCGGAACGACGGTCTCGACTTCATGGCCGACCTTGGTGACGTGGTTGGTCACGCTCAGCTCTATCGGATCCTCGTTCATGGCGACGCTGATCGAAATCTGCTTCGACGCCGTTCCAGGTAAGGTATCTGCTGCCGTAACGACGACAGGGCCGAAAGTGCCGATCTGCTTCGGGATACCTGAGAAGCGGCCCGTCGCGCCATCAAAGGTCACGCCTTCCGGCAGGTTGCCAGAAACTGTCCACCAGACCGCGCCGACGTTGCCCGTGACAGTTGGATCGATGGCCGTCGGCAACGGCCTGTTATAGGACATCTCGATCAAGCTGGGAGCCGAGACCATCATCTCCTGGACGGAGACGACCCTGATCACTCTTGATTCCTCGCGTCCCGTTGCGTCGGAGACGGTTACGGTGACCTCCTCATCGAATGCTGCGGACGGTGTTCCTGATATCGCTCCGGTTTTCCGGTTGATAACCAGTCCGGTTGTCCCTGCCTCCATGGACCAGTCGACATTGCCGACTGTCGCGGTTGCGACAGGAGATGGGATCGAGAATGCGTGCCCGACGCGTGTGGTCGCTCCCGAGGCCGTCAGCTCGATCTGCGTGCCGTCGTGAATGACCGTGAAGACGAATGTCCGCTCGGCTGATCCACCAAACTCGTCGGTCGCCTTGATCGTGACGCTGGATGTCGTGCCGTAGGCGGTGGGAATGCCGGAGAACGAACCTGTGTCGGCATCGAATTCAATGCCGGCAGGCAGGTCTCCGGAGACATGTTCCCATGCGAGGCCGTCGCCGACAACCTTGTCGGCGTCGAGTTGAAGGTCGAACTGCCTGCCGAGGATGGTCGGCTGATCTGCCTTTGTGACGATCTCGAGAGGAGCGCGCTCGCCGACGGAGATGGTGATCTCCTTGTCGACGCTGTCATGGGCGTCGGTGACGGTCAGGGTGTACTGCGCCGCATCGACCTGGACTTCGGAGGTGCCGGAGATCTCCCCGGTCTTTTCGTTCAGCGTCAGGCCGTCCGGGAGGGCCGGGCTGATCGCGAATGTCGCGCCGTCGATCGGGTTCACCGCCGAATAGGAGGTTCTTCCCTCAAAGTACTGGGCGAACTCGAAGGATGGCACACCGTCGATACCAAGAGGGTCGCGTGCCTGGATGCGCAGGTTGAAGCTTGCCTCGTCCGTTCCGAGGTCTCCGCCCTTCTCGTCCACGGCGGATATCGTATAGACGGCGTCGGTGAGCGTGCCGGAAGGTGTTCCCGCAAGAACTCCATCGACAAAGGTCAGGCCATCGGGCAGCGACGGCGCTATCGCCCAGGATACCGCGCCGATGGGGTCGCGCGAGGTTGCGGTGAAGCTAGTGCCTTTCGCGTACTGCTTGAAGACGACGTCCTGGTCGAAGTCCACGAGCAGAGGATCGCGCTCGATGACCGTAAGAGTGAACTGCGTGTCAGCCGTTCCGAGATCACCGCCCTTCTCATCGATCGCAGTGATCGTGTAGACGGTGTCGTCCACGGTATCGACCGGGGCCCCTACGACCTCGCCTGTAGTCGGGTTCAATTCAAGTCCGGAAGGAAGGTCCGGGGTGATGTCGTAGACGACCGCTCCGATTTCGGCTTCCACGGTGGCGGCAAAGCGAGGGGCGGCGTGACGCTTGAGAAGAAGCGTCTCGGGAGCCTTGACGAGAAGCGCATCGCGCTCCTCTACCGTCAGCTTGAACTTGTGCTCCCAGGTGCCACGTTCTCCCGCCTTCGAGTCGATGGCGGTTATCGTGAATTCGGTCTCCGGGACCACTTCGTCGGAAGAGCCGGTTATCTCGGACGTCAGGCCGTCGTCCCCAGCGATGAGCTGCAGCGAACCGGGAAGCGCGGGGCTGATTGTGTAGGTGACATCGCCGATATTGGCCACAGGAGATATCCGGAAGGCAGGAGCATCGCCATACTGCTTGAAGACCATTGCATCGGGCGCGTTCACACCGAGCGCATCGCGCTCCTCAACCGTCAGCTTGAACTTGTGCTCCCAGGTGCCACGCTCTCCTGCCTTCGAATCGACGGCGGTGATCGTGAATTCAGTCTCCAGAACCACTTCATCGGAAGAGCCGGTTATCTGGGCAGTCAAACCATCGTCGTTGGCGACGAGCTGCAGAGTGCCGGGTAGCGCAGGGCTGATTGTATAGGTGACATCGCCGATGTTGGCCACAGGAGATATCCGGAAGGCAGGAGCATCGCCGTACTGCTTGAAGACCATCGCATCAGGCGCGTTTACACCGAGCGCATCGCGCTCCTCGACCGTGAGCTTGAACTTGTGTTCATGGGTTCCCCGCGCCCCGCCCTTGGCATCCACGGCGGTGATCGTGAATTCGGTCTCCGGGACCATTTCGTCGGAAGAGCCGGTTATCGTAGCGGTCAGGCCGTCGTCCCCTGCGACGAGCTTCAGCGTACCGGGAAGCGCAGGGCTGATCGTGTAGGTCACCGATCCTTCATTCGAAGACGGAGCAATATCGAACTTGGGTGTGTCACCATATTGCTTGAACACGAGGACGGACGGCGCGTCTACGCCAAGTGCGTCGCGCTCGGCGACCGCGATCTCGAAAGGCTCCGTCCGGGCGGCAGTGCCGTCGAAGCTGTCAGTAACCTCCACAACGAATCCACCGAAGGTGCCTTCGATTTCAGGAATGCCGAAAAACGATCCCGTTGCCGGGTCGAAATCCAGGCCTGCGGGAAGGGTGCCAGCAACAAGAGCATATGACGCCTTGCCGATTATGTTAGCCGGGCCGACCGCGTTTCTCCCGTCCTGAAACTGCTTGAATGCGAGCGGAGCCTCCGGCGTCTCAACCTCGACAGCGCCAACGGCCTTGAATGCGAAAGTTGCCGAACCGGCACGGTCCAGGTCGTCCTTCACAGTCACGCCTACACCACCATATGTTTCGGGTTCGACGAACGACCCGCTGATGGTCCCGGTCTGGGCATTGAGCACGAGAGCATAAGGAAGACCGGACTGGTCGGTGGAGGTGAATTCTATCGGCTGAACCACGTTGGTCGCCGCGAGAGGCTGCGTGAACGGCGCACCGGCGCGGACGGTGAAGGTTTGATCGGCGAAGCCGACCTGTCCCGACCGGCTGACGACCAGCTCTATCGTCTGCTGCGGGGCCGCGCGGCCTTCGCTGTCGACGGCATCGATGACGATGCCGGGATAGCGCCCGTCTGCGGTAGGCACGCCGGTGAAGCTTCCTTTGAAGACCCCGTCGGTCTGGAAGATCACGCCTGGCGGCAACCTGGACTCATCAGCTATGGTCCACCTGATCTTCGAGACGTCGCCCATCGGATTCTCGAGGGTCGCCGATTTCAGTATGCCTCGGCCTCCCGTCTGACCAAGGAACAGCGGAGCAACGTCGAAAGAGAATGCGAATGGCAACGGCGCTTCGACCTTCAACGTGAAGGACGCATTCTTGGAATCTCCCGTCCGGTCGGTCACCGACACGGTAAGCGGGAAGTCGCCCTCTTCAGTCGGAGTTCCGTATAACGATCCGTTCATGAACTGGAGACCGCCGGGAAGTCGACCAGAAACGGCGTACTGATATCCGGGAATGCCGTCGGCGGGCGTGACGACAACTTCATCGAAGTGCATGCCGCGGTGCATCGTCACTTCCAGCGGAGCGGTAACGGAGAGTTCCTCCCGGATATCAAGCGTCAGAGTGCCTGTCGCGGCCGGACGGTCCGTGTCATCTTCCACGGAGAAGGTATGGGTGGTCTTTCCAGCAGCCGCTACGGCCCCCGAGAAGGATCCAGTGGAAGTGTTCGTGAGATCGATACCGGAAATCGGAGGGTCGAAGCTGTATGAAATCTGCCCGAAGCCGTTCGAAAGCGGCGGGAGCGAACCAGCGAATTGCTTTCCTGCGACCCACGTGACAGTGGTCTGCAGCGATCCATAGAGGCCACCAAGGGAAGCAGGCTCGAGAACGGTGATGTCGAAACTGTCGGACGGATCCGTTGCCCCCTCGCCGTCGGTCGCAGTGATCACGACGCCGGAATAGACGGTACCAACGGGATCGGTCGTGGTTCCAACCAGCCAGCCGTCAGATGTCATGCGCAGCGTCGACGGCCAATTGGCCGGAACAGACGTCATCGAGTAGGAGACACCGTCGTAGGCGTTCTTCGCTGAGGCGAGCCGATAGCCATTCTGGACGTATCTCTGGGCATCCTTGTCATTGACCACAGTCTCGAGAGCCGGCCTCTTCTCCACTTCGACCATGAAGGGCTCGGAAGGCTTGCTGCCGGTGGAATCCGTGATGGTCACCCTGAATGGGCCATGCGTGCCTTCTGTCGCTGGATCGCGGGGATTGATGTCCAGGCGGCCCGTCCTGCTGTCAAACGACATCCAGGCCGGAGCGGTGGGAGCTATCGAGTAGCTCGCTTCACCGATGATCGTCCATGGCGAGACTTCCGGGTACTGCCGCTCTGTCTTGCGGCGCTCGACCTTCATGTCCTTGTAGGTCACGTCGAGCGGATTGTAGGCCGCTATCGACTGCCAGACATAGGCCCAGCGATCCTTGGGGCCGTTTTCGACCTTCAGGTAGGCGTTGTGGTAGCCGACTTCATCGACGCCTGCAGGGGCGGAGATCACGCCCGTGTCGGAATAAAGTTCAAGCGTCGGCGAAAGCCTGCTTGCCGTCGTTATCTCATAGCCCTGGGACGTCCCCCCGGTGACGGAAACTCCTTCCGTCTTGAACGGGGTGCCGATGCGGACACTCACTGGGGTTGTCGTGGCCTGGATTGCTTCCGACTGCACGCGGATAGTGAACGGGCCACCTTCAACCGTCGTCATCCCCGGGCCGGAAACACGAATGACGATGCCGGGCTGCGTCTCCGTCGTCAGAGGCGTACCTGTTATGCGGCCGTTCACCTCATCAAGAACCAGGCCGTCGGGCAGGATTCCCGAGACGATCTCCCACTTCGCGCCTGGCAGGACGAATTCAGACGAGAACTTGCGGTAGAAGCTGGAGCCGACGGTGCCGCGGAACTCCGCGCCGTCGAGGGACGAGAGGTCGGCGACCGCCGGCAGGGTGGACAGGGTGAAGGGCGTAGAGTAGCCGAGCGTGCCGTCGTAGCTGTCGCGAGCTTCGATGCGGAATGTCGCGGAAGTCTCGAATTCGTCGAAGACCCCGCCGAGCACGCCCGTCTCGGACGAAAACGTCAGTCCCGTCGGCCGCACCGTATCCGCCACAAGCCGCCATGTCACCGGGCCGAGCGACTTCTGCACGACCGGGGTGATAGCGAATTTCTCGCTCAGGGACTTGTCGGCCGTCTGGTCGCCGAACTGAAGGCGGAGCTCACCAGCAAAGGATTCCTCCACCTTCGGACCGTCCTCAACCAGAAACGGGCCATGTGCGTACGCCACCTCGTTGCCCATGTAGTCGAAGCCGCGCCAGGCGAGTTCATATTCGGCAGCGACCGTGGGAGTTCCTGAGAAGGCGTTCAGCGCCGTCTCCATGCTCTCGGCGTAGTCGGCGACGGGCTTCCATTCATGGACTGTCACGCTTTCCGGAGACGGAATCTCGGCATAGAAGTAGGTTCCGACATGGGTGTAGAAGTCCACTTTCTGCGGCACGCCGACGGGTTCGAAGACGGTGAAGTGCATCTCGGCGCGTGCAATGCGGTTCCCGCCCGAGTCATAGCCGTGCCAGAGCGTGCTCTGCTCGCCCTCGGACACTGGACTGCCGGACATCGAACCCGACGCCACGTCCAGAGTAATGCCGTCGGGCATGGAGCCCGAATCCCTGCGCCATTCGACCACATCCTGGGTCGCGACGGGAATCTTCTTCGAGAAGTCGGAGCCGATCGGTGCGACATAGAAGGCGCGTATGTCGTTGCCGATGCCATACTCGACGTCTTCGACAGGAACCTCCGGCGTGGCGGGCATGAAGGCAGCGGGCTGCCTGTAGCGGAAGATGTACTGATCCGCGGATGCGGCCATGGGCGTGACACCGATGGACAATGCGAGGACTGAAGAAAGTATCTTTGAAGGATTCATTCTAGGTGCACCTGCTACAAGCTTTGGGACAGGGTAAGGGGCTTACTCCCGCCGAACAAGCCTGAAGACGTTGAAATGTGCGGGCGGCAAGCGTGTCGCCGACAGTGTGCCTTCTGGCAAGCTTCAACCGGATGAGCAGGCCAGAGGCCGATGATTATTCTTCTTCCGGCCACAGGCCGTGATCGCCCTCGAGAGAAAACTCGTACCCGCATGACGTATTGAGCAGGCTGAGGGCGTCGTGGCACTCGATGGCGACACCGTCCACAAAGAGGTCGAGCGGCGGCTCCCCCTCTTCCGGTTCGCCGCTCAGGCATCCGCTGCAGACATGCTTTCTGAGCTCCACGACAGCCGACGGCAGGTCAGGAAATTCCCTTGTCCAGCCCGGTGACGAGATCTTGTGTAGGGTGACCACCATTTCCGCACTCCCTCCCGCTAGCTGTATTCTCGATTAAGAGCTTCCCGAAGGAATCCTTCGCGTCAAGCTGCGCGTTCAGGGTTTCCTGTGTCCGACCCCCGGAAGCAGGTCGATCGCCTCCTTGAGATCCTTCGAATACATGCCGCCGCAGACGCTGAAGGTCCGCGCCAGCTCGTGCCCGATGTAGTAGCGGGCGGCGAGCTCGATGTCCTCCTTCTTCGCATCCGGACGATCAAGCGCCTTCCCGAGAAGATTGAGCTTGCTGGTGACGAGGACGCCGCACCCTGTCTCTATCTTTTCGATGATCCTGAGAACATTCCCGTGTTCCGGCGGCAGGATGTTCCCTTCGCCGCCGCCAGAATTGATCCTCCTGGCCAGAGCCAGATCGATCTCCTTCAACTGCTTCAGCAACTCCAGTTCCGGCAGGCTGCGGTCTACCTGCGCGAGGTGGTCAGGTTCGTCTTCCATGACCGGAGCGGTCGTCCCGGCCAGCTCGAACCGGAGCTCGGCGATCGGAATCTGCAGATACTTTCGGAAGCTGTCGAAGACCTCGATCTGCTCCCGGCAGTAGTCGCGCAGGTCGTCGAGGACTTCGATGCCGCGTCCGACAGGACTTATCCTGACAATGTGCGAATAGGCCTTGTCGCTGATCTCCTCGATGATGGAGGCCAGCTCGCGCAGGCGCTGGTAGTCTGGTGGATTTCCTTCGGCCCTGGCCGCCGCGAGCGCTTCGGCCAGGGCCACCTCCTCCTGCCGCTCGATGATCTGCTGTTCCGTGAACCGGATGTCGGAAGCGACGTCGGGGAAGATGTC
>Ga0065721_10006620_pt1 | contig 11781 bp, 5 predicted proteins | sample Mesricmetagenome_FD_59108 | JGI IMG/M metagenome (GOLD analysis project Ga0065721, IMG submission 59108) | Mesophilic microbial community from rice straw/compost enrichment Sample: eDNA_1 v2 (version 2) | ecosystem: Engineered > Solid waste > Grass > Composting > Bioreactor | place: USA: Davis...
CTTGCCAAGGATTTGCATTCAACCGATCCCAAGCGCGTCGTCATCTACGCCGCGCAAGACCAGGTTTATGCCGAGCCGATTCTGCGGGAGTTCGAGAAGGAAACCGGCATCAAGATCAAAGCCGTTTATGACAGCGAGGCCGTGAAAACGGTCGGACTGGCGAATCGGCTTCTCGCTGAGCGCGCTCATCCGCAATGCGACGTGTTCTGGGGGAACGAAGAAATGCGCAACCGCCAACTCGCCGCGCAAAATGTTTTCCGCGAAACGAATGGCTGGGCGGCCTTCGGCTATCGCAGTCGGCGCATGGTCATCAATACGAACTTCGTCAATTTGGTAGGGACGCGTTCCTCCGCGTCCCAAACTTCCACGGAAAAAAATGGGACGGGGTGGAATCCATCCCTGCCAGCGCCGCCAACTTCCCTTCTCGAACTCACCAACGAAATCTGGCGCGGCAAATTAGCACTCGCCTTTCCGCAATTCGGCACGACGGCCACGCATTTCCATGCGTTGAAACAACTTTGGGGCGAAGCCGCGTGGCTGGCGTGGTGTCGCGCGTTCGCCGCGAACCAGCCGTTCGTCGTGGATGGGAATTCAGTCGTCGTTAAATTCGTCAGTCGCGGCGAAGCGTGGATTGGCCTGACCGATTCTGACGACGTTTTTGCCGGTCAACGAGATGGCGCTCCTATCGCCATGCTGCCGCTCAACGAAGAACAACTTTTGATTCCCAATACCGTGGGCGTGATTCGCAACGCACCGCATCCGGCGAACGCGCAAAAGTTGTTTGAATACCTGCAACGTCGCGACGTGGTGGAAAAACTGGTGCAGGCAAACGCGCTTGAAAGTGCAGACTCGCCGGAAATCCCTCCCATGAAGTTGCACTGGGACGCTTTGCTCCGCGATCTGGAAACGACCACTAAGCAATTGAACGAGATTTTTCTGAGATGAGCCGATCGGAAAATAGTATCGCCGCTCGCCCTCGCCCCGGCCCTCTCCCTCAGGGCGAGGGGGAAGCGGTTCACGTCCCTCACACATTTGATCGTTACAGGCATCATCGCCAGCTTTCTTCCGTTCGCGAAGCATTACTCAAACCATCAAGTAATGCTCATTCCACCAGGCGGCGGCGAGCAGTTCTCTCGCTCCTGGGGGAGAGGGCCGGGGCGAGGGCGAGCGTTGTACAAACTTCATGAACTGGCCGTTGCTCCAGAACAGTCTGCTCGTTGCCGGAATAACCACCGCGCTGGCGGTGGGCTTCGGCTTTGTGGCGGCGTTATGGACGGCCACGCTCGGGTCGCGCTTGCGAACGATCGTGATTCTGGCGGCGATTATCGCAGTCGCGCTGCCGCCCTTTCTGGTCACGAATTGCTGGATTGATTTGCTGGGCGAAACCGGCGTGCTCTGCGGATGGTTACCATTTCGAATTTATTCGCTCGGAGGAACAATCTGGATTCTGGCGTTGCTGCTCTGGCCCATCACGATGTTTGTAACGCTCGCCGCGTGGCGACGGCTCGAAGCGGCACATCTGGAATGTGAACCGGCACTGACGGGCAACGCGTTGTTGCGCTGGTTGTTGATTCCTGTGGCTCGCGGCGAACTCGCGCTTGCGGCGCTGCTGACCTTCGTGCTCTCACTGAACAATTTTTCTGTCCCGGCCATTCTGCAAACCAAAGTGTTGCCGGACGAAATGTGGATTCGTTTCAACACGCAGTTCGACACGTTGGGCGCGCTGAAGTTGTGCGGGCCGCTGGTAATTGCGCCGATGCTGTTGCTGCTTTGGGTAACGCGACGCGGCGTGGGTTGGCCGCGATTGCAAGGAATGGTCGCACCGGAGATTTTTCGTCGGCAGCTTGGTTCGATCTGGCGAAATGTGTGCGGGCTCGTAGCCGCTTTGATTTGTGCGATATCCGCCATTTTACCAGTGATGCAAATCGTCACCGCAAAACGCACGTGGGCAGAACTGGCGGGCGCGGTAGAAGCGAGCACGAGTGCGATTTGGAATTCGTTCTGGTTTGCAACGGTGGCAGCAACGGTCGTCGTTGGGTTGGGAATTATTCTTCACCGTAAAGACGCAGAAACGCAGAGAGGAGAAGCACGTCAAAACCGATTGGCTTCGGCTGCTACATGGGCAAGCTGGTTGATGTTTTTCATCCCGGGCGTGTTGATTGGCATCGCGCTGATAAAAATTTTCAATCGACCGACGTTGGTGATGTTTTATCAAAGCGCCGGCATCTGTGTGCTGGCGCTCGCAATTCGATATTTCGCTCTCGCCGCGACTGCAACGCGTCATGCGATAACGAGCGTGGACTCCGATTTGACGGACGCAGCGAAGTTGGAAGGCGCATCGCACTGGCAATTATTCCGCTTCGGCATCTGGCCGCAGATTGCACCGCAAGTTTTAGCCGCGTGGTATGTGGTTTATCTGCTGTGTTTGTGGGACGTGGAATCCATCGTATTGGTGCAACCGCCCGGCGGTGAAACGCTCGCGCTGAAAATTTTCAATCTGCTGCATTACGGTTATGCGGCGCAGGTGAATGCGTTGTGTCTCGTGCTGCTGGCAGTGGCTGCTGCGCCGCTTTTGATATGGAGCGGAGTGATGTGGGCAAAGCGCAGAAGCACCAAGCGCCAAACTCCAAGCTCCAGAGAATCTTCAAGCATCAATCTTCAATCCACTGTCGCCCGTTCGGGTTTTGAAAATTTGAATCCGGTATTTTCCTGGATGTTGGCGCTTGGGGTTTGGATGTTCTGTTCCGGTTGCTCGCCAAACGAGCGGTCGTCGGAAGCCGCATTACGCAGTCAATTTTTCTCCCGTGCGATTGTCATCGGCGCGCGCGGTGTGGGAATTGGCGAATTCAACAAACCGCGCTCGCTGGCGTGTGACACAGAAGGAAATGTTTATGCGGTGGATATGACCGGGCGCGTGCAGAAATTTACACCGGACGGAAACTTTTTGCGCACGTGGCAGATGCCGGAAACGGAGTTGGGCAAAGCCAAAGGCATGGGGCGCGATCCGCAGGGAAACATCATCGTGATTGAACCGCATTATCAACGGGTGAATAATTACACGCCGGATGGAACGTTGGTGGCGCAATGGGGTTGTCGCGGCACGAACGAAGGCTGCTTCATTCTGCCGCGCGCCGTGGCGGTAAATTCGCGTGGAGAATATTTCATCAGCGAATACATGGGNCAGGAACGCGTGCAACGGTTTGANGTGAAATCACNGGGAGAAACATTCAACACGCTACAGCTAACACCCNACTCCCCCGACGTTTCCCGTTCCCCTGCCAATGGNAAGCAGGAGCACACGAATTGGCCTTACGCCAAATCAGACACGCCTCTTGTAGCGCTGTCGCAGCAACCCGCCGGATCGGAGGCCGGCGCTCCAAGACACGAGGCGAAGCTGCTGCAAGTGATTGGTCGTGCGGGGAGGAAAGACGGCGAGTTCAATCGGCCCGAAGGCATTTGCGTGGATGCCGAAGACCGGCTTTATGTGGCGGATTCGTGTAATCATCGCATTCAGATTTTTGCTGCGGACGGGACGTTTTTGCGCGCTTTCGGCAAAGCGGGTTCGAGCCTCGGAGAACTGAGTTATCCCTATGACGTCGCGGTGGACGCGGTCGGAAATATTTTCGTCTGCGAATTCGGCAACAGCCGGATTCAGGTTTTTGATTTGCAAGGACGCGCGGTGGAAATCATCGGCGGCGCGGGCAGTGCGCCGGGACAGTTCAATAATCCCTGGGCTATCGCGCTTGATGCGCACGGGAACCTTTACGTGGCCGATGCGCTCAATCATCGTTTGCAAAAACTGGTGCGGAAGAAACCCGTCGCTGCCGAGGCAGCAAGACAATTGGCTGCACGCCCTGACGCTCAGCAAACGGCAATCGCTACAAATTAAACATGCAATTCACGCATCCCATCTATCTGCTGCTCGCGCTACCAGCGCTGGCGTGGGTGTTTTGGCTCGCGTGGAAAACGGACGTGCAGATTGCGCCGTGGCGACGCTGGACGGCGCTCGTTTTGCGCACGGTAATTTGCCTAGCGCTCGTATTGGCGATTGCAGGTCTGCAATGGTTGTTACCGGTGGAAGGGATGAATGTGTTCTTCGTGCTGGATCGGTCGGACAGTATTCCTTCCGCGCAGCAGGATGCGGCAAAGGCGCTCGTCAACAAAATGTCCGAGCAAAAGAAAAAGGACGACAAAGCCGGCGTCATTATCTTCGGCACAGAAGCGAGCATTGATCGCATGCCGAACGAAGCGATTGATCTCGAAAAAGTTGAAGCAGTCGTGGACACGCAACGATCCGATCTCGCGGGTGCGATTCGGCTGGCGATGGCGGCGTTTGCGGAGACCGGTCAAAAACGCATCGTGCTGATGTCAGATGGCAACGAAAACATCGGCAACGTGATGGCGGCCGTCGCCGCAGCGAAATCACAAGGAGTCAGTGTGGATGTGGTGCCGATGGGCGTTTCACGCGGCAGCGATGTGTTCGTCCAGAAAGTGCAAGTGCCGACGAAACTCAAGAAGGGGCAGCCATTTGACGCGAAGATTTTCATTCAGGCGGACGAAGAACAGGAAGCGGTGGTGCGATTGTTCCGCAATGATCAACCGCTCGGCGAACAACGCGTAAAACTGGAAGCAGGAAAAAATCTATTTTCGTTTCCGCAAACACTGCCGGACCAGGGTTTTTACAACTACGACGTGCGCGTGGATGCAATTGGAGATTCGTTGCCACAAAACAATCGCGCGATGGCCTTCGCCAGTGTGCGCGGTGATCCGCGTGTGTTGGTAATTTCCGGCGAACTTGGTCTGGACGACGCATTGGTGACGGCGCTACAGGCATCGCGATTGGACGTAAAGGTAACGGGCGTCACCGGTTTGCCCACGTCGCTCGCCGAACTCGACAGTTACGACGCTGTCTTTCTTTGCAACGTGAGCGCGGGAGATTTGGGTCGCGACACAATGGCATTGATTGAATCGGCAGTACGCGACTTCGGCGTGGGGCTCGTTTGCATTGGCGGCGAGAACGCTTACACAGCGGGCGGGTATCGCGGCACAGCATTGGAAACGACGTTGCCGGTGAGCATGGAGTTGGACAGCAAGAAAGTGTTGCCGCCGGGCGCGGTGGTCCTGGTGATGCACGGGATGGAATTCGCAAACGGAAATCAGGTGGCGCGCGATTGTGCATTGGGTGTTTTGAATGCGCTGGGACCGGATGATGAACTGGGCGTTATCCTGTGGGACGGCACGGAGCGCTGGGTGTATGAATTGCAAAAGGTGGGAAACAAAAAAGCCGCAGGCGCTGCGATTGCCGGAATGAATCAAGGCGACCTCGGCAGTTTTCAAGGTGTGTTGGAGCAATCGCACCAGGCGCTGAAAAAATCCAAAGCCAGTTTGAAACACATCATCGTGTTCAGCGACGGCGACCCTGCGAAACCGTCACCGGAGTTGATGGAAAACATCGTCAACGATCGCATCACGGTGAGCTCGGTGTTGATCGCCGGGCACGTCGGTCCAGAAACGATGATTGAAATTGCCGATCGCGGGCGCGGCCGATTCCACAATGTGACGTCGCCCGCAATGTTGCCGCAGATATTCATCAAAGAAACGGCGGTGATTCTGAAATCGGCGATTTACGAAGAACCATTTCAACCGCAGGTCAAAGCATCGAGCGAACTGACTCGCGGCATCGCGAGCGCCGATTATCCGGCACTGTTGGGTTACGTGGCGACGGCAGTAAAACCACGCGCAGAGACGCCGCTTTACACCGATAAAGGCGATCCGCTGCTGGCGCATTGGCAGTATGGTTTGGGCCGCGCCGTGGCGTTCACATCCGACGCGCGCGCCAAGTGGGCGAAGAACTGGATCGGCTGGGAACGTTATCGGCAATTCTGGTCGCAGATTGCGCAATGGAGTTTGCGCCGCATCGAAAACGCGGATTTTACCAGCGAAGTAGTCATTGATAAAGGCGAAGGCGTTATCAACGTCGAAGCCCTCGATGAGAACGGAAATTATCGCAACTTTCTCAACCTCCAGGCGATCGTTGTCAGCCCGAAAGGCGAGCGACAGGTGGTGCGCGTCGAGCAAACCGGCCCGGGCCATTACGAAGCGAAATTCCCAACCAAAGAAGTCGGCGGTTATCTGGTGAACCTGATGCAGATGGAAAATGGTCAGGCCGTGGCGGGACAGGTCGTTGGTGCGAGTGTGAATTTTTCACCTGAGTTCGCTTCCGGAAATCCAAATGTCAGTTTGCTCCAACGCATCGCGGAAATGACCGGCGGAAAAATGCTCGAGCCGAATCGCGCAACCGACAATCCGTTCACGCACGATCGCATCAAAACCCGACGCCCACTGGATTTGTGGGAATGGTTGTTACGACTCGCGGTGATTCTTTTTGTGATGGATGTCGGGGTGCGACGGATTGATCTGGAACGCGAGCAATGGGAAAAGGCGATCGCCACCGTGAAGCGGTTTGTATTTTTCTGGCGACCCAAACCGCGCCCGGTAGAAGCTGACGAATCATTGGCGACGTTGTTAGCACGGCGCGATGAAGTGCGTTCCCGGCACACGACAACAGGCGCTCCAGAATCGCGACCGGACCTGTTCCAACCGCAGGAAACGGGGAAACCCGTTGACATACCAGTCGTTCCGACTGATTCACCATCGCCAGCCGTCGCCACCACACCAGCTACGGAAACGCCTCCGCCAAAGGAAGAACCGTCGGAAACCACCAGCCGGCTGCTCGAAGCCAAGCGCCGAGCGCAACGCCGTCGCGGCCCGTAATAGTCCCAGTTGGCTTTTGTCCGGGCTTTGCTAACTTCCCGCCGCAGTCGCGAACTGCGGCATGAATGAACTGATTCTGAGTCGGTGGTTTCCGGTCGTATTACTGTGTTGCTCGAATGTCTTTATGACCTTCGCCTGGTACGGCCACTTGAAATACAAAAGTGCGCCGTTACCCGGAGTGATTCTCGGCAGTTGGGGCATTGCGTTTTTTGAATATCTCCTGATGGTGCCGGCGAATCGTTGGGGGAACACCAACTACTCTGCCACGCAACTCAAAATCATTCAGGAAGTCATCACCATCACCGTGTTTTGCGGTTTCACCATGTTCTATCTCGGCGAGAAGCTCCGGTGGAATCATTACGCCGCATTTGCCTGCGTGCTCGCTGCGGTGGCATTTGTCTTTTTGCCGAAAAGCTGAACGACAATTCTTTGTCGCGTCAGCCAGCGGCAATCACGTTGGCCGGTTCGATTTTGGCGAATCCGTCGCCCTTTCTTTTCGTTCGTCAATCGGGCGCCGCAAATTTAAACTCCCCGCCGTATGAGCTTTTACGACAAGCTGAAATTTGACGCAAATGGCCTCATTCCGGCCATCATTCAGGAACAGAAAAGCGGGCGCGTCGTGATGATGGCGTGGATGAATCGTGCGTCGCTGGAGAAGACGATTGAAACCGGCAAGACGCATTTCTGGAGTCGCTCGCGACAAAAGTTCTGGATGAAAGGCGAGGAAAGCGGCAACACGCAAACTGTGAAAGACGTCGCGTTCGATTGCGATGGCGATTGCCTGCTGATTCAAGTGGAACAAAACGGCCCGGCATGTCACGAAGGTTATAAATCCTGTTTCTTCCGTTCCGTCGAAGGTAAAGGCGAGACATTCAAGACGACCGAACCGCGCTTGCTCGACCCGGAACAGATGTACAAGAAGAAGTGAATTACTGAACTTCAATCGTAATGCTCACTGATCAAAATGGTGATTGGAGTTTCGCTCGGCCTCAGTATTTGAAAATTGGAATTTAATTTTTCATGGACCAAGCCGTTCCATTTGCGAGTCGCGATTATTTTATTTTTATCGCGATACTGGCGTTCTCGCGCGGCATGGATTTTCTCAGCACCTGGATCGCTACACCGCATCTGGCGCTCGAAGGAAATCCCATCGCCAAATGGCTTGGCTGGCGTTGGGGCGCGGTCGTCAATGTCGTGATGGTGAGCATACTCGCGATGTGGCCGTTGTCCGCCATCGTCGTGAGCACCGCGAGCGTGTTGGTGGCGGCGCGGAATTTTCAATCAGCCTGGTTGATGCGAACTTTGGGAGAAGATTTGTATCGGTCATGGCACGGCCAACGGATCGCCGAAACGCCCATCGGGCTCTACCTGTTTTGTTTCGCAGGTAACACGCTGCTTCCTCTCGCCGTTGGAATTGCGTTAGTGATTTTCAGTCAGACTCGCGGTTATGTGTTGATTATTCCGCTCGGCATCGGCATGGGCATCATTGCGTATTCGATGGCGGTCATCGTTTTCACACTGCTCGCACTCTGGCGCGGGCGGCGACGGAGTCTGGCCGCCACGGAAATTTCCGGAGCCGACACTCCGTAACGCCCCCGGGCCAATTGGCACAAATGGGGGAATGACAACTTCCCGCTAATGTGGTTGAGTTACTCATAGATGCTCAACCCCGAGACGCAGTTTTCCATCGGCTTTCTGGCGCGATTGTTCCTCCGTATTCCGACGACTTTCGCCCTGCTTTTCCTGTCCGGCAGTGCGGTTTTCGCTCAAGCTCCGGTCATCACGCAATCCCCTGCTCCGCCGACCATCTTTCTCGGCGACCCCGTCACGTTCCAGGTCAGCGCCACCGGCGACGCGCCGCTGGCTTATCAATGGTATCGCAATGACATACCTCAACCCGGCGCCACTTCCAGCAGCTTTACCATTCCGACCGTTGCGGCAACGGATCACGAAGCCTGGTTTTCCGTCCGCATCACGAACACGTTCGGCGCGGTCACCAGTGCGCCCGTAATGTTGACGGTGGACTTCGGCGTGCCCGGTAACGCAGTGACCAATCGCGTCCTGAACTTCAACAGCACCTGGCGTTACAATCTGTCGAACAACCTCAACGCGGTGAGCTGGACTGCGCCAGCTTACAACGACTCCTTCTGGCCAATCGGCCCAGGGCTGTTAGCAGCAGAAAACAATTCCGCGATCACGCCTTTAATCGGCACGGCGCTGCTCGCACCCAACACTCCGCCGCCCGGATTGGCGCAAGGTCACGCGTATTACTTCCGAACCACGGTCAACGTGCCCGACAACAACCTCATTCCCGGCCTGCTCGTCGCAACGATTCGCGCAGACGATGGCGCAGTAATTTATGTGAACGGCACGGAAACGTTACGCGTGCGTATGCCGGCCGGACCAGTGAGCAACACGACTTTTGCCACCGCTTTTCCGCCCGGCGAAAATACCGATGCAACGGTGGATGAAGTATTCCAGCTCGATCTTATCACCTTACCGGTCGGGCCGAATGTCATCGCCGCCTCCGTACATCAGGCCAACGCCACCAGCAGCGATCTCGTATGGGGCATGGCGTTGGACATCATCGGCTATCAACGCTTACGCGACACCGTAGCACCCACTGTGGTGAATCTCGTGCCGCCGGCGAATGCGATTGTGCCCGGAATGAATTCGCTCGAAGTCGCGTTCAGCGAATCGGTCAAAGGCGTTCAAGCTTCGGATTTATTAATCGACGGAGCTCCGGCCACCAACGTGATTGAAGTCGCATCCGATGTGTACGTCTTTGAATTTCCGCCGCGCCCGATCGGGCCGGTGCAAATTTCGTGGGCCGAAAACCACGACATCATCGATCGGTCCGCAAATTCCAATCTCTTCAACGGAGGCACCTATTCGTTCACTGTAAATCCCGCCACCGCCGGTATGGATGTCCGCATCACGGAATTTATGGCGGGCAATTCCAAGACCATTCGCGATAACGACGGCGATTATTCCGATTGGATCGAACTTCACAATGCGAGTGAAAACTCGGTCAACATCGGTAACTGGTATCTCACCGACAACATCGGCAACCTGACCAAGTGGCGTTTTCCCGTCGGCCTCACGCTGCCGCCGGACGGTTATCTGATCGTCTGGGCTTCGGACAAAGACCGCCGCAACGTCGCCGCGCCGTTGCACACGAATTTCAAGCTCAGCAAAAACGCGGGAAATTTCCTCGGCCTCGTTTACTCCGACGGCCTCACAGTCATGTCTGCCTTCACAAATTATCCCGCTCAGTACGATGACATTTCATACGGACGCGACCGCGTGGAAAGTCATCTGGTCGGTTATTTCAATGATCCGACTCCGGGCAGCATCAACTCCACAGCAGGAGCGGGACTCACCGCGCCAGTGCAATTCTCTCGTACCAGCGGCACGTTTCAAACACCGTTCCAACTCACGCTGAGTTCTCCGGATCCGCAAACTGTGATTCGCTATTTCCTCGTCACCAATGCCACCTCTGCTGCGCTTACGAATGTTCCTAACAGCAGTTCGCCCGTTTACACGCAACCGATACAAATCAGCAGCAGCGTGCAGGTACGTGCTCGCGCTTTCTCCACTCAGCCCAATGTTTTCCCCAGCGAACCACGTAGTGAAACATTTGTACATATCTCCGCCGGCGCGGCCGGGTTCACTTCCGATCTCCCCATCATCCTGTTGCACAACTTCAGCGGTAACACGCCGCCTTCCTCCATCGACCAATCAGCCGTGATGATGGTGTTCGACACTCAATTCGGTCGCGCGGCTCTCACGAATCCACCGGCAGTCACTTCTCGCATTGGTCTGAACATTCGCGGCAGCAGTACGGAAGGCCTGCCTAAGAAAAGTTTCGCGGTTGAAACCTGGGACGAATTTAACGACGACGCCAACGTTTCCATTCTCGGCATGCCCGCTGAATCGGATTGGGTGCTTTACGCACCGAACTTTTATGACAAGTCGTGGATCCATAATCCGCTCATGCATAATCTGAGTCGTTCGATTGGCCGTTATTCGCCACGCGCCGAAATGGTTGAAGTCTTCACCAGTTTTTCCGGCTCGACGGTCAATTACTCCGGCCCCACTGTCGGCCATTACAACGGCCTTTACGTGCTGATGGAAAAAATCAAACGGGACTCCGAGCGCGTAGCGATTGAACGTCTCGACCCGCATCACACCAACGCACCAGCCATCACTGGCGGTTATCTGCTCAAGATTGATCGCAACGATCCTGACGAACGAACCTTCGGCGCGGCGAATCAATCCATGGTTTTTGTCGAACCACAGATGAAAGATTTCAATCTCTATCCCGGTCGCGCGCTGCAGCAGAATTACATCGCCACTTATTTCAACTCGTTCTACAGCGCTCTCACAGGCCCGAACTGGACGAATCCCATTACCGGTTACGCCGCGTGGATTGATGTGGACGCGTGGGTCGATCATCACCTGCTCAATGTCCTCTCGCTCAGTAGCGACGCGTTGCGACTCAGCGCGTACTTATACAAGGACCGCGAGCAAAAGATTGCCATGGGGCCACTGTGGGATTTCGACCGCGCCCTCGGCACCAGCGCGGGAGGCGATTGGCGTGCCTGGAATCCGCGCAGTTGGATGAGTTCTAATCCACTTGGCGATCCGTTCGGTGGTGATTACGGCACGGACTATTTCAACCCCGCCGGGGTTTTCGCCAATCCTTGGTACAGCCGTCTTTTGAAAGATCCCGACTTCTGGCAGAAGTGGATTGATCGTTATCAGACTCTGCGCAGCGCTGAATTTTCCACTAACGCCATTTTCGCAATCATCGACTCACTGACGAACAACCTCGGCGCCGTGCAAGTGCGCGAAATCTTGCGTTGGTCCGATTCCCAACCACGCAACGGTCTTGTTCAACCGCCCGCCGGCTGGCCGGACCGCAGTTATTCGTACAATTTCCCGGGTACTTACGCTGGCGAAGTGGCGTTCCAGAAAAAATGGCTCGCGGATCGGCTGGAGTTT
>Ga0065721_10005795_pt1 | contig 11778 bp, 11 predicted proteins | sample Mesricmetagenome_FD_59108 | JGI IMG/M metagenome (GOLD analysis project Ga0065721, IMG submission 59108) | Mesophilic microbial community from rice straw/compost enrichment Sample: eDNA_1 v2 (version 2) | ecosystem: Engineered > Solid waste > Grass > Composting > Bioreactor | place: USA: Davis...
CAGCAGCTACGTCAGCGACGGGCAAACGCGCGGGAGATGGTCGCGAACCTGACCGCCTTCTGCGAACGCATCCAGGGGCGGCTGCGGGAAGCCACCTTTGCCGACCGACAGGCCATCTTGCTGCGGACTGAACGAAGCCGCTGACGCGGCATGGGGGTGTGGCCGCAGGGAACCTCTGACCCGTCGGAATGAATGAGGGTTTTGCTGGGTCCCGCGACGCACTCGGCGTCGCCGCGGCGCACCGGCGGGACGCTGCAAAAGCCTGATTGAACGAAGCCGCGGGGATGAAATGGCTATGGGGAGAGTTGGAACGCCGCCACCGTGATGGTGGCCATTGTGGCGGTCGGGCAGGATGCGAGGGTGGGCGCCGAAGGTCGTGAGCGAGGCCCGCCTTGAACCGTCCGAAGCATTCGACCGGGGCCGCGGCACTTGTCGCGACCCGATGGGTGACGGACGGCAAAGCCCGGACGCTTGCCGTCGATGCCGGCGGACCGCTGGGAAACTTCCGGGGCAGGTCGATGCGTGGCGATCATGACGTGTCGTTCCAGGCCGGCCTCCCGGCGAAGGGGCGTTGCGGGGGCACCGGGCCACAGAGGATCAGCATGCCGCCACACAGCGGGCAGCGGTCCAGGGGCCGCCCCGTCAGCTGCCGGTAGCGTTCCCGGTAATCGGCGGCGGGTTCGACCGGCGGGGGCGGTTCGGCGTCCAGCAACCGCCGGCATAGGGCCAGCTTGACGGTCCGCTGGCCATTGGCGAGGAAGCCAAAATGCCGGATGCGGTGGAAGCCGTCCGGCAACGTATGCAGCAGAAAGCGGCGGAGGAACTCGTCCGCCTCCACGGCCATCTCCTTCCAGCGATTGTGATGGCGATAGTCTTTCCAGCGGAAACGCACCGCCCCGTCCCGCAGCTCGACCAGACGGCTGTTGGCGATGGCGACCCGGTGGGTGTAGCGGCCCAGGTATTCCAGCACGGTTTCCGGTCCGCCGAACGGCGGCTTGGCGTAAACCACCCAGTCGATCCGGCGCAGGGCGGCCAACTGTGCGGTGAACGCCTCCGGTTCGCCGGCCCCGATCAGGGTGCCGGCCCGATGAGCGGTCGCCAGCTCCTCCAGAAAGCGGCGCCGGTACAGTCGGGACAGGACGCGCACCGGCAGGAAGAAGCCGGGCCGGCAGCCCACCCAGCGCCGCCCATCGGGGGATGGCCCGCCACCGGGGACGATGCAGTGAACATGGGGGTGATGCTGCAGGGTCTGGCCCCAGGTGTGCAGCACGGCGATCACCCCAAGTTCGGCCCCGAGATGGCGCGGATCGGCGGCGATCGTCCGCAGCGTTTCCGCCGCCGTGCGGAACAGGATGCCGTAGACCACCGCCTTGTTGCGCAGGGCCAACTCGGCGATCGGTCCCGGCACGGTGAACACCACGTGGAAATAGGGGACGGGCAACAGGTCCGCCTGGCGGTCCGCGAGCCATTGCGCCTGCGCCAGCCCCTGGCACTTGGGGCAGTGGCGGTTGCGGCAGGAGTTGTAGGCGATGCGCACCGTACCGCAGTCGGCACACACTTCGGCATGGCCGCCGAGCGCCGCTGTCCGGCACGCCTCGACGGCGGACAGGACGCGGCGCTGCGAACGGCTGAGCTGGCCGGCGTGCGCGGCGCGGTAGGCGGCGCCGTGCTGCCGGACGATGTCCGCCACCTCCAGGGCGGGCCGCATGGCCGGCCTCAGACCGTGCCTGGGTGCCCCGTCGGCAAGCGGTCCAGCGGGCTCGCCGTGCGCGCGATCAGCGCCGGAGTGACCTGCGTGTAGAGGGCTGTCGTCGTGATGCGGCGATGCCCGAGCAGCACCTGGATGATGCGCAGGTCGGTGCCGGCTTCCAGCAGGTGGGTGGCGAAACTGTGCCGCAACGTGTGCATGGTCGCCGGCTTGGTCAGCCCCGCTTTCCGCCGGGCCAGACGGCAGGCGTCCTGCAGGGTGGCGGGGCTGACGGGGCTTCCCTTCTGGCGGCCGGGGAACAGCCAGGTCTCTGGGCGCTCCTCCCGCCAATAGGCGCGCAGGATGGCGAGCAGCTGGGGCGACAGCATGACGTAGCGGTCCTTGGCGCCCTTGCCCTGCTCGACGCGGATGACCATGCGGTCACTGTCGATGTCGCCGACCTTCAGCGTGGCGACCTCCGAGACGCGCAGCCCGGTGGCGTAGGCGGTGGTCAGGGCGACGCGGCTGCGGACCACCGGCACGGCATCCAGGAACCGCACCACCTCCTCGGCGCTGAGCACGACCGGCAGCGCGCGTGGTTCGCGCGCCCGGGCGATGCGCTCGGCCAGCGCCGGCTGCTCCAGGGTGATGCCGAAGAAGAAGCGCAGGGCGCAGGCGACTTGGTTGATGTGGCTCCACGACCGCTTCTGCTGAGTGAGGTGGAGCAGGTAGGTACGCACCTCTTCCGAACCCAGCGCATTGGGTGGGCGGCCGAAGTGCCGGCTGAAGTTGGCCACCGCATAGACGTAGGACTGCTGGGTCGCCGGCGAGAAGTTGCGCAGCGTCATGTCCTCGATCATCCGCTGCCGAAGGGGGCTGATCCGGGGCATCGTGGGACCTCCTGTCTGGAATCGATCCCTTGCCCACATTCCGACGGGTCAGAGGTTCCCTGCGGCCACACCCCCATGCCGCGTCAGCGGCTTCGTTCAATGCGGAAACCCGCGATCCGGGGATCGACGGTCGGGCCCAGGTTCAGCCCTGGCGCGCCGCGCGCCGCTTCCTCCACGGGCACGATCCGGTAGCCGGCCCCCGTCTGGACCAAGGCCGCCCCGTTGATCTCCAGAACGCTTTCCAGCAACTTCAGCGCGTAGTCGCGGGTCACGGGGCGGCGCGTGTCCACCGTCACTGTTCCCTGGACGCGGGGATCCATGGTGTAGGTCGCCTGGATCACCTCGCCCAATATCGTGCGCGTGAAATCGCGGATGTCCGTATCCACAAAATTCAGGCTCAGCTCGCCATTCGGAGTCTGGCTAACGTCGCGCACCGGGGCCGCGGGTGCGCGGACATAGACGCCGGTGCCGCGATCCAGGATCGGTGCCGGGGGGGCGATCGCCGCGTTGGCGCGGACCGACAGCGGCTCCGCCGTTTCCAGCGCCGCTGTCAACGGGCGCGGGTTCTGGCGGAAGGTTGCGTTCAGCCGCTCGTCGAAGCTCGGCGTGCGGCGGTCGTCGGTCGCGCAGGATGCGAGCAGCACTGCCGCCGCAGCGCACAGGCCCCCGTGCAGCAGCCGGTTGAAACGATGAAACGGCACGCGCTCCGCACTCGTGATCATGCTGTCCCGGTCCCTGTTCGATGGCGCCAGGCGATTGTACCGCTCTGCTCAGTCGGGTGGCTTTTTAACGAATTTGCCCCTTCTTTGTAGAGGTTAGCCCAAGCAAAAATAGAATGACGATACTCCAAATCGTGAGACTATCCCCCGACATTGGTATTACGTCGCCGTTCCAGGGCCAAGGCCGGAACGATTGCTTGCTGAAAAATTGATTGATGCGATCATGAGGAAGTAAAGGTATTTATTATCATGAATAGGGTAGATGCATGCCGACACTTGAATTGGTGGAAAGCTCAATAAAATTCGGCGTGGTGGCTGCGGCACCGGTGGCCGGCAGCTTCCTCGGCGTAGCGGTGTTGCGTTCGGGGACGTCCAGCATTCTGAACCCGGCCCGTTCGCATTGTTCGCATTGCGGTGCATCCTTGTCGGCGCGCGATCTGGTGCCGCTGATCAGTTGGACATTGTCCGGGGGGCGATGCCGTCATTGCGGCGATCGTCTGGGCTGGTTCTATCCAGGAATGGAAATTGCCGCGCTGGGCGTGGCGTTGTGGGTCGCACAGGCGCTGAGCGGCTGGGCCATCGCGGTCGGCTGCTTGCTGGGCTGGACCCTGCTGACCATCGCGCTGATCGACCTGCGCCGCCTGATCGTGCCGGACGCTCTGAGCCTGCCGCTGCTGCTGGCCGGCTTGGGACTTGCCGTGGCGACGGATTTGAGCGGGACGATGGTCGATCCGTGGGACGCGCTGCTGGGCGCGACCCTCGGCTACGGCGCCTTCGCGCTGCTCGGCCGGGGGTACGAACGCGTGCGCGGCATGCCGGGGCTCGGACTCGGTGACGCGAAGCTGCTGGCCGCGGCTGGCGCCTGGGTGGGCGTCGCGGGGCTGCCGTCGGTCGTGTTGGTCGCGGCGCTCGCCGGGCTGGCCGGCGCGCTGCTCGCCGGTGCGACCGAGCGCGACCGCCGCATCCCCTTCGCGCCCGCCTTGTGCCTTGGCTTCTGGGTGGTTTGGCTGCACGGCCCGCTTGCGGTGGGGGGACTCTGATGGACACCGGGCCACTGGAACGCGGCACGGCGGAGGCCTTCGTCCGCCATCTGGTGGAGGCGGGCCACTTGTCCGTCGCTGGCATGGCGCGGGCGCTCAAGCTCCAGACGGAAAACGGCGACCCACTAGGCTTCATCCTCGTCAGCCTCGGCCTCGTGCCGGAGGTCACGGTCGCGGAGGCGCTCGCCGCGCATCTTGGCCTGCGGATGGCAGGTCCGGCCGACTACCCGCGGGAGGCGCTGTGCGAGGACGACCTCAGTCCGAAATTCCTCCAACAGGCCCGCATGATGCCGCTCGGCGAGTTCGATGGAGGTGTGGTCGTCGGCATGGTGGATCCGCTTGACGCGGCGTCCCTCCGGGCCTTCCGCCTCGCCCTTGGCCGGCCGGTCGAAGTTCGTGTCTGCCTGCCGACGGAGTTCGACCGGGTCTTCGGCCAGCTCTACACCGGCACCCCTCGGGCGGACGGAGCCGATGACTTGGCGCCTTCGTCGGACGAGGGTGACGACGACGTCGAACGGCTAAAGGATCTCGCCAGCGAGGCGCCAGTGATCCGGCTGGTGAACGGCCTGATCGCCGATGCCGTGGAGGCGCGCGCCTCCGATATCCACATCGAACCGCTGGAGGCCGCGCTGCGCGTCCGTTACCGCATCGACGGCGCGCTGCGGGAGATCGATCCGCCGTCCCGGCGGCTCGCCACGGCCATCGTGTCGCGCATCAAGATCATGGCACGGTTGAACATCGCCGAACGGCGCTTGCCACAGGACGGGCGCATCCGTGCCACCATCCGCGGCCGCGACGTGGACCTGCGCGTGTCCACCGTGCCGATCATGCATGGGGAAAGCGTGGTGCTGCGTGTGCTCGACCGCGCCAGCGTCCAGCTCGACTTCGCCTCCCTCGGCTTCTCAACGGAGGACCAGGATGCTTACCGGCAGGTGCTGAACAAGCCCAACGGCATCCTGCTGGTTACCGGCCCCACGGGCAGCGGCAAGACCACCACGCTCTACGCCTCGCTAACCGAGCTGAACGCCCCGGACATCAAGATCTTCACCTGCGAGGACCCGATCGAGTACCACCTCGCCGGCATCAACCAAGTGCAGGTCAAGCCGAACATCGGCCTGACCTTCGCGCATGTCCTGCGCTCCATCCTCCGCCAGGACCCGGACATTGTCATGGTCGGCGAGATCCGCGACATCGAGACGGCGGAGATCGCCATCCAGGCTTCGCTGACCGGCCATCTGGTGCTCTCCACGCTGCACACCAACGACGCGGCCAGCGCTATTACCCGACTGCTGGACATGGGCGCGCAGGATTATCTGCTGACCGCCACCATCAACGCCGTCGTCGCCCAACGGCTGGTGCGGCGCCTGTGCGGGGCCTGTTCGGCGCCGTTCGATGTGCCCGCGGCGCTCGGTGAGCAGCTCGGCCTGCCGGCGTTGACGGGCCGCGGCGGGCCGTGGCGGATACGGCGTCCCGTCGGCTGCCCGGCCTGTGGTGGCAGCGGCTATTATGGGCGGACCACGCTTCTCGAAATCATGCCCGTCACCGACCGTATCCGCAGCCTGATCTTGCGCCAGCCGGATGCCCGCAGCATCGCGCGCGCCGCTGCGGAGGACGGGATGCGCAGCCTTCACGAACAGGGCCTGCGCAAGGCCCTCGCCGGGATTACCAGCCTGGAGGAGGTGCTGCGCGTCACGCGCAGCCAATAAACCCATGCCCCAGTTCCAGTACCGTGCCCTGACCGGGCAGGGCCGCCCGGTCCAGGGTGAGATCGCCGCGCCCGACCGGAACCGCGCAATTGCTCTCGTCCAACGTTCCGGCCATCTGGTGATCCGCATCGAGGAAGTGTCCGGCCCTGGCCGCAGACCGAGCCTCGGGGCCGGAATAGCGCCCCGCACCGGGTTACGGTCGGGGATCGGCGCCCAGCAGATCGAAATTCTGACCGGCGAACTGGCGACCATGCTGCAGGCGGGCCTGCCCCTGGATCAGGCGCTGGCGGTGATGATCGAGGTGTCGGAAAGCCGGGCTGTGCGCGAGATGCTGGCGTCGGTCGCGCGAGCCGTGGCGGAGGGAACCTCGCTATCGGAGGCGATGGCAAAGCAGACGGGCGTCTTCCCCACCTTTTACCTCAGTATGCTGCGCGCCGGAGAGGCGGGCGGCGTGCTGAAGGACGTGCTGCTGCGGCTCGTCGAACTGATGGCCCGCAGCCGTCAGGCGCGCGAGCGGGTGCGGTCGTCGCTGCTGTATCCCGCCATTCTCGTCGCCACGGCGGGCGTGTCCATGGTCGTGCTCATGACCGTCGTGCTGCCGCAGTTCCGCATCCTCTTCGCCGACGCCGGCGATCGCATACCGCAGCTGACCCGCGTCGTGATGGCGACGTCCGACGCCCTACTGGACAGCGGGCCGATGATGCTGGCGGCCCTGCTGGCTGCCGGCCTGCTGACAATGCAAGCGCTCCGTCGGCCCACCGCCCGGCTAGCCTGGGACCGTTGGCTGCTGCGCCTGCCGGGCCTGGGCGGGATGATCACCCGCGGCGCCGTGGCGCGCTTCGCCCGGACCCTGTCGACGCTGCATACCAACGGGGTGCCGCTGCCGCAGGCCTTGAGCCTCGTCCGGGACACGGTGGGCAACGGGGCGCTCGCCGTGGCGCTGGACGGCGTGCGCGTGGAGCTGACGCAGGGACGCGGCTTGACCGAGCCGTTGCGCCGCACCGGGCTGTTTCCGCCGCTCGCCCTCCATATGCTCCACGTTGGGGAGGAAAGCGGCCACCTGAACGAGATGCTGCTGCGCGTGGCTGACGTCTACGACGGCGAGGTGGAACGGGCCGTGGAGCGCCTGCTGACCCTGCTGGTACCGGTGGTCACCCTCGGCCTCGGCCTTATCATCGCGGTGATCATCGCGTCCATCCTGGTCGCGATCCTGAGCATCAATGATCTCGCCTTTGTTTGATACAGGCGGTTTGGGACGGCGGAGCTCATGATTGTTTCAGGGGCATGATGGCTGCTTTCCTGTCCGGGGCGCCGTCTCTTTCGGCGTTGAAGATGGCGCTATCCTCCCCAGTGCACCGAATGTCGATCGTGTAGCAAGCGCCGGCTGCCTTGAGTTCGTCTTCCAGGAATTGGGCCGCATCCAGCAGCGCTTCCCTGCAGGTGCCGTCGTTAGCCTGACAATGGAGGACGCACCGAAACTGATATTGCATGGCAGCCCCCGTTCAAGAGTGCGAGGTAATCTCTAGGATTGACGCAAGGCCTGCCGAGCTATTCCGTTCTTTAACGGGGGTAGCATCAAGGCGCCGGCTGCCCACGACCGGTAGGATGAGACGTTGGTTCTTTGATTGCGGGTACGGGAGGCAAGCCCTCAAAAGAGGGATCATCGGGGCATCGTCACATAAACTGCGGGGCTGGCGAGCCGGAGGTGCGCTGGGCATGGTAGCGGGATGAGACGCGAGCCCGATCCCCATGACCGCCACCGCTTCCCAGCCGAGCTGATCGCGCACGCCGTTTGGCTGTACCACACGTTCCCGCTCAGCTTCCGCGATGTCGAACTGCTCCTGGCCGAGCGCGGTGTCGAGGTCTCCTACGAGACGGTTCGGCGCTGGTGCCGCAAATTCGCCCAGACCTTTGCCAACCGGCTGCGCCGTCGGCGCCCACGGTCCGGCGATCATTGTTGGCGTGGACGGCCCTCGACCGCACCGCTGTGTCATGCTGGGTCTGTCACAGACCCCACGCGAGGAGGCCCGCCATGGAGCAGATCAGCCGCATCGGCATGGACACGTCGAAGCATGTCTTTCAACTCCATGGCGTGGATGCCGCCGAGCGGCCGGTCCTGCGCAAGACCTTGCGCCGCAAGGAGATGGTGCGGTTCTTCGAACGGCTGCTGCCGACGCCGATCGCCATCGAGACCTGTGGCGGGTCTCACCACTGGGCCCGGCTGTTGGGCGGCTTTGGCCACGAGGTGCGGCTGATCGCTCCGCAGCTGGTAAAGCCCTACGTCAAGCGCGGCAAGAACGACGCCGCCGACGCCGAGGCGCTCTGCGAGGCGATGGCGCGCCCCACGATGCGCTTCGTGCCGATCAAGACCGCCGAGCAACAGGCCGCCCTGATGCTCGTCGGACTGCGCGACCGCCTGGTCCGCAGCCGGACCCAGCTCGTCAACGCGATCCGGGGCTACGTGGCGGAATTCGGGATCACCGCCGCTAAGGGAACCGCCCACATCGGCGCGCTCCTGGAGCGCATCCGGGCGGACGAGGCCGTTCCGGACCTGGCCCGCGACCTGTTCGCGGTGCAGGCCCGGGAGTACGAGGCGCTGCAGGCGCGCCTCGACGAGGTCGAGGCCAAGCTGATGGCCTGGCACAAGGCGGACGCGTGCAGCCGACGGCTGGCGCAGATCCCCGGGGTCGGGCCGATCGGCGCGGTGCTGCTGGCCATGAAGACACCGGCGCCCGAGGCGTTCCGGTCGGGGCGGCAGTTCGCCGCGTGGATCGGCCTGACGCCCAAGGACCACTCGACCGCGGGCAAGACACGGCTGGGCGGCATCACGCGGGCCGGCGACGAAGGGCTGCGCAGCGTTCTGGTGGTCGGGGCGACGGCGCTGATCCGGCGGGTGCGCCAAGGCACCGGCGGCCGCGGTTTCGCCGCCTGGGTGACCGAGCTGCTCAGGCGCAAGCCGCCGAAGCTGGTCGCGGTCGCCGTGGCCAACAAGATGGCGCGGGTTGCTTGGAAGCTCATGATTACGGGCGAGTCCTACGCGACGAGGGTGATCCCCGCGGACATGGGACCGCGCTCGTGACGGGACCGCGCTCGTGACGGGACCGCGCTCGTGACATCGTTGTGGGCGTTCAGCGCCGCAGGCATCCGGACCGGATGGTCCGCCTTCCGCCGGCCCGCCTCAAGTCTTGCCCTCGCGGGCCACCGCCTGCGGCGGCTGCGGACTTGACACGGGCCAGCCTCCAGGCGGCTCGTTCCACCATCGGATGCCGGGCGTGGTGTCGCTGACCACAACCGCATCGGATCCGCCCGGCACAGGAGCGGCTCAGCCGTGAACAAAGCCGGGCGGCGTTGGACCTTGCAGGGTGACGAGGAGATGGCGTGATCGATCGATCCGAGACATGAGCAAACCCGGAAGTGCCAGTGGCCTTCGTGGTCGCATCGTTGTTTGGACCCATGTCGCGGAAACCATCTTGGCCAGCGCTCATGTGCGGGCGCGCGAACAGGCCGGACATATGAGCGCAAGCGATCCGACCACGACCTGCAACCTTTTCAGCTTGCAAGCAGAGGGCCGTCCACATATGGCACTTGGACGAGGTCTTCATCAAGATCAATGGCGTTCAGCATTATCTCTGGCGCGCCGTCGACCAGGAGGGTGTGGTGCTCGCCATCCTGGTGCAGAGCCGGCGCAACGCCAAGGCGGCCAAGCGCTTTTTCAAGAAACTGCTGAAGGGCTTGCGCGACGTGCCGCGTGTGGTCGTCACCGACAAGCTGAAGTCCTATGCCGCCGCCAAGGCCAAGATCATCCCCGGCGTCGAGCACCGGCAAAGTCGGTATCTCAATAACCGCGCCGAGAAGTCACACCAGCCGACCCGCCAACGCGAACGGCGGATGAAGCGCTTCACGTCGCCGCGGCAGGCTCCGCAATTCCTCGCCGCCCATGGCCCATATACCAGCACTTCCACCCACGTCGACATCGCATGAGCGCCGCTGAATATCGCACTTACCGGGCTGCCGCCTTCGCCGTCTGGCCGCAGGAGACGTGCGTCCGCAAGGCTGCGTGGTAGCTGCCGTTGGGCGGCTGCAGGCCCCCTCTCCTTGCCTCGCTCAAGTTAATGTGACGATGCCGTAAGGGAAGGGGAGATGGCACGCACGTCGGTTCAGGTGGGGATCGTTTCACCCGGGCGACCGGCTCGCCCAAGGTCTCCGGCGTCATTGTCACCGTCGATAAGCCGGGCCATCTCCGGCACACCCGCCTGCTCCTGGAGGACGGCCTGCCCAGCGACGAACTCCTCGTCAGCGTGGACGCGCTCGGCGACCGCAAGCCTTGGCGCCCGGTAACATGAGCTGCCTCTGCGGCACGCGATGGCACCCTTCGGGGCAACGCCGACAAGCGGTTCATGTACGCACGCTATGCGATACATTCACCGGCTGGCCTCTTGGTCGACCGGTTCGGTGTCACCGTCCACGACGACGCCACGGCGCGGGAGGTTACCTCGCGCACGGCGACCGCGTGGGGCTGCATTGAGGACTCCTCGACAGGGTGATCGCCTGATCAACCTCCCGGGCCGACACGCATACTGGCCTTCGGAGGGGCTTACGCGGTAGGGGCTCCCCTCCCCGAGATCTGTCGAGATTTTTCATAAGGAAGCTTATCAAACTTGGCGATGCCTCTGGGTGGGTTCTATCCTGAAGTGCAACTCTTGTATCAGTGCAAGAGCTTAGCGGCTTCAGGGGGTCAGGATGGGCACGCAGTATTCCCACATCCACATCGATCTGGCGGAACGGCGCCGCATTCAGAAGATGCGTGACGCCAAGGTGCCGGCGGCGGTGATCGCGGCGGAGTTGGGCCGACACCGCTCGACCATTCACCGCGAGATCCGGCGCAACTTCTACCACGATCCCTTTCGCGACCGCTGGGGCCAGGAATATCGGGGCTACTACTGCACCACGGCCGACCACTACGCCCGCAAGCGGCGGGTGCGGCGGGCCAAACTGGCGTTGCGGCGCGAGCTGCGCGACCATGTCATCGCCAAGTTGCGCTCGGGCTGGTCGCCCCAGCAGATCGCCGGCCGGCGCCGGCGCGATCCCCTGCCCTGCGGCACCGTCTCGCACGAGACCATTTGCCGCTTCATCTATGGCCCCGATGGCCGCGGCCTGAACTTATACGCGCTGCTGGCCGTGGCGCGGCGTCGGCGCCGGCAACGCTCGGGACGCAAGCCGCGCAGCGGCCCAATCCCGGCGCTGCATTGGATCGCCAACCGGCCGGCCGAGGTGGTCACCCGGCAGAGCTTCGGGCATTGGGAAGGCGACTTGGTCATCTTCGCGCGTGGCAGGTTCCATCCTTAAGTGCAACTCATGTATCAGTGCAAGAGCTTACCGGCTTCAGGGAGCAGGATGAGCATGCACTGTTCCCACGTCGCTCATACGGAGCGGCGCCGAATTCCGAAGGTCACAAGGCCCCTTCACCCATCGCGGCTGTAATTACCCACACCTGATCTTGTTGAATGTATAACGATAGTGGCAACTATTGATGCTCATAGTATGGCGAATAGGAATCCTGACGGCGTTGTGTTTTGTCCGGTATCACTCTGACCTGAGACCGAAGTTTCCTCCGGTCATGGGCAGAGTCTCTGTGAGTTGTGATGCCCGAAGCGGGCGGTGATGGCAAGCCGGGCTGGGGCATGCCCCAGCCCGGCTTGCGTTGCGGCCGCGGCGACCTCAGCGGGCGTGGCGCCG
>Ga0065721_10052474_pt1 | contig 11773 bp, 10 predicted proteins | sample Mesricmetagenome_FD_59108 | JGI IMG/M metagenome (GOLD analysis project Ga0065721, IMG submission 59108) | Mesophilic microbial community from rice straw/compost enrichment Sample: eDNA_1 v2 (version 2) | ecosystem: Engineered > Solid waste > Grass > Composting > Bioreactor | place: USA: Davis...
ATTAATATTTCCAAATAATAACTATGATCTATAAAAAACAATAATAAAAGTTGAAATATAAAAAGCTTATAAATATAATTCAAATAAAATTATAAATAAATATGTCAATAATTACATCACTTAGAATTGGTAATGATTTTTCAAATTTAGAAAATAATATAGTAAAATTAAAATTATCAAATAACGAATTTATTTTTAGGATAATAATTTATGATTCCATTAAACTATTATCATCAATATTAGAATTAATCAAAAATAAAAATAATTTATTTGAAAAGAATATTCCGAAAGAATTATTTGTAAATATAATATCTTTTTTACCATATAATAAAATTTCAATTTGTCAAACCGTATGTACATATTGGCAAAAGATTCTAAAAAGCGACTTATCAAAAAAATTAATATCAATAAAACCAAAAAAATTATTTTTTGATAAAATAATTAAAATAGACTTTTGTGCAAAAAACATGTTTAAAATAAAAAAGTGTGTATACGTTAGTAATTATAATAATATATGTGAAATTAATACCAAAAAATTCGAATTAGTTAAAAATTATGAATATGTATATAAAAATATTATTTGTTCAAATAATAATTATGTTTGTAGAGGATATCAGTTTTTTTGTGATTTATATATATGTTTATTAGATACAAAATTAGAAAGTAAAATATTATTGGAAAAAGAATTTTTAGACGTACAAATAGATAATGATGATAATATTCTAATAACAACAAATGATCAATTTTATATTTATAATGTCAACGGATCTTTGATAAAAAAATGGGATTTGTTTAACAACAAGCAAGAACCTCATTCTAGTAGAAAAATAACATCTTATAAAAACGAAATTTACATGCTTGAATCTTGTTATAATCAAATTCATGTGTTTTCATATGAAGGAAAAAAGATTAGATCTTGGGGAAGTTTTGGTAATGAGTCTGGACATTTTATAAATCCCCAGGGAATTACCATTAATCAAGACATAGTTTTTGTTGTTGATACAGGTAATAATAGGATCCAGGCTTTTACTTGTTGTGGAAAATATATTTTCCAATGTGCCTTAAATGGAATGAAATATGCTCTAAATATCATATTTGTTGATAATTATGCTTATATAAATGACTATTTAACTCCAAAAATTGCGAGATTAAAGTTAATATGGGATTAGATTACTGATATTTAAATCATAAAAATTTTTAATTTATCATAAAAATTATTAAATTATATTAAAATCGAATTAAAAATTGAAATTATAAATACAAAAAATATGAATATATCATAGTGATAGGTTAACAAATAAATCAGAAAAGATAAAAGTACATGTCGGTAATTACTTTCTTTAAAATGGAAAACAAAGTTTCATATTTAGAAAATAATATAAAAAAATTAAAATTATTAGATGACGGATTTACTTTTAGAATAATTATAAACGATTCATTAAAATTGTTATTATCGATATCAAAACTTATTGAAAACAAAAATGATTTATTTGGAAAAAAAATTCCAAAAGAATTACTAATTAATATAATATCATTTTTATCATACAAATATATTAAAATTTGTCGGAATGTGTGTATGTCTTGGTTAAAAATTACCAAAAGTGATTTTTCAAAAAAAATATTATTATCGGTACCAACAAATATGTGTCTTTCTGAATCAATCAAATTAAATTTCGTTCCAATTAATATGTTCAAAATTAAAAACTATATATATGTTAAAGACAGTCAACACATCATTAAATTTGATATTAAAACTTGCAAATTAACAGAAGAAAAGAATATATTTTATAAAGATGTAATATATTCAAATAACAAATATATTTGTACAAAAGATCCCAACAACATTTATATTTATTCATTAGATATAAAACTAATAAGTAGAATTCCAATTAAAAACACTAGAAATTTAACAATTAATAATGATAAAATTTTGATATCTACAGATATCAGATTTTATATTTACAATATAAATGGAAATCTTATTAAAACATGGGATATTAGTAACTTTAGAAAATTTGTATCCAATTCGAACGAAATTTTTGTAGCTGTTAATCGTGAATATATAAAAGTTTTCTCTTATAAAGGAGAATTTATTCGATCATGGGGAAAATGGGGTAGTAAGCCTGGAGAATTTAAAACTCCCTTAGGAATTACCATTCATAAAAATATTGTTCTTGTTATTGATGCGGGTAATAATAGATTTCAAGGATTCACTCGTAGTGGTAAATTTATATTCGAGCACAAATTAGGACCTTTTCAAATTCCCAAAGATATTATAATCGCGAATGGTTACATTTATGTAAATGATATCAATAACTTTAAAATTATTAAATTAAAATTAACATATTCCTATTTTAATGATTGAACCACATAATATATTATTATCGAATTATTAATTTTTTACTAAAAACAAACCAAAAATTTTTTTATCTTAGACAAATTAATTGTAATTAATAATTCATAAAAATTTATCAAACTAAATTATTATTAAATAAAAAAAAATTTTTTTCTTAAAAAAGTCTCTTAAGTTATTTAATTTATAATCGAGCCTCAAAAATCATCAGTAAAAATTGATCAAAAAAAAAATGAAATAATAATATGAGATAATAACTATGGAAATTATTATAAAATTTAAAATAAATACATCAATTATTACTATCTTACGAGATTAAAAATATATTATCAGATTTGAAAAATAATATTAAAACATTAAAATCATTAGATGATCTATTAAATTCCAAAATAATTATTTATGATTCAATAAAATTATTGTCATCAATTTATCAAAAAATTAAAAATAGTAATAAATTATATTGAAAAATATTTGAATTGCAGGTAAAAGTTATCTCTTTTTTTACCATACGAATATAAATCGATTTGTCGTCGCATATGCACGACTTGGTCACAAATTTTGATAATAATTTGTCAAAAAAATATTATTTCCGGCACTAAAAACATAACTTTTGAAAATCATTTAATTTGCATATTAATCCAAGAACAAGCATGAATATTGGAAATAATATTTATTTTTGTCAATATGTCAACTACATCTAGATTTAATACGAAAAATTATGAATTAGTTGAAAATAACGATATAAATTTTCGGACAAATACGATGTGTTCAAATGAGAAATATATTTGTGTAGAAAAATTATTAAATTGTCAGTTTTTTTCATTAAATATGGAATTAATTAATAGTATAAAAATTTTTACAATTCAGGGTTTGCTAATTAGTGAAAATGATAATATATATGTACCTTTAAATGATAAATTTAATATTTATAATTTAAAAGAAGATCTTCTTAAATCATGGAAATTGGATGATAATTATGATAAAGACTCAAGATGTAGAAACATATCACTTTATAAAAATGAAAATTATATGGTTGATACTTCTTTTAATCGTATTTGTGTGTTTTTTCATGAGGAAAAACTAATTAGATCTTCAGGAGATTATGATATGCAACCAGGTAATTTTGTGGTTCCTTGGGAAATTACAATATATCTGGATATCGTTTTTGTTATCGATTTAGTAAATTACAAAATTCAAACATTTACATGTTATGGAAAATTAATTCCTGAATACAAATTTACAGATAGTATTAAATACAAATATTATAATCAAAGATAATCATATTTATTTGACTAGTTGGAGAAGTACTAATATGACAAAAAATTAAAACTAATATTTGATTAAATGTTTGGTTAAATATGGAATTAATAAATGACCTAAAAATTAATTGTAATTAATAAGAATGACAAAATATTAATATCTTCATGTGATGAATTTGACATAATATGAAAAATAAATATTAGAACTATTAAAATTTTAAATCTTAATATTAAAACACAAAATTATTATAATATTTAAGTAAACATGTCAGTTATTACTAAATACAAAATAAAAAACATATGCTTAGAATTAGAGAATAAAATCAAAATACTAAAATCACTAGATGATTCATTAACTTTCAAATAATTATTTGCGATTCTATAAAATTATTATCATTATTATCTCAAATTAAAAAAATATAAATAAATTATATGAAAAATATATTTCAACTGAATTACAAATAGATATAATTCCTTTTTAACCATACGAACACAAATTAATTTGCGACGTGTATGCAGAACTCGACTCAACAATTTTAATAATAATATGTCAAAAAAAATATTGTTTCTAATATTGAAAAATATAACTTTCCCAGAATCATTTGAATTAAATTTCACACCAAAAAAATAATAAATATTAAAAATAACATATATTTTAGAAATTGTCCAAATGCATCTAAATCTTATACAAAAAATATAACTTGACTAATATTGATAAATAAATTTTAAAACAGACATGATATTCAAATGAAAAATTATTTGTATTTTAAAACATACCAGTATAATTTTTTTTTCACTAAGTATGAAATTAATTAATAATATGGAAATTTATGCAATTCAAGGTTTGCAAATTGATAAAGATGACAATATTCTTATATCTTCAAGAGAAAGATTTAATATTTATGATTTAAAAAGAAACTTGCTTAAATTGTGGAAATTAGATGATAATCTCATTAAAAGTATAAGAACTAGAAAAATATTCTCTATAAAAATTAAATTTATGTGATTGATACTTCTTTTCATCGAGTCTGCTTATTTTCTTATGAGGAAAAATTAATTAGACCTTGAGGAAATTCGATCTTTTACTTGTTATGATAAATTTATTTGCGAATACAAAAGTGAAAATTTTTATTATTCGAATATTAAATATCTTAAAATAAAGATATTTAATTAAAAATACATTTAATTTCAATATTAATTTAATAAAAATTGAAATTACAAAATAAATAACATAAAAAATTTAATATAAAATTGAAATTAAAAGATTTAATACAAATTACTTTTAAATTTAAATAAAAAAATGTCGATAATTACTAGATATGAAATCAAAAATATATTTTCACATTTAGAAGATAATATTAAAACATTAAAGTTATTAGATGATTCATTTTCTTTTCTAATGACTATCCGTGATTCGATAGAATTATTATCGTCAATATTACAAAAAATTAAAAATAAAAATAATTCGTACGGAAAAAATATTCCTATCGAATTACAAGTTAATATAATTTCTTTTTTGCCATATGAGTATAAATTAATTTGTCGTCGCGTATGCACAACTTGGCTAAAAAATCTTAATAATAATTTGTCAAAAAATATGTTGTCTGTACTAAAAAATATAACTTTTTCTGAAGCTTTTAATCTTGATTTTAAACCAAAAGCAATGATAAATATTAGGGATAATATATGCATTAACGATAATTTGAATGCATGTGAATTTAATACAAAAAATGCTGAAATTATAAAAATTAATGATGTGAATTTAAAAAAAGCCAGAATATGTTCGAATGAAAAATATATTTGCGTTATAAAATCATTCAGTGCATATATTTTTTCACTAAATATGGAATTGATTAGTAGAATAAAAGTTGGTTCAGTTCAAAGTTTAGTCATTGATAAAGATGACAATATTTTAATATCTTCAATAAATAAATTTAGTATTTATAATTTGAAGGGAAACAAGCTTAAAACATGGGATTTAGTTAATAATTTCCAACAGGATGCAAGAGCCAGAAAAATATTTCCTTATAAGAATGAAATTTATATGGTTGATACTTCCTTTGATCGTGTTTGTGTGTTTTCTTATGAGGGAAAAATAATTAGATCTTGGGGAAAATATGGAAAGGGATCAGGTAATTTTACGAATCCTTGGGGAATTGCAATATATAAGGATATTGTTTTTATTGTTGATTCTGGAAATAGGAGAATTCAAGCATTTACATGCTATGGGAAATTCATTTATGAATACAAATTTAAAGACAATATTAAATATATGAATATTGTAATTAAAAACAATTATATCTATTTGACTAGTTGGAGAGATACTAATATGGTAAAATTAAAGTTAATATTTAATTAAATTAGTATATTTAATTTTTTTTTAAATGTTAATTATTTTTTTATAAATTAATTTATAATAATAATGTTTTTAATATCAAAATTAATATCATAATATTATCATATATTATCTAAAAACTATTTTTTACGATAAATATTAAAATTAAAATATTCAATACAAATATTTTTAAAGTAAAAATGTAGGTTATTACTAGATATAAAATAAATAATCTATTTTCATAATAGAATAAATCATTTGAAAAAAAAATTTTTGTCGAGTTGTTAACAAAATATGTCATATAAATACAAATTTATTTGTCGGTGCATATACATAAACTAGTTAAAAATTCTTATTAATTAATTAAAAAATATTATTCAAATATGATGATAAATATTGAAAATATAAAATCAACCGAAAATATAAAAGCAATAATTATACAATAAATTATGAAATGAATTGTTATCATGATTAAAAATATAGTTTATTATATAATTATTTGTGTTTTGTTTTGACATAATCAAATTAACTAAATTAAAAATTACCAAAAAAATATTATCTTTCAATTTAAGATTTTATTATTAGTTAATTTGCGCGCGGAATAACAGAATTAGATAATTTTGAAATACAAATATGATTTTTAAAATTATTTAATTTTGTTATTCCCGCGTAAAATCAAATTAATTAAATACAAAATTACAAATTAATGTTTTTGTTATTATTAATTGATTTACGCGCGGAATAGAAGAATTTAAATAGTTTTATAAATATGAAATTTACATATTTGCAAAATTATTTAATTCTGCTATTCCAGCGCAAAATTAAATTAATTAAATATAAAATCACAAATTAATATTTTTGTTATTAGTTAATTTGCGCGGAATAACAGAATTAATAATTTTTAAATACACATATTACTTCCAAAATTAATATATTTACAAAATTATTTAATTCTGTTATTCAAGCGCGAAATCAGACTAAATATAAATTTAAAAATTACTAAAATGTTCTTGTAAATTATTGTTTTTGTTATTCCAACACAAAATTAAATTAATTAAATATAAAATCGCAAATTATTATTTCTTTACTATTAGTTGATTTTCCGTGAGATAATAAAATTAAATAGTTCAGAGTTAATCAGCCAATAAAAATATAATCGATTCAAAAATATATTGCAAATAATTATATTTTTTTGATTGCGAAACCACTAATATAAATCCCTGATAACCTTTTCATTCATATATTATTGTAATAATTTATTATATAATTATTTGATACTTTATTTTTAATTAGTTACTATTATTAAATTAACTAAAATTTAAAATAAAATATTAAAAGTTATTAATTATTATTAGATCTATAATAATGTCAGTAATTACTAGATACGAAATTGAAAATATATTTACAGATTTAGAAGACAAAATTAAAACATTAAAAATACTAAATGATTCATTAACTTTTCAAATAATTATTTCTGATTCTATTGAATTATTGTCGTTACTATTTCAAAAAATTAGAAACAAAAAAAATCATATGGAAAAAAATTCCCATTGAATTACAGATAAACATAATTTCTTTTCTACCATACGAATACAAATCTATTTGTCAACGTGTATGCATATTTTGGCGAAAAAATCTTAATAGTTATTTGTCAAAAAATATATTGTTTCCAACATTAAAAAATATCACTTTTTGTTAATCATTCAATTTGGACTTCAAACCTAAAGCAATAATGAATATTGGAAATAGTATATATGTTAGTAATAATTCAAATGCACGTGAATTTAATATTGAAAATTCTAAATTAATAAAAATTGATGACAAAAATTTTCAAAAAGATAGAATTTATTCAAATGGTAAATATATTTGTATTAGAAATCCATTCGATGTAAATATCTATTCATTAAATATGAAATTAATCAATATTATAATTCATCAGTCATCCCAAAGTTTGTTAATTGATGATGATGACAAAATATTAATATCTTCAAATGATAAATTTTGTATTTATGATTTGAAAGGAACTTTACTCAAATCATGGTCTTTGGATGATAATTCCAATAAACAAATAAGAGGAAGAAGAATGTCTATTTATAAAAATGAGATTTATGTGGCTGACACTTCTTTTAATCGCGTTTGTGTTTTCTCTTATGAAGGGGAATTACTTAGATCTTGGGGCGATGAGGGTAAAAAGTTAGGAAATTTTAGGAATCCTTGGGGAATTACAATATATAAAAATATTGTTTTTGTTGTTGATTTTTTGAATAACAAAATTCAAACATTTACATGCTATGGTAAATTCATTTACGAATACACATTTGAAAATAACACAACTTATTCAGAAATTATAATTATAGATGATTACATTTATTTGATTGATTGGAAAAGTCCCATAATGATAAAATTAAAATTAACATTCAATTAATTAATATCTGACATAAAAATAATTAGTTTAAAAAACATGTTAATTATATCTTGAAAGAAATTTTTTAATTTATAATTTGGAATTTTTTTCAAAATCAAGATATAATATTTTTTATATTTACTTTCGAGTAATTAAAAATGGCTAAAATTCGAAATCTTAAAATATTAAATACAAATTACAGTAATATTTAAAATATAAATGTCAATTATTACTAAATATGAAATAAAAAATGCATTTTCACATTTGGAAGATAATATTAAAAAACTCAAATTATTAAATGGATGATTAATTAACTTTTCAAATAATTATTTATAATTCAATAAAATTATTATCATCAATATCTCAAAAAATTAAACATAGAAATAAATTATATTGAAAAAATATGCCTATTGAATTAAAAATAAATGCGCATATAAATTTAATATAGAAAAATCCGAACTAATTAAAATCGATGACGAAAATTTTTACGCAAATATGCCGTGTTCAAACAAAAATACATTTGTGTTAGAAAATTGACATACACAAATGTTTTTTCATTAGATATGAAATTAATTATTAGTATAAAAATTAGTTCAGTACAAGGTTTACAAATTGATAAAAATGATAATATATTTGTATCTTCAAATGATAGATTTTGTATTTATGATTTAAAAGGGGAATTATTTAAATCATGCAATTAGATGACAATTGTGATAAAAAAGAAAAAGCCAGAAACATTTTCTTATAAAAATGAAATCCATATGGTTAGTATTTCTTTTAGTCGTATTTGTGTGTCTTCTTATTAAGGTGAAACTGATTAGGTCTTGAATAAATATTAGGAACAATCAACAAATTATACGCATTCTCGGGGAATTGAAATATATAAGGATATTATTTTTTTATTGCTGATTTAAAAAATTATACAATTCAAGTATTTACATGTCATGGAAAAATCATTCATGAATACAAATTTGAAGACGAAATTGAATATATGAATATTGTAATTGCAAATAGTCATATTTATTTAACTAGTGGTATAATAATATGGTAAAATTGAAATTAATATTTAAATAATTTGATTGTTTGAAAACGTCCAGACCAAATAAAAATTGAAATTCAAAACAACTCGAGTACAAACTATTATTAGATTTAAAATAAAAATGTCAATTATCAACAATTATGATATAAAAAATGTATTTTCACATTTAGAAGATAACATTAAAACATTAAAATTATTAGATGACTTATTAACTTTTTTAGTAATTACTTATGATTCGATAAAATTATTATCGTCAATATTACAAAAAATTAGAAACAAAAATAATTCATACGGAAAAAATATTCCTATCGAATTACAAGCAAATATAATCTCTTTTTTACCATATGAATATAAATTAATTTGTTGTCGTGTATGTAAAACATGGTTAGGAAATCTTAATAATAATTTATCAAAAAAAGTATTACCATTATTAAAACACATAAATTTTTCCAAAGTATTTAATTTAAATTTCGAACCAAAGATAATGATGAATATTGAAAATAATATATACATTAGCAATAAATCAAATGCATGTAAATTTGACATAAAAAATACCAAATTTATAGAAATTAATGATATGAATTTGAAAGAAGACAGGATATGTTCAAATGAAAAATATATTTGTGTTATAAAATCATTCGATGCACATATTTTTTCATCAAATATGGAATTTATCAATAACATAAAAATTGGTTTAGTGCAAAGTTTAGCTATTGATGATAATGATAACATTTTAGTATCTTCAATCGATAGATTTAGCATTTATAATATTAAAGGAAACATTATTAAATCATGGACTTTAGCTAATAATTCGGATATCATTATAAAAGCTAGAAAAATATTTCCTTACAAAGACGAAATTTATATGGTTGACACTTCTTTTGATCGTGTTTGTGTATTTTCTTATGATGGAAAATTAAATAGATTTTGGGGAAATTATGGAGAAGATCCAGGAAATTTTATAAGTCCTTGGGGAATTGCAATATATAAAAATATTGTTTTTATTGTTGATTTTGGAAATAGAAGAATTCAAGCATTTACATGTTATGGAAAATTCATTTGTGAATACAAATTCGAAAATAATATTAAATATATGAATATTGTAATTAAAGATAATCATATTTATTTGACCAGTTGGAGAAGCACTAATATGTTAAGATTAAAATTAGTATTTGATTAATTAATTATCAAACGAGATAATAATAAGGCATATTATTTCTCAAGTTTGTAATCTAAAAAAATTTAAATAATGACAAAAAATTGAAATTTAAAATACAAGATATGAAGATATTGTTAGATTTAAAATAAAATGTCAGTTATTACCAGATACGAGATAAAAAACATATTTTCACATTTGGAAGACAATGTTAAAATATTAAAATCATTGAATGACTCATTACCATTCCAAATAATTATTTATGATTCAATAAAATTATTATTATCAATGTCACAAAAAATTAAAAATAAAAATAATTTATATGGAAAAAATATGCCTATCGAATTACTTGCAAATGTAATTTCTTTTTTGCCATATGAATACAAATCAATTTGTCGTTATGTATGCACAACTTGGTTAAAAAATCTTAACAGTGATCTATCAAAAAAAATATTATTTCCAATATTAAAAAATATAACTTTTTCCGAATCATTCAATTTGGGTTTTGTACCAAGAGCTATGTTTAAAATCGGAAATAACATATACATCAGTAATACTTCAAATGCATATAAATTTAATATGGAAAATTCTGAACTAATTAAAATTGATAATGAGAATTTACAATCAGATGTAATATGTTCAAATGAAAAATATATTTGTACTTCAACAAATTTTGAAATAAATATTTTTTCTCTTGATATGAAATTAATAACTTGCATTAAAAAAAAAAAAGTTTATGATGTTGATATTAGTAACAATGGAACTATTTTTGCATCTTCGTGCCAAAATTTAAATATTTATAATTTAGAAGGAAAGTTACTTAAATCATGTGATCTAATAAATAATTTTGATAAAACATCAAAAAATAGAGAATTATTTCTTTATAGGAATGAAATTTATATGGTTGATACTTCCTTTAATCGTATTTGTGTGTTTTCTCATGAAGGAGAGTTAATCAGATCTTGGGGAAATTTGGGATCAGAACCCGGAAATTTTACTCATCCTTGGGGAATTGCCATTGATAAGAATATCATATTTATTACAGATTATGGGAATCGTAGAATTCAAGCTTTTACTTGTTATGGTCAATTCATTTACGAATATAAATATGATATTAGCTTAGACTATTCGAATATTATAATTGCTAATGATTATATTTATCTAACTGGTTGGAATAGTACTAATTTGACAAGGTTAAAATTAATATATAATTAAATTTTAATCATA
>Ga0065721_10052500_pt1 | contig 11768 bp, 11 predicted proteins | sample Mesricmetagenome_FD_59108 | JGI IMG/M metagenome (GOLD analysis project Ga0065721, IMG submission 59108) | Mesophilic microbial community from rice straw/compost enrichment Sample: eDNA_1 v2 (version 2) | ecosystem: Engineered > Solid waste > Grass > Composting > Bioreactor | place: USA: Davis...
TGACTGGACAATCGCGCAAAACATGTCATGCTTTGCCCCATGTTCAACCAGCGAAAGGAGGTGATCCAATGTCTCATGAGGTTACGGCCCGTAACGAGGGGCTTGGATTCAAGGTGATCGTGCTGGAGGTAGCCCTCCGCTAGAAGCACCTGCTTCCTTTCGGCCGGTTGTCGGCCGGGCTCTTGAGAGGCCGTGAAACTCAGGAAGGGCCGTCCCTCGCGGGGCGGCCCTTTTTAGTTGTGCTGCGAACGAGAGCGCCGCTCGCCAGCTAAGGCTTTGAAGGATCAGAAGAGGCTCGCCAGCAGGTTGCCGTCGGCGGGGGCCGAGATCAGCGCCGGCGCGGTTTCCGCATGCGCCGTGATGACGAGGAATCCGAAGGCCACGGAGGCGGCGAGCGCCGCGTAGGCCAGAACGGTTGCCAAGGCTTTCATTCCGTCTCCCGACAGAGGTTATGCAGAAACTCTAGCGGACAAGTCGGGAATTAGCAAGGTCACGAATTCGCCACAAACCGGCCGCGGAGAAATTTCCTTCTGAGGAAGCCCCGTCTTCACCGCGATTCAAATCGAACCCTGGAGTCCGACGAAATTTAATCGCAGTAGGCCCACCAAAGGTTAACATTTGGTGAATTTTTAATCGCCCTGCGAGGCTAGATCGGCATGTCCTCGAGCTTGAGGGCATCGGCGAGCGTCGTGCTGTCGAGCACCGCACGCGTTGCCAGCGCCACCCGCTCGAACACGTGCCGCACCTCGCAGCTCGCCTCGTCCTGGCAATCCTCGCAGCGCCGGTAGGCGATCTTGGAGAGGCACGGCAGCGGCGCCACCGGTCCGTCGATGAGGCGCAGCACCTCGCCGAACGTCACCTCCTCGGGAGCCTTCAAGAGCGCATAGCCGCCCGAACGCCCGCGCAGGCTCATGACGATCCCGGCGCGCTTGAGCTCCAGGAGGATCTGTTCGAGGAACTTCTTGGGGATGGCCTGCTCGCGCGAGATCTCCCCGATCATCATCGTGGCGCCCGAGCGCGAACGGGCGAGAGCCACGAGCGCGCGCAGGGCATATTTGGCCTTCTGCGAGATCATGCCGTACCTTCCTCTGGGGAATGCCCGGCCGGCCGCGTCATCTGCGCGGCTCCGGCTCGACCGCCGGGACTTCCGGCTTTTCTGCGTCCGAGGCGTCCCCGGCCTCACCCTCGGCTGCGGGCTCTTGATCCTGCGCGTCCGGCGGCGGCATGGGGATGGGCTCGTCGGGCAAGGGGTGCGCGGGCTTATCTGCGGTTTCGCCTTCGGCTTGCGCCTCGCCCTCGGTGCTTTCCGGAACGGTGCTTTCCGAAGCAGCGGCTTCCGGCTCGAGGTCGGCCGGTTCCGGCTCGGCACTTTCCGACACCTCCTCGACCGCCTCGGGCGCGGGCGTTTCCGTGTCGGGGAGAGCTTCGTCCGCGTCGGCCAGTTCGGCTTCCGCGGCAACGTCCTCGGCCGCGGTTTCCTCGAGGTCCGGCTCGGCCCGCTCGTCGGTCACGGCCGGGCGGCTGGCCGCCTCGATGACGTTCTCGGCGGGCGCCAGGCGGATGGCCTCGGCGACGGCCGCGGCCATCGCCTCGCGCTCTCCCTTGACCCAGGCGAGCATGCCGAGACCGATCTCGCGCTCGCCCATGATGACCGTGTCGGCGCCGAGGTTGGCAAGGTAGCTCTCCTCCTCGTCCGAATGCGCGCGCGCGATGATGCGGATGCCGGGATTGAGCTTGCGGCCCTGCTCGACGACCTGCCCGGCCTCGAACGAGTTGGGGATGGCGATGAGGAGCGTGCGCGCACCCTCGATATTGGCAAGGCGCAGCACGTCGACACTCGCCGCATTGCCGACCACCACCTCGATGCCCATGTCGCGCGCGGCTTTGACCGAAGTGTCGGAGTCTTCGATGACGACGAGCGGGGCACCCGCCGCATGGAGGCCCTCTCCGACGACGCTGCCGACCCGCCCGAAGCCGACGAGGATGGTGTGCTCGGTCTGGCTGGTGGGACCGGCGGCCTCCTCCACGTCCTCCTCGATGGCTGCATCGGCCGGCAGGGCTTCCGGTTCGGGAGCGATGGTGGACATGGCGTCGTGCGCGACGACCGCTTCGGACGGCATCAGCGGACCGTCGAAGGGTTCCTCCGGCTCCCGGCGGGCGGCCCTGCGCTCGGCGATCTTGCTCTCGAGGCGCGGCTTGACGAAGTCGACCACCGCGAACACCACGGGATTGAGGATGATCGAGATGAGGGCGCCGGCAAGGATCAGGTCCTGCCCTTCCTGCGGCATAAGGGCGAGGGAGACGCCGAGGGACGCCAGGATGAAGGAGAACTCGCCGATCTGCGCCAGGCTCGCCGAGATGGTCAGCGCCGTCGACACCGGCCGGCGGAACGCCACCACGATGGCGAACGCCGCAAGCGACTTGCCGATGACGATGATGAAGACCGTGGCGATGAGCGGCAGCGGATTGGTGAAGATGATGCTCGGGTCGAACAGCATGCCGACCGAGACGAAGAAGAGCACGGCGAACGCATCGCGCAGCGGCAGCGTCTCCTGCGCGGCCCGGTGGCTGAGCTCGCTTTCCGACAGGATCATGCCGGCAAAGAAGGCGCCCAGCGCCAGCGACACGCCGAAAAGCACCGAAGAGCCGAGGGCAACGCCGAGCGCTATGGCAAGGACCGCCAGGCGAAAGAGCTCGCGCGAGCCGGTATGGGCCGTGGCGTGCAGGGCCCACGGAATGACTCGGCGCCCGACGACCAGCATGAAGCCGACGAAGGCCGCGACCTTGACTATGGTGAGCGCCAGAACGCCCCAGATGCCGACATCCATGCCCAGGATACGCTCGACGAAGGAGACGAACGGATCGTGGACGGCGCTTTCGCCGTTGCCGGCGAGGCCGGCGAGCGCCGGGATCAGCACCAGCGCCAGGACCATGGCGATGTCCTCGACGATGAGCCAGCCGACGGCGATCCGCCCGCGCTCGGTCTCGATGAGGCGCCTGTCCTGCAAGGCTTTGAGAAGCACGACGGTCGAGGCGACCGAGAGCGCAAGGCCGAAGACAAGGCCGGCCGGAATGCTCCAGCCCATGAGGACGGCAAGCCCGAGGCCCAGCACCGTTGCCACGCCCATCTGCGCGACGGCCCCGGGAATGGCGAGCGCGCGCACGCTCATCAGGTCCTTGAGCGAGAAGTGCAGGCCCACGCCGAACATGAGCAGGATCACGCCGAGCTCGGCAAGCTCGAGGCCAAGCTCCTGATCGGCAACGAATCCGGGGGTGTTGGGGCCGACGAGAATGCCGGCGAAGAGATAGCCGACGAGCGGCGGAAGCCGGAGGCGGTTGGCGATAGCGCCAAATATGAATGCCAGTACGAGACCCGCGACGATGGTAGTAATCAGGGGGGTCTCGTGGTGCATTAAGGCCTCCGGGAAAAACAGCGATGTCGGAATGTCTAGTGGCAAGATGGGGTATGAACACGTTTCGCGCAAGCGGTCCGCCTGCGCAAAGTTCATGCATCCGCCACACGTTGGCTCGGAATCTTCATGCGGGATGAATCTGCCACCGATGTGGCAGGGCGAGCTGACGTCCATGTGATCTGGTGGGACCGGTCGACGCGTTGTGGAAAGATCAATGAAGGAGTTTCAAGCTCCGTTGCCCACCGGCTGTCATCCCGGCGAAGGCGGGACCCAGCCCGGAAGACGTCCACGAGCATTGGGGGGAGCGGCTACTCGCTTCCTCTGCGTTCACACACACCTTGCGGCTAGCGCAGCACCTCAGGGCCCCGGCTTTGGCCGGGGGTGACATCGGGGGAAGGTGAGATGGTGCCTTGGCCTCCATCCCTCCGACTAGCCAATCCCACTAAGAGACAATGATGATCTGCTCGGCCGCGCGGGTGATGCCGGTGTAGAGCCAGCGGGCCCGCTCCTCGCGGAAGACGAAGCTTTCGTCGAAAAGAAAAACCTTGTCCCACTGGCTGCCCTGCGCCTTGTGGACGGTGAGGCAGTAGCCGAAGGTGAACTCGTCGTACTGCCGGCGCTCGGGCCATGCCATCTGGTCCTCCTCGCCCGAAAAGAACGCCTTGTGGGTGAGGACCTTGGCCTCGCCCCTGCCCTCGTCGGCTCCGAGCAACAACTGGTAGCGGCCATTGGCCCTTCGCGTCACTTCGGTGACGATCCAGATCTGCCCGTTGAGCAGGCGCTTGCGGGGATTGTTCCGTAGGCACACGAGCCGATCGCCGACGACCGGCTCGTGGAAGGGCAGGCCTTTCAGCTCGCGCAGGCGGTCGTTGTACATGAGGCGGGTCTTGTTGCGCCCGACCAGCACCTGGTCGGCGTCGAGCACGGCTCCGGTGTCGATCTCGTCCCGGCCGATGACGCGGCTCTCGCCGTATTGGCCCCGCTCGATCCGCCCACCCTCGCGCACCTGCATGGAAAGGTGGATGATGGGGTTGTCCGCCGCCTGGCGGTGGATTTCCGTCAGCATGACGTCGGGCTCGTCGGCGGTGAAGAATCCCGCGCCCTGGACGGGCGGCAGCTGGAAGGGATCGCCGAGCACCAGCACCTTAACTCCGAAGGAGAGGAGGTCCTGCCCCAATTGCTCGTCGACCATCGATACCTCGTCGATGACGATGAGGTCGGCATCGGCCGCCGGGCTTTCGGGATCGAGGACGAAGCGCGGCTCGCCCTCCTTTTCGCTGACCAGCGAGTAGATGAGCGAATGGATGGTCTGCGCCCCCTTGCAGCCACGCTTCCTCATGACGAGGGCAGCCTTGCCGGTGAAGGCGGCGTATTTGACGCTGTTGACTCCTTCGGCCAGGTGCCTTGCCAGCGTCGACTTGCCTGTGCCGGCCCAGCCGAAGAGGCGGAAGACCTGAGGACCGTCCTTGTCCTTGAGCCAGGCCGAGACGGCTTTCAACGCCGCATCCTGCTGGGCCGACCAGGCGACCATCAGACGATCTGCGTCCTGACGGTGCCGATCCCTTCGATCCGACCCTCGATGACGTCGCCGGCGACCACCGCGCCGACGCCGGCGGGCGTGCCGGTGAAGACGAGGTCCCCGGCCTTGAGGGCGACGAACTGCGACAGATAGGAGATCGCCTCGGCGACCTTCCAGATCTGGTCGGCGAGGTCGCCGCGCTGCCGCTCGGCGCCGTTGACGGCGAGCATGATCGCGCCCGTCTCCGGATGGCCGATCTTTTCGGCCGGCACGATCTCCCCGATCGGCGCCGAGTGGTCGAACGCCTTGGCCATCTCCCATGGGCGGCCAGCCTTCTTGGCCTCGGCTTGCAGGTCTCGGCGGGTGAGGTCGATGCCGGCGGCGTAGCCGTAGACATGCGCGAGCGCGTCCTCCACCTCGATGCCGAACCCGTCGCGCCCGATGGCGACGACGAGCTCGATCTCGTGGTGGAGGTCCCTGGTCCGCGGCGGATAGGGCACGCCTGCGCCGCCGATCACCAGCGCGTCGGCGGGCTTGGCAAAGAAGAACGGCGGGTCCTTGGGATCGTTGCCCATCTCGCGCGCGTGCTCGGCGTAGTTGCGGCCGACGCAATAGATGCGCCGGACGGGAAAGAGCCCGCCGCCGGCGACGGGCACGCTGACCTGCGCCGGGCGGGGAACGACGAACTCAGCCACGCTTGTACTCCTCGAGATAGGGGGCGAGCAGCACGAGATCGGCCTCGTTCAGCCGGTCCTGGGCGGTGAACGACTGGTGCCAGTAGGGATAGGGCAGAGGCCGCTGGCTGACGGCGTCGAGCCGGGCGATCTCGTCGGAGCTGAGCTTCAAATCGGCGGCCTTGAGGTTGTCGGCGAACTGGGCGTCGGTACGCGCGCCCACGATCACCGACGAGACGCCCTTGCGCTGCAGGAGCCAGGCGAGCGACACGACCGCGCCCGAGACGCCCCGCTCGGCGGCGACGGCATTGATGACGTCGACGATGTCGTAGAGCCGCTCGGGATCGGGCACCGGCGGCTCCTTGAAGCCGCGCACGTGCCGCCCGTCCTCCGGCTGGCTGTCGCGCGTGTACTTGCCCGAGAGCCACCCGCCGGCGAGCGGGCTCCAGACGAGGATGCCAAGCCCCTGGTCGACGGTGATCGGCTGCAGCTCGTATTCGGCTTCGCGCGAATAGAGCGTGTAATGGATCTGCTGGGCGACGAACCGCTGGTAGCCACGCCTGTCGGCAACGGCGAGCGCCTTCATCAGGTGCCAGCCCGAATAGTTCGAGCAGCCGATGTAGCGCACCTTCCCCTGCCGCACGAGGGTGTCGAGGGCTTCCATCGTCTCCTCGAGCGGCGTCATCCCGTCCCACTCGTGCACCTGGTAGAGGTCGATGACGTCGGTCTTGAGGCGTGTGAGGCTCGCCTCGCACTGGGCGATGATGTGGTGACGCGACAGGCCCCGGTCGTTGGGACCGTCGCCGAACGGAAAGCGCACCTTGGTGGCGATGAGCGCGCGCTGCCGCCTGCCGCCGTCGCGCAGCACCTCGCCGGTGATCTCTTCCGAGACGCCCTTGTTGTAGACGTTGGCGGTATCGATGAGGTTGATGCCCGCATCGAGGCACATGTCGATCTGCCGTGCGGCGCCGGTGAGATCCGTATCGCCCCACAACCCATCGCCCCCGAACGTCACCGTTCCGACGCTGAGAACCGAGACCTTGAGTCCCGATCGGCCGAGATAGCGGTATTCCATCACACCAGCTCCCTTGTGTCTGAGGGCTAAAGGGCTACTGCGGCAAGGGAGTCGGGTCAACGGCGCCCATGGCGCTGGCATGGATCAAGGCGTGCAACCCGGCGCGCGCGCGGCAGTTCGGCTCGGATGAAACCCAAAGACCCAGGAGGTCCGACAATGACCGCAGCGGCAGACATCATGCAGACCTGGCCCAAGGAATCGCGCGAGGCCGCCAAGCTCGTGCTCGACGCCTATGGCGAGCCCGACGAGACCAGCCACAGCCAGCTCACCTGGCACAATGCCGGTCCCTGGAAGCGGATCGTGGCGAGCAGGGCGTTCTTCAACCACAACTTTCCCGCGCCGCACATCGACTCGGTTGAATCGTTCATCGACTATCAAGTGCCGCCGGAAAAGTTCTCCGACCTTGCCGCCTTCGACGGCAGCGTCATCGTCGAGCGCACCGCGGGCGAGGTCTCGGCGCGCTGCCACGACGAGCAGGCCAATTTCCTGGCGCTCAACCTCATGCACGACATCGTCACCGGCGCCAAGACCGTCGAGGAGGCACGCGAGTACTACGCCAAGGAGTTCGCCGACTACCGGCGCAAGAAACCGACGCCCTATATGGAAAAGCTGCGCTTCACCCCCGATGGCGGCGACACGACCGATCCCGACGAGCGCGTGCTCTCCGACGAGGACCTGAGGAAGGCGCAGGAAGAGGGCAGGAAGGCGCACTAGGCTCCGGCGCGTGGCGCCGGAGCCCTTCGTTGTCGAGCGTCAGCAGGTCGCCCCGACCGCCGCCGGCTGCCGGCGGCGGTCGAGGAGGATGCTGAGGGCTGCCACCGCGAGCCCCGCGAGCGCCACGGCAAGGCCCGTCAGCGGCACCGCGCCAAGCCCGGGACCATGGTCGATGGTGAGCCCGCCGAACCAGGCGCCCATGGCGTTGCCGAGGTTGAAGGCGGCGATGTTGAGGCTGGCGGCGAGCGTCTGCCCGGCCGGTCCCGCCTTTTCCAGCACCCGCAGCTGCAGCGGCGCGACGGTCGCGAACCCGGCGGCGCCGAGGAGCCCGACGAAGACGACGATCAGCATCTGATTGTCGAGCACGAGACCCATGAGGCCGAGGACGAGCGCCAGCGCGGCGATGGTGACAACGATGGCCCCCGTCGGCCACCTGTCGGCAAGCCGCCCGCCGGCGAGGTTGCCGGCGGCAAGGCCGCCGCCGAAGACGAGGAGCACGGCCGAAACCGCCGCTTCGCTGAAGCCCGTGATGTCGACGAGCATGGGCTGGATATAGGTGAAGACGGTGAAGACCCCGGCAAAGCCGAGCACCGTCATCAGGAGCCCGAGCAGCACCTGCCCGCGCCCGAGAACCGCGAGCTCCTCGCTGAGCGGGCCGGTCGCGGCGCGCTCCCTGGCGGCGGGAACGGCCACCAGCAGCACGAGGCCCGCGACGACGCCGATCGCCGCGACCGCCCAGAACGTCGCGCGCCAGCCGAGGATTCCGCCGAGCCATGCGCCGAACGGCACACCGAGAAGCGTCGCGACGGTCAGGCCCGTGAACATCACCGCGATGGCCGAAGCGCGCCGGTCCGGCGCGACGAGCCCGGATGCGACGACCGAGCCGACGCCGAAGAAGGTGCCGTGGGCAAGCGCGGTGAGGACCCGCGCCGCCATCAGCGCCTCGTAGCTCGGCGCCAGGGCGCAGGCGAGGTTGCCGAGGGTGAAGATGCCCATCAGCGTGATGAGCACGGTCTTGCGCGGCAGCCTGCGGGTCAAAAGCGTAAGTATCGGCGCGCCGGCGAACACCCCGAGCGCATAGCCCGAGATGAGCAGGCCCGCCATCGGCACGGAGACGCCGAGGTCGGACGAAACCTGCAGCAGCAGACCCATGATGACGAATTCGGTAGTGCCGATGCCGAAGGCGCCGGCGGTCAAAGCATAGACAGCGATGGGCATGGCCCCGCTCCAGTGATGAAGGACGAACGCGGGGAAAAATAGATGCAACGCCTCGAATGAATTAGATTGCCACCGAGCACATCGGCTTGGAGTTCAATTCACAAATGCCCCGCTCCGACACCAACCGCGCCGCCGAGATGGAGATCTTCGTGCGCGTGGTCGAGACCGGCGGCTTCTCGGCCGCCGCGCGCACCTGCCGCATGACGCCCTCGGCGATCAGCAAGCTCGTCGCCCGGCTGGAGGCAAGGCTCGACACGCGCCTCTTCAACCGCTCGACGAGAAGCCTGCAGCTCACCCCGGAAGGCGCGCTCTTCTACCAGCGCGCCAACCGCATCCTTGCCGACATCGCCGAGGCCGAGCAGGAGGCGGGCGCCGGCGCCGCCCCGCGCGGTCGGGTGCGCATCAACAGCAACGTGTCGTTCGGGCGCCATTGCCTGCTGCGTCTGGTCCCGCAGTTCCTCGAGCGCTATCCGCAGGTAAGCCTCGAGATCGACCTCACCGACACGGTTGTCGACCTGATGGAAGTGCGCACCGACATCGCCATCCGCGTCGGCCCCATGCGCGCCTCGCGCCTGATGGCGCGAAAGCTCGGACACAGCCGCGCGGTGGTCGTCGCCTCCCCGGCCTATCTGGACCGGCACGGCACTCCGCGCACCCCGGCCGAGCTCGAGCGGCACAACCTCATCGGCTTCAGCTTCGAGCGGCTGGTGGAAGGCTGGCCTTTCCGCGAGGAAGGACGAATCGAGCGCCGGCCGGTCGCCGGCAACGTCGCCGTCGGCGACGGGGAGAGCGCCCGCGAACTGGCCCTCGCCGGCGTTGGCCTGACGCGCCTTGCCATGTTCGACGTCGGCGAGGACATCGCGGCCGGCCGGCTGCGACCGGTGCTCGAGGACTTCAACGCCGGCGAGACCGAGGACATCCACGCCGTCTTCATCGGCCCGGGCCCCCACCTGCCTGCCCGCATCCGTGCCGTGCTGGATTTCCTGGCCGAGACGGTGCGCGCCGAGTGAGGCGCCAACGAGCAGCGTTGCGCTGGCGGCGCCGAGACTGTGTCACGCAGATATGGGGAGTGGCGGAGAGGGAGGGATTCGAACCCCCGATAGAGTTGCCCCTATGCCGCATTTCGAGTGCGGTGCATTCAACCGCTCTGCCACCTCTCCGCGAGGTCGTCATTCCGCCGGGTTGGATTCCCGAGCGGCCGGTCGACAAGGCAGGGCTTATGGCATAGCAATTTGCCTGCCGCAACACCCCATTTGTGCACTGGCGGCCCTGTTCGCAACCCTTGCCGGAGCGCCCCATGCCGCTTGCCCCGCTCTTCGTCTATGGGACGCTGCGCGATCCGGATATCCTCGCCGCGGTGCTTGGGCGGCGGAGCGTGGCGGGTGTCACGGCGGTACTCCACGGCTACCGCGCCGTTCTCTATCCCGGCCGCTCCTACCCGGCCCTGGCGCCGGCGCGAGGCTGGAGTGCGGCCGGACTGCTGATCGCCGGCCTCCTGCCCGAGGATTTCGCCGCGCTCGACGCGTTCGAGACGCAGGAATACCGGCGCGAACCCGTCCGCGTCGAAACCGCCGCAGGTCCCGCCGAGGCGCAGACCTACATGCCCGCCGTCGAGATCGGCGCCGATGCGCCCGAATGGACGCTGGAGGAATGGACATTGCGCCACAAGGCAGCGATGCTCTCCGGCGAGCTCGGCCACCGCCCGCAGCCGCGCTAGCGATCACAAATCCGTTGGCGACGCCAACTTGCCGCAATAGACCTACATGCCTGCCTGAGGGCAAACAGCGCCACCGGTGCCGCGCCTCAGATCGACTTGGGACAATTCGAGGGAGAGTGAAGATGGTCAGACGTCGCGATGTGATTGTGGGCCTCTCGGCCCTGCCCGCAGTGCAGCTCGCGGGCGGAGCGCTGGCAGCCGCCACCGCGCAGGAGGACGCCGAGGACGAAGCCGCCGGGGAAAGCGCGCCGCAGGAGCAGGTCATGGAGGGCGACACGGTCGAGACCAGTCAGGGCAATCTCGTCATCCACCCGGTCGCGCATGCGAGCCTCCTGCTCGCCTGGGGCGGGCACGTGCTCTATGTCGATCCCGTAGGCGGTGCCGAGCCCTATGCCGACCTGCCGGCGCCGACCGGCATCCTCATCACCCACGAGCACGGCGACCACTTCGACCTGCCGACCCTGGAAGCGGTCGCGGGACAGGCGCCGCTCATCGTCAACGAGGCCGTCTACAACATGCTGCCCGAGGCGTTGAAGGGACGCGCGACCGCCCTCGCCAATGGCGACACCGGCAGCGTCAGCGGCATCCAGGTGCGCGCCGTCCCCGCCTACAACACGACCCCCGAGCGCCAGCAATACCATCCGCAAGGGCGCGACAACGGCTATATCCTCACCTTCGCCGACAAGCTCGTCTACGTGGCGGGCGACACCGAGGACACCGAGGAGATGCGCGCGCTCTCCGGCATCGAAGTGGCGTTCATCCCCATGAACCTGCCCTATACGATGGATGTCGAGCAAGCCGCCGACGCGGTCAACGCCTTCCAGCCGGCGATCGTCTATCCCTACCACTATCGCGGCAGCGACCTCGATGCGTTCGAGGAACTGGTCCAGCCGCTGATCGAGGTACGGCGCGGCGCCTGGTACCCGGAAGGCGAGGGGTGACGGCTGGTCCAAAAGGCTTGACTTGCGGGGCGTTTCCATCGATAAGCCCCCATCCGTAAAGCGTGCCGGCCCTGGCTGGCGCGCATTCGTTTTATGAAAACCGCTGCTCGAGGCCGCCTGCCGGACGTCCGGCATTCTCGATGAAGCCCGCAGGACAAGAGGCAATTGCCTGCGGCGCCACAGGGCGCGACAGAACAAGGACCGGAACGCCAAGTTCCGGTGCGTGGAATATGACTTTTGCTGTGATCAAGACCGGCGGCAAGCAATACAAGGTTGCCGCCAACGACGTCCTCAAGGTCGAGAAGATCGACGCCGAGCCCGGCTCGATCGTGACCTTCGAGGAAGTGCTGATGGTGGGCGAAACCATCGGCGCTCCGCTGGTTGAAGGCGCGCTCGTCGCCGCCGAGCTGGTGGAGACCAGGAAGCAGAAGACGGTCATCATCTTCAAGAAGAATCGTCGTCACAACTATCGCCGCCGCAACGGCCACCGGCAGCTG
>Ga0065721_10009495_pt1 | contig 11764 bp, 9 predicted proteins | sample Mesricmetagenome_FD_59108 | JGI IMG/M metagenome (GOLD analysis project Ga0065721, IMG submission 59108) | Mesophilic microbial community from rice straw/compost enrichment Sample: eDNA_1 v2 (version 2) | ecosystem: Engineered > Solid waste > Grass > Composting > Bioreactor | place: USA: Davis...
CTCTGTGCGAAGCGTCGCGCCTACTATTTCATCGGCGGCTTCGATCCCGATCACGCCGCACTCGGGCTCGGCACCATCCTCGTCGGCCATGCCGTGGCCGAAGCCGAGCGCCTGGGAATGACCTCCTTCGACTTCCTGCGCGGGCAGGAGCCGTACAAGTATCGGTGGGGGGCGCAGGATCAGCCGACCCATGCACGGCAGTTCCTGCCGCCGCATCGGGAACACCGCCAGGGGCGGTGATCCCGGCATCCGCCGGATCATCGGCGACGCTTCCTTTCCGGGCAGGGAGGCGTGGTGCCGAAATGCCCGGTTCCCGACGGCAGGACCGGCTCATGGCATTATGACGCGGCCCGATCCCCGCGACACGGGTATACGCGGCCCGCCGACGGGTTATGATCGCGGTCGGCGTTGAACGCGGCCCATGATCGATCCATTCCGCTGCGCTCCGAAGCTCGACGAGCAGGGGCCTGCAGGCGGCCGACTTGTATCGCCGTCCCGCGCTCGTCGTGTCCACGGCGAGATGGCGGCGATAGCGCGCCTTTCTGGCCGCACCAACCGCGCCTCGGACGGGCGGGCGCTCATTTCCTCGGGCTCAATGCGTGCTGGCGGCGGCCGCGGCCGGCCGTCCATCGATTGATCGATCAGTTGAAAGGAGGAGAGATGACCCATGGCGACCAGTTCGGCGAACTGGAGGTAACAGTGCGGGCGACACTCCGCGCCTGCCGAAAGGAGGACCTGCCCGCGCTCGAATGGATGGGTCTTTATTCGAGGCACCGGGAGATCATCCACAATACGTTCGAGGCGCAGGAACGCGGCGAAGCGCTCATGCTGCTCGCGGTGGCGGCGGGTTTCCCGATCGCTCAGATATGGATCGACTTCGGGCAGGACGAGCGTCCGCCGAAGGCCAGGCTGTGGGCGGTGCGGACCTTCTTTCCGCTGCAGCGCGCCGGCATCGGCCGGCGGATCATGGTGGCCGCCGAGCGGATCCTGGCCGGCCGGCGCATCGCGCGAGCGGAGCTCGAGGTAGAGGCCGGCGACCGGGAGATTCTTCCGTTCTACCGCAAGCTCGGCTGGCAGATCATCAGGCACCCCCGGGAGCGTGGCGGAAGCAGAGAGCGCTTCCTGCTCGCGAAGGCCATCGCCGCGGCATAGGCGGCGGCTCACCCATCATCGGCCTCGGAACAAAGGCTGCACCCTTTCGTTGGGAGCAGCAGCTGAACGGCACGTGCCGTAAGCTGGGCCTTGGCGCCGATGCCGGTGAGGCATGGCTTGTCCCGGCCGGACGGCTGCGGTGCCGACAGCCTTCAGGGACGAGAAAAGCGGGATTTCGCGAGATGCCGACCCTTTGCTCCGACCGCGCGCCGCAGCATCGTTCGCCCTCGCGTCGGCCGGCCGGCGTTCGCCCGGCAGAGATCGGGCATCGTCGCGTCCGCACCGCGGGCGGAGGCCGGTGACCGATGACCATGGCCGCAGAACGCCCGAGGCCGCGCGACGGCGATGTCCTTCTCGACCGGCTCGGCGAAGGCGGCGGCGAGCCGATCGACTGCAGCCGGGTCATGGCGGTGTTCGCGCATCCCGACGACGAGACGATCGCCATGGGAGGGCAACTCCGGCGGCTGTCGCAGATGCGGCTTCTGCACGTGACGGACGGGGCGCCGGCGAACATGGCGGATGCGACGGCTAACGGCTTCCCGCACCGGGCGGCGTATGCCGCAGCGCGCCGGGCGGAGCTCGTCGGGGCCGTGGGACAGGCGGGGGTTTCGCCCGACGCCCTGATGACGCTCGGGGCCGTCGATCAGGGCACCGCACGGGGGATGCCGATCCTCGCCGGCATGCTCTGCGCCGTCCTGCGGGCGAATGCGACGGCGGTGGTGATGACCCATGCCTTCGAGGGTGGGCATCCGGACCACGATGCGACCGCCTTCATCGTGCACAGCGCCTGCGCAATGCTGGAAAGGGAAGGCGCCGTCCCGCCCGACGTGCTCGAGTGTCCTCTCTATCACGCGCGCGGCGGCAAATGGGTGTTCCAGGAATTCGCGCGCCTGCCCGAGGCCGGCACGCGGGAACACGTGATCGACCTGCACGGCGAGGCCGCGGAAGCGAAGAGAAGGATGCTGTCCGCCTTCGTGACGCAACGGCGCACGCTCACGCCGTTTTCCGCCTTGGCGCCGGAACGGTTTCGCCGCGCGCCCCGCTACGACTTCGCGCAGCTCCCCAATGGGGGCGACCTCCTCTACGAGTGGTTCGACTGGGGCCTCGACGGACAAGCGTGGCTGCGCCTCGCGGGAGAGGCGCGTCGTGAGCTCGGACTGCCGAAATGGTTCTGACGGTCCTCAGCGTCGCCTATCCGTTCGAGCCGGTCGGGCCCGACGCGGTCGGGGGCGCCGAGCAGGTGCTTTCGGCGCTCGATCACGCGCTGGTCGAACAGGGCCACCGCTCGATCGTCCTCGCCCGCGAGGGCTCGGCAACCGCCGGCGAGCTCATCGCCGTCGATCCGGGAGCAGGACCGGTGACGGACGGCGTCCGCGGCCGCGTCTGGGCGCACTACCGTGCGGTGATCCGGGATATTGTGCGCAGCCGGGCCGTCGATATCGTCCATCTGCACGGCATCGATCTGGAAGAATATCTTCCGGAAGGCATCGCGACGCTCGCCACGCTGCACCTGCCGCTCGACTGGTATTCCCCCTCGCTCTTCAGGCCGCGCCCCAACCTGTGGCTTCACTGCGTCTCGGAGGCCCAGCACGCGACCCGGCCGGGCGGCGCCGACCTTCTGCCGCCGATCCCCAACGGGGTAGCGCCCGAGCTGCTCGCCACATCGTGCCGCAAGCGCGCGCACGCCGTCATGCTGAGCCGCATCTGCCCCGAGAAGGGTGTGCACATCGCGCTGGAGGCTTGCCGCCTGGCGGATGTGCCGCTTCTGATCGGGGGCCAGGTCTTCCCCTTCGAGGCGCATGAACGCTACTTCCGCGCGCGCGTCGCGCCCCGTCTCGACCGGCGGCGGCGCTTCCTCGGCCCGCTCGGCTTCGATCGCAAGCGCCGGCTGCTCGCGTCGGCACGGTGCGTGCTCGTTCCGAGCCTCGTGGCGGAGACCAGCTCGCTCACGGCCATCGAGGCCCTCGCCTGCGGCACGCCCGTCATCGCCTATCCCAACGGTGCTCTCCCGACCATCGTGGACCACGGCAGGACAGGCTTCATCGTGAAGAACGCGCGCGAGATGGCGCAGGCCATCGCCGCCGCCGGCACGCTCGACCCCGCGCTCTGCAAGGCCACCGCGGCCGAGCGGTTTTCCCGGGCGCGCATGACGGGCCGTTACCTCGACGTCTACCGGCAGATAGCGGCCGAGAGATGGAGGCAGCCGTTGCTGCGGGCGTCTGCGTAGCGGCCCGCAACATGGCACGCGGGCGGACCTTACACGCGCAGGCGGGCACGCGCTTGCGTGGCCGAGATCACCTCGAGCTCCGGCTCCAGTTCGATGCGCTCGATCGCATAGCCCACGTCGCGGCCATAGAAGACCCGCGTGATGTTGGGCAGCGGCACGACCGCGAAGCGCCCCTGATGCGCGCGCAGCGCCGTCTCGATCCGCAGCTTCACGTCCTCGAAAGAGAACGGGTTCTTGGGATCGGTGCCATGGGTGTCGCGAATGGCGATGCAGGCCTGGCCGACGCGGCGCAGCCCCTCCTCGATCAGGGCCTTGTGGCCGTCGTGGAAGGGCTGGTAGCGGCCGATGAACAAGGCGGTCGGGGCCTTGGGGTCGAAGTGCGGCCTGAGCTGGCGCACGGCCTTCTCCACCCAGTAGTCGGGCTCGCCGATCGCCGTGACATGCAGGTCGACGCGCGTCGGCGGTACGAACAGGCGGTTCGTGTCCTCGAAGCGGCCGCTCTTGATGCGGTCGACGAAGATGACGAAAGCGTCGCGGCCGAAGGCCTCGCGGGTCTCTTCGGTGGGGCAGACGAAATCGGCGATGGCGAAGGCACCCGTCCTGGTCACCTGGTCGCACAGCCAGCCCATGCGGCGGGCCTGCTCGATGCGGTCCTCCACGGAGAAGCCGAGATCCTTGTTGACGTTGGTGCGGATGTCATCGGCATTGAAATGCACGGCGTTCAAGCGTTTGGTCAGTGCCTGGGCGAGCGTCGTCTTGCCGGCGCCGGGCAATCCCATGATCAAGATCTTCTGCGGCATGATCTCCCCGCTGTTCGAGGTTGCACGAAACGCTCAGCCGTAGCCGAAGCGGCCGGCCACCGCGGCGGTGCGGCGTGCGATGGTCGCCCGCTCGTCCTGCGTGAAGGCCGGCTGGTAATAATCGGGTGCGCTGATGCGGGCGGCCGCGGTCTCCGGCAGGCTGCCCGGCGAGAGCTCACAATGATCGAGCACGCGCGCCATCACCTCGGCGGGCGCGGCACAGAAATCCTCGTAGCGGACGACGAGTGTCGCGGCCGCGAGATCCGGATCGGCGGCGAGCCGGTCGGCCACGTGGCCGTAGACGAGCGCCCAGTGCGCCGCCCAACCTTCCACCTCCTCGCCTTCCGTCCACAGCCGCGTCACCTCCGCCGCTCCATTGCCGACATTGATCGGCCGGCGGCCGAGGCCGAACTCGAAATGGCCGCTGCGCCGCATGTGGCGCAGCACCCGCTCGTCCTCGCGTTCGGCCGCGGCGAACAGGCGGTGTTGCTTCATGAGCGAGGCGATGTGCCACTGCGGCTCGCGGATCGGCACGACGAAGCGCGCGTCGGGGAAGAGCTTGCGCAGGTAGGGCAGACGCGTGACGTTGTAGTTGCCCTTGGCGAGATAGCGCGACCCGCCGCGCAGCGCCAGGAGCTTGCGGATATGGTCGCGATAGAAGGCCTCGAAGGCGGGGTGGCTCGTGTCGCGATCGAAGGAGGCATCCCGGTCGGGATCGTGGATGTCCGGAAAGAAGGTCATCCAGATGACCTCCTCGAAGGCCTCCGGGCTTTCCGACGTCACGGTGATGCGGTCGCGGTGCGCCCGCTCACGCGCCACCGCTTCCCCGCGTCCGGCGCGGTCCACGAACCAGTTCCAGGCCCAGGGCGTCAGCACCAGCGGGAAGTCGCGGTAGCGATGGGCCACCGTGTCCGGATGGAGTGCGAGGAGTTCGAGCAGCACCGTCGTGCCGGAGCGCGCGAGGCCGGTGACATAGATCGGCCGGTCGACGGTGATGATGTCGAGGCGGTCGGCGACGAGGCGCGTTTCGAGGTCACCGAGGCGCGTCCACAGGCGGGGGTAGCGCTCGAGGAGGCCGCCGAGCCGATCGGTCCACGGATCGACGTCCATGCGGGCAGATGTCTTGTGGGCGGCGGCCTGCTTCATGGCGATCGGTCCGGTCTCACTCGATGCGGCGCACGGATTTGAAGACGAGCGCGAACAGCACCAGGGCCGCGAAGAAGGTGGCCTCCCAGCCGCGCAGCCAGCGCGGCCCGACCGGCAGGAATTCCTGGCGCGGCAGGGCGATGTCGATGCGTTCCACCGGCGCCTCGTCCGGCAGGTAGCCGGCCGGATTGCCGACGAGCATGTTCCACCAGCGGCGCTTGTGGACGACCGCGATGGGCGTCGTCAGCAGCACGTCGAGCACGGGTTCGCCGGCCGGGTCGACGACCTCGGCCCGGGGCGGCGCGCCGTCCCCCTGGTCGATCCAGCGCCCCTCGAAGGCGCCGGGCACGGCGACGCTCACCGGTTCGCCGGCCGGCGGGAAGGTGCCGCCGTAGTTGCCGTCCAGCCAGATGATGAAGACGAGTACCGGCAGGGAGGCGAGCACGGTCGCCGGCAGGACGATGAACACGCGCCGCAGGGCGAGGGAGAGCATGCGGCGGATGTGCGGCCAGGCCTCCGCGAACTCGCCGTCGAACCGCGAGACGTGGTTCCGCGTGCGCTCCAGCGCGGCCTTGATCTGGCCGATACGTCGCTGCGGCGAGAGGAAGCGGTAGATCTCCATCGACAGGATGGCCCCGAGCGCCGCCCATAGGATCAGCTTGGCGAGCGGCGGCACCTGATCGAGCCAGCGGTCGATCTGGGTGAGGATCGGCGACGGCAGGTCGAGAAGCCCCATGGTACGATCCTTCGGCACGGTCCCCGGTTGCTCGCGCTCAGGGCTGCGGCGTCCCTTCGCTGCCAGGGGCCGCGCTGGTGCGCGTTGCGCCCGCGGCGCCACCGTCCGAAGCCGCCGCGCGATCGGCCCGGCGGCGGCGCAGCATGTTGCGGATCGGCCAGGCGAGGACGAAGACGAGGGCGGTGCCGATGGCCGCGATGAGAGCCCACAGCGCGCCGAGCAGGCCGAGCCCGGCGCCGGGGCCGACATAGGCGAAGGCCGCTGTCGGCAGCACGGCCATGAGGAGGGTGATGGGGACCGTGAGCTTCCTCATAGGTCTGTCTCCTTCCGGGATGGGGCGGGCTGCGGGGGCTCGAGCAGTGCCGGGTCGAGGTCGGCCGGGTCGAGCCGCATGGCCCAGCCGATGATCGGGATCTGGTTGCCGTCGGGGCCGTTGCGGACCGGGTTGATGAACTCCCAGACGACCTCGCCGGCGTGCGTCACCTCCACGAGACGACCGCCGCTCGATTCATTGATGAGCGTGTTGCCGTTCGGCAGGCGCTGCTGGTCGGCGCGGATCTCGCTCGCCAGCGGGTTTTCGGCGGTGCCGGCATATTGCCAGACGACGGCCATGCTGCGCGGGTCGATCTCGATCACGCGCGAGAGCCCCTCGGGCCTGTCGTAATGGCCGTAGTTGTCGAACAGCAGGATGTTGCCGTTCGCCAGGATGTCCGGGTCGTGCTGGCCGATCCAGTAGCCGTCAGTGGCCCAGGTGACCGCCTCGGTCTCCGGGTCGAGGACCATCAGCGTGTTGGTTTCCCGCAAGGACAACAGCACCTGTCCTTCCCTGCCGAAGGGGAAGCTGGCGGCGGCCGTGCCGTCGATGTAGGTCACAGCATTGGCATGCAGCGGATCGGCCGCCGAGAAACCGGGCATGCGATGGAGAAGGGTGCTGAAGGGCGATCCGGCGATCGCCGGAATGAGGCGGATCTTCTTGAGCTCCTCGCCGTCGGGCGAGAGGACGACGAGGAAATCCTCCAGCCGCGGCCGGGCGAGATGCCTGAGCCCCTCGTGCACGTCGTCGACGATCTCGTGCGTGAGCGCGTAGATCTTGCCGTCCGGGGCGATATCGAGCTGGTGATGNGCGCGCCCNGGATAGCTCCAGATGACTTCGGAATTGCGGTCGAGCTTGGCGATGCCGTAGCCGTAGGGCGTGTCGCCGACGCTCTCGTAGATGACGAGCAGGTCGCCGTTGGGGAAGACGCGCGCATTGCGGAAATAGACATGGGAATCCGGCATCGGCCGCTTGATGGCGCCGCTGCCCGCCGCCCACACCTGGCTGAAGGGGCGGCGCCATTCGTGCAGCACCTCGCCCTTCATGTCGATGAGATAGGCGGCCGCCTCGTGGCCCGACGTGTAGAGCGTCACGCCGTCCTGCGCGAGGCCTTCGGCATGGACGGTGACGCCGCGCTCCGATCGGCGCTCCTGGGGCCACAGGTCACTCGTGAAGATATCGCGGTAGTTGGCGATCTGGTCGTAGAGGGCCTTGCCGCCCTGATAGGCGCGGGCGATCTGCGGGCCGGGGAAGACGTCACCAGCGGTGACGATGGCGCCGCCGACGAAGGTGAGCAGCAGGAGCGCGGTCACCGCCGCGCCCTTGAAAATGGCATCGATACGGGAGTGCGGCGCGCCGTCCGACGAGCGCCTTTCCTGGGCGTACGGTTCGGTCATGTCTAAGATCGAAATGCTCGGAAGCGGGGATGGTTCCGCCCGCGGTTGCGTTTCGGTCGTTGGTTTGCTGCATCGCACGCAACTCTGACGGCTTCGTGGCGCGCCTCCGATAATCACCCGATCGTGTCGTGGACGAGCCTGCCCGGGAATGGCCAGCCGTCGCTAGGGATGGCATCAACGGGCCGGGATGCCGCCGGCGACACCCGCGGTGAATGCAGCGCGGCAGGCGGTCGAACGCCAGGAGAGGACGGCTTCGGTAAAGCATTTCGTTGTTGAGCAGCGAGCCGGGCGCGTTTTCCATAGAATTTTACAGATATCCGGTGCACTGACGCCCGCCTTTCCAACATTTAATCATCCTTCAGCTTGCGAAGCGCACACGGTGCGGCATAGCATGCGCTCCTCGCCGGCTGGCGGGCTGACGAAGCTGACGAAATCCTGCCGTTTTCCTGGAGACGCGCGCATGCGCCGTTGGATGACCCTTGCCGGCTATATTCTCGTGCCGGGCAGTCATTTTGGCGGCATGTGGCGGCACCCCTACAGCGAAACCGATTTCTGCGACCGCAGTCTCTACGAGGATGTCGCCCGCACGCTGGAGCGCGGTGGGTTCGACCTTGCCTTCGTGCCGGAATCGCTGAGCATCGCCACCGGGGCGGGCGGCGACTATCGCACCTTCGTCGCCCATGGCGCGGTCGGCTCCATCCGGCACGACCCCTCGCATCTCGTGGCGGCCATGGCCGGCGTCACGCAGCACCTCGGCTTCACCGTGACGCTGTCGACGACCTACATGGAGCCCTACCACATCGCCCGTATCTTCAGCACGCTGGAGCACTTCAGCGGCGGGCGCATGGCGTGGAACATCGTGACTTCGGCCGGGGAGAGCAACGCCCACAACTTCGGCCATTTCACACCGCTCGATTCACCCGCCGCCTACCGCCGGGCCGACGAGACCCTCACCGTGTGCTCGCAGCTGTGGAACTCGTGGGACGAGGATGCGCTGCTGCGCGACAAGGACAGCGGCCGTTTCGCCGATCCGGACAAGGTCTCGACCATCGACCACGCGGGGGAGTTCTTCCGCCTGCGAGGGCCCCTGTCCCTTCCCGCGACGCCGGGAGGCGGGCCCGTGCTCATGGCTGCCGGGGTTTCTCCCCGGGGCCGGGATTTCGCCGCCCGCTGGGCGAACGTGATGTTCGCCATCCAGAACGAGGCCGCGGGCATGGCCGAATTGCGCAACGACGTGCGTCGCCGCGCGGAGGCGCTCGGGCGCGACCCCGCCGCCATCCGCCTGCTGGCGGCCGTGCAGCCCGTGCTCGGTGAGACGCGCGCCATCGCCGCCGCGCGGGCCGCTTATCTCGACGAGATCATCCACCCGGAGATGGCGCGCGCCTTTCTCGCCGCCATGCTCGGCATGGACCTCGCCCGCTTTGCCGCCGACACGCCGATCGAGGAGGTGATCGCGGCGACGCCGATGCGCGCCGCCGTCGATGCCGGCGCCGCCGTGCCCTGGCTCGACCAGGTGCGCGCCGAGGATCCGAATCGCAGGTGGACGATGGGCGACATCGCGCTGCGCCTTGCCCGCTCGTCGTCGACGCCACGGCTCGTCGGCACGGCGCGTGATGTCGCCGACGCGCTCGAAGCGTTCTTCGCGGCGGAAGCCTGTGATGGCTTTGTCATCACGCCCACGCACTTTCCGGGCAGTTTCGACGAATTCGCGCGCGCGGTGGTGCCGGAACTGCGCCGGCGCGGGCTCGTCCGTGCCGATGCGCCGCCGCAGGGGCTGCGCGCGCGCCTCGGCCTTTGAAGGCGGGCTGCGCCGCCGGGCCGTCGCGTCGACAGCAGATATTGCCTCGAAGCTCGAGGTGTACAGAGGGAGATGCCGGATCGGGGGATCCGGTAGACGGGCTGGGGAGGCCGTCGACCATGTCGTTGCCGATGCTCGGGCCGGAATCGCGGCCGCGCGACCGCCTGCGCCAATGCCTGCGCGGGCCGGCGGGATCGCCAGCCGGACAATGCGGCTCGGACGATCAGCTGGGCCTGGATGATCGGACGCGCGCATGAACCGTGCCTTTCACCCCGCCGAGGGACGCATCGCGGCCGAGGGGTCAGCACGTCAGCCGCACGGCTGGAACGCAACGGCGCATGAGCTGCCGGCGGCGCATCTCGCCCAATTGTTCGAGGCGCAGGTGGCACGCACGCCCACGGCCCCCGCCCTCGTCCTGGAGGACGGCACCCTCGACTATGCCACCCTCGACGCCCGGGCGAGCCGCCTGGCGCACCACCTCATCGGCCTCGGCATCGGCCCCGACGACTTCGTCGGCCTCGCCCTGCCGCGCGATGCCGGGATGGTGGCGGCCCTCCTCGCGGTCCTGAAAGCCGGCGCCGCCTATCTGCCGCTCGATCCGGATTATCCGCCGGAGCGGCTCGCCTATATGGTGGGTGATGCCGCGCCGGCGCTCGTCCTGACCGCCGCAGGAAGCGACCCCCTCGTTGCCGCCGTCGCGCCCGGGCAGCGCCGACTGCAGATCGACACGCCCGCGATGGCGCAGACGCTCGCCGCCGCGCCGGCGACGGCTCCCGCCGAGGGCGATCGCCGTCGGGCCGTGCAGGCCGGGCATGCCGCCTATCTCGTCTATACGTCCGGCTCGACCGGACGTCCGAAGGGGGTCGTCGGGCTGCAGGGCGCCATGGCGAACCGCCTCGCATGGATCGGCTCGGCCTGCCCCTTCGGTGCCGGCGAACGGGTCCTGGCGCGCACGTCGCTCAACTTCATCGACGGCTCGACGGAACTGCTGGGCGTCCTCCTCAACGGCGCGGCGATGGTCATGGTCGGGGCGGAGGCGGCGCGCGACGTCGCCGGTCTCGTCGGGGCCATCCGCCGCTTCGGCGTCACCCGCCTGACCGTTGTGCCGAGCCTCCTTGCCGCGCTGCTCGACGTCGGCGAGAGCGGCGATCTCGCGAGCTGCCGCACCTGGGTGACGAGCGGCGAGGCCCTGCCGCCGGCGCTGGCGGCGCGCTTCGCCACCTGCCTGCCGAAGGCGCGGCTCTATAATTTCTACGGCTCCTCGGAGGCCACGGGCGACAGCCTCTACGGCTTGTGTTCCGCAGAGGACGTCGGCATCGGCGGCCCGATCTGGAACACGCGCATCCATGTGCTCGACGATCGGCTGCGCCGCGTCGCGCCCGGTGTGCCCGGGGAGCTCTACATCGCCGGCGCCGGCCTCGCCCGCGGCTACCACGGCCGGCCGGATCTCACTGCCGAGCGTTTCGTCGCCGATCCGTTCGGTCCGCCGGGTGCGCGGCTCTATCGCACCGGGGATGTCGTGCGCCAGCGGGCCGATGGCACGCTCGAATTCATCGGCCGGGCCGATCATCAGGTGAAGATCCGCGGCGTGCGCGTCGAACCCGGCGAAGTCGAGGCTGCGCTCGCCGGCCATCCCGCCGTCGCGCGCAGCGTGGTCGTGGCGCGGGGCGGGGCCTCGGGCGACAGGGAACTCGTCGCCTATGTCGTGCCAAGCCCGGGCGCGGCCATGGAGAGCGCCATCCTGCGCGCCCATCTCGCCGGCCGCCTGCCCGAGGCGATGGTGCCGCGTTTCTTCGTCTCGCTGTCCGCGCTGCCGCTGACGCCGAACGGCAAGATCGATCGCAAGGCCCTGCCGGCGCCGACCGACGCGCCCGTCGCAGCAGGGCGCGTGCCGCGCGATGCGCGCGAAGAGAGGCTGTGCGCGCTTTTCGCCGAGATTCTCGGCCTCGGTGCGGTCGGCATCGATGACGACTTCTTCGCCCTCGGCGGGCATTCCCTGTCCGCCGCGCGGCTCATCAACCGCATCCGCAGGCAGTTAGGCGTGGGCGTGACCCTGCGCGACCTGTTTGCCGCTCCGACCGTTGCCGGCCTCGCCGGCCGCATCGGCCGCCAGCGTGACGAGCGCCTCCCGCTGCAACGGCGCGAGCGGCCGCCCTGGATCCCGCTCTCGCATGCGCAGCAGCGCCTGTGGTTCC
>Ga0065721_10052501_pt1 | contig 11763 bp, 10 predicted proteins | sample Mesricmetagenome_FD_59108 | JGI IMG/M metagenome (GOLD analysis project Ga0065721, IMG submission 59108) | Mesophilic microbial community from rice straw/compost enrichment Sample: eDNA_1 v2 (version 2) | ecosystem: Engineered > Solid waste > Grass > Composting > Bioreactor | place: USA: Davis...
CGGCGCAACTGCGCGCGGCGGGCGGCGAGCCGGTAGTGAACGACGAAGCGAACGAACCGGCGAACCAGCGAGAGAACGAGCCAGCCGCCACGGCCCCCGGCCAACTGACACCCCTGACCACGGCCTAGCCGACCTATGCGCGCGGGGAGCGCGCGGAGAACACCATGAGCGACGCCCTGATCGCCACCTCGAATCCCCAAGGCGATGCCGCCCAAGGCGCGGCCTACGACCCGACCCGCAAGCAGAAGTCGGCCGACAAGACCGCCCGCATTCCGATCAAGATCGTCCCCGCCGAGAAGCTGAAGAAGCCGGACTGGATCCGCGTGAAGGCGGCCACCGGCAATTCGCGTTTCTACGAGATCAAGGACATCCTGCGCGCCAACAACCTGGTGACGGTGTGCGAGGAAGCGAGCTGCCCGAACATCGGCGAATGCTTCGGCAAGGGCACCGCGACGTTCATGATCATGGGCGACAAGTGCACGCGCCGCTGCCCGTTCTGCGACGTCGGCCACGGCCGCCCGGATCCGCTCGATGTCAACGAGCCGCTGAACCTGGCCAAGACCATCGCCCAGCTGAAGCTGAACTATGTGGTGATCACCAGCGTCGATCGCGACGACCTGCGCGACGGCGGCGCCCAGCACTATGTGGATTGCATCAGCAAGACCCGCGAGCTGTCGCCGATCACCCGCATCGAGGTGCTGGTGCCGGACTTCCGCGGCCGCCTGGACAAGGCGCTGGACATCCTGCAGGCCTGCCCGCCCGACGTGATGAACCACAACCTCGAAACGGTGCCGCGCCTCTACAAGCAGGCGCGTCCGGGCGCCGACTACGCGCACTCGCTGAAGCTGCTGCAGGAGTTCAAGCGCCGCAATCCGGACGTGCCGACCAAGTCCGGCCTGATGGTGGGCCTGGGCGAGACCGACGAGGAAATCCTGGAGGTCATGCGCGACATGCGCGCGCACGACATCGACATGCTGACCATCGGCCAGTACCTGGCGCCGTCGAATCACCATCTGCCGGTGCTGCGCTACGTCCATCCCGACACCTTCAAGATGTTCGAGGAAGAGGCCTACAAGATGGGCTTCACCCACGCCGCGGTCGGTGCGATGGTGCGCAGTTCCTACCATGCCGACCAGCAGGCGCACCAGGCCGGCTTCGCCTGATCCCGCCCGGCGCCCTTCCGCGGCGCCGGCATCCGCCTTGCCCGACAACGATTGCGCGGCCGCCCCTCCGGCGGCCGCAGTTTCCGCGGCCGCCCCTGCTCTTGATGCGGGCACCAGCCGCCTGCGCACGCCGCGCGATATCACCGATCTGCTCAATTTCCGTCTCGCGGCGCTGGTTGGCGCCAGCGGCGCGGCCGTGATCCGCCTGTGCGAGGGCCAGTACGGTGTGTCGCGCCGCGAATGGGCGCTGCTTGGGCTGCTGGCCGTGCGCGGCGCGCAGGCGCCGTCGGAGATCGCGGACCAATGCCATCTGGACCGGACGCGCGTGTCGCGCGCGATCACGCGGCTGACCGCCAAGGGTTTGATCCGGCGGCAGACGCTGGACGGGGACCGCCGGCGCGCCAGCGTCGCGCTGACGCCAGCGGGGCAGGCGCTCTATCGGCAATTGTTCGACGAGGTGGCGGCGATCAACCGGCAGCTGGTCGAGACGCTATCGGATGGCGAACTGGCGGCGCTCGACACGCTGTTGACCGCGCTGACCGAGCAGGCGGTACGCGTCAAGCGGCAGGTCGCCACCACGGTCAGCACCAACCGCTGGCGGGGCGGCGGTGCGCGGCGCCAGTGGTCGGCGCCGGAGCCGGCGTCGGAGGATGCGCCGGAGGATGCGTCTGACGATGCGTCTGACGATGCGTTGGACGATGCGTTGGACGATGCGTTGGACGATGCGTCGGAGGACGAACTGCAAACGCAGGCCGTCTCCGGCCAGGACCGCGCCGACCGCTAGCGCGGCGCCGATCGTCAGCCCACCGCCTAACGTCAGCGTAGCCCACCGTCAGCGTAGCCCACCGCCAGCGGGGTCGATCGCCAGCGGGCGCCCGTTGGCGCGGCACCGACCGCCAGCGCAGCGCCGACGCTTAACGCAGCGCCTCCCGCGCGCCGCGCCATTTCTCGTGCAGCAGCTCCTCCGGGAGTTCGCTCTCGTCCCAGAATCCCAGCAGGATGCCCTTGCGGACCGATGCGCCCCGCATCGCGGCGATGCGCTCGTCGCTGATCGCGGTGCGCTGCGACTGCCGCAGTCCCCATTGCGCGAGCGCAAGATACATCCGCTCGCATTGCGCCTGGTGGGCCGGATCGGCGCCGAGGTCGTGCAGCTCGTGCGGGTCCTCGGCGAGATCGAACAGCATCGGCCGGAAGCCCGGCGCGTGGATGTACTTCCAGCGCTCGTCGACCACCATGAACAGCCGCGCATCGAGCGGCGCGACGCCCAGCGATATCGCGGCACCGGTGGCCGAGTAGTCGTATTCGCTGATCGCATGGCGGCGCCAGCTGGCCGGCGCCTGCCCATGCAGCCAGGGCTGCAGCGGGCGTCCTTCCAGCCGGTGCGGCTGGGGCGTGCCGCCGCAGGCTTCGACGAAGGTCGGCACCAGATCGATCGCCTCGACCAGCGCATCGCATACCGAGCCGCGCGTCGCGTCCGCCGCCGGCGAGGGATCGACGACGATCAGCGGCAGCCGCACCGACGGCTCGTGGAACAGGTCCTTCTCGCCCATCCAGTGGTCGCCCAGGTAGTCGCCATGATCGGAGGTGAACACGATCATGGTGTCGTCGAGCCGGCCCTGGCTCTCGAGGAAGCGCATCAGCACGCCGATCTGGTCGTCGATCTGCGTGATCAGGCCCATATAGGCGGGAATCACCGCCTCGCGCACCTCGTCGCGGGAGAAGGCCCGGCTGACGCGCGAATTGAGGAAGGCCTGGTAGATCGGATGCGGCTGCGCGCGCTCGGCCTCGCTGCGCACGGGCGGCGGCACGTCGGCGGGGCCGTACATCGCGTGATAGGGCGCCGGCGCGATGCAGGGCCAATGCGGCTTGATATAGGACAGATGCAGGCACCACGGTGCCTCGCCCGCCTGCTCGATGAATTCCATCGCCCGCCGCGTCATGTACGGCGTTTCGGAATGCTCTTCCGCCACGCGCGCGGGCCGGGTCGAATTGCGCAGCAGCCAGCCCGACAGCAGATTGCCGTGCTCGTCCTCGCCGGCGTTGGCCCAGTCGTCCCAGCCGTCGTCGCCCGCATAGCCAAGCTCGCGCAGGTAGTCGTTGTAGCGCACCGGCTTGGGATCGTAGCGGCCGGCCGGGCCGCTGCCGTGCAGCCCGTCGTCGCGCTCGTACGGATCGAAGCCGCCCTCGGCCACGCGCGTGCCGATCAGCGAATTGGGGTCGATGCCCAACCGCGCCATGCCCTCGGTGTCGGCCGCCATATGGGTCTTGCCGACCAGCACCGTCTGCCGCCCGAGCGGGCGCAGATAGTCGCCCAGCGTCATCTCGCCGACCTTCAGCGGGAAGTTGTTCCAGGCGGCGCCGTGCGAATCGACATAGCGGCCGGTGTAGAAGCTCATCCGCGACGAGCCGCAGATCGTCGATTGCGCATAGGCGCGCGAGAAGCGCACCCCGCGCGCGGCCAGCGCGTCGATATTCGGCGTGCGGATGGTCGGATGCCCGGTGCAGGACAGGTAGTCCCACCGCAGCTGGTCGCACATGATGAAAAGGATATTGCGAGCCATCGCCGTCGCTCCTTGCTGATCCAGTCCGGCCGGACGTTATTGCTGGAAGCCGCTGCGCTTGACCACCGGCTGCCACTGGGCGTTGTAGGCCTTGAGCATGTCCGCGGTCTGCTGTTGCGTGCTGGCCACCGGCTGCATGTTGGCGGCGACGAAGCGCTGCTGCACCGCCGGGTCCGACATCACGCTGTGGATCGCCGCGGACAGCGCCTTGACCTTCTGGGGCGGCATCGACTTCGGCGCGAAGAACGCGTTCCAGCCGTCGGCGGCCAGGTCGATGCCGGCCTCCTTCAGCGTGGGGATGTCCTTGGCGAACGACGAGCGTGTCTTGCCGGAGACCGCCAGGATCTTCAGCTTGCCGCTCTGGTGCAGCGACAGCACCGCGTCGAGCGTGTCGACGCCGACCGGCACCTGGCCGCCCAGCATGTCGGTGGCCAGCGGCGCCGAGCCCTTGTAGCCGACCACGTCGCCCTTGACGCCGGCGCGCTCGGCCAGCATCAGCGCGAAGAAGTGGGGCAGGCTGCCGGTGGCCGGCACGCCGAAGAAGGCCTTGCCGGGATTGGCCTTGAGCCAGGCCACCAGATGCGACATCTCGCGGACCGGCACCTGCGGGCCGGTGATCACGGCGAAGTCGTAGGACGAGACCTGCGACACCGGCACGAAATCGGTGTCTGGATCGTAGCTGGTGTCCTTGAACACCAGCGGCGCGACCGTCATCACGGCGGGATTGCCGAGCATCAGCACGTTGTCGGCGGGACCGGCGTGCCTGACCTGCTGCGCGGCCAGCCGGCCGCCGGCGCCGGCCTTGTTCTCGACCACCACGGTGACGCCGTACTTTGCCTGCAGCGCCTGGCCGACGATGCGCGCGGCGCGGTCCGAGGCGCCGCCGGGCGCGTAGCCGACGACGAAGCGCAGCGGTCCGTCGATCTTCTCGATCTTCTGTGCCAGCGCGGCCGGCGCGCCGGCGGCGCCGGCCGCCAGCAGCGCAACGGCCACGGCCGCATGGCGGGCCTTGCGGGTCAATTCTGCGAATGTCATGGCGTCTCCGTGAGGTTCCTTTCTGCGAGGTTGCGGGCAAATTTAAGCGGGACATCGACGATTGATCTAATCAACTATCGGCGCGCGCCGCTATGGAAAACCCTAGGCGCCGGCATGGCGCCACAGGTTTCGCAAAACTCACTTTCTCGATAAATTGCCGATAAGACGCATGGCGGGCTCCACCGCGCTTTTCCGGACAGCATTCCGGACAGCATTCCGGGCGCATTGCCGAACGCATCCCCCAACGCATTCCCGAACGCATTCCGGACCCGCCACGCCACCTGGATTCCGCACCGATCACCATCATGGCCACCTGCACGATCCACCGCCTTGCCGAGCGCGCGCTGCTGTGCAGCGTGCCGCCTCCCGCGTCGCTCGACGTGCAACGCCGCTTCTGGGCGATGGCCGATCTGGCCGGCGCATGGCCCGGCGTGGTGGACGCCTATCCCGGCATGAACAGCCTGACGGTGCTGTTCGACGACGGGGCCAACGCGGACCAGCTCGAAGCCGCGCTGGCGCAGGCGTGGGCGCGCGGGGAGGGCGGTAACGTCGGCGGCAAGGTCAGCGGCGAGGTCCACGCCCACGCCCACGGCCGCGCCAACGTCAGCCCCAACGTCAGCCCCAACGCCGGCCCCAACGCCGGCCCTAACGCCGGCTCCAACGCCGGCCCCGAGGTCGCCGGCCGCGTCGTCGAGATTCCCGTCCGCTACGGTGGCGACGACGGTCCCGACCTAGCCGACGTGGCGGCCCACACCGGCCTGACACCGGAGGAAGTGGTGCGGCGGCACAGCGCCGGTACCTATACCGTCTACTTCCTCGGCTTCCAGCCCGGCTTCGCCTATCTCGGCGGACTCGACCCCGCGCTGGCGACGCCGCGCCGAACCGAGCCGCGGCTCGCGGTGCCGGCCGGCGCGGTCGGCATCGGCGGCGAGCAGACCGGCGTCTATCCCGCGGCCGCGCCCGGGGGCTGGCAATTGATCGGACGTACCGAATTGCCGCTGTTCCTGCCCGAGCGCGATCCGCCTTCGCTGCTGGCGCCGGGCGACACTGTGCGCTTCGTGGTGGCATCGGTGGCCGGACCGGTCACCACGCCGCACGCCAAATCGGACGCCAAATCGGACGCCGGCTCGGACGCAAGGTCGGACGCAAGGTCGGATGCAAGGTCGGATGCCGGATCGGATCCCGGGGCGGGAGTGCGATCGAACGCCAAACCGGTCGCCGGATCGGTCACCAAACCGGAGCGCCCATGATCGAGATCCTTCGTCCCGGCGCGCTGGCGTCGATCCAGGACCTCGGCCGCAACGGCATGCGGCGGTTCGGCGTCGGCGGCACCGGCGCGCTCGACAGCGTCGCGCTGCGGGTCGGCAATCTGCTGCTGGGCAATGAGCCCGGCGCGGCCGCCATCGAATTCACGCTGGGCCGCGCCACGGTCCGCTTCCATGCCGACCTGCGCATCGCGCTGACCGGTGCCGAATGCCGCGCCGACCTCGACGGCGAGCCGGTCTGGTGCTGGCATGCGTTCGACGTGCGCGCGGGCAGCACGCTGACGCTGCCCGCGCCCCGTGGCGGCACCCGTACCTATCTGTGCGTGGCCGGCGGCATCGACGTGCCGCTGGCGATGGGCTCGCGCAGCACCGACCTGAAGGCTGGCTTCGGTGGACACCAGGGCCGCGCGCTGCGGCGGGGCGATCGGCTGGCGGCGCTACGGCCCGGCTTCGGTCCGGCGCCATTGCCGCCGATCGGCGTGCTGGCGCCCGCGTGGGCGTTGCCGTTGCCGTCTCCATCGTCGCCCTCGTCCTCGTCGCCGCAGTCGCTGCAGTCGTCGCCGTCGCAGTCGCTGCAGTCGTGGCAGTCGCCACAGCCGTCTCATTCACCGCGGTCACCGCAGTCACTGCGGACGCCGCAGTCGTCGCCGTCGCCAGCATCCGCCGACGGCCGCGCGCTGCCGATCCGCATGCTGCCGGGGCTGGAGTACGATCAGTTCGAGGCCGATGCCCAGCAGGCGCTGTGGCAGGCTGACTGGACCGTCACACCGAACAGCAACCGCATGGGCTTCCGGCTCGAAGGTCCCGCGCTGGCGCGGCGGCCCGGTGCGCCGGAGTTGCTGTCCCATGGCGTGGTGCCGGGCGTCATGCAGGTGCCGCCGGGCGGTCAGCCGATCGTGCTGATGGCCGACGCCCAGACCACCGGCGGCTATCCGAAGATCGGCGTCGTCATCGAGGCCGATCTGTGGCGCCTCGCGCAGGCGCCGCTGGGCGCTGCGGTGCGCTTTCACCGCGTCAGCCTCGAGGAAGCCAAGGCCGCGCGCATGCAGGTGCAGACCTATCTGCGCCAGATCGCGCAGGCGGTGGCATGGCAATCGGAGGCGCGGGCCGGCGCACAGGCGCCGGCCGCGCGACGTCGGGCGATGACGCGCCGGCTGTCACCGGCCGACGCTACGCTGCCGTGACGTGAACGCACCCAACGAACGCGACGAATCGACCCAGCGCACCGACCCACCGACGCACCGAACCGAAAGCAACGAACGCAAGAACGCAAGAACGCAACGAACGCACCAAGCGCACCAAGCGCACCGAGCGCAACGAACCGAACGAGCGCAACGAACCGACCGAACCATCCTGGAGACCCGTCATGCAGATCGATCTGAACGCCGACCTCGGCGAAGGCTGCGGCAGCGACGAAGCGCTGCTGGCGTTGATCAGCTCGGCCAATATCGCCTGCGGCTGGCATGCCGGCGACGCGTCGACCATGCTGCAGACGGTGCAGTGGGCGCTGGCCAAAGGCGTCGCCATCGGCGCGCATCCGAGCTACCCCGATCGCGAGAATTTCGGGCGTACCGAGATGCAGCGCGACCCGCGCGACATCTATGCCGACGTGCTGTACCAGATCGGCGCGCTCGCGGCGATCGTCAGGGCCCAGGGCGGCCGCCTCGCCCACGTCAAGGCGCATGGCGCGCTCTACAACCAGGCCGCACGGAACCGCGCGCAGGCACAGGCGATCGTTGACGCGGTGCGGGACTTCGATCCGCGGCTGACCTTCTTCGGCCTGGCCGGCAGCGTGATGGTCGAGGTCGCGCGCGAGGCCGGACTGACGGTCAAGGAAGAGGTCTTCGCCGACCGCGGCTACAACCCCGACGGCTCGCTGGTCCGCCGCGGCACGCCCGGCGCGCTGCTCGACGACGACGAGGCCGTGCTGTCCCAAACGCTGTCGATGGTCCGCGACCACAAGGTCCGCGCCATCGACGGGCAATGGATACCGATTCAGGCCGACACCGTCTGCCTGCACGGCGACGGCCCCCACGCGCTGGCCTTTGCGCAACGGATAAGGGACCGCCTGCGGGAAGAGGGGATTGCGGTGCGGGCTTAGGCCGCGTCGCCGGTGTTCGGTGCGTTTCGCCGCGCCCCACGGCTGCGCCGTTCCCTTCGCCGGGTCAGTCCGAACTGCTCGACGCGCCAGGCGAGATAGCAGAAGGCCAGGAACGGCCACAGCCAGCCGAGCCATTGGGCCAGGCCGTTGAAATGGACGAAGCGGCCGAGGCGCCAGCCCTGTTCGGAGACCCAGGCGTAGGGATTGGGCGGCAGCACGTTGGTCAGGATCACCAGCGTCAGCAGCGCGCTCATCGCCAGGATGCCGCGCAGCGGGCGCGGCAGACGCACCAGCAGCACCAGCGCGAGCGTGCCGGTCACCAGCGCGTAGCGCCCGCCCTCGGACAGCCAGTTGAAGGCGTTATCCGCCGGGAACTGCAGTTCGGCCGCGAGCCCCTTGAGCAGCAGCGTGGCGGCCAGCAGGCCGGCGAGGATGCGCAGCGTCGGCGCCTGCCGGCGCATTGCCACCGAGGCGAACAGGCCGGTGCCGACCCACGCGCAGCCGGTCACCAGCGATTCGAGCAACTGGTGCTGCTGCATGTCGTCGGGGCGCAGGCCGATGTCCTCCTGCAGCCGCAGGAAGCCGGGGAACACCCACTGCACCAGCTGCATCGGCCACGACTCGGGATTGGTCAGCCATTGCCGCACCAGGCCGCCCATGCCGAACAGATGCTCCTGCGGGAAGATCTGCGCGAACGGCCACAGCAGGATCAGGATGATGGCGAAGCTGGCGTGCGACTCGAACCAGGCGATGCGCAGGCGCCGCAGCGTGCCGCGGTCGATCATCGCGCTGGCGAACGGCGCCATCATCGTGCCGCCCAGCAGCGCGCCCAGCGCATTGGTCATCAGGTCGATGTTCGACGGAATGCGGTTGGGCAGCCAGGTCTGCAGCGCCTCCATCGCGCCGGACAGCACGATGCCGGCCGCGAAGGCCAGCAGCGCGGCGCGCGCCCCGGTCACGCGCGGATGCAGCGACAGCACCACCAGCGCGCCGAACGGGCAATAGCCGAGCACATTGGTCAGCAGATCGAAGTCGGTGATGTAGCGCGGCTTGGGCGCATTGAGGAAGGCCCACGGCGAGATGCCGTTGTCGGTCCAGCCGGTGAACGGATACAGGCTGGCGTAGATCATCAGCAGCGTCATGCACAGCAGGCCGAAGCGCGCCAGCGGCGAATGCCGCAGCGTGCTGGCGCTCTCGGGCGGGATCGCGGCGAAGCGCGGGTCCGGCGGCGTGGAGGACGGAGGCAGATCGGCCTGTTTCATGGTGCCGCTGTGATGGCGTACCGATTCAGCGTACCGGCAGCGTCGCCACCCAGTCGATGATCGCCGCGATCACGGCATCGGTGCTGCCGGCCAGCGCGCGCACGCCGCCCGCGCCGTCGGCGCTGGGGGCGGGCTGCTCGGCGGTGAAGGTCTTCTGGCCGATCATGCCGTTGCGCATCACGGTCGCGCGCACCTGCACCACGCCGCGGCTGCTGTCGGCGCTGTCGAACACCTGCTCGAAGTCGACGATATCGACCTTCAGCGCGGGCGCCTGCGTGTCGCCGCCCCAGCTCAGTTCGCCGCGGGCCGATACCGCTTCGCGCAGCCGCTCGTCGAACAGCCGCACCGGCGACATGATCCAGCGCTGCGTCGCATAGGGCTGCAGGCGTTCGGCCTGGGCATAGCGCAGCCGGTAGTGGATCGCGTTGCCGTCGAGCCAGGACGGACCATCGGTGGACAGCACGCGCAGCCGCGGCAGCGTCTTGCCCGCTGCCGCCGACGGTGCTGCGGTGGGCGGGCCGAGATCGTACGTCGTGCTCTGCGGCGTATCCGGCAGCAGCGAACAGCCGGTCAGCAGCGCGGCGGCCAGCAGGGTAACGACCAGCATTGCGCCGGCGCCGGGGCGAAGCGCGGCGGAAAGGCGGGTGAAGCGGAGCGGGGCAGCGTCGGTCATGGGCGTCGGTTCCCGGTACAGGGTTGGATTCACGGTGCGGTCCCCGCCGATGGCGCGCTGAAGCCGTCCTCGCCGGGACCGGGCGGGGTCGCCGAGCCGCCGAACAGCACGCTTTGCGGCCGCTCGTTGAACTGGCCGGCGGCGCGGTCCAGGCTGCGCACCGTCTGCCGCGCATCGCGCGCGAGGCCGTTGAGCTGGGGCAAGGTCTGGTCGTTCAGATTGTTGGCCGCGTGCTCGACCGAGCCCGCCGCGGCGCGCAACTGCTGGCCGACGCCGTCGACGGTGCGCATCAGCGTGCCGTCGGGGCTGCCGAGCTCGCGGGTCAGCTGCTGCGACGACTTCAGCGTGGCGTTCAGGTTCGCGGTGACCTGCGGCAGTTGCCGCGCGGCCGGTTCGAGCGCGCGCGCGACGCGGGCATAGTCGTCGACCCCTTCCTTGATCGAGCGGATCGTCGTCATCAGCTCGCGCCGGTTCTCGCCCTGGAACATGTCGTTGAGCGAGGCCATCAGCGATTCGACCTGCGTCAGCAGCGAATCGCCGCGCCGCTCCAGTTCCTCGAAGAAGCCCGGCCGCATCTGGATGCGGGCGACCGCGCGCGGCGAGGTCTCCAGCGGCGGCGACGGCGCGGTGCTGCCTTCCTGCGCCGCGGTGTCGTCCAGTTGCACATAGGCGATGCCGGTGACGCCCTGCAGGCCCAGCGTCGCATAGGTCGTGCGCGTGATCGGCGCCTCCTTGTCGACGCTGATGCGCACGATGATCTGGCCCGGCACGGAGGCATCGAAGCGGATCGACTCGACCCGGCCCACCGTCAGGCCGCGGTACTTGACGTCGGCCTGCGGTCCGAGCCCGGTCACGGTCGAGCGCGTGACCAGGTCGTAGGGCACGCGTTCGGTATGGTCGGTGCCGAACCAGAACAGCGCGAACAGCACCAGCACGGCCAGGCCGATGGTGAACACGCCGGCGAGAAAGGCGTTCGACTTGTTTTCCATCACGACTCTCCAGCGTGGCGCGCCACGGCGGCCACGTCCGATGCAGGGTTGGCGCCGGCGCTCTGCGTGCTCAGCGCGCTGAGCGCACGCTGGCCGCGTTCGCCGAGAAAATACTCGCGGATGAAGGGATGGTCGATCTTCACCAGCTGCGGGATCGGCAGCGCCGCCAGCACCTTGCGGTCCGCCAGCACTGCAACGCGGTCGGACAGCGCCACCAGCGTGTCCAGATCGTGCGTGACCATCACCACCGTCAACTTCAGTTCGCGCCGCAGTTCGCGGATCAGCGCGACATAGTCGTCGGACGCCATCGGGTCCAGGCCGGCGGTGGGCTCGTCCAGGAACACCAGTTCCGGCTCGAGGGCCAGCGCGCGAGCCAGCGCCACGCGCTTGATCATGCCGCCGGACAGGTCGGCCGGCATCTTGTCGGCGTCGCGCGCCGACAGGCCGACCAGTTCGAGCTTGAGCAGCGACGCCTCGCAGATCAGATTGTCGGGAAGGCAGCGAAGTTCACGCAGCGGCAGCGCGATATTGTCGATCACCGACAGCGACGAGAACAGCGCGCCGCGCTGGAACTGCATGCCCCAGCGGTTGCGCATCCATTGCAGCCGCGCCGGATCGAGGCCGGCGAGGTCCTCGCCGAACAGGCGGATGGTGCCGGCGGTGGGCCGCTCCAGGCCGACGATCTGCCGCAGCAGCACGGTCTTGCCGGTGCCC
>Ga0065721_10052502_pt1 | contig 11759 bp, 9 predicted proteins | sample Mesricmetagenome_FD_59108 | JGI IMG/M metagenome (GOLD analysis project Ga0065721, IMG submission 59108) | Mesophilic microbial community from rice straw/compost enrichment Sample: eDNA_1 v2 (version 2) | ecosystem: Engineered > Solid waste > Grass > Composting > Bioreactor | place: USA: Davis...
GACAGCAGCGCCTGAGTATATGGATGGGCCGGCCGGTCAAAGATGTTCGACCGCTCGCCGATCTCGACGATCTTGCCGAGATACATCACCGCCACGCGGTCGCAGATATAGCGCACCACGGCTAGATCGTGGGAAATGAAGAGGAAAGCGATGCCGAGCCGGTCCCTCAAATCGATCAGCAGATTGAGGATCTGCGCCTGGATGGAAATGTCGAGGGCCGATACCGGTTCGTCCAGGATCAGCAGCTTCGGCTCCAGCGCGAGCGCCCTGGCAATGCCGATGCGCTGACGCTGACCGCCGGAGAATTCATGCGAATGGCGCTCGCCGTGCTCTTCGGTGAGCCCTACGAGCCCCAGCAATTCGGATACCCGCCGACGCCGCTCGGCGGCATCTCCGATGCCGTGGATCCGCAAGGGTTCGGCAATCAGCCGACGCACCGTCATCTTGGGATCAAGCGAGCCGTAGGGGTCTTGGAAGACGATCTGCATGTCGCGCCTGATGCGCCTCAGCGCGCCGAAGTCGAGCCCCGTAACCTCCTCGCCGCGGAAACGGATTTCCCCGCTGGTGGGCTCGATGAGCCGCAGAATGGTCCGTCCGGTAGTCGATTTCCCGCAACCGGATTCGCCCACCAGCCCGAGCGCCTCACCGGCACGGATGTCGAAGCTCACGTCATCGACGGCGCGCAGCGGCGGGGCCGGCCTGCGCAGAAACCCACCGGAACCGGTGAAATGCTTCACGAGGTTGCGCACCTCGAGGATAGGTTCGGCAGCGGGAGTTTTCATGTCGTCTCCGGCGCTGGCTGTGCCGGCACCAACCTATGCGTCAGGTGGCAGGCGACCAGCCCAACTCCCTCGCGCGGCAGGAGCGCCGGCACAGCGTTCACGCAGACCGTCTCGCGGTATCGGGAATAAAGCGGGCAGCGGGGGTGGAAAGCACAGCCGAAAGGCAGCATCGCGATGTTCGGCGGCGTGCCGGGTATCGGCGTCAACCGGCCGCCATCGGAAGCCAGCTTCGGCCGGCTTGCCAGCAGGCCGCGCGTATAGGGGTGGCGCGGCGACGCGAACACCTTAGCTGTAGCGCCGGTCTCGATCACACGGCCCGCGTACATCACGATCACACGGTCGGTCGCTTCGGCCATAAGCCCCATATCATGGGTGATGAGCAGCATGGCGCTGTCGGTACCGCGCGCCTGCTGCAACACCTGCATCACCTGCGCCTGGATGGTGACGTCGAGCGCGGTTGTCGGCTCGTCCGCGATCAGCAGCCGCGGCGCGTTGGCGATCGCCATGGCGATCATGGCGCGCTGGCGCATGCCACCGGAGAACTGGAAGGGGAAGGTCGAGAAGCTGCGCTCGGGATGCGGCAGTTCCACCCGCGACAACACGGCCATGGTCCGCTGCCGAACCGCTTCGCGTGAAAGGCCCGGATTATGCTCGCTGATGGCTTCGGCGATCTGGTAACCGATGGTGAAGATCGGATTGAGCGAGCTCATCGGGTCCTGGAACACCATGGCGATATCCTTGCCCCGGATGCGCCGCAGCTCCCGCCGCGGTAGGCTCAGGATGTCGCGGCCCCGGTATGTGGCGCTGCCTTTGGCAAGCCGGCTCGAGCGCCTCGGCAGCAGTCCCAGCAAGGATTGCACGGTGACGCTCTTGCCGGAGCCGGACTCGCCGACAATGCCGACAGTCTCCCCTTCGAACACGTCGAAAGACACCCCGTCCACGGCACGGAGCCAAGAACGGTCGCGTCGGAACTCGACCGTCAGGTCACGCACAGCGAGCAAGGGAGCGGCCGCCGTCATTTGCTGCGCGGATCCAGCCAGTCGCGGATGCCGTCGCCCAGAAGGCTGAAGCCCAGGACGGTGATGGTGATGGGCAGGCCGGCGGAGATCACGATCCACGGCGCGTTGAGGAACATGCCCTTGCCGTCGGCAACCATGGAGCCCCAGGTGGCCGTGGGGGGCGGCACGCCAAGGCCGAGGAAGCTCATCGTCGCCTCGACCAGAATGGCGCTTGCAATGGCTACCGTGGCCACCACCAACACGGACGAGAGAATGTTGGGCAGCACGTGTGTCACGATCGTGAACAGGTGGCCTGCCCCCAAGGCCCGAGCCGAAGCGATGTAGTCGCGCGCCCGAACGGCGATCACGGCGCTTCGGATGACTCGGCCGAAGGTTGGTGTCATCGACAGCCCGATGGCGAGGATCATGTTCCCCATGGATGGACCGAGCGCCGCAACGATGGCGAGCGCCAGCAGGATGCTCGGGAAAGCAAGCATCACATCGAAGATGCGGCCGATCAGCATATCGGTCCTGCCGCCGAAATAGCCGGCAGTGAGGCCCAGCGAGAGTCCGAGCGACACGGCGATCAGCACCGAGGCCGGGCCGACGACGAGCGAGACGCGCGCGCCGTACAGCACGCGCGACAGCACGTCCCGACCGTAGCGATCGGTGCCGAGCAGGTGCTCGGGCGTGCCGGGAGGGCGCAAGCGAGCGATGAGATTCTGCGCCGCCGGATCGTAAGACGACAGCCATGGTGCCAGCAACGCTGCCCCGACGACCACGAGTACGATCATGCCGCCGATCGCGATGGAAGGATGCCGGCGCAGGATCGAGAGCGCCGTGTTCATGCCTGCACTCTCGGATCGAGCAGCGGCTGCAGCAGGTCGACGATCAGGTTGACCAGGATGAACAGCACGGCGATCAGGAAGCAGACGCCCTGCACGACGGGATAGTCGCGCGCAAGAAGCGCGTCGAGCAGCAGCTTGCCCAAGCCGGGCCGGGCGAAAACCAGCTCAACCACGACGGTGCCGCCGAGCAGGTGGCCGAAATTGAGACCAACGATGGTGACGATGGGAATGGCAGCATTGCGCAGTGCATGCCAGTAGACCACGCGCCGCTGCGACAGGCCTTTGGCATTGGCGGTGCGGACATAGTCTTCGCCCAGCGCCTCGATCATGGCCGATCGGGTCATGCGGGCCACCAGCGCCATGCCGGCAAGCCCCAGCGTGAGCGAGGGCAGGACCAGCGCGTTGATGGTGCTCCACAGGCCGCCCGAACCCGCGCCAAGGGTCGGAAACCAGCCAAGCTTGGAGGCGAAGGCGAAGGACAGAAGGATACCGACGAGGAAATTGGGGATGGTGACGCCGAGCGTGGAAGTTCCGAGGCTCAAATGGTCGATGAGGCTGCCGCGTCGCGCCGCCGCCAGCACGCCCATGGGCACGCCAAGGACGACAGCGACCAGCACACCGCCGAGCGCGAGCTGGATGGTGGAAGGAAGGCGCTGACCGATCTCCTCTATCACCGGCTGACGGCTGAAGATCGAGACGCCGAAGTCGCCCGTCGCATAACGGCCAGCAAAACGCAGGAACTGCACCGCCAAGGGGTCGTTGAGACCGAGAGAGTCGCGCACCTCCTCGACCTCCTCGGCCGAAGCGTTCTCGCCCAGCATCGCACGCACCGGGTCGCCCGGTATGAGCTGCAGCACGAAGAACACCACCACGATGGCGCCGAACAGAGTCGGTATCGCGGCAAGCAGCCGCTGGAGGGCCAATCGTCCCAGCACTCCGGATTGCCTTTCGTCTCGCTGGCCGCCCGCGGTATCCGGACGGCCAGATCATCAGTCGCCGCCTAGGGCTCGATCGTCACATTGTCGATGCGGATGGAGTTGCGCGCATCGTTGACGAAGTTCTTCACCCAGTTGTGGTGAACGGTAATCGAATTCTCGTGATCGATGAAATAATACCCGTTGTAAGCGAAGAACTTCTCCTGCGCCTTGCGGAACACGTCCTCGCGCACGTTCTCGTCCATGGTGGCCAGCCCCTCCTTCACCCACGCGTCGATCTCGGGATCGTTGATGCGCGCCCAGTTGGTGGTGGGAATGCTCGTGGACAGGAACCACAGGCCGATGACGCGGTCCGGCGTCGGATCCTGACCGCGGGCGAGCAGGTACATCGGATAGCCCTGCTCGGTGGAGAGCGTGGTGATGAAGGTGTTGAGCTCCACCGGCACGATGTTGATCCTGATCCCCACCTTGGCGAGGTCGGCCTGCACCGCGGTCGCCGGATCGATGAAGCGGGCCGTGTTCGGCACCATCATGTCGACCGAGAAGCCATTTTCATAACCCGCCTCGGCGAGCAGCGCCTTGGCCTTTTCCGGATCGTAGCTGTAGCTCACGACTGGCACCCGGTGCAGCACCGCCGGCGCGAAGATGCCGTCGGCGATCGTCGAGAGTCCTTGGAAAAGGTTGTCGACCATGTTCTGGCGGTCGATGGCGTAGGTGATGGCCTCGCGCACCTTGGGATTGTCGAAGGGCGCAACCGTGTTCTTGAAGCCGATGAAGCGGGTCCACAGGCCAGGCACCGCCTGCACGGTGAGGTCCGCGTTGGCTTCGTATTCGGCGAGCTTCAAGCTGTCCTCGATCGGGATCATGTCGATGTCGCCGGCCTCGAAAGCGAGCTGCAGCGTCGTGGAATCCGGCACCGGCAGGTAGGTGACCTTCTCGAGCGTGCCCGGCGTGCCCCAATAACCCGCATTCTTCACCAGCAGGACCGACTGGCCTGTGACACGGCTGTCGAATTGATACGGACCGGTGCCGATGGGATCGAGCGCGAACGCAGCTCCCTTCTCCTCGACGGCCTTCTTGCTGACGATGGCGGTCGCGCGCTGGGCGAGCTTGACGAGCAGCGACGGATCGGGCGCGCTGAGCTTCAGCTCCACGGTGTGGGGATCGATCGCGGTGATCGACTGGAACGAGCTGATGAGACGGCGGTTCGGCGCCTTCAACTCCTCGCCCGTCAGCCGCTCGAAAGTAAAGACGACATCCTCGGCGGTCATCGAACCATGGCCTTTGTGGAACTCGGCGTTCTCCACCAGCTTGAAAGTCCAGGTGAGGCCGTCCTCGCTCACCGTCCAGCTCTTTGCGAGCAGCGGCTCGATTTCGAAGCTGCCGAGCTTGAAGCGCACCAGCCCTTCATTGATGTTTTGCGACACCGAAGAGTCGGTGATGTTCGTCATCAGTTGCGGGTCGAGCGTGCTGATGTCGGCCACCACGCCAACCTTCAGTTCGCCGGGGGTCGGGGCCCCGTGGGCGGCGCTGGCCGAAATGACGACCATGGCGGCGAATGCCGTCAGGATTTGACCTAACCTATACATGTCCTGCTCCTTGATCCGGTAGCGAGAGATTCGATGGAGATGGCGTCGCGGCGAAGCCGGCCACGATGTCTGCTGTAGGGCGCTCGGTTGTGAGCGGGGCAAGCGTCGCCAAGGTGGCCTCGTGCAACGCGGGGTCGAAGCAGGCGGTGCCGTCAGGAGGCAGGACCACTTTGTAGTCGAGCGCCCAGGCGTCGCGCACGGTGGCTTCGATGCACTGGTTTGTATATCCGCCAAGCACGACGACGGTATCGATGCCCAACCCGCGCAGAAGAAGGTCGAGCGGGGTGGCGAAAAAGCCCGAAGCACGCGGCTTGGCAATGGTGTAATCGGGAGCCGGCAGACCCTCGATGATCCGCGTGCCCCAGCTGTCCGCCGCAAGCCCTTCCTCTATCAGCCAGGGACGCGCGGCGACCATGCCGGGCGAGGCAACCGCCCTGCCCTGCACGTCACGGAAGATGAACTGCGAACAAAGGATTACGGGCCGCCCCACCGTTTGCGCGGCGCGCATGACGGCTTCGATGTTGAGCACGAGGGCAAGCAGTGGCTGGCAGTCGGCGCCATGCCTAGCATAGACGCCCTCGGGATGGCAGAAATCGTTGGTCATGTCGACGACCAGGACGGCGGCTGCGCCGAGATCCAGGCTGTCCTGCCTGATATAACCGCCCCTGAGGTCGTCAGCACTGCTCATGATCGCGGCTCTTCGGGTTCGACCACGCCATAAAGTGCAAGCAGATCGAGCTGGCGTGCCGCCCCGCTGCCCTGTTCGGCCGAAAGCGGCATCTTCTCGAGTGCGCCAACGCTGCGCGCGGCTTCCGCATCGCCCACCTGCATCCAGCGGGTCTCGCCGGCTATGTCGCGCCAGGAGCGCTCCAGCGCGCCGTCGACCGTACGGGTTGGCGCGCCGGTAAGACGATAACGCCCGCTGCGCCCGGCGAAGCTCGACAGGCTTTCCCTGGACTGCCCCTCGGGCATGACCGCGCCGTCCTTGATCAAGTGTATGCCGTCGATGCTGAGTGTGGCCTTGTCGATGATAGCGTCGGCATGCATCGAGCTCATGTTCTTGCCGCCGAGACCGACGGCATGGCCGAAGCCGACATGGGCCGTGCCGAGCTTCTTCTCATCCTCAATGACCACTCCGACAAAGCGCGCGGAAGCATTGGTGCCGATGGCCACCTCGGCCACCACACGGGCGCTATCGCCATGTCGCTCCAACGCCGCCTCGAACTCACGGGCCGCAATGCCGCCGCGTACCTCGGTGACGACGCCATCGGCGATCGTCAGCTCCACCGGTTCGGCGAGGCTTCCCTTGGAGGTACTGAGCATGACGTCTGCGACGACCACGCCCTGCGCTGTGCCTTCGATCGGCGCGAAGGCGACTTCGCCGCCCGGAATGTTGCACAGCCCGCCCGAAGCGGGCGGTTTGCCTATGTCGAGAAACGGGCTGCGCGTCCAACCGCCGAGACTGGCCGTCAGGTCGGTTCCCTTGGCAGCGGTAATGCGGATCTGCCGGCCGCGCATAAAGCGCTCGCCCCAGATGATGGAAAGCCGCTCGACCTCGTCGTAATCGGCGGTCATCGCCCCTTCGTGGAACATGTCGTAGGTGACGCCGGGCATGCTGAGCACGCGCAGGCCGCTTTCGATCGCCGAGATCACCCCTGCCGAATGGCTCGCCGACCAGGTGGTGGTGGAGAGGATGGCGACATCCGATACCCTGAGGGCCGCCACCACCTGCGGCGGCAGGTTCTCCCCGTTCATGGTGCGGCCGCGCACGCGGGTCAGGGTCGCGTCGGCGCCCTTCGCTAAGGCGCCTTCGAGCAAAATGGCGCCGACACGCGCGTCTGTCCCTTCATCGACCACGATCGTAATGTTCTCGCCCGGCTGGATCGAAAGTTGCCGCGCGATGACTTCAGCGCCCTTGATCATGGGCTTGCCTCCATTGGGTTACGCCGGAGACAAGGTACTCCTGCAGACTGATGAGAATGGCTTCGCCGAGTTCGGCCGTGGCGGATCTGGGATCGCCGAGGACGCCGTTGTGGGTGACGCTGGCAAGACCGTTGGCCAGCAATTCGTCGAGCGTGAAATCGGTAAGCCCGCCCGGCTCCGCGAGGTCCATTCGCACCTGATCGGGCCGCAGGAGCAGCATGATCGAGGTCTCGACAAGATCGGCTTGCACGGCCGGCAGCTTCTGATCGAGCCCTTCAGCCTTGGGCGCCTTGACGAGGGCGGCGATGAAATCCTCGAGTACCAGAACCGGGGTGAGCCGGAGTCCTAGCTCGCCTGCAACCGCCTCGAGTCTCGACAGCGCCGATTGCAGGGGCCGGAAATTGCCCCCGTGTGAAGACGTGAGGATCACCTCGCGAAAGCCCATGCGAGCGAGATCACGCAGCCGCGCCTCGACAAGGGCAACGAGCAGTTCGGGCGCGATAGTGAAGGTGCCAGCGAAGCCCGTGTGGTGGTCCGAGCAGCCGGGCGTCACCACCGGGGCAACGAGCGCATTGCCCAACATGTCGGCCAACCGTCGCCCCATTTCAGCGCCATAGGTCGCATCGGCGTCGCAGGGCAGGTGCGGACCATGCTGCTCGATCGATCCCGCCACGAGGATCGCGGTGGTTGCACCGGCAGCAACCCGCTCCGCAATTTCCCGTGACGACATGCTGGCCAGAAACATTGGCGGTGAACCCCGGGACGGCGGGCGCAAAGCCAGCCCAGACCAAAAAATAGCCAGCCGGCGTCTACGCCCAATTTCTGGACAGTTTGTTGCATGTGAGGTGAAAGAGTGTCAACAGACAAAAGTGTGTTTCATCTAGTGAACCTCTTATCGCTCAGCAGTGCTTCTAGAATTGCGGTTCCCGCCGGCAGATGCTCAAGCAGCAGCCGCTCGTTCGGCGCATGGATGTTGCCCTCCGGCAGGTCGAGGCCGGTCATCACCGTGACAACACTCATGTCGCCCAATAACGTCAGCAACGGCAGCGAACCGCCGGCCTGGATAAGCAGCGGCGCGCTTCCGAACTGGTCGGCGAAGGCATCGCTCGCGGCATCGAGCAGCGGTCCGCTCTGCGGCAGCACTGCGGGATCGCTGGCTCCCCGCCGGGTAAGGGTGAGCTCCGCACCGGCAGGCACTGCGGCCCGAAGCATCGCCTCTGCGGTCGCGGCGATCGTCTCGACCTCCTGGCCGGGTGCAAGGCGAAGCGAGACGGCTGCCTGAGCCTCGCAGGGAATGGCCATGTGCCGCAGCGCCGGCTGGCCAGCGGCGATGCCGTTGATCTCGAAGCTCGGCTCGGCCCAAAGCCGTTCGTACATGTCGGCGCCGACATGCGCATCGGCCGGATGCGTGCCTTGCTCGGCGAGATATGACAGCGGCTCGGGCATCAGGGGCAGCGCCGCCCTGACGCTCGCCGACAGGGGCAGCGCACCCGCGCGCAACGGCTCGGGCAAGCGGCCGTCGGGGCCGCGGCGCAATCCGCCGAGCGTGGTGATCAGCGCCTCCACGGCATTGAGCGCCGCCCCGCCGAACTGGCCTGAATGGAGGTCACGCGCACCAGTGCGGATATTGAGATGATAGGCGAGCGTGCCGCGGGTGGCGACATAGAAGGCCGGCCGGCCGCGTGCAATCATCGGCCCGTCGAAGATCAGGCAACCGTCCGGGCGCGGCGTCATCCGACGCATGCAGTCGAGCGCCAGCGTGCCGGCGCGCTCCTCCGCGCCGTCGATGAGAAAGCGGATATTGACCGTAAGCGCCTGGCGCGCGAGCACGGCCCGCACTGCCTCCAGATACATGACCAGATGGCCCTTGTCGTCGATCACGCCGCGGCCGTAGAGCCACTCGCCGCGGATTTCCGCGTTGAAGGGTGGACTGTCCCACAGCGACAGGTCGCCCGCAGGCTGCACGTCGAAATGCCCGTAGATGAGCAGCGTCGGGGCCGTCTCGGGCCGCACCTGCGCCGGCAGATCAGCCAGCAGCACCTGTTCGCCGGGCGACCGCTCGATACGGGTAGTGGCGCCGAAGTCGGTGAACCTGGGCTCAAGCCAGGCGAGCGCCCGCTCCATGTCCGCCGCATGCGCGGGGTCGGCACCGACGCTCGGTATGGCAACGAGTTCCTCGAGCTCCGGCAGCCAACGCAGATAGGGTGTGCGGGGATCGTCCATCCACGAGCCTTTCTATATCTGGGCGAGGCGATGCGCACAGGCCACTACCTGCGCACCGTAGCGGCGACGCACCATGTCGTCGTGCTCGGGCCGGTCCAGCACCCAGGACAGGCAGACGGCCGAAGGCATCTGGCCGGGTCTTAGGATCGGTGCAGCGACGGAGGCGACGCGCGGCAGCGTATTGCTGCACGAATAGGTGTACCCGACATCGGCGTCATCGGAAGAGGAACGGAAACTGCCGCCCCCGATCTGATCGAAGGCGAGAATGGCGGCGCCCGGCGCATCCTGCCCAAGGGCGAAGGTCGCGCCTACCCCGCGCGAGAACTTGATCGGCTCGAGGCTCAGCAGTTCGAGAGTCACCACATAGTGCTGGCCGGATCGGGCGCAGAGCGCCACGGTCTGCAGCGTCTTGTCGCGCAGATCCTCCAGATAGCGCATGGTCTTCTGCGCCGATGAATCGGGACCCAGGGAACGGTTTCCAAGCTTGAGCGCAGAGAAGCCGAGCGTGTAACGCTTAACCCCTGGCAGATATTCGAGGTAGTGCCGCTCGACGAGGTCGGCAGCGATGCGCTTGGCTGTCGCCTTATCGATGGCCGCCGCATTGGCGAGGTCAGTGAGCGAGACCGGCTCGCTGGCGTCGCGCACTGCTTCGAGCAGGTCGAGCGCGCGGTTGACCGCTCTGGTCATAAAAATTATCCCGGTGTTTCATGCAGCAATACAGAGTTTTGTTCTATGATGTGATCTAATCGGCCTGCTGCGATTGTGCAAGGCAAGGTTCATCAACGACCTGACGGCGGTCGACGCTGAACCGCCACATCGATTGGCCGAATGCCGTACGGAAACCATCATCGCCCCGAGTGTTCCTGGAAAGCTGCGCGAAAATACTGCTCGCCGACATCTTGGATGCCGTCACTGCATCGATGGCGAAATACTGGGTGACGGAGGCTCAGTCACGGCTCCTGCACAAATGTCTGGGAATCGCCGAGACATGGAACCCGGCCGGATCGAGCTTGCTGAATTTGCCCAGGGGGTCCGCAACGAGGGAGCGCCGCCTCACAGATCGCCGGGTATCGAGGCGACAAGCTGGCGCGTGTAGTCGGTCCCGGCCGAGCGCATGATTTGCTCGGCAGTGCCGATCTCGATGATCCGGCCGTTTTGCATAACGGCGATGCGGTCGCAGATATTGGCCGCCACGCGCAGATCGTGCGTCACGAACACCATGGAGAACCCGATCTCCTCGCGCAGCTTCTCGAACAGCGCAAGCACCTGCGCCTGCACCGACACGTCGAGCGCGGAGACCACCTCGTCCGCCACGATGATATCGGGCTCCATGGCGAGCGCGCGTGCAATGCAAAGCCGCTGACGCTGGCCACCGGAAAATTCATGCGGATAGCGGCCCAGCGCGTCCTCCGACATGCCCACCGCCCGTAGCAGTTCGCGGGCGCGGGAGATCGCCAGGTCCGGTGCCGCGCCGTGGAACACCGGGCCCTCCGTCAGCAGCGATGCGATCTTCTGGCGCGGGTTCATCGACCGGTACGGGTCCTGGAAGATCATCTGCGTCTTGCGGCGATGACGGCGCAGCGCTACGCCCGAGAGGCGGGTGATGTCCACTCCGTCGACCATGATGCTGCCGGACTGTGGACGCTCGAAGGCAACGAGGGTGCGTGCGAGGCTCGACTTGCCCGAGCCGGATTCGCCGACGATGCCGAGCGTCTCGGAGCGCCGCAGCTCGAACGACACATCGTCGATTGCCCGCACTTCGCTCCGACGGCCCATAAAGTTGGTGCTGCGATAGGTGAGCGTCAGGCCGGATACCTGCAGCACCGGCGCAGCCCGCATAACCGTCGGCGGTCTAAAGCGCCAGCCAGGCACGGCCTCGATCAACGCCCGTGTGTACTCGTGCTTCGGCGCGGTGAGCACGTCCTTCGTCAACCCCGCCTCGACCACCCTGCCCTCGCGCATCACAACCACGCGGTCGGCGACCTCGGCAACGACGCCGAAATCATGAGTGATGAGCAGTATCCCGCCGGCACGTCGCGCCAGTAGATCGCGAAAGAGCCTCAGTATCTGGGCCTGCGTCGTCACATCGAGCGCGGTAGTGGGCTCGTCGGCGATCACCAGTGCTGGATCCAGCGCTAGCGCCATCGCGATGATCACGCGCTGGCGCTGGCCGCCAGAGAGCTGGTGGGGATATGCAAAGCGAAGCTCGCGCGGGCGTGGCAGGCCGACATCTTCCAGCAAGGCCAAGACCTTCGTCTCGACCTCGGCCGGCCGCATGTCTGGCCGGTGGATGTCGAACACTTCGGCAATCTGGTCGCCAATGCGCATCGAGGGATTCAGCGCGGTCATCGGCTCCTGGAAGACCATCGCGGCGCGGTTTCCGCGCATGGCGCGCAGCTGCGCGCGGTCCATCGCCGCGACGTCGCTGCCCCCGACCTGGATGGCGCCGGCCACGACCGAC
>Ga0065721_10007731_pt1 | contig 11752 bp, 11 predicted proteins | sample Mesricmetagenome_FD_59108 | JGI IMG/M metagenome (GOLD analysis project Ga0065721, IMG submission 59108) | Mesophilic microbial community from rice straw/compost enrichment Sample: eDNA_1 v2 (version 2) | ecosystem: Engineered > Solid waste > Grass > Composting > Bioreactor | place: USA: Davis...
TCACGATCAACGGGCAGGTGCAGGGCATCCTGTTCATCCTCGTGATCGGCGCCGCGACCGACTACGCGCTGCTCTACGTCGCGCGCTACCGCGAGGCGCTGCGCGACCACGAGAAGCGCTGGGACGCCACCTGGGCCGCGATCAAGGGCTCCGTCGAGCCGATCGTCGCCTCCGGCTCCACCGTCATCGCGGGCCTGCTGTGCCTGCTGCTGTCGGACCTGTCGTCGAACAAGGCGCTCGGCCCGGTCGCGGCGATCGGCATCGTGTTCGCGATGCTGTCGGCCCTCACGCTCCTGCCCGCGCTCCTGCTCATCGCGGGCCGTGTCGCGTTCTGGCCGCGGCGCCCGCAGTTCGGCAGCGCGCATCCCGACCTCGTCGGCGCCGACGCGAAGGGCCTGTGGCCGCGCGTCGGGCGGCTCATCGCGCGCCGAACCCGCCCGGTGTGGGCGCTCTCGATCGTTGCGCTGCTCGTCATGTCGGGCGGACTCGCGCTGTTCAAGGCCGACGGCGTCGCGCAGAGCGAGCTCGTGCTCGGCGACTCGTCGGCGCGCGACGGGCAGGTGCTGCTCGGCGAGCACTTCCCCGCCGGCTCCGGCTCGCCCGCCGTCATCGTCGGCGACGAGGACCTCATGGTCGAACTCGCGGATGCCGCGGCGGCGCTCGACGAGGTCGACGGCGTCGAGGCGGTGAGCGACAACTCGCCCACCGGTGCGATGCCGGTCGGCACCGACGCGGAGCCGTTCCCGTTCCCGACCTTCGTGGAGCTCGAGCCGACCGTCGTCGACGGCCAGGTGATGCTCCGCGCGACGATGACGGTCGCCCCCGACTCGGAGGAGGCGCAGCAGCTCATCCGCGACCTGCGCGTCGCCGTGCAGGAGGTCGACCCCGACGCGATCGTCGGCGGTGTGACGGCGCTCGCGCTCGACACCAACGACACCGCGATCCACGACCGCACGCTGATCATCCCCGTGATCCTCGTCGTCATCCTGCTCATCCTCATCGTGTTGCTGCGCGCGATCGTCGCGCCGCTCATCCTCATCGGCAGCGTCGTGCTGTCGTTCGGGGCGGCGCTCGGCGTCTCGGCGGTCGTGTTCGAGTGGATCTTCGGATTCCCCGGCGCCGACCCCGCCGTGCCGCTNTACGCGTTCGTGTTCCTCGTCGCGCTCGGGGTGGACTACAACATCTTCCTCATGACGCGCGTGCGCGAGGAGACGATCGNGCACGGCGCCCGCGAGGGGATGCTNCGCGGCCTGTCGGTGACGGGCGGNGTCATCACGAGCGCGGGCATCGTGCTCGCGGCGACGTTCGCGGCGCTCGGGGTNATCCCGATCCTGTTCCTNGTGCAACTCGCGTTCATCGTCGCGTTCGGCGTGCTGCTCGACACCATCCTCGTGCGGTCGCTGCTCGTGCCCGCGGTCATCTACGACCTCGACCACCGCAGCTGGTGGCCGTCGAAGCTGTCGCGCGTCGGGCAGAATGGGAGTGAACTCTCCCGAAAGGACGCCTGATGGCCGCCAAGCTCCTCATGGGCACCGCCGTGCTCGCCGCCATCGCGATCGCCGTGCTGTTCACGGTCGAGGTCTTCCTCGGCGGGCTGTGACCTCCGCGCGCGCTGACCTCTGAACGCCGACCCCTCTTCTGGGGGTCGGCGTTCGGCATCACGCGCGGCCCCGGGCGCGGTCTCTTCTCCTGAGACGACACTCACCACGTCGTCGCGATCAGGAAAGAAGCACCCGTGTTCCAGAACCGTCGCCGCCTCGCGGCTCCCGCCGCGGTCGCGGCATTCATCGCCCTCGGAGTCGCGGTTCCCGCGGCGGCACGGGCCGACATCCCGTCGCCGCTCGTGACGGTGCCGTTCAACGCCGCCGAATGCCCGGGCGAGACGGCCTCGGACCCCACCGATTCGCAGCCGTCGCCCATCACGACCGACGTCATCCCCGACCTCACGCTCGTCTTCGGCGACCGCCTCGACCAGTACAACGCCGGGGGCGTCGTGGTGCTCTACGACTCGGCGGGCGACAACCGCACCGACGACGCCTACCCGCCCCTGTGCGGCGTGCGGCACGTCAACGGCGGCCCCGTGTCGGAGTGGATGTTCTGCACCGACCTCTGGGCTCACACGTGCGGGCGCATGGGAGCCGCGGGCGGGCTCGTCGACAGCGCGGGCGACCCGATGGCGCCCCTCGCCGAACTCGGCTCGCGTAACGCGAGGCTCACCGACGACCAGGAGAAGATCATCGCCTACCTCGTGCGACACGGCTACGCGTTCACCGTGCCGCTCGCCAACGGGGGCTACCCACTGCCGAGCGGGTTCGCCCGGGCCGACGGCACGACCGACGAGCGCTACGCCCTCCAGGAGTTGGTCTGGTGCGTCAGCGACGACCCGGCGGGCTGGCCGGAGTTGGATGCCGTGTGCCGCGACGCCATGGACGCCGCCGAGCAGGCCCACATCCTCAGCCTCGTCCCCGACGTGCCCGTCGTCGAGCTCGACCTCGACAGCGCCTCGGGCTCGACGGCGCTCGCGATCGGCGAGACGGCCGTCGTGACGCTGCGCACGAACCTCTACCACCAGCCGATCGACCTCGTCGCGTCGGGGGTCCCGGGCGACCTCACCGTGCTGAGCGGCCCGGCCACCCTCGGCGCGGGCACCGTGACGGTCGCGGGCAGCGACCCCGACGTTCCGACGACCGTGACCCTCGGGTTCCGCGCCACGGGTGCCGGCGACGTCGTGCTGAGCGCATCGACGCGCCCGGTGTCGGTGGAGGACCTCGGCTGGAGCCAGAGCTCCGGCGACTTCGCGGGCGACGGCGACGAGTGCCAGGTGTACGCGACGTTCCGGGCGGTCGAGCTCGACACGCTCGCCGACCAGGCGTCGGCGCGGTTCGCGGGACTCGCCGAGACGGGCCGGGCGGATGCCGGAGCCGGGTTGGCGCTCTCCGGGGCGCTGCTCGCCGCGGGCGGCCTCCTGGTGGCCGCGGCGACCATGCGCCGGGGTTCGGGCCGGCACGCGCTGCGCTGAGGCGTCAGCGGGGCGTTCCGGGACGCTCGACGCGTGGGCTCAGCGGGCGGGCGTGCGGTCGAGGTCGGCCGAAATGGCGGATGCCGCCTCCAGCAGCGCGGGCAGCACGCCCTGCGCCTGGGTGACGGCGTCTTCGCGGCTCGCCGGCATCCCGATGTTGATGGCGCCGACGACCGCGCCCGCGCGCGAGACGGGCGCGGCGACGGAGCGTAGGCCGTGCTCGAGTTCGCCGTCGACGAGCGACCAGCCCTGCACGGCGACGCGGTCGAGTTCGGCGGCGAGGGCCTCCCGCGTGGTGACCGTGCGGGCGGTGATCGGCGCCGCATGGAAACCCTCGAAGTAGGTGTCAAGATCGGCGGGAGGGAGTGAGGCGAGCAGTACGCGCCCCATCGACGTCGCGTAGGCGGGGAACCGGGTGCCGATCGTGATACCGACGGACATGATGCGCCGGATGGGGACGCGCGCCACGTAGACGATGTCGCCCCCGTCGAGCACCGACGCCGACGACGACTCGCCGACCGCGTGGGAGAGCTCCTCGAGGTGCGGCTGCGCGATCTCGGGGAGGGACTGCGCCGACAGGTAGGAGAACCCGAGCTCGAGCACGCGGGGCGTGAGTGCGAACTCCCGGCCGTCGGTGCGCACGTAGCCCTCGGCTTCGAGCGTCAGCAGGAACCGCCGCGCCGAGGCACGCGTCATGTCGGTGGCCCGGGCGACGTCGGAGAGCGTCAGTCGCGGCGTCTCGGCGCTGAATGCGCGGATGACCGCGAGCCCGCGCGCGAGCGACTGCACGTAGGTGCTGCCGTCGGGTTCGCGCATCCGCGGGTCGCCTCTCCTGAGTTATCCCGAAAGGTATCTCGGCGGCGGTGAGTTATCCCATATGGGATATCTCACCGCTCCAGAACGATCGCGAGCCCCTGACCGACGCCGATGCAGATCGCGACGACGGCGACCCCGGAGCCGCGGCGGGCGAGTTCGTGCGCCGCGCGGGCGATGATGCGACCGCCCGAAGCGCCGAGCGGATGCCCGATCGCGAGCGCGCCGCCGTTCTCATTGAGCTTCTCGGGATCGAGCTCGGGCCAGAGCTGCGCGCAGGCGAGGCTCTGCGACGCGAACGCCTCGTTGAGCTCCACGAAGTCGACGTCGGCCCACGTCTTGCCGGCGCGCTTGAGGGCGCGGTTGGCGGCCTCGACGGGCGCGATGCCGAACAGGTGCGGCTCGTTGCCGGCGACGCCGCGGCCCGCGATGCGCGCGAGCGGCTCGCCGGGCAGAGCACCCTCGGCGCCGAGCAGCACCATCGAGGCGCCGTCGTTGATCGGGCTCGCGTTGCCCGCGGTGACGGTGCCGGTGCCGCCCTTGCCGAACAGCGGCTTCAGGTTGCCGAGGGCCTCCATCGTCGTGTCGGCGCGGATTCCCTCGTCCTGCGCGAGGTCGACACCCGGAACGGGCACGATCTCGTTCGCGAAGGTGCCGGCCGCCCACGCCGCCGCCGCGCGCTGGTGCGAGCGGAGCGCGAAGGCATCCTGCTCCTCGCGCGAGATGCCGTAGGTCGTGGCGAGCAGCTCGGCGCTCTCGCCGTTGGAGATCGTCCACTCGACGGGGAGCTTGGGGTTGGTGAAGCGCCAGCCGATGTGCGTCGACACGAGCGTCTCGTTGCGCGCCGGGAACGCGGCGTCGGGCTTGAGCATGACCCACGGCGCGCGCGACATCGACTCGACGCCGCCCGCGACGATGATGTCGGCGTCGCCCGACTCGATCGCGCGGGAGCCCTGGATGGCGGCGTCGAGGCTCGACCCGCACAGGCGGTTGGTCGTGCTGCCGGGCACCGTCACGGGAAGCCCCGCGAGCAGCACGGCGAAGCGCGCGGCGTCGCGGTTGTCCTCGCCGGCCTGGTTGGCATCCCCGAGGATGACGTCGTCGATGCGCGCGGGGTCGAGCTCGGGATGCCGGTCGACGAGGGCCCGCAGGGTCGAGGCGGCGAGGTCGTCGGGGCGCACCCCGGCGAGGCTCTTGCCGTAGCGGCCGAACGGGGTGCGGACCGCGTCGTAGACGAAGGTGGAGGTCACTGCTGCAGCTCCAATCCGGTGAGCTCGCGGAGCTCCTCGAGCGTGGTGTCGAAGAGGTCGAGCACGCCGGCGCCGGTCGGGCCCACCTCGATCACGGCACGGTCGGTGTAGACGCGGGAGACGCATCCCTTGCCGGTCAAGGGGTACGAGCAAGCCGCCACCAGCTTGCTCGTACCGTCCTTGGTGAGCAGGTCGGTCATCACCCAGACCTGCTTGGCGCCGATGGCGAGATCCATCGCGCCTCCGACCGCCGGGATCGCGTCGTGCTCCCCCGTGTGCCAGTTGGCCAGATCCCCGGTGACGGAGACCTGGAATGCGCCGAGAACGCAGACGTCGAGGTGACCGCCGCGCATCATCGCGAACGAGTCCGCGTGGTGGAAGAACGCGTGGCCCGGCTCGGCGATGACCGGGATCTTGCCCGCGTTGATGAGGTCGGGGTCGATCTCGTCGCCCTTCGCGGCGCGACCCATGCCGAGCAGACCGTTCTCGGTGTGCAGCGTCACGTCGCGCTCGGGCTCGAGGTGGTCGGCCACGAGGGTCGGGGCGCCGATGCCGAGGTTGACGTAGGCGCCATACGGGATGTCGGCCGCGATGCGCGCGGCGAGCTCGTCTCGGGTCAGAGCCATGCGCGGGCCCCCACTTCCACAACTCGGTCGACGTACAGCGCCGGGGTCACGATGGCTTCGGGATCGAGACCGCCGACCTCGACGATCTCGTCGACCTGCGCGACGGTGAGGGTCGCGGCGGTCGCCATCACGGGATTGAAGTTGCGGCTCGTCTTGCGGTAGACGAGGTTGCCCAGGCGATCGCCCGTGAACGCGCCGATGAGCGCGACGTCGCCCTTGATGGGGCTCTCGAGCACGTACTCGCGCCCGTCGATGACGCGGGTCTCCTTGCCCTCCGCGAGGAGCGTGCCGACGCCGGTGGGGGTGAAGAAGCCGCCGATGCCGGCGCCCCCGGCGCGGATGCGCTCCGCGAGGTTGCCCTGCGGCACCACCTCGAGCTCGATCTTGCCGGCGCGGTAGAGCTCGTCGAACACCCAGGAGTCGACCTGGCGGGGGAACGAGCAGATCACCTTGCGCACGCGGCCGGCCTTGAGCAGCGCCGCGAGGCCGGTGTCGCCGTTGCCGGCGTTGTTGGCGACGATCGTCAGGTCGGTCGTGCCGACCTCGAGGAGTCCGTCGAGGAGGGCGATCGGCTGGCCGGCGAGGCCGAAGCCTCCGACGAGCACCGTCGCCCCGTCCTGGATGCCGTCGAGCGCCGCAGCGACGCTCGCGACCGTCTTGTCGAGCACGTGACTCCCTTGTTCCTGCGCGTCAGCGTGGTGTACGCATTACGAACTCGCGTTCGTTCTGCGACCAGTGTACGCCGAAGCGCCGTGAGGGAGAACCCCGCGCGTTCGTCAGGTCGCGTCTTAAGGGAGTTATCAATGGGCGGACGCCATCCTCGGCGTCTCGGCTTTTCAACCTAAGTGGACGTCCGCCTCGTCGACCCAGCGGCACAGCAAACTGACAACGGCCAGCGCCTCGAGCGCTTCCGTCTCGGTGAAGTCGCGCGAGCCGTGTGCGATCGGATTGCGCAGTGCTCCGAAAACTGCATCGGCGAGGGCTACAACTCCCCGTCTAATGCTCAGCGACGTGCGGTCGCCGTCATCACCTCTTGGGCGCAACCGAGGGTTCGAGGGGCGAGGGGGATCGTTGCTGAACAACTGCTGGAACAACGCCCCTTCTGAGATGTCACGACGGGCAACCTTGTTCTGGGTTTCGGCGTTGAGCTTGACGGTGGCGGCCATGACCGCCTCGGCGTAGTGCCCGCTTTCCCACAAGGAACGAGCACCCTCCCAAGCCCACGGGTGGAGGGCCGTTGCGTCTAGGACCGGGGCGAAGTCGCCGAGCTTATGGGCGACTTCGTCCGCGCGATCGAGTTCGGCAATCGCGCGGATGGCGGCAGCGTGATGGACGCGCCAGTCGGCGTTCCCATGAGATAGTTCGTCGCGCCAAGTCGGGATCACGCGGTCCAGGATCTTCTCGGTGATCTGAGCATTGGCGAGGATCTGCTCATCGGTCCCACGCGGGGCGTCATAGGTGAGGTAGCCATTGCCCCGCTCGACCAGCGTTGTGAGCTGCGCCAACTCACGGAGTTGCTCGATCGCCCAGGGCACATCCATTCGCACGAGCACACCCTAGCGAGGCCGTCGTCACGACCCTGCGCTGCAGACATCTCGTCCGACGTCTACGTCTCGTCGTCGCCCGGCCCCTCGAGCACGTCGTAGACGGCCTCGAGCGCCTCCACCCGCCACTGCGCCGGCACCTCGGAGAGATACCGCAGCACGGTCGTCGCGAGCGGCTCGTCGTCCCGCGGCGCCAACCCCGGGAACTCGGGCGCGTCGGGCAGCTCGTCCAGGTCGGCTTCCTCCAGCTCGGTCGGACCCCTCGGGGCATCCGCCGCGGCGTCGTCGCGGATCGTCATCGCCTCGGCATCCAGGGCGGCGATCGCGGCGGCGGCGACATCCTGCGGCAGCGCGCCCAGCGCCGCCACCGCCTCCTCGCCGAGGATCTGCGCGGGCGGCACCCACACGGTGTGCGCCACGTCGTTCTCATCGATCCACACGTCGTCGCCTGCTTCCTGCTCCGCTGCCGCCGGTCACTTCACGATGAAGTGCCGGATGTGCTTGATGACCCCGTTCCGAATGACGGTAACGGTGATGTCGGGTCCGCTGTACTTGCCGGTGCGCACGCTCGGCACGCTCACCTCGTAGCCTTGCCGCCGCATCCGGTCGGCGTAGCGCTGCGCCTGCCCGCTGATGTCGGAGATGCTGTTGCCGTAGGTGCGCGACTGGCGGGTGTTGTCGGTGAACCGCGGCGGCGGGTTGCCTCCGCCGCCAGAGCCCGACGAGCCCGACCCCGACGAACCCGCCGACTCGTTCATGAGCACACCGGCCGACGTGAGCACGGCGCCCGCGGCGGTGCCGACGACGAGCGATCCGGTGACCGTCGGCACGAGCACCGCGCCCCCGCCGGCGACGCCGACGAGCGCGAACGGCGGGAACATCACGAACGACCCGACGATGAGCGCGATGCCGAGCACGAGGAGGGCGTCGGAGAGCGCGTCGATCACGTGGTAGGTCGACACGATGGATGCCGACGGGTCGCGTTCGACGATGGCGAGGCCGAGCAGCAGCACCCCGCCGCCGAGGGAGGCGACGGCCGTCGCGAACCGGGCCTGCAGCCGCAGTCGGCGTTCGTGCAGGGCGGGGTCGATGACGTCGCGCAGCGCGCGCCACGTCGGCCGCAGCTGCAGCGCCGTGAGCACGCCGCCTGCGAGCAGGGCGACGACGAAGATCCAGAGTCCGGCATCCGACCGCAGCACCTGCTGGATGCCGCGCGTCGCGGGGAAGGCGCCGACCACGAGGTAGGCGAGCGCGGGCAGCAGCGCGACGACCCAGATAATCGCCTTCACCGACCGCAGCACGCGCCAGTCGAACCTCGGGAAGGTGCGCTTCACCGCCTCGCGCCACACCCGCACGGCCGCCGCGCGCGGCAGGGTCGCGGCGCGATCGACGAGCCCGAGCTCCGGCACGACCGCCTCGCTCAGCCCGGCATCCGGGCGCCGCGCGGTGAGGGCGGTCATCGCGGCGCGCCGACTCAGCACGACCTGCCACACGATCCACGGACTCCACGGGAACCCGGTGAACGCCGCCTTCGCGACCCGCACGGGCGCGAGCCCGGTCGCCGGCTCACCCGGCAGCAGCACCCCGGGGGCCGCGCGGCGGCCGCGCCACTGGATCACCCGGTCCGCGGCGACGGCGCCGAGGAGGGCGACGACGAGGATCCACGAGAACTGCTCGCCGACCCGCTCGAACGCGTCGCTCGCCCAGCCGGCATCCCACGTCGTCACCCGGAAGTTGTGGTTCGCGTGGTCGAGCGAGACGAGCAGCAGGGGCAGCAGGCCGAGCAGCCGCAGCGGCCCCGACTTCCGCGTCAACCACGCGACGCCGACCGCCGCGAGGGCGGTCCAGACGAGGTGCTGGATGCTGTCGCCGCCCGGGCCGAGGAACTCCTGGAAGGCGGCGGGCGACGGCTGCCAGGTGAACAGCGACTCCCACACGTGCGGCACGGTCACGAGACCGCCGAGGCTGCCGTCGACGACGAATGTGCCGCTGTAGTCGCCCGCGAACCGGCCGAGGCGCACGTAGCGCAGCGCCGACTCGAGCAGTTCGAACCCCATCCCGAGCGCCGCGCCGAAGAGGAGGTGGTCGGTGTAGCCGAGCTGCTTCTGGGTGCGCGGGCGCCACAGCGCGAGCAGCAGGAGCGGCGCGACCTTGACGAGCTCCTCGAGGAACGGGTCGACCGTCCACGACGCGACCTCCTGCACGTCGCGCACCGGGATCGAGGCGACCGCGGCGACGATGCGCGTCCAGATGAACTGCACCGCGACGGTCACGAACCCGCAGACGAGGAACCCGACGGCGATGCCCTGCAGGAGGGTGGTGAGGCGCAGCGAGCGGCCCCATGAGCCGATCGCGGCGAGCTGGGTCACCGATACGACGGCGGCGACGACCATCAGCAGCAGCACCGCTCACCCCCGGAATCCCTGCGTCGGACCCGGCCAGCTTAGGCGCGACGAATCCTCAGGCCGAGGGGGTTGCGTTCCGCCCGCCCGCGCCCAGGATGCCGTCGAGCAGCACGTCGACGAGGCGGGCCGAGCGCGCGGTCGCCTCGCCGGTGCGGCTGTCAGAGAGGGAGCTGAGGGCGTAGATGAGGTCTTCCGCGGTGATGTCGGCGCGTGTTCCGTGCTCGCGCGCGGCGGCATCCAGCAGCGCCTGCACGCGCGGGCCGAGGGTGCCGAGGAAGTAGTCGGGGAGCGGGGCGAACGCCGGGTCGCCGGAGTGCAGCGCCGACGAGAGGCCGCGCTTGGTGGCGAGGAATCCAGCGAACTCGGTGGCCCACAGGCGCAGGGCCTCGGCGGGCGGGTGGCTCGCGGCGAGCCGGTCGACGGCGGCGGCCGTCGCGTCGACCTCGCGACGGAACACGGCGATGATCAGGTCGCTGCGCTGCGGGTAGTTGCGATAGATCGTGCCCACCCCGACGCCCGCGCGGGCGGCGATGTCGCGCATCGGGACATCCACCCCGGCCTCGGCGAAGAGCGCCTTCGCGGCTTCGAGCACCGTCTCGGTGTTGCGCACGGCGTCGGCGCGCTTGCGCCGCGGGGCGGCGACGTCCGGGGCCGTGCTCACGGGTTCTCCTCGATGCGTGACAAACGGAACAACGTTCCGTATAGTTCCGGATGACAGTTCCGTTTACGACAGCGTAGCGCTCCCGACGGAGGGGCGCACCGATCCCGAGGAGGATCCCATGCAGTACCGCCCGCTCGGCCGCACCGGCATCCAGGTCTCGCCCTTCGCGCTCGGCGCGATGATGTTCAGCTCGTTCGGCACGAGCGACCAAGAGGAGGTCGACCGGATGGTCGGCCGCGCCCTCGACGCCGGCATCAACTTCATCGACACCGCCGACGCCTACGGCGACTCGGAGGAGATCCTCGGACGCGCCCTCACGGGCCGCCGCGACGACGTCGTGCTCGCCTCCAAATTCGGCCTGCCGATCGGCGACGACCCCACCCACCGCGGCGGATCGCGCCGGTGGATCATGACCTCGGTCGAGAACTCGCTGCGCCGCCTCCAGACCGACCACCTCGACGTCTACCAGTTGCACCGCCCCGACCCGACGACCGACATCGAGGAGACGCTCTCGGCGCTCACCGACCTCGTGCGCAGCGGCAAGGTGCGCGCCATCGGCACCTCCGACATGCCCGCCTCCGAGATCGTCGAGGCGCAGTGGGTCGCCGAGCGTCGCGGGCTGGAGCGCTTCCGCGTCGAGCAGCCGCACTACGCCCTGCTCGACCGCGCGATCGAGCGCGAGGTGCTGCCCGTCGCCGAGCGCTACGGCATGGGCACCGTCATCTGGTCGCCCCTCGCGAGCGGGATGCTCACCGGGCGCGTGCGCCGCGGCCAGGAGTCCGACCTGCGCCGCACGCGGATGTTCAGCGCCCTCCGCGACGAACGCCGCATCGATGCCGTCGAGCGATTCGTCGCGCTCGCCGACGAGGCCGGGATGCCGCTCACGCACCTCGCGCTCGCGTTCGTGATCGCGCATCCGGGCGTCACCGCCGCTCTCATCGGCCCGCGCACGATGGAGCAGCTCGACGACCTGCTCGCCGCCGCCGACGTGACGATCACCGACGAGCTGCTCGACAGGATCGACGAGATCGTGCCGCCCGGAACCGACGTGGGCCGCATGGACCAGACCTACAACACGCCCGCGATCCTCGACGCCGGTCTGCGCCGGCGCCCCGCGGCACAGCGTTCGGCGGCCTGACCCCCGTCGACCCGACCGCGGTCGCTCGGCGGCGCCAGACTACTCCGCGTCGCCGAGTGTCTCGCCGCTCGGATCTGACGTCAGCTCCTGGGTGCGTGGTACAGAGGAACCGTGGAATGAGCTGGGCGCTGGTAGCGGCCAGAGGTCGAATTCCTGCTTGCATCTTCGCGAAGCGGGATTGAGTCGCTAGGGTGTTTTTACCCGCACCGTCTGCGCACTCAGGGAGCCGACGTTTGTCCCTCAACACAGTGAGCGTCGAGAGCACCCCTGCCCTCGTTGAGTTCATCCTTTCGATT
>Ga0065721_10052504_pt1 | contig 11752 bp, 9 predicted proteins | sample Mesricmetagenome_FD_59108 | JGI IMG/M metagenome (GOLD analysis project Ga0065721, IMG submission 59108) | Mesophilic microbial community from rice straw/compost enrichment Sample: eDNA_1 v2 (version 2) | ecosystem: Engineered > Solid waste > Grass > Composting > Bioreactor | place: USA: Davis...
TATTGGCCTCTGAGCCCCTCGGTCATTCTCGGACGGGCGGCCCCAGCCGGGTTGTGGTTAAATGATGCCTCGCGACCACGCCACGGCTCTGGCGGGTTGTTAAAGATCTTAAACGTGTCAACTCGTAGGCCCCTTATCGGTATTCCGGCGGACAGGCGTCTGTTGGGCCACCATTACTTCCACTGCGTCGGCGAGAAATACATCGCCGCGGTGGCGGAAGGCGCTCAGGCGGTCCCGGTCCTGATTCCTTCGCTCGGCGACGGATTGGAAGCGCGTGAGCTGCTCGCCGACTTCGACGGCATCCTGCTGACCGGCAGTCCCTCGAACGTCGCGCCGCACTACTACGGCGGCGCTGCCAGCGAGCCCGGCACGCTGCACGATGCCCATCGGGATGCGACGACGCTGCCGATGATCCCGCGAGTGATCGAGGCCGGCCTGCCGCTGCTCGCGATCTGTCGCGGTTTCCAGGAGATGAACGTCGCGTTCGGCGGCACGCTGTGGCAGAAGCTGCACGAAGTGCAGGGCTACCGGAATCATCGCGAAGACATCGAAGCGCCGCTCGATGAGCAGTACGGCCCGGCGCACGAGGTCGAGCTGACCCCGGGTGGATGGCTCGAACGACTGGCCGGCGAGCGGCACTTGAAAGTGAATTCATTGCATTCCCAGGGCGTACAGACCCTGGGGCGCGGCCTCGTCGTCGAGGCGCGTGCACCGGATGGAGTGATCGAAGCCTTTCGAGTGGCGGACGCACCGTCGCTCGCGCTCGGCGTGCAGTGGCATCCCGAGTGGAAGTTCCAGGACAACCCTTTTTCGCGCGCCCTGTTCGCCGCTTTTGGCGAGGCCGCGCGCGAGCGTGCCCGCCGCGGCAAGGTGAGTTTATGAGCGCCATTCAACAATTCTTCAAAGAACACGGCATTTCGGAGTGCGAAGCCATCATTCCCGACATGGCCGGCGTGCCGCGCGGGAAGGTGATGCCGGCGGCGAAGTTCGCCGAGGAAGAAGGCATGCGTCTGCCCGAAAGCATCTTCCTGCAGACGGTCACCGGCGATTATCCGGATGACGAGCGCGCGATCAGCCCGTCGGAGATCGACGTGGTGATGAAGGCCGATCCCAGCACGGTCCGAGTCGTGCCCTGGGCGGCCGAGCCGACTGCCCAGGTGATTCACGACAGTTTCTATTCCGACGGTCGCCCGGTGACCATGGCGCCTCGCTACGTGTTACAGCACGTGCTCGAACTGTATGCGCAGCACGGGTGGGATCCGGTGGTCGCGCCCGAGCTCGAGTTCTATCTGATCGAGCCGAACACCGACTCGGACTATCCGTTGAAGCCGCCGATCGGCCGCTCGGGCCGTCCGGAGATCGGGCGTCAGTCGTACTCGATCGCGGCGGTCAACGAATTCGATCCGTTGTTCGACGACATGTACGCCTTCTGCGAGGCGCAGGACGTCGAAATCGATACGCTGATCCACGAAGACGGCGCGGCGCAGATGGAGATCAATCTGCTGCACGGGAACGCGCTGTCGCTCGCCGACCAGGTGTTCCTGTTCAAGCGCACGGCGCGCGAGGCGGCGCTCCGTCACAAGATGTATGCGACGTTCATGGCCAAGCCGATGGCTCGCGAGCCGGGCAGCGCCATGCACATCCACCAGAGCATCGTCGATCGCCGCACGGGCAACAATGTGTTCAGCGATGCTGAAGGCCGCCCGTCGCCGCTGTTCTTCTCGCACATCGCGGGCCTGCAGAAGTACCTCCCGGCCGCCATGTCGCTGTTTGCGCCGAACGTGAATTCCTATCGGCGCATCACGCGGCACTATTCCGCGCCCATCAATACACAATGGGGCTATGACAACCGCACCGCCGGTCTGCGTGTGCCGGTGTCGAATCCCAAGAACCGTCGTGTCGAAAACCGGATCGCCGGCGCCGACGCGAATCCCTACCTGGCCATCGCCGCTTCGCTGGCGTGCGGCTATCTCGGCATGGTCGAAGGACTCAAGCCGAGCGAGCCCATCACCGGCAGCGCATATGACTTGCCGTTCTCTCTTCCCCGCAACATCGAAGATTCGCTGCGGCTGCTGCGTGACTGCCGGCCGCTGATCGAGATCCTCGGCGAGCGTTTCGTCATCGCCTACACGGCCGTGAAAGAGAACGAATACGAAACCTTTTTACAGGTCATCAGCTCGTGGGAACGCGAGCACCTGTTGCTGAACGTATAACCCACCATGACCTACTTCCGTCGTTTCCGTTGATTCCCGCGCATCATCATGGCGTCCTCCATTCCCGAACGCAGCACCCGCGAATGGCAGGTGCTCGATGCGGCTCATTACATCCATCCCTTCACGGACCATGCGGCGCTGAGCAAACAAGGCACGCGGGTCATCACCCGCGCCGAGGGCGTGTACTTATATGAGTCGGATGGCCGTCGCATTCTCGATGGCATGTCCGGCCTGTGGTGCGTGAATCTGGGCTATGGCCGGCGCGAGCTGGCCGACGCCGCTTACCGGCAGATGCAGGAGCTGCCGTACTACAACAGTTTCTTCCAGGTGGCCCATCCGCCGGCAATCGAGCTGGCGCGCCTGCTGGCCGAAGTGACGCCGCCGCAGTTCAAGCACGTGTTCTTCACCGGCTCGGGCTCGGAGGCGAACGACACCGTCGTGCGCACCGTGCGTCATTACTGGAACGTGCTGGGTCAGCCCGAGCGCACGATCATCATCAGTCGTCACAACGCCTACCACGGCAGCACCATGGCGGGCGCCAGCCTGGGCGGCATGAAGCCCATGCACGAGCAGGGCGGCTTGCCCATTCCCGGCATCGTGCACATTCGCCAACCGTACTGGTTCGGTGAAGGCGGCGAGCTCTCGCCCGAAGAGTTCGGTCTGGTCGCGGCGCGCGCGCTGGAAGAAAAGATTCTGCAGCTCGGCCCGGAGAAAGTGGCCGCGTTCATCGGCGAGCCCATTCAGGGCGCGGGCGGCGTGATCATCCCGCCCTCGACCTACTGGCCCGAGATCCAGCGCATCGTCGACAAGTACGGCATCCTGCTGGTCGCCGACGAGGTGATCTGCGGTTTCGGCCGCACCGGCCGCTGGTTCGGCTCGGAACATTTTGGCATCCGCCCCGACTTGATGCCGATCGCGAAGGGCCTGTCCTCGGGGTATCTGCCGATCGGCGGCGTCATGGTCGGCGACCGGGTCGCCGCGGTCATGACCGACAAGGCCGGCGAGTTTCATCACGGCTTCACTTATTCCGGGCACCCGGTGGCATGCGCCGTTGCCTGTGCCGCGATCAACATTCTGCGTGAAGAGCGCGTCGTCGAGCGCGTTCACGACGACGTGGGTCCGTACTTGCAACGACGCTGGCAGGAGCTGGCAACCCATCCGCTGGTCGGCGAAGCGCGCATCGTCGGTTTGATCGGCGCGCTCGAACTGGTGAAGGACAAGGCGAAGCGCCAGACCTTCCCCGATCCGGGCGCAGTGGGCCTGATGTGCCGGGATCTGTGCATCGCCAACGGTCTGGTGATGCGAGCGGTGCGCGACACCATGATCATTGCACCGCCTTTGGTCATCACGCGGGCGCAGATCGACGAGCTGGTCGAAAAAGCACGCCTCGCTTTGGATCAGACCCTGCAGGAACTGGTGCGCCAAGGCCGAATTTGAAGCGCACGCCGCGAGCTGCCGAGCCCGCCAGATCCAGCCGGCCCAGGTTGTAGCCCACGCCCCTGTTCTGCGATACCCTCCGCGCAGCTCCGAGCCCCTGCGGTGGCACTCATGGGCTCGGCACAACCAACGTTGCGGGGAGTAATCCTGATGAGTAGGGCGTTCAACAGTTCACTGCGCGCCGGGCTGGCCGTCTCCACGATCGCACTGGCGGTCGCTGCTTGCGGCAAAAAGGAAGAAGCACAACAGGCCGAGGCTCCGGGTACTGCCGCCGCTGAAGAAAAAGTCCTGCACGTTTACAACTGGTCGGACTACATCGCCGAAGACACCATCAAGAACTTCGAGCAGAAGACCGGCATCAAGGTCACCTACGACGTCTTCGACTCCAACGACATGCTCGAGACGCGGCTGCTGGCCGGCAACTCCGGCTTCGACGTGGTCGTGCCGTCGGCCTCGTTCCTGGAGCGCCAGATCAAAGCCGGCGTGTTCCAGAAGCTCGACAAGTCGGAGCTGCCGAATCTGTCCAACATGGATCCGGACATTCAGCAGCGCGTCGCGCTCCACGATCCGGGCAACGAACATTCCGTGACCTACATGTGGGGCACCACGGGCATCGGCTACAACGTCGAGAAGGTCAAGAAGGCCCTCGGCGACCAGCCGCTCGATTCCTGGAACCAGATTTTCGACCCCAAGGAAATCGCCAAGCTCAAGGACTGCGGCGTCTCCATGCTGGATGCGCCGGATGAAATCCTCAAAGTCGTGCTGCAATGGATGGGCCGCGATCCGAACAGCCAGAAGGACGAGGACCTGACCGCCGCCGCCGAGAAGCTGCAGCTGATCCGTCCCTACGTCCGCAAGATTCACTCGTCGCAGTACATCGATGACCTCGCCAACGGCGAGCTGTGCGTGGCCATCGGTTGGAGCGGAGACATCCTGCAGGCGCGCGATCGTGCCGCCGAAGCCGGGCAGGGCGTGAAGGTCGCCTACTCGATTCCGAAGGAAGGCACCGTGGTGTGGTTCGACATGCTGGCCATCCCGGCCGATGCCAAGCACCCGAAGAACGCGCACGCGTTCATCAATTACCTGATGGACCCGCAGGTCGCCGCCAACAACTCCAACTTCGTGAACTACGCCAACGCGAATGCGGCGTCATTTCAGTTCGTGAACGACCAGGTGAAGAACGACCCGGGCATCTACCCGACGCCGGAAGTGAAGGCCAAGCTGTTCCCGTCGCTGGCCTACGGCGAGCAGGCCACCGCCACCATGGCGCGGCTGTGGCAGAAATTCACCACTGGCCGTTAACGAGCAGCACCGATACTGAATGGCCACGAACCCGCGGCCCCAGCAACAGCTTGCGGTCTGGAACGATCCGCAAGCTGTTCCTTACGTACACATCGACCGCGTCACCAAGAAGTTCGGTGACTTCGTCGCGGTCAACGACGTCTCGCTGAAGATCTACAAGAAGGAGCTGTTCTGCCTGCTCGGCGGCTCGGGCTGCGGCAAGACCACGCTGCTGCGCATGCTGGCGGGCTTCGAGGAGCCGACCAGCGGCAAGCTGTTCATCGATGGCGTCGACATGACGGGCATCCCGCCGTACGAGCGTCCGGTGAACATGATGTTCCAGTCGTACGCATTGTTCCCACACATGACGGTGGAGCAGAACGTCGCGTTCGGCCTGAAGCAGGACGGCGTGCCGAAGGACGAGATCGCCGCGCGCGTCGACGACATGCTCAAGCTCGTGCGGCTCCAGCAGTTCGCCAGGCGCAAGCCGCACCAGCTCTCCGGCGGTCAACGTCAGCGCGTCGCGCTGGCGCGTTCGCTGGTGAAGCGTCCCAAGCTGCTGCTGCTCGATGAGCCGCTCGGCGCGCTCGACAAGAAGCTGCGCGAGCACACCCAGTTCGAGCTGGTGAACATCCAGGAACAGCTCGGCGTCACCTTCGTGGTCGTCACGCACGACCAGGAAGAGGCGATGACCTTATCGACGCGCATCGGCGTCATGAACGCGGGCGAGATCGTCCAGGTCGGCACGCCCAAGGACATCTACGAGTTTCCGAGCAGCAAGTTCGTCGCCGAGTTCATCGGCAACGTGAACATGTTCGAAGGCCGGCTGATCGAGGACGAGCCCGACCACGTGCGCATCGATTCGCCCGAGCTGGGCGGCACCATCTACGTGGATCACGGCGTGAGCTCCGCGCCCGATGCAGTCGTGTTCGCGGCGATTCGTCCGGAGAAGATCAACATCTCGGTCGAGCCGCCCGAGCAGACCGACAACGTCGCACAGGGCACGGTCAAGGAGATCGCGTACATGGGAGACGTGTCCGTGTATCTCGTGCAACTCGCCTCCAACAAGATCGTGCGAGTCACGCAGCCCAACACCTACCGGCACGCCGAGGCTTCGATCACCTGGGATCAGACGGTGTACTTGAGCTGGCACGCTTCCAGCCCCGTGGTAGTGAGCGAATGAACGCGCGTGCCGAGGCGCCGCGCCGGCATCGGCACAGCGCGGGTGTTCAGCTCATTCTCGATTTCCTGAACAGGCTGCCGCCGTATCGCTGGACGCAGGCGCGACTGGTGCGCTGGGGCATTACCGGCCGGACGCTGGCCACGGCCATTCCGTATTTCTGGCTGCTGCTGTTCTTCCTGGTGCCGTTCATCATCGTGCTGAAGATCTCGTTCTCCGAAGCACGCATCGGCATTCCGCCGTATCAGCCGCTGCTGAGCTGGCTCGACGGCAACGTCGCGCAGATCAACGTGCAGCTGAAGAACTTCGCCAACCTGATCCTGGACAGCCTGTACTGGCGGGCCTATCTCAACTCGATCAAGGTCGCGGCGATCTCGACCGTGCTGTGTCTGCTGATCGGCTACCCGATGGCGTATGCGATTGCGCGCGCGCAGTCGACGTGGCGGCACATTCTGCTGATGATGGTGATCCTGCCGTTCTGGACGTCGTTCCTGCTGCGCGTGTACGCGTGGATCGGCATCCTCAAGAACAACGGCCTCATCAATAACTTCCTGATGTGGACCGGCCTGATCGACGAGCCCATCGTGATGCTGCAGACCGACTTCGCGATCTATGTCGGCATCGTGTATTCGTATCTGCCGTTCATGATCCTGCCGCTGTACTCCAACCTGGAGAAAATGGATCTGACCTTGCTGGAAGCGGCGGCCGACCTGGGCGCGCGGCCATTCAAGACCTTCCTGACCATCACGCTGCCGTTGTCCCTGCCGGGCATCATCGCCGGCTCGATGCTGGTGTTCATCCCGGCGGTCGGCGAGTTCGTGATTCCGGAGCTGCTCGGCCCGTCCGATTCGCTGATGATCGGCAAGGTGCTCTGGCAGGTGTTCTTCACCAAGCGAGATTGGCCGGCGGCATGCGCCGTGGCGATCGCGCTGCTGCTGTTGCTGGTGATTCCGATCGTGATGCTGCAACGGGCGCAGGCTGCCGACGCACGCGGAGCGCATCGATGAAGCAGTCGTCGACTTTCCGCATTTCCGTGCTCGTGTTCGGGTTCGCGTTCCTGTACATCCCGATCCTGTCGCTGATCGTTTACTCGTTCAACAAATCGCGGCTGGTCACGGTTTGGGGCGGTTTCTCGACCCAGTGGTACGGGCGGCTGCTCGAGAACCGTCAGATCCTGGATGCCGCGTGGCTGTCGGTGAAGATCGCTGCGACCAACGCGACGGGCGCGGTCATTCTCGGCACGTTGGCGGGGCTCGCGCTGGCGCGCTTCGGCAAGTTCCGTGGCCGCACGCTGCTGTCGGGCATGACGACCGCGCCGCTGGTGATGCCCGAAGTCATCACGGGCCTGTCGTTGTTGATGTTGTTCGTGGTGATGGAAAGCGCGTTCGGCTGGCCTGCGGGCCGCGGCTTCACGACCATCACCATCGCGCACATGACACTGACGCTGGCGTATGTGACCGTCATCGTGCAGTCCCGGCTGTCTTCGCTCGACGATTCGCTGGAAGAGGCGGCGATGGACCTCGGCGCGCGGCCGGCAAAGATTTTCTTCGTCATCACCTTGCCCATCATCGCGCCGGCGCTGGTGTCCGGCTGGCTGCTGGCGTTCACCATCTCGCTCGACGACCTGGTGATTGCCAGCTTCGTGTCCGGGCCGGGCGCCAGCACGCTGCCCATGGTGATCTTTTCCAAAGTCCGTCTGGGCGTGAGCCCGGACATCAACGCGCTCGCGACCATCATCGTGCTGCTCGTGACTCTCGGTGTGATCGCGGCCGGCATCTTTCTGGCGCGCCAGGAAAAACGCCGACAGCGCGACATGCAGATGGCCGCGGCGGCCAAATAAACCGATGGCGTTCTCGCCGTTGCCCGGAGCATCGGCGAGAATGGCCGCTTGCTGAATCCGTGGGGGCGGAGATGAATATCCGTTCGAAATTGCCGCATGTCGGCACGACGATCTTTACCGTGATGACCAATCGTGCCCGCGAGCTGGGCGCGATCAACCTGGCGCAGGGCTTTCCCGACTACGACGCGCCCGCGCGACTGAAGGAGCTGCTCGCTCATTACGTCGCGGCCGGCTACAACCAGTACGCACCGATGATCGGCGTCCCGGAGCTGCGCGAGCAGATCGCGCTGAAGCTGGGAGCGAGCTACGGGCGCGTTCCCAACGCCGACAGCGAGATCACCGTGACGCTGGGCGCAACCGAGGCGATTTTTTCCGCGGTCGTGTCGCTCGTGCATCCCGGTGAGGAAGTGATCCTGTTCGATCCTTCCTACGACTCGTATGCGCCGGCGGTGATTTCAGCCGGTGGCCGGCCGATCCATATTCCGCTCGATCCGCCGAAGTTCCAGATCGATTGGGATCGCGTGCGCGCGGCGATTACACCGCGCACTCGCCTGGTGATGATCAATACGCCGCACAATCCTGTCACGACGGTGATTCCGCGCAAGGAGCTGGACATTCTCGCGGAGATCCTGCGGCCCACCGATGCGCTGGTGATCTCGGATGAAGTGTACGAGCACATGATCTACGACGGCGCTCGTCACGCCAGCATCGTCGAGCATCCGGAGTTGTATGAGCGAGGCGTAGCGGTGTTCTCGTTTGGTAAGACGATGCATGCGACGGGATGGCGAGTCGGCTACGCGGTGGCGCCGCCCGATATCACTCGCGAGATCCGGCGGGTGCATCAGTTCAACACCTTCTGTATCGCGCATCCGCTGCAGCTGGCGATCGCGGACTTCCTCAAAGAAGTGCCGGAGCACAACGCGGAGCTCGGCGCGTTCTATCAGGCCAAGCGCGATCGCTTCCTGGAGCTGTTGCGCAACTCCCGTTTCAGCTGGACGCCCGCGGCCGGCAGTTATTTCCAGCTGCTGGATTTCAGTGCCATCACCCAGCAAAGCGACGTCGACTTCGCCGACGTGGTGTTGCGCCAGGCGGGCGTGGCCTCGATCCCGGTCTCGCCGTTCTACGTGACGCCGCCGAAGCTCAGCGTGCTGCGCTTCTGCTTTGCGAAGAACGACGCGACCTTGGAACAGGCGGCCGAACGGCTCTGCAAGCTGTAGCCATTCGCATTCCGGCCGGTGTTCCCGGCCGGAGCCACTGGCGATGACGCGGGTTGCGCCGTATCTTCGCGCTCATGAACACGCTTCATGTCACATTGATCCAGACCGATCTGGTCTGGCACGACCCCGAGGCCAATCGTCGCCGACTGCAGGAGCGCTGCGGCGGACTGGCCGGTCAGACGGATCTGATCGTGTTGCCGGAAATGTTCACGACCGGCTTCACCATGGCGCCGGAGTCGGTCGCCGAGCCCGCCAACGGTCCGACCGTGACCTGGATGCGAGAGCAGGCGGCGAAGCTCGGTGCGGTGATTACCGGCAGCATCGCGACGCGAGACGGAGACGGCTATTACAACCGGCTCGTCTGGATGCGGCCCGATGGCACGCACGAGACGTACGACAAGCGCCACCTGTTTCGGATGGCGCACGAGCAGGATCATTACTCTCCGGGAACGCGCCGGCTGGTGGTCGAGCTGAAGGGCTTCAAGATCCTGCCGCTGGTTTGTTACGACCTGCGCTTTCCGGTCTGGAGCCGTAACAAAATTGGCACTGACGGCGGTTACGACGTGCTGCTGTACGTCGCGAACTGGCCGGAGCGACGCCGTCATCCCTGGCAGACGTTGCTCAAAGCGCGAGCCATCGAGAATCTGAGCTACTGCATCGGCGTCAATCGCGTCGGCAAGGATGGCACCGGCATCGACTACACCGGCGACAGCGCGGCGATCGATTATCTCGGCCAGCCGATGACGCCGGCCTCCGAGCAGGAGTTCGTCACGACCGTGACGCTCGACAAAACGGCGCTGGACGGATTTCGAGCCAAATTCCCCGCCTATCTGGATGCGGACGAGTTCCAGCTGATCGAGTCCTCGCCATGAAAATCCCCACTCGCCTGAATCATCCTCCGAGCGTGACGGTGCCGGCGGACAATCGGCCGCTGGTGGCGCCGATCTATCAATCGGTGAAGTTCACGTTCGACAGCGTGGCTGAATCGGAGCGCCAGTCCCGGGGGCAGCGCGAGGGCTTCCAGTATTCGCGGGTGTCCAATCCGACGTTGGAGCAGTTGAGCCTGACGCTGGCGGAGCTGCAGGGGCGGGAGGAATGTTTGCTGACGGCGTCCGGCGTGGCGGCGGTGAATCTGGCGCTGCTGGCGTTGTGCAAGCAGGGCGATCACGTCGTGTTGTTCGCGGAGATGTATCAACCGACGCGTTACATGATCCGCCGTTTGCTGGCTCGCTACGGTGTTACGCACACCATGCTGTCGATTGAGGATACCGCGGGGATCGAGCAGACGTTGGCGAGCAAGCCGACGAAGCTGGTGATGTTCGAGACGCCGACGAACCCGGTGCTCAAGATCGCCGACATCGAAGCGATTACCGCCGCTGCGCGCCGGCATGGGGCGTTGACAGTGTTGGACAATACGTTTGCGGGGTTCCACAACCACGGGCAGTTCGATATCGATGTGTTCGTCCACAGCCTGACGAAGTATGCGTCGGGGCATGGCGATGTGATGGGCGGCGCGGTGATTGCGCGCCGAGAGATCATCGACAGAATGAGGCACGACTTCATCGTCCTCGGCGCGACCCTGGATCCGCACGCGGCGTTTCTGATTCAGCGTGGGTTGAAAACATACGCGCTCCGATACGAGCGTCAGTGCACCAATGCATTGGAGGTGGCGCGGTATCTCGAGACGCACCCGAACGTGGCGAGCGTTACTTATCCAGGGTTGAGCTCGCATCCGCAGTATCAATTGGGGCAGCGTCAGATGCAGGATAGCGGCACGATCGTTTCGGTCGAGCTGAAAGAGCAGGGCGTGCCGCCGGCTGGCTTTGCGAATGCGCTGAAGTTGTTTGCTATTTCCGCAAGCGTGGGCTCGACGGAGTCGCTGGTGCAGCCGGGGCAGCTGATGAAACCTCGCGATCTCAGTGAGGCGGAGCAGAAATGGGCGGCGGTGTCCGATCGAACCATGCGATTGTCGATCGGCATCGAGGATGCACAGGATTTGATCGCGGATTTGCGGCAGGCGTTGGCGGTGGGGTGAGGTTCTCAGCCTTCGCGTCGATGGTGTTGGTCGGCGTATTGTTTCGGAATCGTTTTACGTCTGCGTTGCCGTCGGTTCAAGGAGGCTAGGTGGTGCCTCGCGTTGTTGTAACAGACCTTGGTGCGTTCTTGCCAAGAGGGTTCGGTGGTCCGCGGATTGGTTGCTCTGGTAATGGCTTAAGTAGTCGGTACTGACGTAGTTGTAAGAGGCGTCGGTGGTCTGCGGCGTCGGGAGTGCCCTAGCTCCTTCCGGCACCGGGCACGGCCGGAGCGCCTTGCGCTCCTCACCGCACGTCCCTGGTGAGCCCTGCTGTTGCGGCCCCATCCATGTGCCGCAAAGCTGCCGGAAGAAGCTAGGACACTCCCGACGCCGCCGAAACGTCAGCTGCGCTTTGCGCGCGTGACTCTTCTCCGACCAACCAACCCTCAATTGAAAATTTGAGCTTGCGCTTTGTCCCAACGGCAGTTGCGGCCGCGCTAAAGCGCGGCCGCTCTGGCGACGTTGCAGCCGTCATTTCGGGGCGGTGGCTGTCGGGGGTCTCGGGAAGTT
>Ga0065721_10052507_pt1 | contig 11749 bp, 8 predicted proteins | sample Mesricmetagenome_FD_59108 | JGI IMG/M metagenome (GOLD analysis project Ga0065721, IMG submission 59108) | Mesophilic microbial community from rice straw/compost enrichment Sample: eDNA_1 v2 (version 2) | ecosystem: Engineered > Solid waste > Grass > Composting > Bioreactor | place: USA: Davis...
GCTTCCCAGGTGCATTCCGCTCCAGCCCTACGAAACCGAATTAGAACTCGAGAACGGAACGTCAGGCTACTCCAGCCCTACGAAACCGAATTAGAACTCGGGAAACGAAAAGTCAGGCGACACTAGTCAGGCGAACCGAATTGAGCTCGGGAAACGAAAGTTTAGGCGACTCTAGCCAGCGATACCGAATTAGAACTCGAGAAGAATCGGAAAGTCAGGCGACTCCAGTCCGGCGAAACCGAAATTAGAGCTCGAGAAACGGAAAGTCTGGCGACTCCAGTCCGGTGAAACCGAATTAGAGCTCGAGAAACGGAAAGTCTGGCGACTCTAGTCCGGCGAAACCGAAATTAGAGCTCGAGAAACGGAAAGTCAGGCGACTCCAGTCCGGCGAAACCGAAATTAGAGCTCGAGAAACGGAAAGTCAGGCGACTCCAGTCCGGCGAAACCGAAATTAGAGCTCGAGAAACGGAAAGTCTGGCGACTCCAGTCCGGCGAAACCGAAATTAGAGCTCGGGAAACGAAAAGTCAGGCGACTCCGGCCCGGTAGAACCGGGTTTGGGTTGCCTGAAAGGAAGCGCCATGCCGCTCTAGTCCGGTGTGAACCGGGTATCGTCATATGCCGGATCCCTGAAGCAGCGTAGTTTGGATTAATCGAACTAATCGACTTTTTCGCTTCCGATCGCGTGCTGTAGTTTGGATTAGTCGAACTAATCGCCTTGCTCGAAGCCTCATTGTGCCTCGTAGTTTGGATTGGTCAAACTAATTATTCTTCCGGCTTCCCAGGTGCATTCCGCTCCAGCCCTACGAAACCGAATTAGAACTCGAGAAGAATCGGAACGTCAGGTGACTCCAGTCAGGTGAAACAGAAATTAGAGCTCGAGAAACGGAAAGTCTGGCGACTCCAGTCAGGCGAAACCGAAATTAGAGCTCGAGAAACGGAAAGTTTAGGCGACTCTAGCCAGCGATACCGAATTAGAACTCGAGAAGAATCGGAAAGTCAGGCGACTCCAGTCCGGCGAAACCGAATTAGGAAGCTTGAAGCCTCCCGGCACGGAGCCGGTTTAACGAGTCGAACCGAAGGCGCTCCGTCGGGCACGCGCGACTTGAAACCGTGCATAGATGGCCTTTTCCTCTATACAATACTATAAATCTAAAATATAATGAAGCTAAAGTCATCAGATGACCTGACTACATCATATGTCATAGGGGAGTCCATGTTGCTGGACGCAAGGGAGGAATCGACAATGCTGGACGCGGCCGTGGCCCGGCAATTGAGGGAAATCGTGGGGGAAAACCACTTCAGGGACGATCGGCAGTCGCTCGTCGCTCATTCTTACGACGGTACGCCGATGCTGCAAAGCTTGCCGGACGGAGTCGTCTATCCGGAAAGCACGGCTCAGGTGTCGGCGATCATGAAGGTGCTGACCGAGCATCGGGTACCGGTCGTCTCGAGAGGCTCCGGTTCCAATCTGGCCGGAGGGACGGTGCCCGTGCAGGGCGGGATCGTCATGGTCATGCACCGGATGAACAAGATCCTGGAAGTCGACATGGAAAACTTGACCGCGACGGTGCAGACGGGCTTGATCACGGCGGAGTTCACCGCGCATATCGAAGCTCTCGGACTGTTCTATCCGCCGGATCCGAGCAGCATGAAAATATCGACGATCGGCGGCAATATCGCGGAGTGTTCCGGAGGATTGCGCGGATTGAAATACGGCACGACGAAGGATTACGTGATCGGCCTCGAGGCGGTGCTGGCCAGCGGAGAGGTCATCCGCACGGGCGGCAAGCTGGCGAAGGACGTCGCCGGGTACGACTTGACGAAGCTGCTCGTCGGCTCGGAAGGCACGCTGGCGATCATTACGGAGGCGACGCTAAAGCTCGTGCCGCCGCCGGCGAGCAAGAAAACGATGCTCGCGATGTACAAGGACTTGTACGGAGCGGCCAGAACGGTCTCCCGGATCATCGAAGCGAAGATCATTCCCGCGACGCTGGAGATCATGGACAACCCGACGATCCGGGTCGTCGACGATTTCGCCAAGCTGGGCTTGCCGCGCGATATGGAAGCGATTCTGCTGATCGAACAGGACGGCGACCCCGCCGCCGTGGAGCGGGACATCGAGCTTATTCGCGCGATCTGCGAATCGGAAAAGGCCGATCGCGTCGAAGTCGCGGAAAGCCGCGAGCAAGCGGAGAAGCTGCTGACGGCGCGGCGAAGCGCGTTCACGGCGCTCGCCCGGCTGCGCCCGACGACGATTCTCGAGGACGCGACGGTACCGCGTTCCCGCATCGCCGACATGGTGCTGCGCATTAACGAAATCGCCGCCAAATATAACGTGTCGATCGCAACGTTCGGCCATGCCGGGGACGGCAATCTGCACCCGACCGCGACGACGGACGCGCGCGATCACGATGAAGTCCACCGCGTCGAGCAAGCTTTCGCGGAGATTTTCGAGGCGGCGATCGATCTGGGCGGCACGATTACCGGCGAGCACGGCGTCGGACTCGTGAAGGCTCCGTTCCTGGAGTGGAAGGTCGGCAGCGCCGGCATCGAGCTGATGAAGGGGATCAAGCGGGCGTTCGATCCGAACCATCTGCTGAATCCGGGCAAGATTTTCGCGAAGGAATCGAGAAAAAGGGTGGTGATCGAACGTGGCCAACAGCACTAACGCCAACGGATCGGCGACCCTCCCTACCCGCCAAACCGACGGAAGCGAACCGGCGACGACAGCGAATCCGAACCCGTTCGTTCCGGGCAAACCCGCAATCGAGCACGGCAATCCGATGGCGAAGAAGCTGCTCGCCAAGCTCGATTACGACCAGCTCACGAATTGCATGCGTTGCGGCTTCTGCTTGCCCGCCTGTCCGACCTTCCGGGAAACGGGACTGGAGCCCGAATCCCCGCGCGGCCGCATCGCTCTCATGAAGGCGGTGGCCGACGGGCTGATGGATCCCGATCAGGCGTTCCAGGATCAGATGAACCATTGTCTCGGATGCCGAGCCTGCGAACCGGCATGCCCTGCCGACGTGAAGTACGGACAACTGATCGAACAGGCGCGGGACGCCATCGAGGATCACGCCGAGCACAGCGCGCCGATCAAGGGCGTCCGCAAGCTGATGTTCAAGGGCGTGTTCCCTCATCGGAACCGCCTCAAATGGCTGGGCAGATCGCTGGCCTTCTATCAGAAGTCCGGCTTGCGCCCGCTCGCCAGGGGAACGGGAATCATGAAGCTGTTCCCGAAGCACCTGCGGGAAATGGAACGCATTCTCCCGGACGCGACCGGCAAAGGCGTCGTCGAACGGCTGGGCACCGTCTATCCGGCCAAAGGCGAGAAGATCGCCCGGGTCGCGCTCTTTAGAGGCTGCATCATGGACGTCATGTTCGCCGAGACGAACGTGAACACGGTCAAACTGCTCTCCGAAGCCGGCTTCGAGGTCGTCATCCCGGAAAGCCAAGTTTGCTGCGGGGCGCTTCACGCGCATAGCGGAGAGATGGATCAGGCACGGGATCTGGCGCGAACCAACCTTCGCGCGTTCCGCGAGGCCGGCGTCGAATACATCGTCTCCAACGCGGGAGGCTGCGGCGCTCTGCTCGTCGAATACGATCATCTGCTGCACGACGATCCGCAATATCGCGAGCTCGGCGAATGGTTCGCTTCGCGCGTCGTCGACGTCAGCAAGCTGATCGTCGAGAAGGGACGCGTTCCCGAATTCGCGGAACCGCAAGCATCCGCGGCATCCGAGCCGGTCACGATCACGTACCAGGATTCGTGCCACTTGCGCAACGTCATGAAGAGCGCTGGCGCGCCGAGACAGCTGATGAACCAGGTTTCGGGGGCTCGTTTTTGCGAGATGAAGGATTCGGACCGCTGCTGCGGCTCCGCCGGCATCTACAACGTGACGCAGCCGGAGATGGCGGGACAAATTCTCGAGCATAAGATGGAGCACGCGAACGCGACGAACGCCCGCTACCTGCTGACGAGCAATCCGGGCTGCTTGCTTCAGATGAAGCTCGGCATCGAGAAGCATGGCGCAGCGGGCAAGATGGAAGCCATGCACGTGGTCGATTACTTATACGAAAGAACCCGTAATCCGTAAGCCGCGGAACGACTTGCCCGACGAAATGGGACTGTCCCGAAAATGTTCGCAGGAGACGGGATCGTCCCGATTTCCGAACGAAGGACCCCGAATTCCACTGCTCAGTGGGAAATGGGGTCCTTTCGCTCAAGGAAAGCCAGCCAGGGGCGGGGCTTGAAGAATCGCAACCGACGGATGGACAGCTTATTTCTTTATGTGAACCTTAAGGGGGCGAGGAGCGCGTTATAACGGGGATGAACACGAGGCGTTCGCGACCAACTGGGTTGGCAAGAGAAGCTGCTTGGGAGCGGAATCGGGATGATCCATGATTTCCGCGAGCAGCTTCACCGCCTGTTTGCCGAGAGCCTCCATGTCCTGCTTCATGACCGTAATCGGCGGTTGCTCGATCGAGTAAGCGAAGTTGTCGAACACGATCAACGAAAGATCCCGAGGTATCGTTTTGTTCGATTGATGCAAGCGCTGCATGACGGACAGGCCGGTATGCGGAGTAATCGCGAATAAAGCGGTCATCCGGGATCGGCCAAACGCGTTCCATCCGGCATCCTGCGGGGAGAACGGAGAGGCGACCGTAAAGATCAGCTCGTCCCGGATGGGGATGTCCGCTTGTCTAAGAGCGGAGAAATAACCGTCGATCCGGTCCTCTTCCCATGGAAATATGACGTCCTTCGGAGGAATGGCGATCCCGATCTCGCGATGCCCGAGGTCGATCAGATATTGGGTTGCCGACTTGCCGCCTCCATGGTTATCGCTGGCGACGAAATGGGGCTCGATTCCGGGGATCGATCTCTTCCCGATAAACACAAGGGGAAACCCCGATTCCAATACTTCCTCCAAACCGTATACGTCCGGACTGGGACTGATGACGATGGCGCCGTCGACTCCCGATCTTCTCAGCAACTGGACGACTCCTTCGGACGGCTCGTTTCTTTGCTCGGGTACGCGGAGAAGAACCGCGTTGTAGTCGAGCCGATAGGAAGCGTCCGTAATTCCCATGATCGTATCTCTGAAAAACTCTCCGCTGTTTTCCACCGAAGAATGAAAGAATAGGATTCCGATCGACCGATTGACGGATTTCGCCACGATTCCCCGGTTTTTCGCCGGCGCATAGCCGATTTCGTCCGCGATCTTGCGAATTTTGAGTTTGGTCTCCTCGGAGATGCGAGGGTGATCCGATAGCGCCAAGGAGACCGAAGCTTTGGATACCCCCGCCAACTTGGCAATATCATTTAATGTGGCCATAACGGTTAACCCCTTAATTGGTTTCGATGCTAAACCTAAGTTTAACCGATTGCCAACCGATTTTCAACACTGTATCAAGTTAACGCGAATATAGTTAACCGATGAAGTTAACTAAAATCGCCAATAAATCAAGACAATTTTTCTATCTATTCGCCCAAAACAGCATTGACAAGTCCAAAATACAGGAATATGATGGGGGAGGTTGCTAAACGGATTGCGATTGATTAATTGAATTTTAACTAATAATTTTAACCAAATGAAGCTATTTATGGTTAATAATGTTGGCGGATAGGTTAACCGTTAACCGCCATGCTCCCCCCACCGATGGTACAGACTTAGGTCTTATCATATTCAATCAAGTTCAACGAGGAGAGGGTCTAATGAGAAACAAAGCAAAAGCGTTAGGGGCGCTGTTCATCATCCCAGCCCTGCTTGCAAGCGGTTGCGGAAATTCGGGCGATTCCGGCCAGGCGCAAGGCGGACAAGCATCGGGTTCCCCGGGGAGCTCGGCGTCCGCGACGGCGTCATCGGCGCCGGCGGAGCCGGTGGAGATCAAGCTGTGGGTACCTTGGACGACGGAAGGACCGATGAAGGCGTTTAATCAGATTATCGAAGCATTTAATCAAAAATATGAAAGCGAAAACATTTCGGCCACGGTCGAGTTTACACCGGACTTCCAACAGAAGCTGACGACCTCGTTCGCGGGAAACGCGGGGCCGGACCTCTTTATTCACGGAGTAGGCGCCATGCCGGGCTTCGCCGACGTCGGCCAATTGGAGGATCTCAGCGCGCGGGTCGAAACGTTGTCCGACAAGGACGATTATTTGTCCTCCTATTTGAAGCTCGCCTCGTTCGACGGGAAGGTATACGGACTGCCGGTCGCCGCCGACTACAACGTGCTCATCTACCGCAAGGATTTCTTCGAAGAAGCCGGAGCGAAGGTGCCGACGACGTGGAAAGAGTTCGAAGAAGCGGCCGCCAAGCTGGTTCGGAAAGACGGGAATAAAATTACCCGCCTGGCCATGGATATCCCGGTGGGCAGCGGCAATCGCTTCATCCTGCAGCAGCACTACGGCTTCTTCCTCCAGAACAACGGAGGCGACTTCCTGACGGGCGATTACGCGAATTCCGCACTGAATACGGCGCAAGCGAAAGAGACGCTCGAGTGGTTCAGCTCCTTGTACGAGAACGATTACGTTACGGTAGAAGGCGCCGGCACTCCACAGGGAGCGCAAGCCGTAGCCGCCGGAACCGCGGCCATGCAAGTCGGATCGCTGTTCCAATTGATGGAGATCAAGCTGAATCAACCCGAGATGCTGGACAAAATCGGAGTTGCCGTTCCTCCCGCGGGACCGAACGGGGAAGGCAAGGCGCCCGTGTTCTTTACCGGACCTCAGGTGGTCATGATCAACAAAGCATCGGCGCACAAGGAAGCGGCATGGAAGCTGGCCGATTTCTTGGCCGCCAAAGACAGCTTGACCCTTCTCGCGGAACAATTGGGCTCGATCCCGCTCCGTTCCTCGATGGGCACGGAAGCCTACGATAGCGTTCCGGTGCTGAAGGAATATTTGAGCTTGGGCGAACAAGGAACCATGGTGACGAATCCTCTGACGCCCAAATGGGTTGCCGTTCGCGACGTCCTGGTGAAATATCTCGAAGAGACCGTCTACAAGCATAATCCGGAAAATACGATCGTTAAAGCGGACGAAGAGATCAACAAATTGCTTGCGCAATAAGACAAGATCGCCATGCATCCGGCCTTGCCGTTAACGGGGAAGACATCCGTCGGACGGGAGGCCGGACGATTCGGGGGAGATGGAAACGATGAACGCAAAAGCTCCGGGAGGATTGTGGAAGCGGCAACGCAGGAAGCAGACAGCCGTCGCCTACTTCCTTATATCGCCTACGCTATTGATTTTCTTGATTTTCACCTTGGCGCCGGTCGTTTTTGCTCTCTATATGAGCTTTACGAACTACAACATTCTCTCGCACAAAGATTGGATCGGTCTGGACAACTATCGCCGACTGGCGAGCGACGACGATTTCGCCAACGCGGTCCGCGTCACTCTGCAATATACGCTTGAAGTCGTGCCTTTGAATTTAGCGATCAGCCTGGGCCTGGCGTTGTTGATCAATATGAAAATCCGCGGCCTTGCGTTTTTCAGAAGCGCTTATTATATGCCCGTCGTTACCTCGATGATCGCGGTATCGATGGTATGGCTTTGGCTGTACGATCCGACTTACGGCTTATTTAACAAGCTGCTGTCCTCGATCGGTCTGCCCGAGCAAACCTGGCTGAAGGATCCCGGACTTGCCTTGCATGCGATGGTTCTTCTCAAAGTATGGAAAGGCGTCGGGGCGAATATGGTCATTTTTCTGGCCGGACTTCAAGGCATCCCGAAGGAATTGTACGAGGCCGCCAGCCTGGACGGCGCTTCGAGCTTACGAAAGCTATGGTCCGTCACGATCCCGCTGCTCAGGCCGACGACGTTCTTCGTCATCATCATGACGACCATCGGAACGATGCAGAGCTTCGGCGAGGTCTACGCCATGACGGGCGGCGGCCCGATCGGGAGCACGACCAATCTCGTGTATTTGATCTATACGCGCGCGTTCGAGAGGATGGAAATGGGGTACGCATCGGCGATCGCAACGGTATTGTTCGCGCTAATCCTGCTCCTGACGGTAATCAACATGACTCTTGTCCGCGGCAAAGCGGACGAAGCGGCTTGAGGTGATAAGGATGCAAAAACCGTTGCTTGCGGGACGGCTCATTCTGTATTCGGCGTGCATTCTGATCGCGCTAGCGATGCTGTTCCCGTACTTCTGGATGCTGACGACATCCTTGAAGACGACCCGGGAGATTTTCGCGGTCGACGGAAGCATGCTGCCGGCCCAACTGTACTGGGAGAATTACGCGAAGGCATTTCGGGCGGCGCCCTGGGATCGGTTCTTTCAGAACTCCGTTATCGTCGCTTCGATCGTGACGGTAGGTCAGGTGCTGTTTTCCTCCATGGGAGGGTACGCGTTCGGAAGGCTCTCGTTCCCGTGGAAGAACGGGCTGTTCCTGTTGCTGCTCGCGGGCATTATGGTGCCGGCCGAAGTGACGCTGATTCCCGTATTCCTGATCGTCAAAAACTTTCCGCTGTTCGGAGGCAACGACTGGCTGGGGCAAGGCGGCACGGGGATGTTGAATACGTATTCCGCGCTGATCGTGCCGAAGATCGCCGGCGTATTCGGGTTGTTCCTGCTTCGGCAGTTTTTCATGACGTTGCCCAAAGAGCTGGAAGAATCGGCGAGAATCGACGGGTGCGGAGAATTGCGGATTTTCCGGTCGGTTATGCTGCCCTTGGTCAAGCCTGCCGCGGCGACGCTCGCCATTTTCACGTTCACCTCCATATGGGATGAATTTTTCTGGCCTCTCGTCGTGATCAGCGAAAGAAGCATGATGACCGTACAGTTAGGCTTGAGCGTGTTCAAGGGCGTCGAAGGCTCCATTGAATGGGGACCGCTGATGGCCGCGACCGTAATGGTATCCTTGCCCGTTATCGTCGTCTTTCTGTTCGCGCAGAAATACTTCGTGGAGGGTGTCGCCACGACCGGGATCAAAGGATAGATTCGCTACACTAGAAAAAAGTTGGGGAGTGCTGGAGCCATGTGGATTACAATGCCGGAAAGCTCGGTTCCCGTAGTTCGGGAAGCGGACGTCGTCGTGGCCGGAGGAGGCCCCGCCGGTTTCGGGGCGGCGCTGGCCAGCGCCCGCTCGGGCGCGTCTACGCTGTTGATCGAACGCTACGGCTCGCTCGGAGGAGTGGGCACGAACAGTATGGTAGCCGGCTTCGCGAGCGGATTTCACGACGGAAAAAGGCAAATTATCGGAGGCGCGTTCGGAGAAATGCGGGAGCGGCTCTACGAGCAAGGCGCGCTGCTGAAAACGGACTCTTTCGAGCCGTTCGATCCGGACCGCCTATCGTTTTATTATATGAAGACGTTATTGGACGCGGGCGTTTCGTTGCAGTTGCATACGTTCGTGACGGACGTCGCGATGAACGGCGACCGGATCGAAGCCGTCATTATCGAAAGCAAATCGGGCCGCCAAGCGATTAAGGCGCATACGTTCATCGACGCGACGGGCGATGCGGACGTTGCCTCGAGAGCCGGCGTCGAGTTCGAGATCGGCCGGCCTTCGGACGGAAGAATGCAGCCGGTCTCCTTCATGTACGCGCTGGGCGGAGTCGATATCGGCAAAGTCATCCGGGAGGAGATCGCCAAGCCCTTTAACGGTCATATCTCCGGTATGGACCATATTATTTTCGAAGGTCATCCCGATCGCGTCGCGCTGGCGAAGGAACGGGGGTTCCTGATCAATCTGCCGCGGAACGAAATCGCCCTGGCATGGAGTCTTCCCGGACGCCCGGACGTCGTGTACGTCAACTTCAGCCGGATTCAAGACGTGAACGGCACGAAGACGGAGGATTTGATCCGCGCGGAGATCGAGGGCCGATCCCAAGTCGACGAGGGCTTGGCGTTTTTCCGTCATTTCATGCCGGGCTTCGAAAATTGTTTCCTGCTCCGGACGGCCGCGCAAGCCGGCGTCAGGGAAAGCCGCAGAATCGTCGGGAGGTACACGCTGACCGAAGACGACGTCCTCCGGACGAAGCAATTCGACGACGTCGTCGCCCAAGCGCATTACATGATCGACATCCACGATCCGGTCGGTCAAGGAACGCGCAGCGTCAAGCTAAGCCAGGGCAGCTCCTACGATATTCCGTACCGCTCTCTTCTTCAGGACAAGGTCGGCAATCTGCTGGTGGCCGGACGCTGCATCTCCGCGACGCACGAAGCCTTCAGTTCCTTGCGCGTCATGTCCATCTCGATGGCGACCGGGGAAGCGGCCGGAACCGCGGCGTCCTTGTGCGTTCGGAACAACGTTTCGCCCGGAGAACTCGATCCGGGACTGTTGCAACGGAAATTGCTGAGCAACGGTGCGATTCTAGAATAGTAGAACCCATTATCTGTCGGGACAAGATCAAAGAAAGGCAATCGTAAGGTATTGGGGAGCGGAGAAGCCGCCCTACGAACTTGACGTCAGGGGGAACGGAGATGTTGATCCGATCGAAGTTCATTTCGTTGTTGCTCGTCGCGAGTCTGTTCGTCTCTTGCTTGCCCGTAACGGCCGCCGCGGCGGCCGTTACGGAAGATTACGAGCAGCTATTCGACGGTCCGGACGGCTCGCAGCCGGCCGATTGGAAGCTGGCATCGGGATCGGGCGAGGTCGCTTCCGGCCTCTACGTAGCGGGAACTAGCGATGACACGCTGCTTCAATACGCCCCGGCCGATTATCCGGAATGGAAAAACGTCAAAGTAACCGCGGACGTCCGATTGGATGCGGGCCCGGCTTGGTCGGGCCCCGCCTTTCGATTGAATTACTCGGCGAACAGCTATTATTACGCCCGCATTCAAGCCGGAACCGCGGGAAAGCTGGAGATCGTCAAGGTGGTCAAAGGCGTTCCGAGCATCCTTGCAAGCGCTTCCGTGGGGACTTTGGCTTTGTCCGGTTGGTATACGATCGAAGCGTCGGGTTACGAGCGCGAATTGAAAGCGGTGCTGAAGGAAAAGGCGAGCGGACGCGTGCTCGGTTATGCGACGGCCGACGACAACGCGATCGAAACTTCGGGGTCGGTCGGATTAAAGGCTCGATTCGGCAACACCGCGTTCGATCGGGTACGCGTCGAGGAGCTTCGCGCGATTCCCGAAGAGCTCGTCTGGATTTCCGAGCCTTTCGACGGCCCGAACGGACAGCAGCCGGCCGCGTGGACGGCCGCCGCCGGTTCGATTCGTCCGGAGAACGGCGAATATACGATTGACTCCGCCGCGGATAGCCTGGGGAAATACGATGCGGTGCCTTACCCCTACATAGGGGATGCCGAGCTTTCCGCCGACGTGATGCTGACCGATACGGGGGCGACGTCGGGTCCGGCGTTTCGGATCAACGCCGCGAATACCGGCTATTATTACACGCGCATCGCTTACGGCGATCCGGGCCGGCTGGAGCTGGTCAAAGTCGTCGGCGGAGCCGCTTCGGTGGTGAAAACCGCGGAAGCGAAAATATCGGCCAACGTCTGGTACCGGATCCAAACTTACGTTCAGGGGAATCGCATGAAATCCGTCGTCGTGAACAGGGACCATCCGGAGATGGTTCTCGGTATTCTCGACGCGACGGATTCCTCTCTGGCGTCTCCGGGGAGCGTCGGGCTTAAAGCCCGGTTCGGAAATACGCGGTTCGATCGATTCGAAGCGAAGGAGTTGAGCGAATATCCGGTCAACCTTGCGCTCATGGACGAGACGTTCGAGGGTTCGGACGGGACGCAGCAGACCGGCTGGCGGAGACTGTCCGGCTCCTTCTCGCTGC
>Ga0065721_10005799_pt1 | contig 11747 bp, 8 predicted proteins | sample Mesricmetagenome_FD_59108 | JGI IMG/M metagenome (GOLD analysis project Ga0065721, IMG submission 59108) | Mesophilic microbial community from rice straw/compost enrichment Sample: eDNA_1 v2 (version 2) | ecosystem: Engineered > Solid waste > Grass > Composting > Bioreactor | place: USA: Davis...
TAGGGCCGAAATATCGGTAGCAGCGACACCAGGGAGATGCGTGTGCCACCGATATACCGCCCCTAGCGGGGCGGCATCATATTCGTGATGCGTTTTTCTACCAACCTGTTGCCCCTAGCGGGGCAATGCATTTATGCCTTTGTGTATGCATATGGGCTGCGGCCCGTTAGGGCCGAAATATCGGTAGCAGCGACACCAGGGAGATGCGTGTGCCACCGATATACCGCCCCTAGCGGGGCGGCATCATATTCGTGATGCGTTTTTCTACCAACCTGTTGCCCCTAGCGGGGCAATNCNTTTGTGTAGGCATAAGGCATAAGGGTTGCGGCCCGTTAGGGCCGAAATATTGGTAGCAGCGTCACCAGGAAAATGCGTGCGCCCCGCCAGGGGCGCGATATTGGTTGAAATGCGTGCGCCACCGATATACCGCCCCTAACGGGGCGGCATCATATTCGAGATGCGTTTTTTCTACCAACCTGTTGCCCCTGGCGGGGCAATGCATATATGCCTTTGTGTAGGCATAAGGCAAAAGGGCTGCGGCCCGTTAGGGCCGAAATATTGGTAGCAGCGACACCAGGGAAATGCGTGCGCCACCGATATACCGCCCCTAACGGGGCGGCATCATATTCGTGATGCGTTTTTCTACCAACCTGTTGCCCCTGGCGGGGCAATGCCTTTGTGTAGGCATAAGGCATAAGGGTTGCGGCCCGTTAGGGCCGAAATATTGGTAGCAGCGACACCAGGGAAATGCGTGCGCCCCGTTAGGGGCGCGATATTGGTTGAAATGCGTGCGCCACCGATATACCGCCCCTAACGGGGCGGCATCATATTCGTGATGCGTTTTTTCTACCAACCTGTTGCCCCTGGCAGGACAATGCCTTATGCCTGCATTCTAACATTTCCTTTACCAAACTTTCACAATCCCTTACGCAAACCTTCCCCATTTTCCTCGTTTATTATAATATAACTCACACACTAAAAGGAGGGTATGTTATGAAAAAGCTAAAAGCAGCGCTGGGCCTGCTGCTGCCGGTATTACTGGTGGTAAGCTGTGCTACGCCGGCCTACGTGGAAAAAGACGAAACGGCCGATTTCAGCCGCTATAAAACCTACGCCTGGATAAACGACAATAACGACAAAAAAGAAAAAAGCCGTCACCATGAATTCATGCAAAAGCACGTTCAGGAGGCTGTAGCCGCCAAGCTGCAAAAGGAAGGATGGAAGGAAGACAGGAACAAACCGGATGTATTGATCAGCTACGACATGCTGGTGGAAAAAGCCACCCGCGAACAATCGGATGCCGTATACTCAAGACCCTTCCGCCGTATTTATTATAACCCATTCTATCGCCGTTACGGGGTGATCTATTACCCCTCGATGTTTATGGGATACGATAATAATACCTATGAAGTACAGCAGGGCACACTCACCATCACCATGGTAGACGCCAGAACCGACAAAACGATCTGGCAGGGCTGGACTACCGACGAGGTCAACAGCCGCAACGTCACTAAAAAAGAGATCCAAAGCAGCGTGAATTCGATCTTTCGAAAGTTCGATGTCGCCAGGAACTAATCATTCCACCCACCCCGACCACTGGTCGGGGTTTTTTTATGCCATAAAAAAAGCGGGATGAAGAATCATCCCGCTATTAAAAACAATCATGCTATAGGAAAAACTAATAACTCAAATGTAATTCAACCCGTCTGTTTTTCGCGCGTCCATCGGCCGTCAAATTTGAAGCTACGGGTTTACTGCTGCCAAAACCGGTGGCCCTGATACGATTTTCGTCCACACCTTTGCCCACCAGGTAGGCTTTCACGGCCTCAGCCCGCTTATAAGAGAGCGTTTCATTCACCGTAACGCTGCCTACATTATCCGTATGCCCCTCGATGCTTATCTTCAAATCGCTATCCGACTGCAGGATGCTGGCCACGGTATCCAGTCTGGCATAGGACACCTTTTGAATAACTTCCTTGCCGGTAAGGAAATAGATGCTTTTAGCGGCGGTATTCACCTTCTTTACCACTTCCTGCTTTACCTCGGGACAGCCCTGCAAACTGCGCAAACCGGCCACCTGGGGGCATTTATCTTCTTCGTCGTTTACCCCATCGCCATCGCTATCGGGGACAGGACAGCCATTATAACGCTTCAAACCGGGTACATCCGGGCACTTATCGTGTATATCGGCCACACTGTCTTTGTCGGCATCGGGGCAGCCCAGCAGGGCTACTTCGCCAAATACATCGGGACATTCATCTTTTTCATCCACCACACCGTCGAAATCCTTATCGGTATTTACCTGTTTTACCACTTCCACGGTTTTTTCCACGGTATCTACCATTACAACCGGGGGCGGGGGTGGCGGCAGTTCAGCCTTAGCCTTTTTTGTACGCTGGAAAATGGGAATGCTCAAACCTGCATGGAAATCGGTAGCCGCAATATTCTTACTGCTCACCAGGTTGCTCAGCACCGAAGCAGAGCCTGCAAAAACGGGCCCTAAACGAATACCGGCGCCCCAGGCTATCTTTTGATGCTGTAAGTTATAATAAACAGGCGAGTAAATGCTGAACCATTTTTTTTCAAGGCGGGGCGTAACGGTAAACGAGCTGGTATAATGGGCGCTGAACTCGCTCTTTACCAGGTTGATGACGGTACCGGCATTAATAAACAGGCGTTTATATACATGCCAGTCGGCATCTACGCGAAGGGCCGTGGGCAGTTTTACTTTCAGGTCGCCATGGGCGTTTTGCATATTCAACAGCCCGGTAGTTTCCAGGCGGTCGAAATACTCCTCGAAGGTCTCATCGTCGCCCTGTTCCAGTTCTTCGGCATCGTGACCGGCGCCATTCAGCATATAGGTTTTGCCCTGCTCGGAATTTTTGTATTTCACAGTACCGATATCGGTAATAGAAGCGCTCAACCGCAATTTATAAGGTGTTTGATCTTTGCTGAACCAGTTGCTGGTCTCGCCAGAACCGGCGGGTTTCCATTCATACACCACGCCCAGGTCGAAGCCAATGCCGTGGTTACCCGATTCGCGGTCGACGATATCATCGATCTCGAAATTGTCTACATCGTCGAGGTTTTTTGAATACCGTACATTCAGGTCGCCGCTCAACTGGTTGAACTGGTCATTAGAGGCCACGTTTACGTGCGCATTTTTCGACCAAAGACCGGCTGCTGCCAGCCCCACCACGTATTTACCGGTGATGCCTATCTTCAACGTATGCTGGTTGTTGCTATATACTGTACGGCCGTACGACAAACCGGCTTCGCCAAAGGCATGGCCCTTGAACTGCACATTGCTTTCTTTGATATCGGTATCGTAAAAACCTTCGTCTGAATTAATAAAACGGAAGGTGCGGTCGCTTAGGTTGGATTCGTTTACGATGGTGCGGGCGCGCGTAAACAGGGCCACACCGCTTTTACGGCCGGTGGTGATCAATACCGAGGGGCCGAGGATATCTGTGTTGATCCAAAGATGTTTTTTGTTGGTGTTGGCCGATTTGAAATAATCCTTGTTTTCGTCGAGGCCGTCGAAATCAAAATTCAAAAGCCTGTTCCTGTCCAGTTCGTAGGCATTGTTACCGGCCAGGGCGCTTACAGAAAACAGGTTTACGTTTACCTTGTATTTATTGCCGGAGAGCAGGGCGGGGTTTTGAACCGCGGCGGGAACGCCTGCATAATTATCATAGGTGTATCCGGTAAATTGCTGCGAATAACCCAAAAGGGGTACGGCGCCGATCAGGCATAGAGCCAGGGCTTTTTTCATTTTGGTTTAGGGGGTTTAGGCGGTTTAACTAATACAGTTTATCAATTCGGCCGCGAAAATATAAAAAATACAGCCGGGTACAAATTGGTAATAACGCAAAAATGATTTTGTTATTGAGTAAATGTTATTTGATCATTTTTTCTACGTCTGCTTTATAACTTTCGCTGAGGGGCAGCTCTATTTTATCGAGGCAAACGAGGTCGCGTTTGATGGCGGTGATCTTGTCTACCGATACGATATATGATTTATGTATGCGTACAAAACGGTGGCCGCTGAGTTTTTCTTCCATGGCTTTGAGGCTGGCCTTGGTGATGATGGGTTTGGAGGAAGAGGTGATGAAGATCTTTACATAGTCTTTCATGGATTCGATATAGAGGATCTCGGGTATGCTTACTTTCACGAGGTTGTATTCTACGTATACAAAGAAGTAATCCCGTTGTGTTGGAGGCGTAGGTTTTTGTTGTAATTTAAAAAGTTCGTGTGCCTTGTTGCAGGCTTTTAAAAAGCGTTCAAAGGAAACAGGTTTTAGCAGGTAGTCGATGGCGTTGAGGTTGAAGCCTTCGAGGGCGTAGTCTTTGTAGGCGGTAACAAAGATCACCATGGGTGGGTTATTGAGGGATTGCATGAACTGGAGGCCGCTGAGACCGGGCATTTGTATGTCGAGGAAGATGAGGTGTACTTCTTCGGTTTGAAGTACTTCGGCGGCTTCCATGGCATTGCGGCAGGTAGCTACCAGGTTGAGGAAGGGGACCTGTTGTATGTTGTCGGCCAGGAGGTCGAGTACCAGTTTTTCGTCGTCTACTGCAATGCAGTTTAGCATGATAGAGAAATTTCTAAGGTTTTTGTATGCGTTTCGTCAGTGTTTGCGGGGTGGCGCTGTTATAGCTTTTTTGTAACCCCTAATACAATTCTAGCACAATAAAGTTATTTGCAAACTTACTTTATAAAGTTCGCCAGTATCGTCTATGGTAAGCACGTGTTTGCCCGGGTACAACAACGACAACCTGTTTCGTACATTCACCAACCCAATCCCCGAACTGTTATCCTTGGAAAAATGCTGTTTGTTATAGTTATTCGCGACTGTAAAATGCAACTGCCCCTTCACCGCCTTTAATTGAATGGCAATATAAGGCTGCCTTATCAGGCCAATACCATGTTTAAACGCATTCTCAACAAATGGCACTAACAACATAGGCTCTATTTCACAATCCGGCGCTTCATTCTCTATATCGAGCTGCACTTCTACACTATCCCCAAAACGCAATTGCTGCAATTCAATGTAACTTTTCAGGTAACCCACTTCCTCCTCCATACTGATTTTTTCCTTCCCCGGCTGGTACAGCATATACCGCAACAACTCACTCAGTTTGATCAGCGATGGCTCCAGCAAATCGCTTTTCACGCGCGCCAGCGCCACCATATTGGTGAGCATGTTGAACAAAAAATGCGGACTTATCTGCGAACGTAAAAACTTCAACTCCGAATCCAGTCTTTCTGCCCTGATCTCCTTCTCACGTTTGTCCTGGTTGATCCGGTCAACGACCAGGCGGAATATACTACTGATAAAAAGTATGGCTACAGGCGGAAAAAAGATGATCCTCGCCTTGATATCCGTTAGTTCAAAACCAGGATCCATCAGCCTTATCACCAGCATCTTTAACTGGAAGGAAACAGCTACCAGCGCCGCCAGGCTTATCAAATACAACCACCACCACTTTTTCGTAAGCAGCCGCGGATACAAAAAATAAGCATTGAAATAAAACAACCCGATATGATACAGGTTAGTAACAAAGAAGAACCCACGCGGCAACCCGGTAGGATCGGGCTGATCCTGGAAAAGCAGGAGGGGAATAAGGAACAAAATGCTCCAAACCAAAAGATGAATGACCGGTGTGGATAGTCTGAATCGCATAATATACCTGCAACCTACTCAAAAAAACAAAAATGGAGGGAGGTGAGTCGATGAAGGGGGAAAATGGGGAGATGAAGTAAGAAGTAGGAAGTAGGAGGTAGGATGGTTCTTGTATTATCCTACTTCCTGCTTCATGCTTCCTGCCTCAATCAATTTTCTGAAGATATTCGTACAGGAACTTCTTGGGCGGTTGCCCTGTAATTTTCTTAAACACCCGGTTAAAGGTAACGGCATTACTAAAGCCGGTTTGATAGGCTACCGAAGCCAGGCTGTCGAAGTTCTCCGATACGATCTTTTTACAGGCTTCGTTAATCCGCACCTCGTTCAGGAAGGTGATATAGGTTTTTAAGGTATGCTTTTTAAAATAACGGCAAAACGCCTGTGGCGTCAGATGCGCCACACCGGCAATCTGTTTCAGCGTAATGTTCTCGGTATAGTGCGACATGGTATACTGATATATATCATTCATGCGCAATCCCTCCGATTCACTGATGGCATATTCGGTATGGGTATTGGAAAGTGTTTTACATTTTTTGATATAGCTGAGCGTTTGCAGCAGTTGTATAAAATAAGCCAGCCGGGTTCCGTTCCGCGCATCCTTTACCATCAGCATTTTTTCGATGATGGGTTTATGATGCGCTGCAGGCACCTGCAAACCCATACGGGTAGCCTCCATAAATTTTTTCACGTTCAGCATTTCCGGTATGTCCAGTATTTTGCCAAAAGGCCCTCGCAGGTCTACAAAAAGCGTGAGCGCCTGTACTTCCAGTTGGCTGTTCTTTTCAAAATATACCGGATCGCTTTTTAATATATGGGGTTGGTTGGCGCCGAAAATATAAATGTCGCCGCTTTTAAAACGCTGCATACAGGTGCCGGCAATGAGGGTGCCTTCGCCTTTAATGATCCAGGTGATCTGTGTTTCGTTGTGCCTGTGCAGGTGGTTGTAGAAATGCGGCAGCAGGTCTTCCTGCACCATAATGGAGTGTTCCTGCGACACCGGGATGGTAAATTGTACGACTTTCATGGTCAATTAGATTTGGTTGGTGAATGGTACTTTTCACGGGGGCAGGCATCGGTAGGGGATTAACCAATATTACCAAATTATTATTAAATGAGGAGGGGGGATGTTAATATTGGTATAGAATTGATTAATACAGAGGCATAAGGCAGAAGGCATAAGGCAGAAGAAAAGGCATAGCGGTATTAGCTCTATGCCTTTTGCCTTATGCCTTTTGCCTTCTCCTAACGGTAATCGGGGTTCTGCTGGAGGTTGCTATTCTTTGCCAGTTCGGGTTCTGGAATAGGGAACAGTGTTCTGGGTTTGCCATCAGCGCGCGGACGGTGGTTGAACCATTTTTTGCGGGTAAACACTCCGAAACGGATAAGATCCATACGGCGATGCGCCTCCGCGGCAAACTCCCAGCCCAGTTCATCCAGCATACGCCCGTAGGGGATATCGGCGCCGCCCTGCAATTCGGTAACGGCATTGTTTTGCCAGTAACCATATTGATACGAGCTGCCCATTTGCAACTGGGCGCCTGTAACGGTGGCCTTGGCAGGGTTGCCGGCAAAGGCACGCTCACGTACCTCTGTCACCAGTTGGGCGGCTTCGTTGGCCTGGCCGGTGCGCAGCAAACATTCTGCCTTCATGAGTTTGATCTCGGCATACCGGAAAATGGGAAAGTCGGTGCTGAGCGCATCACGGGCGCCGGGCTTGATCTCGAATTTACCGATGCGATAACCCTGGTACTGGCCCGATAATTCGATGCCGTCTAACTCTTTTGTATAGGTGAGTATCAGCTCGCCGGTGGTCACATTGTTTTGAGGTCCGTTCAGCCAGGTATCGTTCAAACGGCTGTCGTCGGGATCGTAGGTATTGATAAACTGCGGCACCGCGCAGTTGCCACCCCAGGGTTGTGCGGTCATATTCAATACCTGCCGGTGCAGGGGCGCCAGTGTTTTCATATGAACGGTATTGCCGGTGCCATAGATCTCGTCGTAGGGAACGGCTAAGATCAGTTCTTTGGAACTGTTGTTATTGGTTACAAAACAGGCCTTGTAATTGGGTTCCAGAATATACCTGGTAGATTCAATGATATCGTCGCATTGTTCTATGCATTTTTCCCATTGCGGCGTGCCGGTATACACTTCGGCATTCAGGTATATACGGGCCAGCAGGGCCTTGGCAGCCCATTTATTAAAACGGCCATAGGTGGTATTGTCGGCCTGCTCGCTCAACAGGTTCATGTTATCGAGCAATTCTTTTACGGTAAAATCGTATAACTGCTGGCGGGTGCTTTGTGTAGGCAATGCCGTATCCCTGAAATCGGTCACGATGGGCACATTGCCATGGTTGTCGAGCAGCATCGAATAATAAAAGGCCCTCACGGTTTTCAGTTCGGCAATGGTATTTTCTTTTCCACTGGTGATGGGAATAGAACCGGCATCGATCTGGTACAGGATGCGGTTCACATTATTGATACCGGAATAACAGTTGTTCCACAGGTTTTGCGGCTGCCATTGTATGGAGTTCCATTCGTGGTAATGCATACGCTGGTAAGTGCCGCCATCGTACCATCCATTGGGCCTTGCAGGCGTTACGATGATATCTGCCGGTTCTTCCTGTAAATCGAAATATCCCTGCCACCCGCAAAACAAACCACGCATGACGGTGTAGGCCGGTGCAATAATAGACGGTACATCTTTTTCGGTGGGTTTGAACGAACTTTCCAGCACCTGGTCGTATACATCTTCATCGAGTTTTGTACAGGATACTATCAGTGCAATGATACCTGCTAATAAAGCTATTTTTTGTTTCATAAACAGTCAGTTTAAAAAGTGAAGTTGGCTCCTACAGTAAATGTGCGGGTAGTGGGAAATTTATCCCTGGAGTCGTTACCGGGATCCAAACCGGTACGGCTTACTTCGGGATCGATGCCTTTATAGCCGGTAAGCACCACCAGGTTCAAACCCGAAACATATACCCTCGCATTTTTGAAATATCTGGTTCCTGAAAAGGGCAGTGTATAACCAATGGTAACATTGTCTATCTTCCAGTGATCGCCGTCTTCTATATAATGCGATACATAGGCCAGGTCGTTGTCGAGCCTTCTTTTTCCATATACGTTATCAAAGGCTGTTTTCAGCATGTTGTATTGTACGATCTTGGGGTTTTCATAATACAGGCGCTGGAAGTTGAGTATCTGGTAGCCGAATGCGCCGCGCATGTTAATGGCCATGTCGAGTTTTTTATAACGCAGGAAAATATTCCAGCTGGCATTGTATTTGGGAATGCCGTTGCCCAGTATCTGTTTGTCTTCAGGAGATGATTGTGCAATGGGAATGGGTTTACCGTCTTTTGATTCGATGATCCATTTGCCATTGTCGTCTATGTCCACCGATTTATAACCCCAGAAATTACCGATGGCCTGGCCAACCTCCACACGGTGGGTGTTTTCCTGGATGGGTTCACCGGTATGGCCTGCATAGAAATAGTTGTTGGTGGTTTTAAACTGGTCGTTCGAAATAGCCACCAGCGTATTCTTGTTGGCAGAAAAAGTAAAGTTGTTGGTGAAGGTAAAGTCCCTTGTTTGTATGGCCATATAGTTCACCAACAGTTCCACGCCTTTGTTGCGCATGCGGCCTGCATTGGCCAGGATGCTGCTGAACAGGTAAGGCGGTACGGGTACGGGGAAATTATACAGCATGTCTTTGGTTTCGCGCTGGTAGAAGTCGAGGCTGCCGCTTACGCGGTTGCCGAGTATGGCAAAATCCAACCCGATATTATATTCTTCTTTTTTCTCCCAGCGCAGGTTGGGGTTGCTGTTGCGTACGGGTGCAATCTGTTGTATCCAGGTGCCATTGTATAAAAAGCGGTTGCCATAGTTCAGGCTGATCAGCGATTGATATGGTTCGGTGGGTACTGTACCTGTAACACCAAAACCGGCGCGCAGCTTCAGATCGTTTACAAACCCTACCGACTGCATAAAGTTTTCTTTGGTGATACGCCAGCCTAATGAAACGGCCGGGAAGGTACCCCATTTGTAGTTGGCCCCGAATTTAGATGAACCTTCACGGCGTACACTCACCATCAGCAGGTAGCGGTCGTCCCAGCCATAGTTAAGGCGGCCAAAAAAGCCAATGAGTTTGTGGTTGTTCTTAAAGCTGCCCATACCAACGGCGGCATTCTGAAACAACAAGGCATCGCCCGACTGCAGGCGGTTGTAACCATACAATTCAGTAGGGAAATTGGAGTTGTACGCATTAAACCCTTCGTTGGTCACTGTTTGATAGCTGTAGCCACCCAGTATGGTAGCACGGTGGCGGCCAAGGGTACCGGTATAGTCGGTGGTAAACTCCAGCAACTTGTCCTGGAAAAGATTGGTGCTGCGCGAGGCATAACCCGTTCTGTTGTTTTGAACAGAAGAGCGGTGGTCGAAAGTTTCGGCATAACCGTTGAGGGTATCGCCCCTGATGGTAGATAAAAGGGTTTTTATATTGAGATTGCGTATGGGCGTAAAAATGATGGTGCCGTTCAGGCGCAATTCGGTGGTGCGGCTTTCGCCATCCACTTCAACGATCGGGCGCAGCGGGTTATCGTAAAAATAACCGCTGGGATCTTCTTTCCAGTTGCCCTGGTGATCGTATATGCTGTCTGTTGGGTTGCGTATGATGGCCTGCCGGTATATATAATCATAGTTGGGGCCGCTGAAATAACTGCCGGTGCGGCCGATAACATTCAGGTTGATCCTTAATTTATTGTCGAACATGGTGTGGGTTACATCCAGGCGGCCGGTAACGCGTTCGGTCATCGACCGTTTAAATAAACCCTGCCAGTTGCGATAGTTTACCGAAGCTATGTAGTTGGTTTGACCGTTACCACCCTGTAAGGTTACATTCTGGGTATGGTTTACCGGGTTGCGCGAAATGGCATCGAGCCAATCGGTGCTGGTGCCCAGGTCTTTTAAATTCACACCTTCGGCTATAAGACGGCGGTAGTCGCTGGCCTCGAGGAATTCCATTTTACGCGCAATGGTTTGCAGGCTTACATAACCGTCGTAGGAAATAGATGCAGGCTGCCCGGCCTGTCGTTTGCGGGTGGTGATGAGCACCACGCCATTGGTGCCGCGTGTACCATAGATGGCGGCTGCAGAACCGTCTTTAAGTACATCGATGGTTTCGATGTCTTCGGGCGCTACGGTATTTAACGCCCCGGGAATACCATCAATCAATACCAGCGGCTGGGTGGTAGACATGATGGTGGAGATGCCGCGTAATGAGATCTGCGTGGTGGAGTTGGGATTGCCGCTGGGTGTTACTACTGCCAGCCCGGCCACCTTACCCTGTATCAACTGGGCGGCATCGCGTGCAAAACCCTTTACAAAATCTTCCTGTTTAACACTGGCGATGGAACCGGTTACCTCGCCACGTTTTTGTTTACCATAACCAACTACCACTACTTCATTCAAACCGGTAAGCTTTTGTGCCAGTGATACAGAGATATGGGTTTGGTTGCCCACCTTGAGTTCTTTTAGTGTATAACCGGCCGAAGTAAAAACCAGGATGCGGTTGGGCCCCGATACCTTGATGCTGAAGACGCCTTTGGTGTCGGTAACCACAAAATCCTGCTGGCCTTTTACCTGCACCGTAACACCGGGCAGCGGCTCATTGGTTTGTTCGTCGGTGATGGTGCCCGATACGGTGACGGAGCCCGGTTCACCGGGCTGTTGCTGGGCAAACATGCTGTTGCAGGCAAGGGAGAAACACAGCAGTACGGCCAGTCGCACGATTGTTAGGAACTTGCTCATACGCAATTAATTTAGTAGTTTATGAAAATGAAAAGGGCAGTGCCGGATGGTGCTATCCACTAACATAGGGTGGGCAAAAAAGGCGAGCAAGTGGATAACACAATACCGCTAGATAAATGTTGTTTTTACACTTAACGAATATATTAAGATGGGTAAACTATGTGTTTATGCTTCTTAACAGGATGTTTACGGATATTAGCTAGAAGCGAGTGGCTAGTAGCGAGTAGGATTGAAGTACCACTAGCTACTCGCT
>Ga0065721_10052506_pt1 | contig 11747 bp, 9 predicted proteins | sample Mesricmetagenome_FD_59108 | JGI IMG/M metagenome (GOLD analysis project Ga0065721, IMG submission 59108) | Mesophilic microbial community from rice straw/compost enrichment Sample: eDNA_1 v2 (version 2) | ecosystem: Engineered > Solid waste > Grass > Composting > Bioreactor | place: USA: Davis...
TCTCTGAAATGCCGCATACGAAGGCCTGACAGAAGACCGCACTCGATCATTTGCTCATTCAAGCCGAAAGCCTCTTGCGCAACGGACGGCAACCACAGAAGTGCTAGTGCCACGGAGGCTTTCAATACTGCTGGACGGGTTGCGGGTCGAAGGCGAGCTGTCATTTCGCAATGGTCTTTTGGCGCTTCTATACAATATCGGTTCGGGCGGCGATGCTAACCGCATCATGCGACCCAGAAGAGCTATTCCTCTTGCGAGGGTAGAAATCTTCGTCTGGCGCCCGCCCGGTTTCGACCTGACGGGCGCCGTTTTTCTGAGTTCGATATTCATGCGGAGCCTGCGTTCGTCCGCTGCAGGTCCGCAATTGAAGCGCGCCAGCAGGACGGTCTCATGCGGTTGGTTACAGCTTCACGAGCCGCTATGAAATTCCGAAGTGGCTGAAAAAGGGCTGCAGTCGCCAGCGAATTTGCGGCTCGTCGAGGATTCCGTCTGGCACGCCCAAGAGCCTTCCGAGCATGTCGCTTGAAATCATCGAAATGAAGAGATGGGCTGCCGCTTCGGGATCGTCGATCTGCGCATCGCCGGCGGCCGCCCATGTAGAGAACAGTCCGGAAAGCTCGGCGACGAAGGGCAAGTGGAGGTCGCGGTAGGTCTGGATTGCGATCGCGCAGACCTTCCGAGACCAGCATCCGCAGCAATGCCAATGCGCGCGGCGACTGCCATATCTCGCATTCGCTGCGGACATAGCTCATCAGAATGTCGCGGTGAGACTGACCAGAGTTTCCGCCCCGCGCGGCGCGTTCCGCCCTTGTTTCGTCGCCCCAGCGGATCGCAATTGCATGGAGTAAGCCCTGCTTGTTGCCGAAAATCTCATAGAGTGTCGCGAGGGACCCTCCCGACCGCCGGACGATTTTGGCGAGTTTCGTCCCCTCATAGCCTCGTTCAATGAATAGTTCCTCCGCGGCGTCCAGAATAGCGCCGCGCCTTCGGGCGCGCCGGATTGCCGTTTCGAAGTCTAGCGTTGGCGCGCTGTCAGTTTCCATCATCGATCCTCGCCCGTACTCCGTTCGTGATTTTGATTACACGCGTGCTGCGCCAGCCCGTTCGAACGCGTTGTAGGCAATGGGTGGCGCGCAAATATCGCGGGCTTGATGCAGCGTTCAAGAATGCTTGTCGCCGTGCCAAGGTCCGAGCAATTCACGCCAATGCTCCTATTGACGGCGCCGCGCGTCGACGCTGCGAATTTTTGGAGGGACATCGCACGGCGCTGCATGGAATATTCGCGCCAGTTTGGCTTGGGAGGAGTTCATGCGCCGTGATATCGGCCTAGGGCGTCCTCGAAATCTTCGACCGAGCCAATCGTATCGCGAGCTGGTTCACCGGGCGCAGTTGGAAAAACCGCATCGATCCGGTCCCGCAACATAAGGTCGAATTCGCGTTTTCCGGAAACCCTGGCGCGCTTCGCGATGGCCAGTTCAGAACAGATGGCATCCTTGATGCGATTGAGCCCCCCGGCGCTCAGCACGCCAGCGTTTAGCAATTCCTCGCAAAGCTGGATCAAACCAACAGCGGTGGCATGGGATCGCAGTCCGATAAAGTCCAGAGTCCGGTGTCGCTCGCGCGCCGCGGCATCGCCCCTGGTAGGACCGGTCATCGGTATTTTCCTATCCGTCGACCTTGTGGTTGGTGGCGGGCACTCGCGTTCTGAAAGCGGATCACCCGCATCCGATTAAGCGACGCTCCCGCGCTGTGCTTCAGTCCCGCATGATAAAGGCGTGACCACGCTTGCATCATTCCAGCAGGGCCAGAGCGCCCAAATCCATTACCGCGGTCATCGCGCGCTCCGTGTAGGCCGTGCAGACCGGTTCATGCTGGCTGGATACCGGACAAACCGCCGCTGTCGCGACCCAAAGCGTGTTACGGCGATACTGCAACCAAGCCTGGTCGAAACTCAGCACCTCCACGCCATGGACACGAAGCTGGTCGAGATAGTGTTCGAGCAACGGGCGTTCCAGTTTCCGGCGATCATCGACGGCCAGTGCTGTCATCAGGAATTCGGTGAAATCATGCGCCCAGCAACCTCGCGTGTCGCCCTGCATGTCGAGAAAGCCGGGCGATCCGTCGGCATCAAAGAACATGTTCCCCAAGTGCAAGTCGCCTAGGAGAAGGCAATGTGGTCCTTCCGCGTTGAGGTCCCATAGCCTGTAAGCAGCTCGCTGAAAGCGCTCCCGATCACGGAGTTCCGGCGCGACAAGATCGAAACGAGGCAGCGCGGCACACTGGCTGAAATTTGGTTCGAGCATCCAGGTATCGGTCACGAGTCTGGCGCCAGCGGTAATCTCACGCCGCACGATGCCGGGAGCGTCCCAATATTTTGCATGGAATCGCGCCAACATGCCGACGGTCTGCTTTGCTGTTTCGGCGTTAACGGGCCGCAGCGCGAAGCCGAAGCTGACATTGCGGGCCAGAAGATCCTCAAGCAGCAGAAATGCGTCTCCAGTTTCCCCGTCCACGCCCGCGAAATAGCATTTGGGCACGTTCAGCCATTCTTCGACTTGCGGGGCCAGGTCGCGATAGAAAATTGCTTCGCTGCGGGCGCACGCGGCCATATCGGGCCCGCTGGCTGCTTCGAAATTGCCCTTCGCGAACATCGTCGCCGGCAACCGGTACATATGCCCGGCGTCGTTGTAGGTCAGTAGCAAGCGGATCTTGGTGGCGGATCCGTGCACGATGGTGCCGACGAACAGCGATGTAACTTCTGTACCAGGATATTTTCCTGCCAACGCCGCAGTGAGCCAGTCGGCCGTGATCTCGTCCATGGTGCGTGGAAGTGTCACTGCAACCGTCATATGCTGTACTCCTGGAAATGGCCTGCAGTGCGATGTTGGACGTCGTGCCTTCCATCAGAAGGGCTCGGCGACTAAGCCCGAAAGACTGCCTGCGCGGGCACTGACCAATGCCCATTTGCGGATCGCCGAAAAACTATGGCCGCCCAATCTGCTGCGGCCACAGTTCACCAGAAGAATATTTCCTACGCTGCGGCCTCGGCATACGCTGCGAAGTCCATAATACGCTCCTTGACCCAACCCTTCTCGAAAGACGTGGCCATGGCGTAGCTCAGCTTCATTTCCTTGACCTTCCAGCCCGATTCCGTCCGTACATAGATGTCGTCGTAGTAAAGCAGGAACCAGGTCGCTACCGGATCGCGACCAGGGAACGGAAGTCCGATCATCGCGAGCAGGCTCCACTTCGCTGTCGCGTGATCGCCATCGACCTTGATCTGTGGGTTGACGAGATTGTGCGAGGCGAACCGGACCGATTCCTGGAGGCCCTTGTACATTTCCCGCAGTTGCTCATGACCCTCGGCGCGCCCCGAGATTGGCGAACCGTCCCAAACGCCGTCTTCCGTGAAGATGTGCTGCAGCCTGTTCCAATCATGGCCAGGACGCTCTTCCGACCAGCCACCGTCACATGCGTCGCAATAGTCTGCCTTCAATTGCTTGATGGCTTCGATATCTTCCAGCCTTTGCAGCCGCTGCTCCAAACTCGCCATGATCAATCCTCTCTCAAAATCTTGTCGTCGTGAAAATCTGCGCGCTGATCCTACCAGTCCTCGTCGATACGCTGCCAGGACCGGGTGCTCATCGAATGGATCAGTGCTTCGACGGCACGATGTACATGATAGGCATCGTTGAAGCTGGGCGATGCGTCTCCTCCGTTGCGGATCGCGCGAACCATGTCCCGTAAAAGCCAGCTCATCGGAATTGTGAAACGCGGCGCATCGGCTTTGGTGAAGGGCGTATCGGGGACATTGAACAGCCGCTCGGGAATGTCGACGAACGAACCTGATTCACCCCACATGTCGCGCGGGCGGGTATCTCCGGCAAAGAGTGTCGCGGTATTATCCGCGAAGGTCGTGTCGCGCAGGACCAGACGGCCTTTGCTGCCATAGACATCGACATACATTCCGCCGGCATCGGCGGCGACCCAGCTGATGTTGATGGTTCCCGTCATGCCCATGTGCTTCATGGTCACCAAGGCGGATACCGTATCGGCGGTCTGGACTTCGATATCCTTGCCATCGGGCCCTTCCCAGCGCTTCAGGCAAAGGCTCGTGCGCCCGATAATCTCTTCGATTTCGCCGAAAAGGTTCACGAGCATCAGCATCATGTGCGACCCGAAATTGCGCCACGCACTGGCGCCGCTCGATTCTTCGGACATCCAAAGATAAGGCTGCGGCGTCGACCACATGCAAAGCGGAAAACGCCGGCCGTCCTGCTCCACCATCGGCAGGTGAACATTGGCGACAAAACTATAGGGGTCGCCAAGAAAACCCTCTTCAATCATTTCCTTCATGCGCATGATCGCGGGAACCCAGCGGAACTGCGCATCGACCACGCCCACCACGCCATTCTTGCGCTGGAGGTCGCGCATGTCGCGAGCCTGATCGACCGACATGGCAAACGGGAGGGCGTTGTAGACATGCTTGCCCGCCGCCATCGCCGCCATCGCCATCTCGTAGCGGATCGCCGGCTTGGTCCCGAGGTCGATGATATCGATGTCGGGGTCGGCCACCAGGTCACGATAGTCCCAATAGGCCTTCGGGATTCCTTCGCGCTTTGCAGCGGCTTCAGCTGTCGACTGATGCGCGGTGCACACAGCTCCGAGCTCGACGCCGGGTATGCTCCGGTAGATTGGGCCGCGAGCCGAAAGCCCCCAGTTCGCCCCGATAATTCCAACTTTTAGAGGCTTGTCATTAGCCATTGCAATCCACCTGCTCCGCAAAATAGCGCGGCTCGGAGATTAGACTACTGCCTTGCGAGATCAAGGCGCGGGGCGTTCGCATACTCGAAACTCGCACGTGTGGTGGCCCGTCACCGACTAGATCAGCGGGTGAGTGAAACAGGCGCTGCAGGTACACGTCCGAGGAAGGCGACGAGAAGCGCTGCGAATCCGAGCGCCACGGCGCAGCCCCCAAAAATAGGCTGATAGCTTTGGAGTACGTCGCGCAATTGTCCGGCCAAAACCGGTGCGATTCCGAAGGCCAGGCCGAAAAGGCCCATGAGGAGCCCGAAAATCGAAGCGTAAGCGAACAGGCCGAAATAGCGGCTCGAAAGATACGCAATTGCGTTGGTGGCACCGCCGGCTCCAAGGCCGAGCAAGATGGAAATGGAAGCCCCCTCCAACGCTGACCCATGGTTTGTCCGGGCGAGAAGGCAGGACAGCAGGATGAGGATTATCTCCCCCGCAAAGACGGTCGTGGCCGAGAAGCGATCGAATAGGGCTCCTGACAGGAGCCGCCCCACTATCATAGCAAAGCCCATCAACGACGCGATGCCTGCTGCGGCAGTTTTGTCGAGCCCACCCTCGTTCAGGATCGGGTAGAGATGGATGATCAACGCTCCCTCGACAATCGCAACCAGCAAACAAACACAGGCCAACTGCCAAAACTGGCGCAAACTTAAAGCCTCCCGCAGCGAGAAGCCTGTTACGGGAGTGGGTGCGAGGCCATTATCCGCGGACTGCCGGTCTGCCTTGTCAATTTTGGTGAGGTCGCCAGGCTCCTTGAACCAGAGCAGCAAGAGCGGCAGCAGGAGGGCGATGGCACTAAAAGAGAGCAGGACATAAACCGACCGCCAACCATAATGTTCGGTCATGAAAACGGCGACCGGTGGGAACACCAGATAGGCAAGGCCGCTACCACTGAGGGCGACGGCGCCGGCCAGTCCGCGCGCGCGATCGAACAGGGTCATCCATGCTGTCGACCAGACCAATGCGGAGAGTCCGACACTGACCACGCCGAACATCAACCACGCGGCAAACCAGCTTGCCTCGCTTGGGCCGCTGCCGGCAACCAGGAGCAGGGCAGGGCCGGCGGCGACTGCGCTAGCAAGCGCGTAGCGGCGCGTTCCCCAGCGGGCGATGATGCCACCGGCTACAGGCGCCAGCAGCAGTTGCAGGGCCGCCGTGATGAATACGCTCGCGGAAATGACCGCGCGCGACCAGCCATAGTCTTCGACAAGTGGGCCCATGACAATACCGGTGGCGATCGAGGTGGCACCGAGCATCATCATCCCGCAACAACCGCTCGCCACGGTCCGCCAGCCGCGACGCCACTCATCCATCACATCGCTCATGGCAGCTCCATATTGGTTGCGGCTGCACCGCAGTTTGTAGCGAGTACGAAGCCCCGCTGCCGACTCTAGTCTTGGCGACAGCTCCGCCGCATTCGTGGCACGGGGGGTACGTTCACGCCTTTTTTCGCAGGTTCACGGGAATGGCGGATTGGCGGGGCATCGAGGTGATTGCATCTAGGTCTTGCTCAAGGCTGATCAGCAGCCCGACATTAGACCCAACCTCCTGGGGCGATGTGGTGTCATCTGGGAGACCGCCAAATCCGTGTGTCATGGACACAGTCCCCGGTCGCAATTTATCTTCGGGCATTGCAATTGCCGTTACGCTGCCATGGGCGGAAGTGATCTCGATTTCCGCCCCGGTCTGAATATCCAAGGCCGCCAGGTCGTCAGGATGAAGAAAAGCCGCGTTGAATGGGTGCCGTTTGCGGGTGTTGGGAAGATAGGTCACGGAATTGATGACGTTGCGCATTCTACGGCATGTCAATCGATGCGTAAACGCGATCCCATGATCTATCTTGAGTCCGGCGTCATCGAACGGCTCCGACGCGACGTCGGCCAGTTCATCCTCCACGTCGTATGGGAAGAGCGCAAAGCGTGCATCACTTGTTCCGGCTTGGACGAATTGGGGTTGCACGTCGAAAATATGACCATGCGGATATTTCTTAACCTCGGACAGGGGAACCTGCGCGTCTCGCGTCCAGATTTCGAGCATTTCGTCGACTGTCGGGGCCGCCTCCATATTGAGAGGAGCATCTGCGAGATGCAACTGCAGCCCCAACCTCTTGCCGAGAGACCAGAAAATATAATGTTCGTCCAGGACCTCTGAACCCGCCGGCGGGTTCGCCGGTCCGGCCGAATATTGCGTATAGGGTTTGAAAAACTTGGCAATCTCATAAGCCGAAATGGTTGGAATTTCGTAGTTGAGCTTTGGCGGCAGGATATAGTGGGCGTACCTCGCCGTAGTGGAGAAATGAGGATCGATCACTACGAGGAGTTCGAGCGCCTTGAGCGCTTCGAGCGTCTTGTGCGTGTCGGGGATAGCGCTGGCCGGATTGCCGCCCACGACGAAGAGAGATTTGATGTTGCCAGGGCCCGGGGCCAAAATTTCCTCGGGTAAGAGGGGGGTCATCATTTCGCCGAACATCATACCGATATTGCGAACGCGGCTTTTCTTGCCGGTTTCCCACGGCCGCGACGGAGCGGTAACTTCCGCGCGCAACTCGGTCCGGGGGACAAGCACCCCAGGATTCATGATCCGATCGCCCTCTCGATAGAAACGACCGCAAATTACGTTGAGGCACTCGTAGAGATGCTCCGCAAGATTGGCGTGCGAGGCCATATTCGGCCCGGTCCCAGTCCAGACGGCGCCACGTCGACCGCCTTGAGAAAACATCTCTGCCGCGGCATGAAGCTGGTCTGCTGGGACGCCAGCGCGCTTCGCGACATAGGCGGGCGTGAATGAAGCCACCCCTCTTCGGAGGGCATCCAGGCCTTCCGTATATTGTGCGCAAAACGCCTTATCCTCCCAGCCCTCCTCCAGGATGATCCTAATCAGGCCAGCGACGAGGGTAGGGTCCTCGCCTGGATAAGGCTGCAGCATGATATCCGCAAAATGAGCGGTTTCGGAACGCCGGGGGTCTATCACGATCAACTTCATACCGCGTTCCTTGGCGGCTTTCAGCTCGGCTAACGGGGTGGTGAAAAGCCCGCAGTATAGGAGGTGACTGGCAATCGGATTGGAGCCGCCGATCAAGAAGACGTCCGAATCCGGAAGTCGGTGCTTGCCGGCGTGCCAGGCTCCGAGCCTCAATAGTGTCACCCATTTCGCTGGCTGGTCGATCGTCATGGCGGAAAAGAACAAATGAGAACCGATCGCGGTCATCCAAGAATTCAAGATCGGTACTGCAAAGAGATTTGATGAGGTTCCAGTGCCATAATAGCTGGCTATAGCGGAAGGGCCGTCGCTAGCCAGAAGTTCGCTGATTTTTGCAGCGATCTCATCGAAAGCCTGCTCGGCGCTTATCTGCTGGAATGAACCGTCAGGCATACGCTTTAGCGGGTGCAACAAACGGTTGGGTCCCGAATAAAGGTCCGTCTGCAAGCCTTTGAAGCATGCGTAGCCCTGTGACAGAGGGTTGTCCCGATCCGGCGCTATGGCGACGATGCGGTCATTCTCATCGAGCGTGAGGATCGTCCCGCAACTGGCGTGACAGACTTTGCATGTGGCCGGCACCTTCCGCGGCATGCCCGCTTCAGCATTCGTCGGTGTATGAGCTTGGTTCATGCGCCTGACCTCCTCTCATCTGCTTGTCCAGCTTTTGGGCCAAAGCGAGCATCACGAATTCCAGCTGCCGGCCCGCATATCATAGTAAACCCGTCACCTCTTGCGCGCAGGCAGTTGTTCAACACGGCTCCGACAGGCCAGTTGGGCCCCGACAGTCAGTCTTCTGGAGCAATCTCGACCCTCAGCCCGTCCAACGCATCGGTCATCACGAGCTGGCAAGAGAGACGGCTGGTTTCATTGCGGTATGCGCTGCCCTCGAGGAGGCCCGATTCCTCTTCGCCGACAGCCGGAAGACGATCTGCGAAAGGCGAAGAAACATAGACGTGGCAAGTCGCACAGGAGCGGCATCCCCCACACAGTGCGAGCAAATCGTCGTCCCCATTGGCGCGGATCACCTCCATGACAGACGAGCCGACTTCACACTCATATGTCCGCTCATTCCCCCCACGATTGAGTACGATCAGCTTTGGCATGGATTACTCCTTAAAACCCATTCGGCCGCATCTCGGTCCGATGATTTCGTTGAAAAATATCGCGCAGCGCCTGGCTCATATCGAGCCTAACGGAAAGAATTTGCCACGCAGAGCGGCTGCCCTGTTCGGGTCACCAAACCAGCGGCAACTCGATCGGTTGAATCAACCCAAGGGTGTAGTTGACGACATGACCTTCAGCCAAACGGAAGGTTGGAATCGTCTCGAAGAATTCCTCCATCGCGACTCGTATCTCGCGCAGCGCAAGATTTCTGCCAAGACACAGATGCGCACCATAACCGAAGTTGAAATGGCGCGGCCTGCGTTCAAAACGCACTTCCGCAGGATCAGGGAACTCATCCGGATCGCGCCCTCCCAATGTGGCTGACAACGCGACTCGATCGCCCGGCATGAACTGGACGCCATTCACCTCGATGGCCTTGCTGCACGTGCGGAACAGAGAAATGGAGCCGTAAGCCCGCATCATTTCCTCAATCGCGCCTGGAATTTCCGAAGGGTTTGCCCGTAATCTGGCCTGGTCCTCCGGATGGGTCGCCAAGTGGAGGAACTGCAACCCCAAATTGGTCGCAACCGTATCGAGACCACCGATGAACAGGTTGAAAGCAAAACCCATCAGTTCGTCATAGGTCAGCGGCTTGCCATCTCTCTGCGCCTGCACTGCGAATGTGAGAAGATCCTCGCGAGGATTGGAACGGCGATCTTCAATTGCCTCGTGCAAATAGGACACCACATTGCGAGCCGTTTCGGTAATCTTTTCGACATCGTGATTGTGGATCAGATCTTTTTCCCATTCGAGAAATTCCTGCATCCTGTCCTGGGGCAAGCCCATCAGGTCCAGAAAGATCCGGATCGGAAACTCAAAGGCGAATTCGCTCATAAATTCGCAGGATCCCCTAGCTGCGAAACGCGCGATGTTGTCGTGGGCGCGCATTCGGACTTTGTCCGCCATCTGCGCCACCGCCTTTGGTGTGAATACGGGACTGACTATGTTGCGAAAGGGACCGTGCGCCGGCGGGTCTTGATTGGCCGGCGAGAGAACCCACGATTCTCCCAGAAGGTCGGCAAAGATCGATCCTCCGGCCGAGGAGAAATGTTCGGCGTCCATCCAGATTGTGCGCAAGTCTTTGGCCTTCCGCGGTACCCACGCAGGTGCGGCACCAGGATAGGCATGAAGCGCGTATACGATCTCCGGTTCTTTCTGCCAGGAAGCGGCGAGATCGTTGAACGGGTCCCGTTCGGTCGTCATCCCAAAGACGAACGGATAATCCTCGCGGATTAGGTGTTCTGGCACGTGAGCTGGAATGGTCACATCGCGAAAAGCGATCGGCGGAATGTTAGTCATTTTTACCCTCTGTCCACGGAGCCCGAATTCGCTCTGCTACGAAAGCGAGCCGGGCCTTTTTTCGATAAGAACCGGAAACAGGCTGTGTCGCCTGTTGTCCGTCAATCTTCTCGAACTGATCCGTGGACCCGCCACCATGCATGACGGTATTTCTCATTCTGCCCGCTTTGGCTCAACGCGGAACGATGAATTCCCGTACCTGCGGTAGCGTGGCGAACGAAGGCGGGAGTAGGGCGTAGCGTGCGCAGCCCAATTTTCTCTCGGCATATCCGGCCATCCGATTCGGCTGTCCTGTGCTGCATGCCAATCTGCCTTTTCACGCCAGATAGTCGATTGCCGACGGTCCCATCGCCAATCCTCTCACGAAATTCCGTTATATTGGCTGCAAGCTATGCCAGATCCGTTAAGAGGGTCAATTGATGCGCGCCAAGTCCATCCAAGTTTCGTCCATGCGAACTACTTGAAAGGATTCGCCGCCAGAGTTTCTGGCTTCCCGCGATACAGTTCGCCCGGAAACCTTGCAGGAACAGGTCCATCGGAGCTTGGTATCTGAGATAATCATTCTGCAACGAAATTTGCCGTACAGCAGGGGAGGTCGCCCATGCCGATAAAGCGTCGCGCAAAATCCCTTTGAATTTGCACGGATAGAATCGCATGCGCCGGCAGCCAAACAGCGCCGCGTTCGCGTTATTCAACCACCGGTCATTGACATAGGTCGCGGCACGGCGGGCGGCGCGCCGCGACGATCGATGTGAAAATCGTGGCCCTTCGGCTTGCGTGCTATCGCCTCGCGGATTGCGGTGAGCAAGGGCGCATCATCGTCCGGAAAGGAGCGAAGCGGCGTGCGTAAGTCGGCCGCGTCCTGCTGGCCGAGGCACATGTAGAGCGTGCCGGAGCAGGTCAGTCGTACACGGTTGCAGCTTTCGCAGAAATTATGGGTAAGAGGCGTGATAAAGCCGAGCTCTCCGCCCGTCTCCTCGACCCACACATATCGCGCGGGACCGGATGTTCGCTTGGTGAGCGGCGTGAGTGTCCAACGATCCTCGAGATCGGCGCGGATACGCGACAGCGACACATATTGATCGATGCGGTCCTCGTCGATGTCGCCTAGCGGCATCGTCTCGATGAGCGTGATCGAAAGCCCATTAGCATGCGCCCAGGCGATCTGATCGGCGATTTCATGATTGTTGACGCCCTTCAACGCCACCATGTTGATCTTGACCGAGATGCCTGCCGAGCGAGCAGCCGCGATACCATCCAACACTTGAGCGATCCGACCGCCGCGCGTGATTCGCGCGAAGGTTTCCGGATCGCGCGTATCGAGCGAGACGTTGATCCGACGCACGCCGTGGCGGGCGAGATCTTCGGAATACTCCGTCAGGCGCGTGCCGTTGGTGCTGAGTGTCAACTCATCGAGAGATCCCGATCGGACATGTCGGCCAAGCTGCTCGACCAGATGCATAAAGCTGCGCCTGACGAGCGGCTCGCCGCCC
>Ga0065721_10006436_pt1 | contig 11746 bp, 8 predicted proteins | sample Mesricmetagenome_FD_59108 | JGI IMG/M metagenome (GOLD analysis project Ga0065721, IMG submission 59108) | Mesophilic microbial community from rice straw/compost enrichment Sample: eDNA_1 v2 (version 2) | ecosystem: Engineered > Solid waste > Grass > Composting > Bioreactor | place: USA: Davis...
GTCGTCGACGGCGTCATCGCCGAGCCGCGGCATCCGGTACCCGCCGACGCCGAGCACGTCGACCTCGAGGGCGGGCTCCTGCTCCCCGCGTTCCGCGACGGTCACGCCCACCCCCTCCTGGCCGGACGCGAGCGCACGGGACCCGCGCTCCGCGACGCCGCCGACGTCGACGAGATCGTCGACCGCGTCCGCACGTGGGCGGCCGCGTCCGACGCCGCGTGGCTCGTCGGCGGCAGCTACGACGCCACCATCGTCGAGGGCGGCCTGTTCGACGCCCGCTGGCTGGATGCGGCGACCCCCGACCGCCCCGTCGTTCTGCACGCCTGGGATTACCACACCGCCTGGGTCAACACCGCGGCGCTGCGCGCGGCCGGAGTGGATGCCGACACCCCCGACCCCGCGCTCGGCCGCATCGTCCGGCGGGCCGACGGGTCGCCGTCGGGCACCCTCATCGAACGACCCGCCATCGACCTCGTGCTCGACCACGCCCCGCGCCCCGCGGAGGAGGACGACGTCGAGGCGCTCGCCGCGGCCACCGCCCACCTCGCGGCGCAGGGCATCACGTGGGTGCAGGAGGCGTGGACCGAGCCGCACGACGTCCCCGCCTGGATCGCGGCCGCCCGCGCCGGGCGACTCGCCGTCGACGTCGACCTCGCGCTGCGCGCCGACCCCACCCGCTGGCCCGCCCAGGTGGACGAGATGCGTCGCCTCGCCGCGCGGATCTCGGCCGACCCCGGTCTGACCTGCCGGACGGTGAAGTTCTTCGTCGACGGCATCCTCGAGAACCACACCGCCCACCTGCTCGAGTGCTACCACGACGCCCGCACCCGCGGCCTGCCGAACTGGCGACCCGCGGAGCTGGCCGAGGCCGTGGCGCAGTGCGACGCGGCGGGCTTCGACGTGCACCTGCACGCCATCGGCGACGCCGCCGTGCGCGCCGCGATCGACGCGGCCGAGGGCATCCGCGACAGCCTCCGCCGCGGCCGGCGGTTGACCATCGCCCACGCGCAGGTCGTCGACCCCGCCGACCTGCCGCGCCTGCGCGACCTCGACGTCGGCTTCTGCTTCCAGCCCCAGTGGGCGATGGCCGACGCCGTGATGACCGAGCTGACCCTGCCGCGGCTGGGACCACACCGCGAACGCCAGTACCGCATGCGGGCGGCCCGCGACGCCGGGGCCCGCCTGAGCTTCGGCAGCGACTGGCCCGTCACCTCTCCCGACGTCCTCGCGGGCCTGCGCACCGCCGTCACCCGCCAGGGCCCCGACGGGCTCCCCGCCGGCGGCTGGCAGCCCGAGGAACGACTCACCCTCTCCGACGCCATCGACGCCGCCACGAGCGGCGTGGCCCTCCAGGCCGGCGATCACGACAGCCGCGGCACCCTGCGCCCCGGCATGATCGCGGACCTCGTCTGGCTCGACCGCGACATCCGCAGCGGCCCCGCCGACCGCATCGCCGACGCCCGCATCCGGGGCACGTGGCGACGCGGCATCCGCACCTTCCGCGCCGTCGCCGCGACGGCCGCCCACTGATCCCGAACAGGAACCCGATGTCCGCAACCGACACCTCGCTGCGGCGAGTGATGGGAGTGCCCTCCCTTGTCATCTTCGGCCTGGCCTACATGGTGCCCCTCACCGTGTTCACCACGTACGGTCTCGTCGCCGTCACCACCGGCGGTCACGTGCCGACGGCCTACCTCGTCACGCTCGTGGCGATGCTCTTCACCGCCTTCAGCTACGCCGCGCTCGTGAAGGCCTTCCCCCGCGCGGGCAGCGCCTACACGTACGCCCGCCGCGCGTTCGGGGGACACGTCGGCTTCCTGACCGGGTGGTCGCTCATGATCGACTACCTGCTGCTCCCGCTCATCAACTACGTGCTGATGGGCATCTACCTCAACGCCCAGCTCCCCGGCATCCCGCCCTGGGTGTTCGCCCTCGCGGGCGTGCTCCTGATCACGGGACTGAACATCGTCGGCATCACCGTCGTGCGCAACGCCAACCTCGTCCTCGTCGGCCTGCAGCTGCTCTTCGCCGCCGTCTTCGTCGTGTGCGCGGTGCTGCACGTGCTGCAGAACCCCGGCGTCTCGCTCCTGCAGCCGCTGTACGACGCCGGTCTGACCTTCCCCGGTCTTCTCGCCGGTGCCGCGATGCTCGCGCTGTCGTTCCTCGGCTTCGACGCGATCTCGACGCTCTCCGAGGAGGCCCGCGACGCGCAGCGCACCGTGCCCCGCGCGATCATCCTCACGACGGTCATCGGCGGGCTCATCTTCACGGTCATCGCGTACGTGTCGACCCTGGTCATCCCGAACGTCGCGGATCTGGAGAACCCGGATGCCGCGGCCAACCAGATCATGGAGGTCTCGGCCGGTCGCTGGCTCGAGGTCTTCTTCCTCGTCGCCTACATCGCGGGCTGCATCGCGGCGGCGCTCGCCTCGCAGGCCAGCGTCTCGCGGATCCTCTTCGCGATGGGTCGCGACGGGGTCCTGCCGCGCTTCTTCGCCCGGCTGAGCCGCCGCTACCAGACCCCGATCGGCGCGGCGCTGTTCGTCGGCGTCGTGTCGCTGGCCGCCCTCTTCGCCGACCTCAACACGGTCGCCTCGCTCATCAGCTTCGGGGCTCTCGCCGCCTTCTCGCTCGTCAACCTGTCGGTCGTGAAGCACTTCCTCTTCGACGAGCGGCGCCGCGGGGCGGCCGCCATCGTGCGGTTCGGGGTGCTNCCGGGCCTCGGCTTCGCCCTCACCGCCTGGCTGTGGTTCAGCCTNTCGNCGNTGGCCCTCACGGTCGGGCTGGTGTGGATCGGCGTCGGCATCGTCTGGCTCGCCGTGCTCACCCGCGGCTTCCGCCGTCGCCCGCCCGAGGTGGAGTTCGACGACGAGGCACCGGCTCCGGAGCGGGTGATCGCCTGAGCGGTCGCCGTTGGGCGCGCGCGAGCGACGCCCACCGGCGCCTCACCAGGCTCCGGCCTGATAGTGCGACTGCACCTCGGCCGGCGTGAGGGCCCGGGTGTACACGGCGCCGTACTGCAGGTTGCCGACGAAATTGGTCGGCGGGGGAAGAACGGAGAGACCCGCATCCGGCCAGTACGTGAGTCGCCCGCACCCGAACCGCCAGTACCCGACATAGTTCTGAGCGCTGGTCGAGGGATCGCTGCCCACCAGCACGCCGTCCACGTAGAGAGCGGTGCCCTGGGGCGAGAGCGTCGCGACGACGGCATGCCAGGCCCCGTCGGCGTAGGAGCGACCGGGAGGGGTGACGATGGACATGAAGTAGTTCGGGAAGGTGCCGAACACGACTCGGCCGGCCGTGTCCAGGTAGATGTGGCGGTCCCAGAAGTCGGGGTCGAGGGCGATCCCGTTTCCGTTGCCGAACCCGGCGATCTTGCCGCTGGGACGGGTGGTCGTGGAGAACCAGACCTCGAGCGAGAACGATTCGGGGTCATTCACGGGATGGGGGACGAAGAGGCACTGCGAGCCCGTGAACCGGGTGGATCGGGCGGGGACGTCGTGCCGGCATCCGATCGAGGTTCTCGTCACGGGCGGCAGCGACCACGTCCCGGTGCGGCCGTTGCCCGAGATGTCGGTCTCGCCGGTGCCGGTCGTGCCGCCCATGGCGTACGCGGCGTAGACGTCGGCCGGTACCGGGGTCGCCACGCGCGAGACTGCGTCGCGGCAGGTGCGCGGCGCGACTCCCGCGGTGTCGGCCGTGTTCGTCACCGACGCCGAGAAGGCGGCTCCGGAGGTCGACAGGGTGGTCAGCGCGATCACCGCGAGGATGGTGAGCAGCGCCAGGGGGAGCAGTACGGTCCGCGCGCGTCGGTCGGGGCGCTCTCGTCGTCCGTCGGCCGGGGGATCGTCGTCGGGGCGGATCGCGAGGGAGGCGAGGAAGGGCGTCAGGCACAGCAGGCACAGCACGACGCGGGTCACGAGATCGGGGTCGGGGACCGCCGTCAGCGAAAACAGGCCCGAGGGCAGCTGGTCGGTGGTGAGGACGACGGCGTGCTGACCGCTGGTCAGTCGGGTGGATCCGGCCAGCACCGGCAGGATGCCGGTGTTGACGACGTTCATGAGTGCTCCGGCGCCCGCGTCGGCGGCCCGGAAGTCCAGCAGGCGCAGGTTGAACCAGGGGCGCAGCCAGAGCGTGACCGCGGTGAGCGTCACCGCCCATCCGGTGAGTCGGACCGCCCAGGACCACGACGCGCGCCCGCGGCGGAGGCGGGCGACGACCTCGACGAGGGCCGCGCCGAGCAGCAGCCATGGCGCCGCCAGGGCGAGGAACCCGATGCCGGGGACGATGGCGATCGCCGAGCCGACGACCTGGTCGGTCGAAAGTGCCCAGGCGTCGTCGGCGCCGTTCAGATCGCCCCGCGTGCGCAGGACGCCGTCGTGCTCCGCGACGAGACGGTGGGTGACGGTGCGCCCGTCGACCTCGAAGGTGATCACGTCGCCGACGGCGTAGTCCGCGGACGGGCGCACCACCACGAGCGAGCCCACCGGGGCCGCCTCGGCCATGCTCGGCGTCTCGACGACGAAGGCCCGAAGGCCCCCGGCGACGCCGACGACCGCGGTCGCGATGGCCAGGACGGCGATCGCGACCGCGGCGGTGAGGACGGCTCGACGTCGCGCGCGAGGGTGGGGTGCGTCGGGAAGACCGCTCACGCGCTCGCGCGGGGCATCACGACGTGAAGGTCCAGGTGAGCACCTGCGAGACCTGGAGGTTCGAGTAGGTGCCGCCGATGGAGGAGGGGAGCGTCACGGCGAACGACACGGGGATCGTGGTCCCCGCGGTGACGCCGGTCGAGCCGATCTTGTTCAGCACGTCGATCGAGGCGGTGAGACCCGCGAGCGTGCCGGAGTAGAGCGTCGACGACCCCGAGGTGATCGCGACGGTCATCTGCGAGCAGAGGTCGCTCGCGGTGCCGTGACTGGTGGCGCTCGCCGCCTGGGTGCAGGTGCCGGGCGTCAGCGAGAAGGCCGTGGCCTTCACCGATCCCGTGTTCGTGATGTTGACGCTCGTGGTCACGGTCTGGCCGGGCGTCATCGTGACGTTGCCGCCGTACTTGTTGATCGTCGAGCAGGTGGCGGAGTTCGTCGACACCGATCCGCCGTCCGTGCTGTTGCAGATCGTCGTGCCCGCCGAATCGGTCTCGCGCATCGTGAGCGAGCCGGCCCCGGCGGTATCGACGGTGTTCTGGATGGAGGCCGTGAACGCGGCCACCGTCGGGGAGAGGCCGAGCGCCAGGATCAGCGAGGCGAGGCTCCCGGCGAGGACGACGGGCAGGGCGAGCCGACGGCGTCGTCGCGCGGGCGGGGCGGGGGTGGATGAGGTCACGGGAACTCCTAAGCGGTGCCGCGGATGAGGGGTGTGCACGCTCATCACACGCTGCGCCGGGAGGGCTCGAGATCGCGCCGCGATCGAGGGAGGCGGGGTGTCGTCGCCCCCGCCGCGACCGGCTGTCGGAGGCCGGGATGCCGCACGCTGCGGCGCCGCTGGAGGATTCGCTCTTGAATTCACCCCGAAGGCGGGGAGGAGTCACCTCGCTGCGGGCGGTGTCCTCTCGGCCCGCACGCCCTCGGTTCTCAGGGGGTGAGGACCGTGACCCCCGCCTCGGCGAGGGCGGCGGCCAGGTCGCGGGAGGGAGGGGCGTCCGTGATGAGGTAGTCGGCCTTCTCGAGCGGGGCGATCTGGGCGAACAGGCGACGGTCGAGCTTGGTCGAGTCGGCCAGGATCGCGATGCGATCGGCCTTCTGGATCATCTCGGTCATCATCGTCGCGTCGCCCAGGTTGCTCGTGGAGAACCCGGACGCGTCCACGGCGCCGACCGCGATGAGCGCGTAGTCGGCGCGGATGTCGACGTCGGGGGCGTGGGAGTTCGTGGCCAGGGTCACCGGTCCCGTGGTCGCCTGCGTGATCGTGCGGACGGCGCCCCCGAAGATGAACAGGTCGCGGAACGCCGACGGCGAGATCTCGGCGGGGATGCGCAGGTTGTTCGTCGCGATCGTGAGGTCGCGGTGGTTGCGCAGCGCGCGGGCGACGGCGAGCGTGGTCGTCCCCGCGTTGAGCATGAGCACCGACCCGTCCTCGACGAGGTCGACCGCGAGCGCGGCGATGCGCTCCTTCTCGGCGATCTGCATCTGCGATCGCACGTCGAGCCCGCGGTCCCGTCCGGGGACGGACATGGCGCTCACCGCGCCGCCGTGGGTGCGGACGACGATGCCCTCGCGATCGAGCTGATCGAGGTCGCGGCGCACCGTGTCGATCGAGACGCCGAAGTGCGAGGCGAGGTCGACCACGGTGACCTGCCCCGAGTCGGCGACGTACGCGGCGAGCTCCGCCTTGCGGCCGGCCGGCAACCGCCTCTTCGTCGTGGCTGTGGATGCGTCCATGCGGTCATCTCTAGCACAGCGCGGCAACGGAATCCGCAGAATTCATCCGAAAACAGCAAGGAACAGCAGGAAAGACAGTAGTTCCGCCGGATTTTCTGCGCTTGGATGCCGCAATTGTCACGAATCTGCATCGGAACCTTGACCGACCCCGCAAGACAGCGCATACTCATGCTGAAAGACGCAAGAACGCGCAGAACAGCGCGAAATGCAGCAGATCTCAACGAGGAGAAACGATGGACAACAGCGGGCGCCGGCGTCGGAACGCCATCAAGCTCGTCGGTGTCGCAGCAGCGGCCACGACCCTCCTGGCCATGGCGGGGTGCTCGTCGAACACCTCGGCCACCTCGGCCGACGGGGACGTCACGATCGAGTTCGCGCAGTGGTGGGAGCCGGAACTCGGCGACGGCCAGTTCCGCGGTCTCATGGACCAGTTCGAGCAGGAGAACCCCGGCATCAAGGTCGACCTGGTGAGCGGACCCTACGCGTCGACGAAGGAGCAGCTCTTCGCCGGAGCCGCCTCGGGGACGATGCCCGACGTCGTCGGCCTCGACGGCGCCTGGGTCAGCGACTTCGCCAAGCAGGGCGTCATCGCCGACCTGTCGAAGCTCATGAGCGACTCCGGATACGACGAGAGCCAGCTCGCCAGCCAGATCAAGGTCGACGGCAGCACCTACATGATCCCGGTCGTGAACTTCGTCTACCCGATGTTCACCAACGACGGCCTCCTCTCGCAGGCGGGCGTCTCGGCCCCGCCGTCGACGCGCACCGAGTTCGCCGACGCGGCGAAGAAGATCAAGGCGCTCGGCGGCGACGTCTCGGGCTGGGTGCTCCCGCTCTCGCTCGAGGCCCCGAACGGCGTCCAGAACGACGTCATGTCGTGGGTCTGGGCCTCGGGCGGATCGATGCTGAAGGACGGCCAACCCGACCTGACCAACTCCGACGTCTCGTCGGCGACCGACTACATCCAGCAGCTCTGGGACGACGGCGTCATCGCCCCCGGATCCTTCACCATGAAGGAGCAGGACAAGGTCGAGGAGTTCACCAACGGCCGCGTCGGGATGATGATCGACTCGCTCGCGCACATCAACCTGATCCGCGAGTCCAACCCCGACCTGAAGTTCTCGATCTCGGCCATCCCGGCCGAGGACGGCTTCTCCGGCGAACGCGGCATCCCCTACGCCTCGTGGGGCATCGGCGTGGCCGAGAACTCCGAGCACAAGGACGCCGCTTTCAAGCTCGTGCAGTTCCTGATGAGCAAGGACGTCAACAGCGAGCTGTCGACGATGGCGAAGGCCTTCCCGGGCAACACCGAGAGCGTGCCCACCTTCGTCGAGGACGACGAGCTGTTCAAGACGGCCTTCGACATCTACAAGAAGGGATACCCGGCGAACGAGTTCACCGGTCTCCCCGTCGCCGAGGAGCTCATGCGCCAGTTCGGCGAGCAGTTCCAGTCCGCGCTCGACGGTCAGCAGTCCATGAGCGACGCGCTGAAGAAGTCGCAGGACGAATGGACGTCGGAGTTCTGATCCGACCCTGATCCGGGATGCCGCACCGCCCGCGCGGGTGGTGCGGCATCCCGCTCATCGAAAGCCGCACACCATGACCATGCGCACTCTCACTCCCCCCGACACCGAGGTGATCGTCACCGGACGACCCGCCTCGCGCCGCACCCGCCAGCTCCGCAAGGCGGGCGAGGCGTATGTCTTCCTCTCGCCCACCCTGATCCTGCTGTTCGTCCTGATGATCGTCCCGATCGTCATGGTCATCGGCTACTCGTTCCAGGACAACGTCATCCTGAACAAGAGCCCCGACCTGGTGGGCGTCGACAACTACGTCGCGATCCTCACCGATCCGGGCTTCTGGAAGGCCACGGGCAACACCCTCTTCTTCACGTTGACCAGCGTCGCCGCCCACCTCGTCCTGGGCCTCACTTTCGCGATGCTGCTGAACAGCCGGCTCATCGGCGCCGTGCCCCGCGCTGTCTTCCGCGGTCTCTACGTGCTCCCCTGGCTGTTCACGGTCGCCGTCATCGCGGTGCTGTGGCGCATGCTGCTCGCCCCGAATGGCATCGTCAACTTCCTCCTGAACACGAACATCGAGTGGCTCGCGTCGCCGCAGCTGGCCCTCGGCACGGTCACCTTCATCAACATCTGGGCCGGCTACCCGTTCTTCATGGTCAGCCTGCTCGCGGGCCTGCAGGGCATCCCGAGCGACCTGTACGAGGCCGCCACCGTCGACGGGGCGAGCCCCGCGCAGCGGTTCTGGAACGTCACCGTCCCGCAGCTGCGTCCGATCATCGTCAGCCTCGTGCTGCTCGACCTCATCTGGACCTCCCAGCAGTTCGCCCTCATCTGGCTGACCACGGGCGGCGGCCCCATCGACGTCACCGAGATGCTCAGCACGTTCACCTACAAGCTCGCGTTCGCGAAGTACGACTTCTCCATGGCATCCACCTCGGCGGTGCTGGTGCTGGCGATGTCGATGATCATCGCGGTGCTCTACGTCCGCCACCAGAAGGCGAGGGACTGACATGGCCCTGACCACCCCCGCGCGGCCGCGCACCGCGGCCGCACCCGCGCCCCGGCGCACGACGAACAGCCGCACGCGTCGCCGTCTCGCCCAGGCCGGCGTGCTCGTCGGCCTGCTGATCGGAGCGGTCTTCGCCGCCGGTCCCGTGCTGTGGATGCTGTCGAGTTCGTTCAAGTCGAACACGCAGATCTTCGAGCTGCCGCCGCGCCTGATCACCGACACCTTCTCGTTCGACGCGTACGTGTCGATCTTCACCAATCCCGAGACGGTGCGGTTCTTCATCAACAGCTACGTCGTGGCCGGGGCCGTGACGATCCTGACGCTGCTCGTCGCCATCCAGGCCGCGTACGCCTTCAGCCGCTTCGAGTTCCGCGGCAAGCGCATCGTCAACGTCATCATCGTCAGCGTGCAGGCGGTGCCGCCGATCACGCTGCTCATCCCGTACTTCGGCCTGATGGTCGGGCTCGGGCTGTACAACACCTATCCGGGCCTGATCTTCACCTACATGGTGTTCACGCTGCCCTACGCGATCATCATGATGACCGGCTACTTCAACACGCTCCCCAAGGAGCTCGACGAGGCCGTCCGCGTCGACGGGGCCGGCTCCTTCACCGCCCTGTGGCGCGTCCTCGTGCCGATCTCGATCCCGGGCATCGTGTCGGTCGGCATCTACACCTTCATGATCGCGTGGAACGAGTTCCTGTTCGCGCTCACCCTCACGCGCACGATCGACATGCGCACGGTGCCGATCGGCATCCAGCTGCTCATGGGACAGCACTCCTACGAGTGGAACCAGATCATGGCGATGAGCATCCTCGGCTCGATCCCGGTGCTGGTGCTCTTCCTCTTCTTCCAACGCTTCTTCATCAGCGGCCTCACGGCCGGCTCGGTGAAGAGCTGATCCCGCCTACCCAACCCCGAACAAGGAGAAATCCGTGCTCTACACCGGCAAGTCCATCCTCGACGTGGCGAACGCCCACAGCTTCGCCATCCCGGCCTTCAACATCAGCGACTGGGCGATGTTCACCGGGATCATGGACATCAGCGAGGAGAAGAACGCTCCGGTCATCATCGCCATCCACCCCGACGAGGTGTCGCACATCACGACCGACCTCATCCCCGCGATGCACGCCCGCGCCCACCGGTCGAGCGTGCCCGTGGCCATCCACTGGGACCACGGCGGAACCTACGAGCAGATCATCACCGCGATCCAGGCGGGCTTCACCTCGGTCATGATCGACGCGTCGCTGGAGCCGTTCGAGCAGAACGTCGCCCTCACCCGCAAGGTCGTCGAGGCGGCGCACGCCGTGGGCGTGCAGGTCGAGGGCGAGCTCGGCACGATCGGCGCGAACGACAGCTACGGCGAGTCGGGTGCGGCCGAGATCATCTACACGAACGTCGACGACGCGGTGCGCTTCGTCGAGCAGACCGGCGTCGACAGCCTCGCGATCGCGATCGGCACCTCGCACGGGCTCTACCCCTCCGACAAGAACCCCGAGCTGCGCCACGATCTGCTCGAGCAGATCAAGGCGGCCGTCGGCATCCCGCTGGTGCTGCACGGCGGATCCAGTAACCCGGATGCCGAGCTCTCGCGCGCCGTGTCGCTCGGCATCAACAAGATCAACATCTCGAGCGACATCAAGGTGGCGTACCACGACCGCATGCGCGAGGTGCTCGGCACCGACCGGCGCCTGCGCGAGCCCAACGCGATCCAGCCCGAGTGCATCGCGGCGATGAAGGTGACCGCGGCCGAGAAGATCGACCTGTTCGGCGCCGCCGGCAAGGCCGACCTGTACTGACCGGAGGATGATCGGCGCCATGGCAGATGACCTCGTCCTCGGACTCGGCGGGACCGTCGACTACGAGATCCGATGGGATGCCGCCGTCCTGTCCGCGCTCGCGGAGGGGTACGGCATCCGTTCCGACGAGCTGACCACCACGACGCCGATCATCGACGAGCGGGCGCTCGTCGTGACGGTGCTCGCCTTCCTCGCCACGGGCGGGGGAGGCGAGCGCTTCGTCTTGTCCAGCGACATCGTCGAGCGCTTCGCCGCGCACTTCGAGGTCGAGACCACCCTCGGGGGGACGGGGGTGCGCGCCGGGATCGCCCTCGACCGCATCGGCGTCCCGACCGTGCAGCACCTCGTGAGCATCGACGACACGGTGCGGCGGCTGCTCCCGCGGTCGATGCGCGTGGTGTCGTCGGCCACGCGCGACACGCTCGACCCGCACCTGATCGTGCAGTACCCCGCAGGCGCGATCGTGCGTCTTCTCGACGGGGAGGTGAGTGCGCCCTCGTCGAACCGGATCATCTTCGCCAACGACGCCCCGAACCGCGAGATGGCGATCGCCCCCGCCCTCGGCGACGCGCTCGCGGACGCCGCGGCCTTCCTGGTGTCGGGGTTCAACACGATGCAGGATGCCGACCTGCTCGCCCACCGGCTCGACGACCTCGTCGCGGCGATGGAGAGGCTCCCCGCGGAGGCGCTCGTCTACTACGAGGACGCCGGGTTCTACCGGCGCGAGCTGTCGGCCGTCGTGCGTGCGCATCTGCTCTCGCGCATCGACGTGTATGGCATGAACGAAGACGAACTGCAGGAGTACCTCGGCCGCTCGGTCGACCTGCTCGACCCCGACGACGTCGTCGCGGCGCTCGCCGAGGCGCACGAGCTCATCCCGGCTCCGGCGCTCGTGGTGCACACGAAGTACTGGGCGATCGCGGTGGGGCCGCGGGCCGCGATCCACCGGGTCGCCCTCGACAGTGCGGTGCGCACCGCGGCCGCGCGCTACCGGTGGGGCGATGCCTGCACCGCGGCCCACCTCGACGACACGGCGCG
>Ga0065721_10006947_pt1 | contig 11746 bp, 7 predicted proteins | sample Mesricmetagenome_FD_59108 | JGI IMG/M metagenome (GOLD analysis project Ga0065721, IMG submission 59108) | Mesophilic microbial community from rice straw/compost enrichment Sample: eDNA_1 v2 (version 2) | ecosystem: Engineered > Solid waste > Grass > Composting > Bioreactor | place: USA: Davis...
GCCAAGACGGTGGAAGCGGACCTGCAGCGGCTCTATGCCGACACTCTCGAGATCGTTCGCGAGAATACCAAGCTCGTAGAGGCCGTGGCCGATGCTCTGGTCAGGCAGCGGCACCTCACCGGCGACAAGTTCGTGGCGATCTGCCGACGCACCCAGCGAGTAAACGCCGTCAAGCTCCTGGGAGGCAGCAATGGATGAGTTGCTGATCCGGGTCTTGACCCGCCTCCTCCGTGTTCATGAGGAGCTCGGAGACAAGAGTTTTGAGGAGGCCGCACATCGCGCCCTCCTGGCCATTGCCTTGACCGTGCAGTGCGACGCCGAGCGCAAGGCAGGCGTCGACGGGCGGCCAGATGCCTCCCAGCAAGTAGTGCCATTCCCGCTGGCGAAGCGCCGTCGCGGCACATCCACCGAGGCGCCGGACGGGTCTTGACCTTGTGCCGACAAGCTATGGCGCGACGCGCCATAGCAAGCACTCGTTAGCCTTGCCGGCTCAGAATTTCCAAAGAATTCGCCCCTTAGAAGTGACAGGCGGGGGAGTTTTATGACGCATTTCGGATTTCAGTCCTTGTTCATCGTCGCGCTTTTTCATGGCGCCTTCTCAGGAGTTCTCTGAGATGGCCGTCGGATATGCTCGCGTAAAGCGTCAGCTCGAAGTGCATGGGCTCAGAACCTTTGCTCGCATCGAGTACATGAAGGATGGCAGCCCGATCATCGATCTCATCACCGGGCGCGAACCGCATGTGGTCGGCACGAAGGTGTGCATCAAGGCCGGGATGCGCTCCATGCCGTGGGAGTCGGTTAAGGCCGAGCGCCCCATGATCAAGCTCTGCGAAGCAGCTTCCCCGGTGCTGCGTCTTCTCGCACAGCCACATGAGTTGTTCATGAAGGTGACCGGCTATTCCCGAGAGTGGATGTACCGGCCCGACCTCCTGCTGACCATTGATGCGAGCATCGTGCACCAGGTACAGGCCGGAACGCCCTTCTCAGAAGCCATTGCGCAATGGAAGCCGGTCGACCGGATCCACGATGTCCGCCTTGTGGTCGAGGTGAAGGACGATGAGGATCCGCGGATCGGGGATCCGAACTATGAGCGCAAGCTCGAGCTGGCAAAGCAGGTGTACCAGTTCCTTAACTGGCATTTCATCACCGTCGTGCGGTCGGAAGACATCGACAACGAGCGGATCGCCTATTCGGTAGATCAGCTTTGCCTCGACCATGACGTTGCGATCTCACCCGGTGACATCGATCGCGTGCGGGCAGTGTTCGAACGTAACCCAGCCCCAATGCTGATTGAGTTGATGCTCGAGCTCGGCGGTGGTGCGGCCAGTCTGGGGAAGTGCGCTGCCCTGCATGTACGCCGCATCATCAGCATCGACCTGCGCCATCAGCTTCGGCCCGAGTCACCGATCAGGAAGATGCCCGACGACATGGCAATCTTTGAACTGCCAGGTGCTCACCCATGGTGACGCATCTCGATATTACGGTTGGCGAGCTTTATTCGCTGACCCTGCCGGACTCCGACGTCCCCGTCCTCGCCGATTTCGTCAAGGAAATGCGGGACGGTCGCCTGATGTTCAAGCGAGAGGGCACCGATCGGGAAATTTACTTGGAAGTCGACGCGTTCGAAACAATGCGCTGCGATGGCAGGGCCAAGCGCATCCGCCTCGATTCCAACCGACAGATCATTGAAGAACACGAAATCGATCCGCGGACAATCCTCGATCCTGACGACCCGAACATCACAGCCAAGGAGCGCAGGGCACGCCTGTTGCAGCAGGAACGCCTCGAGCGCCGGCGTACACTCCGCTTCTACGTCATCAAGTACGACGAGACCCCAGACGTCGGACGGGGGCGGCTGGGTGTTGAAAAGTTCATCAAGGACAATTTGCCCAAGGCAATGGAAAAGGGGTTTACGTGGAAGCCCTCACCCAGCAGCCTGCTTCGGGCAGTTGATGAATGCGGTGCCCCGGGTGCTCGTCACCTTACACACTTCATCAAGCGCCGAGATTCCCTCGACAGAGAGCGGCGGTGGCCAAAGGATGTTGTTGAGGCTGCGAACCGGGCCATCGAGGCGTATTGGGACGACCAGTCATTCGCTATCGGTGACGCCATTGCTCAGTTTGCCGCCGAAGCGGAAAGCATCGATGCAGAACACTACCTTCCGCTGAAGGAGCTCGAAGTCGCTGCGGCGGACGTGGAGGCGGACGACCGCGATGCCAACGGTCGCCTCAAGCGGAGGAAGAAGACCAGGAAGTCGAATCATCCCATCCCGTGCAATGAGACCATCCGCTTGTGGATCCACCAGAACGCGGACTGGTGGCACTGGGCGCAGCGATATGGCGTGAAGAATGCCAACAGCCGCTTCCGCGGCCGCGGCAAGGCGATCGAAGCCACCCGTCCGCTGGAATACGTTATGTTCGACCACACTGAGGTGGACGTGTGGGCGGTAGTCCATGACGAGCACGGAGAGCCGGCTTTTGTTGTGCGGCCATACCTTACACTGGCAATCGACGTATATTCCCGGATGATCCTTGGGGCGGTTCTGGGCTTTGATCCCCCCAGTGTCAGCACCGTCGCCCGATGCCTGAGGCAGGTCGTTCGCAAGAAGGAATTCCTCTGGGAGACCTACGGCTACGACAAGGGCGGTGCTGACGGGTGGGGCAAGCCTTTCACCATCATTGTCGACAACGGCAAGGAATTCGTCAGCCCGTCATTTCAGTCAGCCTGTGAGGCGGCCGGTATCGACGTGGAATGGGCGCCGGTGAAGATGCCGACATACAAGGCCTACGTGGAACGGGTCTTCGGCACCCTCAATACCATCATCTGGCACAAGCTCCCCGGTGGATTGCCGCTCACGCCTCAGGAGCGGCAGGCGCTGGAGCTGAAGCCGGAAGTGGAAGCTGTATTCCCCCTGTACCTGCTCGAGAAGGCGATGTGGAACGCCATCGTCAATCTCTATCACCTTGAGGTCCACACCGGGGAGGGAATGGGTATCTCTCCGGCACTCAAGTGGAGACGCGGGATCCAGCAGCACAAGAGAGCCACGGTCGATGCCGTCGACCTCCTCGACAAGATCTTCGGCAAGGGTAAGAACTGCCAGCTCAGCGCTGAGGGGGTCTTCGTATGGGGGCACCGGTTCCATGACCCTCAGCTGACCACGATGCTGATGAATCGGCTCGCTCGCTTCGGCAAGGAACGAGCACAGCGACACAGCAAGACCTCCTCCCGCACTGTCACGGTACGTGTGTCCTGGGACCCAGGTGACGTCTCCAAGGTTCATGTGTGGGACCCCACAACTCGGTCTCACGTAACGTTGCCCAACGTCCGCAAGGCTTATGCCCAGGACCTCTCCTGGTATGGCGCGGACCGCATCAAGGACTTCGCCACGAAGCGAGACCTCGACTTCCACTCCGATGCCGAAATGGCCAACGCCCGGGTTGAGTATCGGAAGTTCCTGAAGAGCCTCCTGCCGACAATGAAGGGACCGGCCAAGCGAAGCTATGCTCGCACTGAACCTCAGCCAGAACTGATGCCCGGGGACAACGTGGACATGGTTGCCCGCGATGGCCAACATGACGTGGTCTACGACACCGCAGCGAAGCGCGCTCCAGAAACGATCCCAGTGAAGAAGGGCCGCCCCTTCGGCGGGAAGGCTGGCCAAAAGAAGGCCGCGGCCACTCGTGAAAAGAACCGGCAGGCCAAGGAAGAATCTGCCGAGATGAATACATCCGCACCGACTCCGCCCGTATTGCCAGGCACCGCGTCGATGTTGGTTGTCGACCCTGACGCAATCGCCGCCCGCGTGAAGGCTCGGCTCGAAGCCAAGAAGAACAAGAAGGAGAACTAAACATGGCAGCTTACAGCAAGCCACGTCGCAGTGCCGTAGAAGCNGCCTTCGAGATGATGCGCATCCATCACCCGCGCATCGANGGCGTCCATGAGAAGCTTGACGAGGCTCGCGAGTTCGGGCGGTTGGNCCCGAACAGTCCGAAGCGTTACATCGAGTTCTTCGCTCCTTCCCACTCCGGCAAGTCCAAGGCGATTACCACCTACATCGAGGACAAGGTTGTCCCCGAAGCAATCGAGCGTGGCCTGTTCCCGCGTGACATGGACCGCGAAGAAATCGCCAGGCAGCAGAAGATCGTGCTTCACGTAACCCTCTCTCCCAACGCTTCGAAGCGCTCCTTGGCGGTGGACATCCTGACCCAACTTGGTGATCCCCGCGCAGATAGCGGAAGCGGGCCCGTGCTTATGCGGCGGGTGTACGAGTACCTGTCGGGAACGTTCAAGGATCCGGTGACCGGAAAGCCTTTTGGTCGCCAGACGGAACTCGTCATCCTTGATGAACTGCAGCACCTTGCGGCCGGTGAGGTGAAGCGCGGCACGTCGGAGAAGTCCAACATCATCCGGAGCACGGAGGTCAGTGACACGCTGAAGACCATGCTGATCCGGGGCCTGGTGCCGTTGGTTTTCGTCGGCATCCCCGCGGCGCGAGAACACATCACCATCGACCGGCAGTTGACCAATCGAGAGATGGGAAAGATCGATTTCTCACCGCTCAAGTGGAGCTCGGCCGAGGACCAGGAGATCTTCCTCGAGTATTGTATCGAAGCGGCAGAGTTGCTCACCGAGCATAGGCTGCTCCCTGAAAAGACCGACATCCTCGAGGAGGGCATTCCCCATCGGTTGTGGGCCGCTTCGGGTGGCTGTATCGGCGTGGTCTCCCGCATCTTGGAAGAGGCGGTTTTTCATGCGCTCGATCGGGACGGTACCCGCGTTGAGTACGAAGATCTCGCCAAGGCGGTCGATACGCGGGCAATTCCCAACAACATGTGCACCTACAACCCCTTCCGCGAAGGCGTCGTAGGCGGCACCGTCAACGGGCAGGCCGCATGATGCTGGTTAGGCCCGTGAGCCCCATGCCAGATGAAAGTTTAGCAGGGCTGGTGGCTCGGGCGGCAGGTGTCAATGTCTATCCACATGCACACGACGTTCTCGTTCTGGCAGGCCTGGGAAACATTCGACCCGAAACAATCGCCGACAAGCCCTTCGACAAGATTGTCGAACTTGCCGGAGTCCTTGGCGCCGAGCCTGAGCGTCTTCGGCCCATGCACCATCCAGGCGCGGATAAGCGATCGATCGACTTCTTCGGCGCTCCTCTGCGCACCAAGCTGAGGGAAACCAGACTTCGCAGAGTGTCGCCGCGGGCGCTTCAAAGATCACCTTACATTCGGGCGATCTGGAGCGTCCGCCCGCTCACGTTCGACCCAGAAACAAAAGAGATGCTCATCTCGCATTGTCCGGTTTGCCAAAAGTCTCTTGGGTTCCACCGAACCTGGGGCATCGAGTTCTGCGAAACCTGCATCGCTGAAGACCAATACGGCCTCCCGATGCCTTTGGTCGACCTTCGAGACTTTCCGCAGCCACTGGTCGAAGTGGATGACGTGGAGGCACTGGACTTTGTGTCAGGGCTTCTTGCCCCCATTCCAGAAAAGCGACCCTCGCTTGCCGGTCTCCATGATGACCTCTCTAGCTTGAACCGAGGTCAGCTGTTCGAGCTCGCCCTGGCCCTGGCATCGTCAGTCGTAGCGGATGAACAAGGAATTGAGGTAACCGCCCAGACCGCATGGAGACCTGTGGTTGACGTCAACCCGGAAGCATTGGCCAAGGCCGGCCGGGCCATCATCGGATGGCCTCGGGGTTTTGCAGACCTGTGTCGGCAGGCAACGGCCAACGCGGCGGTTCGCGGAGGCGAATGGGGGATCTTCAAGGAATTCGGCCCTTTGGCCTTCCTCCGCAATGACCCACTGTTGGCGAAGGCGGCCAGGTCAGCGATTGCCTCATGCATGGACAAGTTTTGGGTCGACACACATCCGGAAGACGCTGTGCCGCGAAAGACAACCAGATCTCGGGGGCACGGTGAATTCATCGGCACGCGCCAGCTTATTGCAACCGCCGGCGTATCATCAAAGGTTGCGAAGCGATTGGCTGATCATCCGGACATGATCGTCCACCGTGCCTCTGCCGACCCCCTGGCGCCCGTATCGTTCGTCACCATGGAGACGGAGTTCGTACTCGACCACTATCGCGACATGCTCAGCGAAGCAGCCTTAGGGGTGACTCTCGGGCTGCCGCCTGACGGGGTTCGGGACTTTGCAGCAGCCTTTCTCCTCGATCGATCCGGCATCAGCAGAGACGTTGCGGCCAGTCTTCTGGGTGGTGGCGTATTCTACTCGAAGGCCTCTGCCGACGACATGGTCGACATCATTACCACTGGCATTCCGTTCAGGAAGCCGCCGAAGGGCTACACCTCGTTTCTTGAGGCCATGCTGATGTTTCCTGCCGGCCGACGCCCTTGGCTGCCCGTCATCAGGACCATTCTGTACAGCCAGGTTGATGCGGTTTTCCGCCGGAATGTCGCGGCGCAACCAAAGTGTAAGAATCTGTTCGGCTCCATCTCCGTGAAAGGGGTTGAACAGCACCGAAAGGAGATCATGGAGTGGCACGCCCGGGCGGAGGTCTACGATATCGACAGGATCTCGGCTGTGGCAGCCAACCTGATGCTGGGTATCTATAACCACCACGTCTTCATGGCGTGTGCCGAAAATGGGCTGCTCGATGTGGATGAAAAGGGGGCCGCCTCCTACCGTAGCGTTCTCGACTTTGCGGATCAGTTCATCTTCGCCAACGAAGCCGCGGTCAGGAGCCGGGTCAACCCTCCGGCCTTCAGGTCATGGGCAGAGGCCCACAATCTCAAGCCAGTGTACAGTTTCCCGGTGAATGGTGGCGACATCTACGATCGGCAGGCGGTAGAACCGCACCTTGAACTCGCCTAGACGGAGCCGGTAGGGAGAAAGCCGGCACGTGCTCGGATGTGTTAGCGGCGGCACGGCTGAGTTGGTGCCTCCCACAAGAGCCCCGCTTACTCCACCCGACCGCTACAACGCCGAGCGAGCAATTATTTGCATGTTCGATGAAAATCGGCATTGCGGGATGTAAATCCGCGGACGATCCTTTTTGTGGCTCTGGAGGAATGTCGCAGGGCTTAAAAGAAAACACCAGGTGAGGACTGGCCTGACCCGGTGTCTTATATTCGGTGTCGACGGCGCGTAGCTAGAAGCCAGTGGGGCCAGTTCGACTGCTATAACGAGGTTATGAGTCCGATATGGCTCAAAGTCAAGTACCGTTCCCCTATGCAAACGACAACGTCGCTGCCCTGAGATCCGCATTGTCGGAAGCGCGCTTCGGTCCGTATCTTGCGGAAGCCAAGGGGGACGCTGCGTTCGCTCTCGAACTGTACCTCTACAACTCCCGCCTTGCCAAGGCGTTCCTCTTCCCGCTCAACACCGTCGAGGTCTCGGTTCGAAACGCCGTAGATGAGGTGCTGATCGACAGGTACGGAACAGACTGGCACACCCACGAGGGCTTCCGTCAGGACGTGCTCACCGGGGAGGGGTTGAACACCCTCGACAAGGCCATTGCAAGAGTGGGCCCCGGCGCAACCAAAGATCAGGTCGTGGCCACTCTGACGTTCGACTTCTGGTCCAACATGCTCCGGAGGGATTACGCTACCCTGTGGCGAACGCACCTTAACCGAGCGTTCCCAAATGTCGCCACGGTGGGCAGCCGTCACGAAGTCCAGCAATTGGTCCGGGACATAAACTGGTTCCGTAACCGAGTTGCCCATCACGAGCCGATCTTTCGTAGTGACGTGAACGCCACTTACGCAAAGATGCTGGACGCGGTGGGCATGCGCTGCCTCGAGACACAGGAATGGATGCGCTACCATTCCACTGTCGGCGTTGCAGTCCGTACCAGACCACGAACCGGGACTGGCTCAGATCGCATAATCGCACGGTTGGATGCAGGTTTCTTGGCTGTTGCTCCCGAAACCACTCTGCTCGATCTACTCCGGCGTACGGATGAGAGCCATCCTGCGATCGTGGTCGTGGATCCCCAGGGCTGCCCCACTGCTGCGTTCACGATTGCTGCCGCATCAGCTTATGTCGCGGAAGTCGCGGCGGCCGACGGTGGACTCATCGATCTGACCGACCATACTGTTGCCGATGTAGAAAAACATGTGGGTGGCTTCGGTGGCAGGTGGATAGCCTTGAGCAGCGAAACGGCGATTGCCCTGGCGATCGCCGAGATACAGAAGCCTAAGATACGCGTTATGGTCGGCACGGATCCAGCCAGTGGCAAGGCAGTAGGGGCCTTGGTGCGAGCGCACCGACGCTACTGATTGGTAAGGGCAATTTCACGCCGGATACGGTACCGAACATTCTCCAGTTTCTCTCCAGTGCGGCTCGAAATTTGCCGCGCAGCGTCCGTGACGCTCCTGTATTCCTGCCCATCGTAGATGAATGGCGGTTTTCCCCGGCTGGATGTGGCCCCTAGCGGTGCTGCCACGGCTTCCTCGGGCGTCATTCCCTGATTGAAAATGCGGTGCTTCAGCGTGGACAAGCCAATGTTGAATGCCCGTGAGACAGCGGCAAGAGTGGGGTAGGTAGTGTCCCCTATTACAACTTCGAACCCGTTACGCCTTTCCATGATTTCCTGCGGCAGCAACCATTCAAAGTTGCCAGGACCAAGTGGCATGGACGCATCTATGCAAACCAACTTATGATCATCAGATGGCGGGGCGCCCACATCTTCCTGATAGACATCGAATTCCCTCCAGGCACTCACAACGCTCCCTTGGCCTTTCTTGTCAACGCGATTGATCATGCTCTTCCAGCGACGCCACTCTCTGTTCCCCGCCGCGGAGTGGTAGCTTCGCTTCCGGGCCGCTGGGGGCAGTGGCAAGCCTAGGCGCAGGCACCTCAGGATCACATGCCGGGCAAGGCCTGTCCGCTTGCCAAGTGTGTCGGCAGCAAGCTCTCTGGATGAAAACCGCTCGCCCTCATATTCTATGGGCTCGCACTTCCCACCACCCCGCTGGCCACCAACCGCCTTGTTCAGGCCAGACGGGAAAATGGTGTTAAGTGCAGCTATCCAGTGCTTTTCCCGTTTACCAACCTCTTCTTCCGTCAACCCGGTTTCAATGAGTTCGATATGGAATCCATCTTTACCGTCGCAGCGGATCGCTTCGTGCAATGGCGCTTTCGAGCCGTTCGCCGCATCTCGGCAGTGCTGCAGAAATCTGGACTCCGGATCGACAACCGTGAGGCCGATGTAGATTTTGCCGTCAGAGCGCCGCGTTATCTTGTAGATGCTGTGGGAGCGTTCCGTAACAGGCACCGGAGGTTCGCTCAGCGCCCTGTCTATGCCCCACTGTGCAAGCAGACGGCGGCGGATGTACGTTCGGTCGCCATACCTACCGATCTTCTTGAGGAAAGCCGCGATGCTGGGGAACGTCTGGCCCGCGAGCTCCGGATGATCCTCGCCGTCATAGGTGAAAGGTTTTCGTCTTCCCCCACCATGCTCCGTCATCCAATCAGCTTCAGACGCTTCACCGGCAAACCTCACAGCATCACTCGACAACTGGTGCACACGATCTAGCCGAAGCAGCCTCTGACGGAAGTTCGAATAGGAGACGGACGGGTTCGCGATGCCGTGGAAGAGATCCTGAACGGACACCTTGACGCCATCAAGAACCACCCAGGTGACGCGGGTGGCGTATTTAGCCTTGTAATCCGAAACCGGCATGTAGAGGCATTCGTCGATCACCTCGTCAGACATGGAAGCAGAGCGCGTCGCGAGCCGGAGAGAAAAAGCTTGTTTGCTCACCCGCTTCGCTGGATCAGCCATGGCATGAATCGTCTCCGGCCCGGAGAACAGCTGTCCCTTGTACGGTATTCCCTCAGACCAGCGAGAGTTATGAGCAGGTCTACCGATCATGATGCGTCATGAGGCTCGGCGAGCTCAGGCGCCTTGCGAGCAGAGGTTGCTGCGTCAAATGCTGCTCTCATCGACAAGGCGTGCGCTAGGTTACGCGCGTCGCCCGACGCAAGGCTATGCCCACTTTCTTCAAGTCTGGCTTTCCAGTCTTCCACTTCGGCATCTACTGAAACGCTGAATTCAGCGATGCCATCTATCTCGATCGGCGATTCTGTGATCTCGCAATGCACCACACAGTCCCATGAGATCGAGTTCGCCCTTTTGTGCAGCCCTGCGCCGCTGTCACCGAACATTGGCCAGATATTGACAGGGCGAATGCCGGCCGCGGCCAACGCAGAGGCGAGCCCCTGCCATCCATGGCCATCAAGGTTCTGATACGTGAACACCATGCGGGCGTTTGGCTTGCAGACCCGATGGACCTCTTTCATCACCTCTGTGAGCCGCTCGCCAAAGGCTTTGGCGGCGCTGGCTCCGCCTCCAGATTTCGCCAGCTGGCCAGGGGGAAACGCGCTTAGGTGATTTTCATCGATCATGCCGAACTTGCTCATCCAGGGCACGAAGAAGTGCCCGAGTTCGGAATAGGCGATGTAATTGAAGTAGGGGGGATCCGTTAGGACCAAGTCCACGGAGCGCGGAGGTATGTGGGAAAGGTCCCTGGCATCCTGGCAGCGGACGTCCCATGTCCCTGGCTTGAACCACCGAACCTCGCGAGTCCCCGCTTCGACGGTGGGCTCAACGGACATCTGCATAGCATCCGCAGCGCGCTGGACTGATCTCACCGCGTTCGGGAAGGTTCCCCGGCCATTCTTCTCGAGCCAGGGGTTGATCTCCACCGGACGTACGATGTGGCGGTATGCTCTGATCGAAAACAGGGCAGTCAGCCGTCGCCATCCCCCCGCATATGCGCACATCATGTTGTTGGTGGTGAGGTGATCAGAGAAAGCTATCTTCATCGCCTCGCCGACTGGGCCCGTCAGCTTGGCGATCTCCCGGCCAAGCAGGCCCAGATGGAGTTTCTGCCGGGCATTGAAAAGGTCACCGTAGTCGCTGTAGCCGTACTGAATAAGCCGGTTGTCAGACCTACCTTCGCGCGGGATTGGCCCAACCGCCAAAAAGTTGGGATCGTCAGCCAATTCCGCCTGGAGTCTACTAGCCGCCCGATCGAAGGCCGCGAGATCTGCGGCCGTGACCTTGCGAAGCGTTCGGTCGCTGTTCGCCACCTTCCTCTCTTCTCCTGCAGGCAAGACTTCGACAGCGAACACCCTGAACCTGGGAGGGGCACCTGTCCTGTCGGCAACCGTGATCAGACGCTCCCTCGTGCTACAGCAAGGGCACACCGCGGTTCCGTGGTCCACTGCGCTCTGTTCTGGTTTCGTAGACTTCCCGCATGAGCACTTGAACGGCTTCTTCGAGGTCTTGCGTTCGTGGATCTCGCCGCATCCGGCACAGATGATCCATTCCTGCTTTTTTTCGTCGTTCCAAGCCAGGCGGTGGTTTGGGTGCAGATCGAACTCGTGTTCGCAGTTGGAGCAGACATGAGTCTGCACCCAGAAAGCGTGCAGCATGGTCTCCGGGTCACCGGCGAGGTTGGCAGTTTCGTAGAAGCCGGACACCAAAGGTTTGACTGCTGCACGCAGCTCTTCCAGTGTTGCCGAGAGGTCAGGTAGGCTGCTCAACCCTCCCTGGAAATTCGACACTGCCGCCGCGACCGGTTCGACATCGACTCCATGCACATTGGCGCCCAGGCGCGAGGCTTCCAGAAGCATGACCCCGCCACCCATGAACGGGTCCAGTACCGTCAGGCCTTGGCACGAGCTCTCCCCGTAGTAAGCTGACCAGAAGTTCGCGTCGGCAGGCGTAGCCGCTGCGATAGCGAGCGAGCGAGCCGTTGCAGCCAAGCGGCGGG
>Ga0065721_10007917_pt1 | contig 11746 bp, 9 predicted proteins | sample Mesricmetagenome_FD_59108 | JGI IMG/M metagenome (GOLD analysis project Ga0065721, IMG submission 59108) | Mesophilic microbial community from rice straw/compost enrichment Sample: eDNA_1 v2 (version 2) | ecosystem: Engineered > Solid waste > Grass > Composting > Bioreactor | place: USA: Davis...
GTGCGCAATGCAAAGGCTAGCTGCCCTTCAAGAGGCAACGAAGGATGGCAGCATACGAACATCATGCGCAGCACGCTGTCACTGATTTCGTGATCAAGAAACAAATGCTCCCAGGAAGCCTCCTCCAACGACTCGATCAGTACATCGTCTGTTTCTAACCATGCCTTGTTCCGTCGTAAAAAGTCAATGGCTTTGTTCCGCGCTACCCGGTAAAGCCATGCTTTAGGATCATCGGGTAATTTTCCGAATCTCCAGGAATGCATAGCCGTCAACAGGGTATCCTGAACGATGTCTTCAGCAACATCCAGGTTAGTCAACCCAAATTTACGCGACAAAACAGCGACCATCCTTCCCGCCTCTTTACGAAAAAGACGATCCACTATCTTGTCAGCATTTGTGTTCGGCATAGTGCAAGTTACATATCAACCCTCATCACCTCGCGGATCTGAACTGTGCCGCCGAGTTCGAAGTCGGGATAGTCTCTTGTGATCGCAATTGCATCATCATAATCCCGCGCATTCACGATAAAGTAACCTCCTACAACGTCTTTTCCCTCTGTATACGGTCCATCCGTCACTACATCGGGACCAGTCACCAGTTTTCCTCCTGGCAACAGAGGTTCACCCGAAACATATTGGCCACTTTTTTGGAGCTTCTCCACCCAGGCGAGCCATTTCCCCATCTGCGATTGCATGGCGTCAGGTCCGTCAGGATGCGTGTCGGTTAATCCTCCGTGGAAAATAAGCATGAATTGTAGCATAAATTGACGTTTAAGTTTTGAATTTAACTTAAGACGAATCAACCCCTTCCTGCCGGACAATACTGTTAAAGTTTTTTTTAGATACGGATCATCAGACCGGAAGCGGGTTCAAGACAACATTTTGCCGTTGATGCCAGTAAGGATAAGCAGGAGGAACATTACTAACCGCGTCCAGTTTTGCCATATGCTCGGGGTCCAGGGTCCATCCCACTGCTCCCAGGTTTTCATTCAGCTGTTCTTCGTTTCGGGCACCNATAATAATGTTTGCAATNGTAGGGCGTTGTACCAGCCAGTTAATTGCAATCTGAGCAANTGTTTTNCCGGTNGCATCAGAAATCTCCTGAAGCGCATCGACGACATTGTAGAAGACATCTTCGCGAATTACATGTTGCGGCACCGGGCTCCCACCCTGAGAAACGCGGCCTTCCGGAGGCAGCGGCTTGTTGCGCCGATACTTGCCACCCAGCCTTCCCGCCGACAGGGGCGACCAGACAATTGCTCCGACTTTCTGATCAATTCCCAATGACATCAGTTCCCATTCGTATTCCCTGTTGATGAGCGAATAGTAAACCTGATGGCCGACATACCTGTTCCAGCCATACCGGTCGGAAANAGCAAGTGATTTCATAAGATGCCATCCTGAGAAATTGGATGCTGCGATATATCTTACCTTTCCACTGGTNACAAGATCGTCGAGGGCACGAAGCGTTTCTTCGATCTGCGTGTTGCCATCGAAGCCGTGCATGTGATAGATATCGATGTAGTCGGTGCCCAGCCTTCGCAAGCTCCCTTCAACCTGACGGATTAACCGATACCTCGAAGATCCTTGATTGTTAGGCCCCGTTCCAAAGGGAAAGGTACCCTTCGTCGATATCAATACGCGGTCGCGGATCCCGTCGATTGCCTTTCCGAGGATTTCTTCGGCGAGGCCCTGCGAATAAGTGTCTGCGGTGTCAAACATGTTCACGCCGGCGTCAAGACAAAGCCCGACAAGTTTTTTTGCTTCGGCCACCTGAGTGCTTCCCCAGGCTTTGAAGAATTCGGTGCCTCCACCAAAGGTTGCTGTTCCAAAGCTAAGTACCGGCACCTGCAGGCCGGATCCTCCGAGAAATCTGTATTCCATGCTTTCGTTCTTTTTGCTGAATATTAGTAATTGAANATCAAAAATATNAGATGCAGATACACACAGGGCCACTAGCTTCCTTTGGTCGTCAGCTCTTCTTTGTAAACTGTTCCAAACCGGTCTGTGACTTTTATAGTAACACCTCTTGCACCTGCTGATGGTTTTCCGAAGAACATATGATCGGTAAGGTGAGGTTCCACCCAGGTCCGTTTCGATGGCTTGTCAGTACCTTTCTGAAGTTGAACTGCCCACGGGTCCAGGCTGGTGACACGCTGAAGTGGCCCTTTGAAAATGTCGTCCTCATACCATTCCACCTTCCATTCGTGATCCCAATTCCAAACATTAACCGCGAACGAATCTTGCATTTCAGGAACAGCTCCCACCGGATAGACACGCATCTGATGATTGCGATCCTTGCCCACGGCCTTGTAATACCATGTTAGCTCACTGCCATTCACCTCATACACGCCGTAACCACTCGGTGTGCCGTCAAAACAGATTGGACCTGTCCACCATGCTCCGCATAGCGATCCATGCACGTGCTCCATCACATTCTCGGCATCAAATATCTTTTCATTATAATGCGTGTGACCCGACATTATATGCGTCTTGAAAGGCTTCAGGATCCGGTACAAATCCTGACGATTTGAAACCACACCATCGATAGGTCCTTCCTTCATCTTGTATCTCATCATCTCGCCGGTGTTTGCAGGAATATGAAGGTATACTACCACCGTTGATCCTGGCTCGATAAATGAAAGGTCTTTCTCCAGCCATGCTAATTGCTGTTCCGTAATGTACCCGATGTATTGCCTGGACGAACCGAGAAAAAACACATCATCAAGAACGACGTAATGAATCGCTCCTCTGTTGAACGAATAATATGTTGGTCCGAAATGATTTCTGAATGTTGTCGATGACCCATCGTCAGCACGTGCATCGAGATCCATGTCATGGTTCCCAATCACCTGAAAAAACGGGATGCCGACTGTCGCAATGGCAGATTTGTATTCTGCAAACAACTCGAACTTATCCCATACAAGGTCGCCGCAGCCGATTCCATGAAAGAGCGCGTCCGCCCCATAACTCTTNACAAGCTGATGGGTATCAGGAACCGATTCGCTGNTTAACAATTTCGCATCTTCTGCGTCCTGAATCTGAGGATCGGCCCAAACAATAAAATTATGCCGGGTATCATCGACAGGCAGTTTTTCGAGTTCAAAATCTGCAGACAGTTTCTTTTCACCAGGAGTCAGTCGTTTATAAAAGTTCGCTATTCCTTTGTCATTTGCAAAAGCGTAGCCTCGGGGAACGGAGAGGAATACAAATTCAGCGAATGGATTTAGTACCAGCTCATATTTGCCTTTTGCGTCAGTGGACGTAACGGAGAACCCATCCGACACGACCACGTTCTGCAGGGGTTTCGAGTCGCTTTTAACAGATCCTCCGATCCGAGGGAATCCGTCCATCCTGTTGTCGAACGAATTCGCCTGATGATTTCCCAAAACAAGGCCAGCTCCGGACAAACCGAGCGCGCGAAGGAATGTTCTGCGATCAAGTGCCATAGTCGTAAATTTCCTTCGCCAAATTCATTATTGATTTCTAGTTTTCCCACAATACGCCCGTTTTTTATGCAGGTAGTGATCCACCGAGACGAATGGTGTTTAGGAAGACTAATCCATGCAGCTATATCACTTACACAACGTGCCACAGGATAGCAGGAAAAATGATCAGGCGTTGAAAAAAAAGACGCCTGAGATGGGGTTACAAACCTTAAAGGTCATCATACCCGCCATGGCATTCCATGCACGAGTTACCAAGCGCTGCGTACTCATCATACGCGGCACCAGGCTTTCCAAACAATGTAACGATGCGATCGATACGGATCTTTGCCTCAGGTTCAAGTGTGATGAACAGACCTTCCCCTGAAATCTCGTCAAGGCTAATAAGCTTCCCTTCAGCAGAATCAATCTTTGCAGTCTCAACAAAGTAGAACACTTTGCCTGACTTTTGTTCTGCGATAAGATCCTGAATCAATTCGCGGAACTCATATTGCACGGGTGTATAGGAATCTGTCATATCAACCTCCCTTCGTTTAAGACTTGCACAAGTTAATTAATTCTACCGAATAGATGACCCCACACGATTAATGTCATGGAAGCGGCTTCACTTAAGAAACCGCTTCCCGACCGAATTAATTCCTTTATCTCAGTTTCTCTTTCACAACACCGCATTTAAGCATTTTATCGCCAAAATACGGATTCCGGATCTCGCTGTTATCGCTAAGCCAATACGCGCCTTCATTATTGAAAGCCATCGGGCAGTATTCATAAAAAGCTTCCTCACCTCCAAGCCCGAATGCCTTAATACTCTTGTACATATTGTCAGAAAGTCCACTGAATGATTTTCGTTGTTCTTCGATATCTGACGCCTGAGAAATTTCGCTTACAGATTTTTGCATTGGCATAAGCCAGTTCATCCAATCGTTGTGAGCAGCACCGGAAAGCAATGCCATGTCGACTTTCTCCAACGATGTTTTCACTTCAGTCGCTACTGACTGTGCTTTTGCAGGATCGGAATCAACAAGCGCATTCTTTAATTCAATATAAGAATTGAACAGTCCGGCAAGCTGTTGCTGAAACGCGGCATCAACCTGAAATTGCGGATTGCCAGCTTCGACTGCTGCTTCAGATCCGGACGCATGTTCATGTCCATGATCATGACCTGATTCAGCACCATGATCGTGCTTTCCACCTCCTGAACATCCCGCAAGCATCACAAGACTTGCTGCAGCAAATAACATCGAAGAAATAACAGAGCGTGTTTTCATATGTAGTTTAATTTGAATTACGACTTTATACAGACTTACAATAATTGCTTTTTGATTATCAATGGCCAATCGGATGCATTCCTTTTTTCAGAATAAATTCACTGTAAAGCAAGTATGCGCCGGAAACTGCAACAGTATCACCTTCCGCAAGGCCTTTGACAATCTCGACCTTATCGAAGTTTTCGATTCCTGTACTCACCTCCACCGGCCGAAATGTATTGCGGCCGCGCTGCACGTATACATGGGCGCCAAGGCCATCGCGTATAACGCCATCAACGGGAACCGCCAACGCATCTTTCGCGGAATGTGTAAAGGTGATCTGTGCATGCATTCCCGGTACAAACTTAAGTTCTTCGTTAGGAAGAGATGCCCGCATAACGACAATTTGTGAATTCGTCCGAAACTCAGGATTCAGAAATTCGACCCGAGCCTCAGCTGGAGTCGTGCCATTTAGTTCAACCCGAACCATATCGCCAATTTTAACAAGTGTTCTTTCTGAAGGGTACAATTCCGCCTCAACCCAAAGCTTGCTCAGATTGTCTATCCGCACTAACGGATTGCCTTCACCAACATATTGACCTTCTGTCACATTGAGCTCACTGATCACTCCACTTACTGGTGCGAGAAAAGTTATTTCAGGTTTAACATTGCCATTTCGCGCGAGTTGGTCGATCTGACCCTCCGTAAGCCCATACAACAACAGCTTTTGCCGCGATGCCTCCAGGAAGGCCTCATATCGGTCACCGCTCCTGCCCAGTTTATCAAACTGCTCCTTTGCCAACAAAAACTCCCGCTGCAAAGTAAGCAACGTTTCACTGTACAATTGATAAAGAGGCTCACCCTTCCGTATCACTCTTCCCGCCTCCTTCACAAACAGTTTGTCAATCCTGCCCGAAANACGGCTACTGATGACTTCAGACAGCTCTGCATTTATTGCAAGTCTTCCATTGACGAAGATCGTCTGACCAACCGGTTGCATGGAAACTTTTTGNATTGAAATATTGGCAAGCCGGATCTGACTGTCGGTGAGCATGAGGTCACNCGAACTNNCTGAAGATACATTGCCCGATGGAACAAGGTCCATCCCGCAGACCGGACATTGGCCTGCCTCATTTGTGATTACATTCGGATGCATCGGGCATGTATAGGTTACCACCGCCGCTTCACCATGATGGTAATCGTGACGATCACCCGCGCAGCTCATAATGACAACCCCCATCACCATAATTACAAGGACGCGAACTATCCCATCACAAAATATTCTGAAGTCTATGAAATCTGAAATTGATAACCTGCTATTCATCATTCGATTCTTATAAAACTTTCACTGTCTACCAAATACTGTCCATTTGCAGCAACCTCTTCGGATGAGGCGAGGCCGTTTATCTGAACAAATCCATCCCGCTCACCACCGGTAGTAATCGTCTTGGGAACAAAGGTCCCTTTCTCCTTAACGAAGACGATCTTGCGGGCACCCAGATCGACAATTGCCTCGCGGGGAATCCACAGTCCTTCAACCGATGGCAAGGTAATTTCGGCGTCAACCAATTGGCCAACAGTAAGGTTACCGGAATTGGTGATGTAGACCCACACCTTCAGAAACTCATCTCCTTCACTGAAGAATGGCTGGATGAAATCAACCTTTGCGGAAAGGGTATCGGCGTTGGCCAGGGCGATCGATACAGGTGCACCCATTCTAATACCGCGTTTGTCTGACATTGGCACATCCAGTTCAACCCTCAGCATCGAAGGATTGAGTATTCCGAAGAGCGCCTGCCCCGCCGACACATAGTCTCCTTCACGAATGGAAATCCCCTGTGAAGAGGGCGTCGCATTGGCCGGACTTGATGTACCAATGCCTGTGCCATCCGCCATCCCTGTCATTCCACCAGCTGCCATCGCCGAAGGTGCTGACCTTGACGGCAAACTGCCTGAAGGAGACTGCTGTTCCTCCGCAATCACATAGCCATCCACAGGACTGAAAATCGGGAAGCTATACTCAGCCGCCTTTCTTCGAATAACCCTCTCAACCTGATCGGCAGTCGCGCCCAGTAACATCAACCGTTCTTTCGCTCCACGAATCAGATATTCATTAGACGGGTCGTTCTCAATCAGGAATAGCAATTCCCGCTGGGCTGTCACCAGGTCAGGACTATACACCTCGGCAATCTTCTGTCCCTTTCGGATTTTTTGAAATGGATACTTTACAGATACCTTCTCCAGTCTTCCGCCGATGCGGGCAGATACGCGGTAAATCGTTCTGGTATCATAAGAAATTACTCCCCGTACTTTGATACTCGTCGGATGCTTGGCGTATTCGCCCCGGATCGTTTTCACTGAAGCGACAACATTCTCACTGGGTGATTTCAGAAGGACTGCCAGGTCCTGCGTAATTTCGACCTCCTCGCCTTCGCGCGCTTTGCGAACCAGATCCATCGCGCACACAGGGCATGTCCCTGGCCGATCAGAAATAACCGTGGGGTGCATAGGACAGGTGTAGGTGTCATGAACGTGCGCACTTTGGTCTCCCCCACAGGAAACCAATATGAACGCTGTAAGCAACATCATGAAACACAAACGCCGTAGTTGCCCTATGCCCTTTAAGAGCACACCCGCCTGAGGATGTCTCCTACCTTTCAATCTGCTGTTCATAATCTACAATCATATTAAGGTATTCTTCACGCTTTTCGAGGAGCTCCATCTGCGCTATGTTCATCGTCTCCCACGCATCAATCACCATTGGCAACTGCTCCCGGTTTTCTTCGTAGGCAATCATTACCGTTTCGTAGTTCTTCCGCAGAGCGGGTATAATCCGCTGCTCATAATTATCAAGTTGCTGCTTCATGCGTTGAAGCTTGCTTGCCATTCCTGCGAGCATCCCCCTGACCTCTACCAGAATTGCTTCGCGGCGGCGTTGCATCGCCTCAATTTCGAATTGCATTCCTTTTACTTCGGCCTTAGCCATTCCTGATGACCACGGCGCAATCGGAATAGAGACCATTGCCATTGCCGAAAACTGCCGTGGCATACCCTCACCAAACGGTTGCATGTGATCAAAGCGTATTTTGAAATCCGGACGGAGCTGATAACGCTGATATTGTTGATTGAGTCGCATCACTTCGATCGATTGCTCAATCTGCCTGACATCGCTCCTGCTTCCAGCAAGGAACGCGGTATCGTAAATCTGTGAATTCGCATCAAACGCGACTACATTCGTCGTATCAACCATGATAGACACATCGTGCGAAAGGTTCATCAGGCTCTTCAAACGATAAGAGCTCTCTTCAATATCACCTTTCGTCATTTCAATCATATTATGAACCTCACCCAGTCGTCCTTCAGCTTTGTAAATATTTCCGAGAGAAGACTGATTATATGGGTATCTTATCCGGGCAAGTTTGAGCATGAGCTCAACAGTCCGCTCATTCTCCCGGAGCACCTTCATCTTCTCCTCACTTACCAGCCATTTATAGTAGTATTTCTTAGCCTCCGATCGTAGCTGATTGAATACCGAAGACTGGCCTTCCTGTTTAACCCGAGCCCGGGAAGCGAGGTAGCGCTTGTTTGCATTAAGCTTCGAAGGATTGGGGATATCCTGTTCCAGGGTAAACATAAGGGATCCCTTTTCGCTTTCACCCATAAGTGTCTCATTCGGGTAGGGCGTCATAAACGTACCGACGCCAACCATCGGCGCCATCCAGCTCTTGGCGCCCTCTGCGTAGGCATTAAGAGCTTTCATCTCCTGATCGTACTCCTGCAGCATTGGATTCTGCTTGCGGATCACCTGCAGCACACTGTCTAGTGAAATTACCTGGGCATCCAGATGGATGACACAAAGTACCAGACAAAGTGCGAGCATCTGTCCAGGGCGGGTCGTCATATTGAAGATTCTAATGTTTAACTTCATACACTTCAAGTTTTCCGAATTTTCTCAACTCATACTCTTTTGTCATAAGAAAGATGAGGGGGGTAACGAGCAGAATATGGGTCGACGATGTTAATACACCCCCGATCATTGGTAGCACTATCGGTTTCATGACATCGCTTCCCACGCCAGTGGACCACAGCACGGGGATCAAACCGAAAAGTGCCACGCATACCGTCATCAACTTCGGACGCAATCGTTTTGCAGCTCCGGCAATGACAAATTCCCTTAAATCTTCTTTTGAAATCGTGTCGCGCGAATTGCCCCGAAGCTTGACCAATTGCTGCATGGCATCGTTGAGATAGATAACCATAACAATACCCGTTTCGACGGCAATTCCGAAGAGGGCTATAAACCCTACCGCGACCGCCACCGATAAGTTGGTGCCCCAGAACCAAACCATGTAAACACCACCGATTAACGCAAAGGGAACGGTGATCAGACTAAAGAATGCCTCACGGATTGAATGAAACGCCAGATACAGCGAAACGAAAATTATTATCAGGACCACGGGCAGTATAACGAACAAAGTTTGTTTTCCGCGAATGAGATTCTCGTACTGACCACTCCATTCGAGATAGTAACCGTTGGGCAAAGTTCCGAGGTTTTCGTTGAGGACATGCATGGCGTCTTCCACGGTGCTGCCAAGATCGCGGTCGCGCACGTTGAAAAGCACAGCTCCCCTCAACAATGCATTCTCCGAAACAATCATTGGTGGGCCGTTCTCAAACTTGATCTCAGCGACTGCTGACAATGGAACTGTCCCCATCACAGGGGTTGTAAGAGGGATACGCTTCAGCTGGTCCACACTGTTTCGATAATCCTGTGGCAACCTGACGCTGATCGAAAAACGCTGACGTCCTTCAATGGTTTGCCCGATTTGACTGCCACCAATTGCCGACTCAACCACCATATTAACATCCTCGACACTCAAACCGTATCGCCCAAGCGCATCACGATTGACTTCTATTGAAAGATATTTTCCCCCAGTGACCGGCTCCACATAGAGATCCTTCACGCCGCGCACTTTTTCCAATGCCGCCTTTACTCTTTCTGATACAGTAGCGATACTGTCCAGATTCTGTCCATATACTTTTACGCCTACATCGGTACGTATACCCGTAGCCAGCATATTGATCCTGTTGATGATTGGCTGAGTCCAGCCATTCACAACACCCGGTATCTGCATCTTTGCATCGAGTTCATTAATGATGTCATTTTTGGTAAAGCCCTCGCGCCACTGCGATTTTGGCTTCAGCATAATAATAGTTTCGATCATGCTGATCGGAGAGTTATCTGTCGCCGTGCTTGCCCTTCCTGCTTTACCCAGAACCTTGTCCACTTCGGGAACTGACTTTATTATCTTGTCCTGAACCTGTAGAATGCGTTTGGCCTCTTCGTTGGATACGTCAGGAAGCGTTACGGGCATAAACAAAATCGACTGCTCGTCCAGCGGAGGCATGAATTCCGTTCCGATATTCATGATGAGCGGTATACTCACCGCCAATGCCAGGACATTAACGCCAATGGTAGTCTTGCGCCATTTCACACAAGTCCGGATGACTGGCTCATACATGCGCTCGAGGAAGCGGTTCACAGGATTTTTGTGTTCATTCGGAAATCTTCCCTTCATAAAGAAGGATATAATCACGGGCGCCAGCGTTACCACAAGGATCGCATCCACGATCATGATGAAAGTCTTCGTGAACGCCAGCGGATGAAACAGTTTGCCCTCCTGACCGGTAAGCATAAACACGGGAAGAAATGATGTGATGATAATCACCGTCGCAAAAAAAACACCACGCGAAACCTGCTTCGAAGATTTTTCAATGATCGCAAGGCGCTCGGCTTCCTCTATGGCGTTGTAGTTCTTCTTTCTGAATATTCTTCGAATCATACTACTTCTCATTAGAATTTAGTTCTTCGAAACGGGCTGACAGATGTCTGTAAGAGTTTTCCGCCATGATGATCCCGTTATCAACGATAACTCCGATGGCGAGTGCAATGCCCGTAAGCGACATAATGTTTGACGTAATCCCGAAGGCATTGAGCAGGATAAAGCTTGTGGCGATCGTAATTGGTATCTGAATGATAATACTTACCGCACTTCGCCAATGGAACAGGAAGACTAGCACGACTAGGGAGACCACGATCATTTCTTCTATAAGCGTAGTCTTAATCGAAGAAATAGATTCCTGTATCAATTCACTTCGGTCGTAAACGATATTGAATCGAATTCCTTCAGGGAGACCCTTGGCGACCTCCAGCATTTTCTTTTTTACGGCGGCGATCACCTCATCGGCATTTTCGCCGTAACGCATTACCACAATTCCTCCCACAACTTCGCCTTCTCCGTCAAGGTCAAAAATACCGAGTCGTGTTTCGCCGGTCATCTGAACTGTCGCCACATCGCGGACGCGAACCGGAACAGCATTCGTCGTCTTAACTGGAATGCTCTCGATTTCTTCGATCGACTTGAGGTAGCCTGTCGTTTTGATGATGTACCCGATATCGCTCAATTCGAATTTACGTCCACCTACCTCGTTATTATTTGTCCTTACAGCCCGAATAACATCCTGCGTTGACAGACCATAGTAGATCAGACGGTTGGGATTGATTGTGATCTGATATTGTTTTTGAAAGCCACCAAACGAAGCAATCTCGCTAACGCCGGGCACGTTTTGCAGTCCGAATTTTATGTACCAATCCTGCAAGGCACGCTGTTCACCGAGATCCATACCCGGTGCATCAAGTGTATACCAAAGGATGTGTCCCACCCCAGTACCATCAGGACCCAGAGTTGGGGTCACCCCATCGGGAAGAAGGCGCGTAGCATAGTTAAGTCGCTCAAGCACGCGTTCACGTGCCCAGTATACATCGGTCGCNTCATCGAAGATNACGTAAACGAAGCTCATCCCAAACATCGATGAACCCCGAACGTACTTTACCTGAGGNAATCCCTGGAGNTTCGTTACCANCGGATAAGTAACCTGGTCTTCGATGATCTGCGGACTTCGTCCCATCCATTCGGTGAATACGATAACCTGGTTTTCCGAAAGATCGGGGATTGCATCAACCTTGCTTGTTTTCACTGACCAGACGCCCCAG
>Ga0065721_10052508_pt1 | contig 11746 bp, 14 predicted proteins | sample Mesricmetagenome_FD_59108 | JGI IMG/M metagenome (GOLD analysis project Ga0065721, IMG submission 59108) | Mesophilic microbial community from rice straw/compost enrichment Sample: eDNA_1 v2 (version 2) | ecosystem: Engineered > Solid waste > Grass > Composting > Bioreactor | place: USA: Davis...
AGCAGCGTGATCTCGAGCGGGCGGTTGTCGACCTTGCCCTTGCCGAACGCGTGGGCGAACGACTTCACGTGCAGGTTGATGCCCTCGAAGGCGAGGAGCGGGAAGAACAGCTTGCCCTGGTGGCGCGTGATCAGGGCGCGCAGGCCGCGGGCCTTCGCCGCGTCGGCATCCACGAACGACACCGTGTCGACCTCGATGTCGGGGTCGCGGCCGATGACGTTGGGGTTGCCGTGGTGGCGGGTGTGCTTGTTCATCCACCACGAGTAGGAGAGGCCGACGACGCCCGACGCGAGCACGCGGCCAAGGCGGTCGTTGGCGGTGTTCGACGAGAGCACCTGGCGGTGCGAGGCCTCGTGACCGATGAACGCGATCTGGGTGAAGATGACGCCGAGGGCGCCCGCGATGAGCAGCTGGAACCACGAGTCGCCCAGCAGGATGAAGCCCGTGATCGCGCCGCCGAGCGCGAGGGCGAGGGTCGCCAGCAGCGAGACGTAGAACACCTGACTGCGGCGGAGGAGCCCGGCCTCCTTCACGCGGGCCAGGAGCGGGCCGAAGCCGCTCGGCGTGGTGGGACGGGGCGAGGTGGAGCGGAATCCGCTCGAGGATGAAGCGAGGGTCACGTCGGCTCTCGGGTTCGGGTACGACTTCCCAGCCGGCGTTGGCGAGCGGATGCTCCAGATGTTCCGACGCTATCGGCCGTTCCTGAGCAACCGCCTGGGTGCTACCGGGGTGTCAGCAACTCGTCGATCGCGCGGCGGGCCCGTGCGTAGGGCTCGGCGCTGTCGTCGAGCAGCGAGGCGCCGTTGGCGGCATCCATCAGCGAGGTGATCTGGAATGCGACCTGGTCGGCGTCCGTGCTCGGCGGCAGGTCGCCCGCAGCGATGGCGCGCGCGACGGCTTCGGCGATGAAGTCGCCGCGCCGCCGCAGCTGCACGGCGATCGCGTCGCGCACGGGGCCGGGCTTGGCGCGGTGCTCGGCGGCGACGGCGTTGAAGAAGCAGCCGCCGGTGAACACGCGGTGCTCGCTGTAGTCGAGGAACGCGTCGACCACGGCGCGTAGGCGGGGGAGCCCGGCGGGCGCAGTCAGGGCGGGGTGGATGACCTGCTGCTCGAAGATCTCGGTCGCGGCGGCGATGACGGCGAGTTGGAGGTCTTGCTTCGAGCCGAAGAGGCCCGCGAGTCCGCTCTTGCTCATGCCGGTGGCGCTCGCGAGCCCGCCGATCGAGAGGCCGTCGAGCCCGCCGACGCTCGCGAGGTCGACGGCGACTCGCAGCACCGCTTGCCGGGAGAGGTCGCCCCGCGCGCGGCGGCCATCGACGAGCGTCATGGCATCCATCCTCCCTCAGGGCTTGCGCGAACACGATCGATCGTATTCAATACGAACGATCGTACTGAAAGTTTGGATGAGAAGCCATGTCGCTCGCCACCCGCGTCCTCCCGCCGACGTTCGCCGCCCTGAGCGTCGTCGCACCCCCGCTCGCCGCCGAACTGGCCCTACCCCTGTGGGCGTACCCCGGTCGCCGTGAAGCCGTGCACCCGCGCGACGCGGCCGTGCACGCCCGCGCCGTGCACGGCACGATCGACGTCGACGGCATCCCCGTCGCCACCTCCACGTGGGGCGACGGACCCGAGGTGATCGTGCTCGTGCACGGCTGGCGCAGCCGCGCGTCGCGTTTCGGGACCCTCGTGGCCGCCCTCGAGAGCGCCGACCGCACGATCGTCGCGTTCGACGCCCCCGGGCACGGCGACACCCTCGGTCGCGGCACGACGGCCCTTCAGCTCGCGCGCATCATCCGCCGGCTCGTCGCGCGCCACGGCGGCGCCACCGCGATCGTCGGGCACTCGTTCGGCGTGCTGGCCTCCTTCATCGCCGTGCGCGAAGGCGTGCCCGTCGACCGCATCGTCGGACTCGCCGGCGTGCACGACGCCGACCATGTCGTCGACGGCTTCGCCCGCGACCTGCGCCTCGGCCGTCGCGCGCACCGCCGCTTCCGCACCCTCATCGAGCGCCGCTTCTTCCCTGGCGTCCCCGACATCTGGCGCCGCGCCGTCGCCGAGCTCGACCCCGTCGACACCCGCACGCAGGTGCTGCTCGTGCACGACCCCGCCGACCCCTACATCCCGTACTCCCAGTCGGAGGAGATCCGGGATGCCCACACCGGCCCCGTGCGCCTCCTCCCCGCCGAGGGGGTGGGGCACACCCGCATCCTGAGCGACCCCGCCGTCGCGGCGACCGTCGCCCAGTTCCTCGCAGGGCCTGTGGACAGCCGCCCGCTCGACACCGGCGTCGCTCGCACACTGGGCGGGTGAGCGCAGCAGTCGACCTCATCACCGACCGGGTCCGCGAGCGCGTGCGCCGCGACGGGGTCGACCTCGCGACGGATGCCGAGCTCGCCGACCGCTACATCCGCGAGGAGCTGCGCAGCTATTCCGAGCGCGCCCTCGGCGGCACCGACCCGCTCATCGACGAGGCGGCGGCATCCCGGCAGATCCTCGCGGCGGTCACCGGGCTCGGACCGTTGCAACCGCTCCTTGACGACCCGACCGTCGAGGAGCTGTGGATCAACGCCCCCGACGCGGTGTTCGTGGCCCGCAACGGCGTCTCGGAGCGCGTTCTGCTCGACCTCGAGGAGGCCGACGTGCGCGACCTCGTCGAGCGGATGCTGCGCTCCACGGGTCGCCGCGTCGACCTGAGCTCCCCGTTCGTCGACGCTTCGCTGCCCGACGGGTCGCGGCTGCACGTCGCGATCCCCGACGTCACGCGCCGGCACGTGGCCGTCAACATCCGCAAGTTCCGGTCGGGGATGCGCGACCTGCGCGAGCTCGTGCGGCTCGGGTCGCTCTCGGCGCCCGCGGCGGAGTTCCTGCACGCGAGCGTGTGGGCGGGGCTCAACATCCTCGTCTCGGGGGCGACGCAGTCGGGCAAGACGACGCTCCTCGGCGCGCTGCTCGCCTCCGCCCGCCCCGAGGAGCGCATCGTCACCGTCGAGGAGACGTTCGAGCTCGCGCTCTCGGCGCCCGACTGGGTCGCGCTGCAGTGCCGCCAGCCGTCGCTCGAGGGCACGGGCGAGGTCACGCTGCGGCGCCTCGTCAAGGAGGCGCTGCGGATGCGGCCCGACCGGCTCGTCGTCGGCGAGGTGCGTGAAGCCGAGTCGCTCGACCTGCTCATCGCGCTCAACTCGGGGCTCCCGGACTTTGTCATGGCACACTACAAGCGTGACCGACAAGAAGCGCGCCATCATCTACTGCCGCATCAGCCAGGACCGCGCCGGCGGCGGCCTCGGCGTCGAGCGCCAGGAGGCCGACTGCAGGGCGCTCGCCGCCCGTAACGGCTGGGACGTGCAGGCCGTCCTCGTCGACAACGACATCTCGGCCTACCAGGGGCGCAAGAAGCGCCCGGGCTACCAGGCGCTGCTCGAGCAGATCCGCGCCGGCCTCGTCGACGTCGTGATCTCATGGCACACGGACCGCCTTCACCGATCCCTCCGCGAGCTGCTCGCCTACATCGACGAGTGTGAGCCGCACCGGGTCGCCACCGAGACCGTCACGGCCGGCGCGGTCGACCTCGCCACCGCCAGCGGCCGCATGATGGCGAAGATGCTCGGCGCGATCGCCGAGCACGAGTCCGAGCACAAGGCCGAGCGCATCCGTCGCGCGCAGCTCCAGAAGAGCCAGGCCGGCCTCTGGATCGGCGGCACGCGCCCGTTCGGCTGGACGATCGACCCCAACGGCCTCGCTACCGTCCACGAGCCCGAGGCCGCCATCGTGCGCCGCGCCTCCCAGCAGGTGCTCGAAGGTGTCTCCCTCGGCTCGATCATCGACGACCTCAACGCCCGCGGCATCACGACAACCGTCGGCGGCTCCTGGACCTATGCCACGCTCCGGCAGATGCTCGTGCGCCCCCGCAATGCCGGCCTCGTCACCTACGCCGGCGACGTCGTCAACACGGCCACCTGGCCCGCGCTCGTCGACGAGAGCACGTGGCGCAGCCTCGTCGCCATGCTCAGCGACCCTGGACGCCGGCGCTCGACCACCAACCGCGTGAAGTGGCTCATGGCCGGCCTCGCCACGTGCGAGTGCGGCCTCCCCGTTCGCTCCGCCAAGAGCATCCGCCGCGACGGCACCAAGGTGCCGCTCTACCGATGCCGCGCCAAGGGCGAAGGGCACGTCGCTCGCATCGCCGACGCCGTCAACGAGACCGTCGTCGCCGTCGTCCTCAAGCGGCTCCGGCAGCCCGACATGCGCGAGCTGCTCGCCGCCTCCGACCGCGTCGACAACGCCGACCTCCGCGCCGAAGCCGACCGCCTCCGCGACCGGCTCGCCGAGACCGCCACGATGTTCGCCAACGACGAGCTCACCCGCACCCAGTTCCAGCAGATCAACCAGCAGCTCAAGGACCGTCTCGCGCTCGCCGAGTCCCAGATGACCATCCGCACCCGCGACGCCTCCCTCGCGCCGTTCCTCGCCGGCGACACCGACCCCGCGGTCATCTGGGAGGGGCTGAGCATCGAGAAGCAGCGCGGCGTCGTCACTGCCCTCGTCGACGTGCGCCTGCTCCGCACCGACCGCAAGGCCGGCCGGTTCTTCGACCCCTCCACCGTCGAGTTCACGTGGAAGCGCGGACCGTCCGAGGTCGCCGCTACCCTCACCACCACGCCGCCAGCACAGAAGGACCGAGCATGAACGCCGCCACCCTCACCGACCTCAAGATCCGATGCGACGGAGGCCGCAGTATCGCGCCGCCCCGCCTCGAGCACGTCCAGCGCGACGGCCGCACCTTCGCCGCCGTCGAGCGCGACGTCCCCGACAACCACCGCGGCTACGGCCACGTCGCCACGGTCGAGCGGATGAGGTCCGGGAGCGTGGAGATGGAGGTCAACCAGCTCGCGGTCGCCGACCCCGCCTCCGGGCGCTACCTCCCGCAGCGTCGCCACCCGGACGCCGACAAGGCGACCGCGAAGATGCGCAGCCGGTTCGACCTCACCGAGGACAGCTCGTTCACCCGGCAGATCATCGCCGCGTGCCCGTGCGGAGCCACCGTCCTCATCCGTCGCGCCGCGGCGCTCGCCGCGATCGAGGCCGGCGAGACCGAGCTCGTCCTGCCGCACCGGCGCGACTAAGCGCAACCCGCGCCGCGTGCCCTCGGCACTGTCGGCATGATGCGCTACCATCAGCAAGCCCCGCGGAGCGGAAGCCACGTCTGAACTGGGCAGCAGACGACGAACCTCGAAGAGGACGTCGTCATGCCTATGGCCTCCCCGGCTACCCGCCACCTCCGCGCCCGTCTCGCCCGGGCCACCAACGACCGCCGCGTCTCACCCGAGGCGCTCGCCGAGCTCCGCCGCGACCACGCGGCATCCGCGATCGCCGACAACCTCGCGGCGAAGCTCTCCGGCGTCCCCATGCTCACCACCGAGCAGTACGACGCGCTGCACGCCGTGATCCGTCACCACCGCCTCCAGGCCCGCTCATGAGCCCCGAGGAACTCGACGCCTACGCCAGCCGCGTCGTCGCGACCGCGCCGCCTCTCAGCGCCGCACAGGCCGCCACGATCCGCGGCATCCTGCTCTCCGGCCTCGACGCCGACCGGCCCGACGAGCGAGGCCCACGCGGGCGACCGCGGCCACGTGCGAAGGGCGGGGCCGTCGCCGCCAGCGAAGCCCCGCCCTCCAGTGTCGAAATCGAAGGATCGAACGCCAGCACCGTACCCGACGCCTCCGACACCCTCCGCGCTCGCCGAAGCCCGCGTGCCCGGAGGGCGGCGTGACCTCGCCCCACAGCCTCGACGTCGAGAGCCGGCCGGCAGTCGCGCTCGTCGCCGCACTGCCGGCGTCCTACGGTCTCAAGCCCGCGGAGCGGCTCGTGCTGCTCGCCCTCGCCTGCGACTCGTTCGACGGCCTCACCACCGCCCCCGGGATGGACGCGCTCGCCGAGTGGACTGGGCTCTTCCGCGGCGCGGCCTACGACGTCGTCCGAGCCCTCTGCCAGCCGACCGACCGGCGACCGGCGCTGCTCGAGCGCGACTCAACGACGCGCGGCCGCAACCGCACCGTGTTCCGCCTACTCCTCCACCAACCGTCCGACACCCCCGGACGGTTGGCCCCCTCGGAACCGTCCGACGATCCCGGACGGTTGGAGCCGGTCGGGCCTGTGGATAACTCGCCCCAACCGTCCGGCGAACCGTCCGGGCAACCGTCCGGCGAACCGTCCGGGAATCCCGGACCCCACCCTTCCCTTCCCTCCCAGAACCCCCCTACCCCCCACGCGCCAGCTCGCGTCGGCGCTCAGTCGGGCTGGGCGGGGGAGGAGTGTGATGCTCGACGGCCCCGCGGGCCGCACGTCCTCGACGCCTACGGCCTCTCCTGCACCGAGTGCCTGCAGCGCAACGCCGACATCTCCGACGCCGACCGCGACGCGATCTACGCCCGAGGGAAGCTGGCGGAGCTGCAACGGACGCGGGCGCTCCCGCTCGACGTCGACGAGCTCGTCGACCGTGCGACCCGCCTCGGCGCGGGCGACCTCGTCGCAGGCGTTCGTGCCGTCGACCGAGCCACTGAGCAGTCGCTCGACGGCTCGAGGGATCCCGCCCGCGTCGTCCGTTCCCGCCTCGACCGCGCCGGCGCAACGACCCCCCGACCACCCACCAACCGCCGCGAAAGGCAGGCATCATGACCGACGAGCACGACCCCCGGGGAGGGGGACTTCAGATTTGCGGACCCGACGTCGAAGGGTGCGGCGCGGTTAGCCAGACAGGCAGGATCTCGAAACGTAGACCCCCCTTGGAGGGTTCCGACAATGAGGCCTCCGCGGTTGCCGGGGCCGCGCCGCACGCCTCCGGAGTGCCCTCTGACCTCGAAGCCGTGCTCGACTGGGCGCGGCGCGCGGCCGAGGACCGCACCGAGGTGCCGGCGCTGCTCGACGAGCTCGACCCGCTCGAGCATCGCGCGCTCACGGCGCGTCTCGTGCAACTCGTCAGCCTGCTCGAGCTCCGTCCCGCCGGCATCGATGCGGCCTACTTCGTCGCCCGCTTCTCGTCGCTCTCCGGCGACTTCGCTCAGGATCCCTGGTCGACGACGGAGGCGAACCGATGAGCGCCCCGATCGAGCTCGGGGACGTGGCTGCCTGGGTCCGGGCCGCCGACGCCGGCGATGGCTCGCTTGCTGCTCGCGCGATCGTCGACCTCTCGCTCGACGAGGCGCAGCAAGCGATCGAACGGCTCATCGTGCTCGTCAGCCTCGCGCTCGACGGCACCGGCGGACGAACGCCGGAGGAGTGGCTCGCGGCGCTCATCCGCGACCAACGTCGCCCCCCGGAGGTATAGTCGCCGCACGGGTCCAGCGTGGCCCCGGGTCCAGCGTGGCCCGCAGCACCGATCACCGCCCAGCGAGTAGCGTCTCGCGGCCGCGGTCGGGCATCCCGCCGCCGTAGCATCGGCCGGCAACCCTTCGCGAGTCAACGGCCGCGCGCAGCGCCGCCCCGCCAGTTGCAGCGTTCCTCCCCATCTCGCGCGTCCTCGTCGACGCCATCTCTCGAAGGAACAGCTCATGACCGACAACACCCGTCTCCGCGCCATCCAGGCGGAGCTCCGCTCTCTCACAGTCACGGCGCTCAAGGCGCACCGTGACTTCACCCCCTCCGAGCAGGACCGGTTCGCCTCCCTGATCGAGGAGGGCGAGTCGATCCGCACCGCCCGCGAGAAGGCCGGCACCCGCAAGTTCCAGGCCGAGCTCGAGGCGTTCCTCGCCGAGGGAGGCGGCGGCCACGACGACGGCGGCTACCAGCCGCTCACCAAGAGCCGCGGCTCCTGGTCCGACGCGATGCTCGAGCAGCAGCCCGGGGTCGTCCGCGCCGGCGGGAAGGCGATCACGCTGCCCCCGACGACGTCGTTCGTCGCCCCGCTGCCGGCCCCGATCGTCACCGACAACGCGCCCGTTGGCTCGCTCATGCAGGTCGTGAGCGCCGTTGCCCTCACCGAGGGATCCGGCGTCAGCTTCCTCCGCGCCGGCACCCGCGTCACCGCATCCACCGTCGTCGCCCCCGGCGCGGTCAAGCCGACCCGCGACCTCACCCTCGAAAAGGTCGACTCCCTCGCGCGCACGATCGCGGTCCTCGCGCCCGGGATCCGAAAGCAGGACGTCGCCGACATCCGCGACCTCATTCGCTGGATCGACTTCGAGCTCCGCGTCGACGTCCTCTCCACCCTCGACTGGCAGATGCTTCTCGGCACGGGCGAGGGCGAGGACTTCGAGGGGATGTTCTACCTCGACGGCGTTCAGGTGCAGGACTTCACGGACAGCGCCTCCGCGAGCATCCGACGGGCGGCGGCGAAGATCGAGGCGAAGGGCTACCGGAACAGCGCGATCATCCTCAACCCGGTCGACTACGCCGAGCTCGAGCTCGAGCTCGGCACGGCCGGCGGCGAGTACCGCGGCAACTTCCGCCCCGTCAACCCGACCCCGCGCACCATCTGGGGCATCCCCGTCGCATCCGTCGCCGCCGCCCCGCTGGGACTCGCCGTCGTCGGCGACCTCCGCCAGGCGTGGCTCTGGATGCGCGAGGACATCGAGGTCACCATCACGGAGACCAACTCGGACGACTTCGCCAAGAACCTCTTCACCGCTCGCGCCGAGATGCGCGCCGCGTTCGGAGTCCAGTCGCCCCTCGCCCTCGCCCTCGTGAAGCTCAACGACGAGGTGCTCCTGCCCACCGAGGACGAGGAGAGCCTCTGACGCCCACGACGCGCCGCCGAGCCTTCCCCGCTCGGCGGCGCGTCGTGCTGTTACGGCCAGGTCCTCTGCGACGCGTCGCGCACCTGGTCGGCACGACGCATCGTCCGGCGGCGCTCGCCGTCTACCGTTCCTAGGCATCCCGCGCTCTGGGGGAGTGGACGACCCGTTCTGCGCCGATAGGCTCTCGCCCATGTTTGGTGAGGACGCCCACGCGGCAGGGGCTGACGGCGTGCATAAGGCCAAGAGGTGGCTCGAGTCGACGACCCGGATCGACGCTCGATGGATCTACCCCGAGGAGGCCTCGCGCAACAAGCTGGCCTACCAGTGGCACGACGACTCCACGTTCATCTTCGACATCGGCGGGCTCTTCCGCGGCGGCGACCTCGACGGCAAGACGTTCGCGGCCGAGGTGAAGAACTACACCGCCGCCGGCAGCCAGGGCACGATGTACACGGAGTACCTCGCGCGCTGCTACCGCGCTCGCGGAGTCAACCCAGGGCTCACCGACCAGTTCATGTGGATCACGTGGCACCCGTTCTCGCTCAACAAGTGGTCGAAGCTCACGACCGCCGCCGAGGTCCGCGCCGCCGTCGTGCAGCACGCGGAGAAGGCGCTCGGCGTGCCGCCCGAGGACGCGGAGTCGGCCGTGGACGATACCCTCTGCTCCCAGATCGCGGATAGCCTCTGGCTGGTCGTCCTCTCGGAGAAGCACGAGCTTCTGATGCTCTCCGACCTCGATCGAGCCGCCGTCGTCACCGCACAGATGACCAGGGGTGCCTGATGGCCGAAGTCAACGAGACCCTCGAGGGGGCGCTCGCCGCGGCGCTCGCGCACCCCTCCTGGAGCGACACCATCGACGGCGTGAAGTCGATCATGATCCGCCACCTCGTCGACCTCCACACGGGAGCCGAGGTTCGCGCGACCAACTTCTTCAACCACACCTTCGCGCCCGACATCACCCTCTCCTGGCCCGAGACCACGCAGCCTGAGCGGCGCGTGTTCCTCCGCTTCCCCGACCGCCCTGAGCTCATCGCCGACGGCATCGCGCACGACCTCCCCGAGGGCTCAGTCGTGCTCGGCCTCGGAGAGCTCGAGCAGCGTCCGGAGGCGCCGGCACTCGCCGAGACCTCCCGCGCTCGCGACACCCTCGTCATGGACCCCAGGGGGCTTGAGACCCTCGAGCGGTCGGCCGACGACAACCGCGGCCGCACCGTCGTCACGACGGCTGTCACGAAGGGCGCTCGCGGCCTCTTCGGCGCGACCAAGGTCGACCAGGTCGCGTCCGCCCTCTCGGAAGGCATCGAGGGCGCTGCACGCGCCGACCTCGAGGTGACGGCGCTCGCCGCCGAGACCTCGCAGCGTGACTTCACCCCCCGCCAGGCCGTCTCCCTCGAGCACCTCCTGCAGACGTACTGGATCGCTGGCGGCGCAAGCGCGACCGAGTACCCGGGGCAGTTCCAGCCGGGCATCAAGATCGGCGTCGACGAGCTCCGCCTCCTGCTCGACTCGCTCGACATCGAGGACATGCCCTTCTGGCGCAGCCTCGGCTCCGACGTCTCACTCGAGACCGTGTTCGCGGTCGGCTCGACCTCGAACGCTTCGAACCTCGCCAGGCTCATCCGCGCGAACGTCGACCGCTTCACTGCGAAGGCAGCATGGGTCCGGCTCGAGAATCGGCTACGCGAGCCCGACGAGCCCGACTTCGACTGGGTGCTTGAGAACGACCTTCTGCGTCTCGTCGGGCCGGACTTCTCCGCCTACTTCGCTCGCAAGAAGAAGCGCTTCGCGGCGCTCGCCGCCCAGAACCGCCGGCAGGGCGTCACGCCGGCCGCGCTGCTCGAGCGGGGTCAAGGTCTCGGCATCAGCGAGGTCGTCCTCGCCGACGACCGCAGCCGAATCGCCTTCAGCACCGACGACATCACCGAGGACTCCCGCACCGCGGATCTCGCCCAGTCGTTCGGCCCCGACGCACGGATCGCTCGCGCGATCGCCACCCTCCCCACCGGCACGCACGTCACGATCGACTTCGAGGACTCCACCGCTGTCGCCGTGACGAGCAGCAACCCGCCGCTCGACGGGCTCGCCCACACCGCCGTCACCGCGCTCGTCGAGCTCACCGACGACCACGCAACCGCGCTCGCCGAGTTCCTCGCGCTCCCCCCGGAGATCCCCTCCGACGAGCTGCTCGCGCAGATGGAGCTCCTCCAGCCGATCGGCTACTTCGCCCCGAGCGAGGAGCTCCCCGGGCTCCTCGAGCTGGAGGCGCTTCCAGACGACGACGAGTCCGCTCAGTGACCGCCGCGGCCGCGGCACGCTGCCTCGTCGCCGCGGCCTGAGCGGCGCTCGACGGAGCTCCCGCGCGCTCGCCACGATTGCAGCGCGTTTCAAGAAAGTGGGGGCTGCCCGGCATGTGCTCGCTCCACGCCAACTCGGGCGCCGACGCGCTGCGCAAGCTCACGACCCTCCCGCTCCTCGCGGGCCGCAACATCGACGCCGGGTTCGTCGTGCCGACGGTCGCGTCGAGCATCGACCTCGTCGTGCACGCCGAACTCGACCGCACCGGGCATCGCCACGTCGTCGAGATCGTCGCGCCGACGGGCCGGGTCGTCGACGGCACCGTCGAGGCGACGCGGCTGTTCGCCCGCCGCGGCTCGGCGCTGGAACCGACGGGGGAGCTGCCGGCGCAGCGCGAGAAGCTCGACCGCGCGGGCGTCGACCCCGCCGCCTACCTCCGGGTCGGCGCATGACGGTCGCCGCGGGACTCCTGCTCGGCGTCGGGCTGCTGCTCATTGCGTCGCCGTTCCTCTGGCCGCGCGATGTTGCGCGGCCGCCCCGACGACGCCTCACCGACGGATGGCGCGAGCGGCTCGCGCAGGCGGGGCTCGGCCGGGTCGCGGTGGGCGTGCCGATCGCGGTCAGCATCCTCACCGGCCTCACGGCGGGTGCCGTCGTGCTCGCCCTCGCGCCCGTCCCCGCCCTCGCGCTCGCGGCCGCGGGTGTCGGCGCGGCCCTCCCCG
>Ga0065721_10052509_pt1 | contig 11746 bp, 9 predicted proteins | sample Mesricmetagenome_FD_59108 | JGI IMG/M metagenome (GOLD analysis project Ga0065721, IMG submission 59108) | Mesophilic microbial community from rice straw/compost enrichment Sample: eDNA_1 v2 (version 2) | ecosystem: Engineered > Solid waste > Grass > Composting > Bioreactor | place: USA: Davis...
CCCGCCGATGCGATTGGCCAGCTCGACGTATTCGGCGACCGGCACCTCTTCGGCGCGGCGGCCCAGGTCGAAGCCGATCGCGTCGAAGTCGACATGATCGCGCAGCATCGACAGCGTGTTGCGCAGCACCTTGCGGCGCTGCGAGAACGCGGCGGTGACCAGGTCGCCCAGCACGGTCATGTCGCACGCGGCGTACGGCGAGCGCAGCCGGCCGTCCTCATGGCGCGGCCACGGGATCATCCGCACCACCGCCGAATCGACCTTCGGCGGCGGATTGAACGACTCCGGCGGCACGTCGAGCACGTACTCCATGTGGTAGCGCACCTGCAGCATGATCGACAGCCGGCCAAAGGCCTTGCTGCCGGGCTCGGCCACCATCCGTTCGACCACCTCCTTCTGCAGCATGAAATGCTGGTCGCGCACGTGGTCGGCGAACTCCATCAGGTGGAACAGCAGCGGGCTGGAGATGTTGTACGGCAGGTTGCCGACGATGCGCAGCGGGCGGCCGGGCTGCTTCAGCTCGTCGAAGTCGAAGGCGAGCGCATCGCCCGCGTGGATCGTCATGCGGTCGCCGTGGCGGCGGCGCAGCCGTTCGACCAGATCGCGGTCCAGTTCGATCACGTGCAGATGATCGAGGCGCTGCAGCAGCGGCTCGGTCAGCGCGCCCAGGCCGGGACCGATCTCGACGACGAGGTCGCCGGCCTGCGGGTCGATGGCATTGACGATGCCATGGATGATGCTGTCGTCGACCAGGAAGTTCTGGCCGAATCGCTTGCGGGCCGTATGGCCCTGGTGAACAGGGGAACGCATCGATGTCTCTTCAGTGTCCGGCCGGCGGCTCGCCGTGCAGGCGCCGCCCGGTATGGCCGACCATCCCGATCGCGCAGCGGATCGCCTCGATCATGCTGCCGTGCTCGGCGCGGCCCGTGGCGGCCAGGTCCAGCGCCGTGCCGTGGTCGACCGAGGTGCGGATGAACGGCAGGCCCAGCGTGATATTGACGCCATGGCCGAAGGTGCCGTATTTCAGCGGCGCCAGGCCCTGGTCATGGTACATCGCCAGCACGCAGTCGGCATCGCGCAGCAGCCGGGGCTGGAACAGCGTGTCGGCCGGATAGGGGCCCCGCGCGTCGATGCCTGCTTCGCGCGCCTTCGCCAGCGCCGGCGCGATGATGTCGATCTCCTCGCGCCCGAGGTGGCCGCTCTCGCCCGCGTGCGGGTTCAGGCCGGTCACCAGGATGCGGGGATGGGTCAGGCCGAAGCGGCCCCGCAGATCGTTGTCGACGATCGTCAACGTCTCGAGCAGCATCGGCACGTCCAGCGCATCGGGCACCGCGCGCAGCGGCAGATGGGTGGTGGCCAGCGCCACCCGCAGCATCGCATTGGCATGCGCCGGCTGCGGGCCGGCCAGCATCATCACCACGCGCGACACGCCGGCCCGCTCGGCCAGATATTCGGTATGGCCGGTAAACGGCACGCCGGCGTCATTGATGGTGCTCTTCTGCACCGGTGCGGTGACCACGGCCGCATAGCGGGCGGCCTGCCCCGGTTGGGGCAGCAGGCCGGCCAGCGCCGCATCGAGCAGCGCCAGCACATGGCGGCCGTTGCGCGCGTCGAGCACGCCCGGCGTGCATGGAGCCGCCAGCGGAATATCTTCGACCACCGCCTCGCCCGCATCGAGCTTGGCCTGCCACGCCTGCGCCAGTCCGAGCGCCGCGGCCCGCTCGGCCAGCAGCCGCGCGTCGCCCAGCACATGGAAGCGCGGACCGCCCTGCCCGCCGGCCAGCTCCAGCACCGCGCGGATCGTGATGTCCGGCCCGATGCCGGCCGGCTCGCCGGTCGTGATCGCGATCGGCAGCGGCGCGGCCGCATGCGATGGGACGGACGGGGTGGGCGAGGCGGAGGGTGTGGCAGGCGGCGCGGTCATCGTGGTCGCGAAACGGAGCCCTTGGCGGGTCCCATGGCAGGTCCTATGGCGGGTCCTGTGGCGGGTCCTGTGGCGGGTCCTGTGGCGGGTCCTATGGCGGGTCCCATGGCCGGTCCGTTCGCGAGTCCCTTAACGGGACGCCTCGCGATTGGTCCGGTATTCGACATAGGCGGCCTCGCGCAGCTGGCGCAGCCAGTCCTCGTAGGCGGCGCGCAGCTTCTGTTCGCGCACCTCGGCGCGGGCGAAGTCGCGCTGCTTCTCCGGCGACACCTCGACCTCGCGGCGGTTTTCGACCTGGATCAGGTGCACGCCGAACTGGCTGGTGACCGGCTCGGAAACCTCGCCCGGGCGCAGCCGGTTCATCGCCTGCTCGAACTCGGGGACCAGCTCGCCGGGCGACACCCAGCCGAGCTCGCCGCCGTTCTGTGCCGAGCCGTCCTGCGAATAGCGCTTGGCGACATCAGCGAACTGCGTGCCGTGCTGGATGCGTTCGCGCAGCGTGGATAGCTGGCGGCGCGCCTCGGCCTCGGGCATGTTGGGGCCGGTGCGGATCAGGATATGGCGCACCTGGGTCTGCGTGATGCGGCTGGGCGCGACATCGCCGCCGGCAGGTGCGGTGCGCTTGCCGGCGAGCTTGAGCACATGGAAACCGGCGGGGCTTTCGACGACCTCCGGCACCACCTTGCCCGGCTGCAGATCGAGCACGGCGTTGGCGAACTGCGCCGGCAGGCGGCCGATTTCGCGGTAGCCCAGCGAGCCGCCCTTGGGACCTTCGGCGCCGTCGGAATTGTTCTGTGCCAGCTGCGCGAAGTCGGCGCCGCCCTGGGCCTGCTTCAGCAGCCCTTCCGCCTTGGCGCGCAGCTGCGCCTTCTGCGCCTCGCTGGCGCCCTCGGGCACGCGCACGAAGATCTGGGCGACGTCGTACTGCGGCTCGCCGGTCGGGGCGGCACCGCTGCGTGCCGCGCGCGCGGCCAGATAGTTGTCGATCTCGCCGTCGAACACCTGCACCTTGGAATCGACCTCGCGCTCGCGCAGCCGGATCACCTGCACCTGCTTGCGCAGCTCGCTGCGGTACTTGTCCCACGTCATGCCGCTGCGGTCGACCTGCGCACGCAGATCGGCCACGCTGATGCGGTTCTGCTGCGCGACCGATTCGATCGCGCGGTCGACCTCCTGGTCGGTCACGCGGATGCCGGCGTCCTGCGCGGCCTGGGTCTGCACGCGCTCCATCACCAGCCGTTCCAGCACGTCGCCGAGCAGTTCCTCCCGCGGCGGAATCGGACGGCCGGCCGTACGCAGCTGGTTCTCGATCTCGTCGGCGCTATCGAGCAGCTCGCGCCGCGTGATCACGGTGTTGTTGACCACCGCCACCACCTCGTCGACCAGTTGCGAGCGGCCGGTGCGCTGCCCCGAACCCAGCCGCGGCTGAGTGGGCGAGGTCGGCGGCGTGGCCTGCGAGCCTTGCGGCACGAAGATGCCGGTGGCGCGCGGTGTGGAGCCGGACCCGCCGGGTGCCTTGAGCTGCGCCGCCGCCGGAACGGCCACGCAGGCGAGCAATGCCGACAGCACGATGCCGCGCGAACGCCGCGACGAAGCCGCGGCAACGGAAATTACGGAAACTGCTTGACGCTTCATCATGGTCCGTCATTCGTAATGGTCGAACTGGGTCTGAGGGATCGGCGCGGCCGAGACGGGCTCGTAGCCAGGCACGTTCAACCTCATGATATCCAGCGGATTGGAGCCGATCTTCGACAGGCCGCGGAACTCCACCTGCAGAAACACCCGGCCGGTGTAGCCCTGCGTGGTATTGCGAAAACGCTGGTAGGCGACCCGGCCGACCCAGCAGTCGGCGGCATATTCGAGTCCCAGCAGCGTATCGACCAGCTGGTTGGCGCTCATGTCGTAGGCGACACGCCCGATGCCGTAGGTCCGCCGCGTGATCGGCCACTGGCTCGAGATCTCGAACTGGTCGATCGCGGTATTGTCGGTGACCGCGGTCGGGCGCCGGTAGCGATAGCCGATGTTCAGCAGCTTGCGCGCCTCGGGCCGCCAGGCGAACGCGATGTTCGACTGGATCACCCGGTCGTTTTCCGGGTTGTACTGCATCCCGGCATTGATGTAGTAGCCGCGGAACAGCTGGATCGTGGTGGCCGCCAGCAGATCGGAATAGCCCCGCTCGGCGTCGTCCAGCGTGCCGGTCAGCTGCACGCGCTGGCCGCTGAAGTCGAAGCGCTGCGCCAGCGTACCACGGAAGCGTTCGATACCCGTCTCGGACTCGATCAGGCGGGTGGTCACGCCCGCGGTCAGCTTGTTGTTGTCGGCGATGCGGTCGTAGCCGGTGAACGGGTTCTCGCTGAAGATCTGCCCGTAGCCGAAGTCCGACTGCACCGTATCGAACAGCGGGAACGCGCTCTGGTCGCGGAACGGCGTGTAGACGTAGAACAGGCGCGGTTCCAGCGTCTGCAGGTACTTGGTGCCGAACAGCCGGCTGATGGTCGGCGCGTCGCGCTCGAACGTCATGCCGCCGTCGAGGCTGAAGGTCGGCACCGAGCGCGTCAGCGTGTTGTTGGCGCCCGGCGTGTTGGTCGACGGCTCCATCTGGTACTGGGCCGCGTTGAACATGACCTTGGGCGTCACGAACCAGCCCGGGCGCACGATCGGATAGCTGATCGACGGCTGGATGAAGACGCGCTCGCCCTGCGGCTGCTGGAAGCCGGTGCTCGTCAGCGGGATGCGGAAGCGCGTGTAGTCGGCCTCGACCTGCACGTCGAAGCCGCCCCAGTTGTAGCGCGTGAACTTGCCGTTCAACTGCGGCACGCGCTCGTAGGTCGGCTGGCTCGGCGCCAGCGTCTGGAAGGTCTGCACCCGCGCCAGCAGCGAGAAGTCCTGCCAGTTGTAGGTGACCCCGCCCTCCTGCGTGTACTGCCGCAGCGTCGACTGCGCGACCGTACGCGTCAGGTCGTCCGGATAGCGGTCGTCCGATACCCGGTTCAGGTTCACATAGGCGTTCAGGCCCTTGGCCAGGTTCTGGCTATGCTGGATCGAGTACAGCCAGCGGTCCGAGTTGGTCTTCTGGTCGTTGGGCAGGAACTCGCCGCGGATGCGCCCCGCATAGCCGTTGCCGATATAGCGGAAGTCGCCGCCGAGCTGCACGCCGCGTTCGCTCATCACGCGCGGATACAGCGTCAGGTCGCGGTTCGGCGCGATATTGAAGTAGTACGGCACCGTCAGGTCGAAGCCCGAACGGGAGCTGTAGGCCATCAGCGGTGCGAGGAAGCCGCTGCGGCGCTCGTCGGTCAGCGGGAAGGTCACCGCCGGCGCGGCCAGGATCGGCACATCGAAGAAGCGCAGCACGGCGCCGTGCGCGGTGCCGACCTGGCGGTCGCTGTCCAGGTCGAGCTGGCGCGCGCTGAAGTACCAGTCCGCGTTGTCGGGCGAACAGGTGGTGTAGGTGGCGCGCTGGATGGTGCTCTGGTCCTTGGTCAGGAAGTCGATGCGCTCGGCCGTGCCCGAGCCGCCGGTCTGCTGGAAGTAGTAGTCCGGCGACAGCATGTAGCCTTCGTTGGCTTCGACGCGCAGCCTGGCCTCGGGGCCCACCGCCAGCGTGCCTTCGCGCGAGAGCCGGACGTTGCCGGTCGCCAGCGCCTCGTCGCTGTCCTGGTCGTAGGTCAGCTTGTCCGCCTTGATCACGGCGCCGTCGCTGCGCAGCTCGGCATTGCCCTGCAGTTCCAGGCCGCGCTCGTTGTATCCGGTCATGCTGTCGCCGGAGACATAGGTCGGCGCGCTGGGATCGCCCTCGGCGCTGCGCCAGGTGGCCGGCTCCGACAGGTAGGGGATCAGTTCGCCGGGGCGCGGGGGCTGGCGCGGGTCCGCTGCCTCGGCCGTCGGCTCCGCCGCCGGCAGCGCGGGAATCGCCGAGCCGACCGCCTGGCCTTGCGCCTGCGCGCCCAGCGACCAGCCGGCCATGGCCAGCACCAGCGGACGCAGGGCCCGGACTGGCCGGCGCCCGGGCTGGCGGCCCGGCGCCTGGATTGCGGTGTGATTCGGTGATCGTTGTTGTTCGGTCATGCGAGCGGGTCGTCGGTCGGACGGCGGGACGGTTGCGCAGAACCGCCGCAGCCACCGTCCAAACAGGCTGCCAGGCACAGGACGGCCCACCTGGGAGCCGCCCGGCGCCCGGGTCTGGTCGGGTATTATACGGGGCAACTTATCGACCCTTTCCGGCATGGCAGCACTTCCCCTCGACCCGCGCCAGGACCAGCTCAAAGCGTGGGTGTCCGGACTCGCTCCGGATTGGTCCATCGATCCCGAATCCTGCGTACCGGCTTCGGCCGACGCCAGCTTCCGCCGCTACTTCCGGCTGCGCACCGACAATCCCGCGCATCCGACCGTGATCGCGATGGACGCCCCGCCCGCCCGCGAGGACTGCCGCCCCTTCATCCATGTCGCCGCGCTGTTCGGCGAGGCCGGCGTCACGGTGCCGACCGTGCTGGCGCAGGACCTGTCGCAGGGCTTCCTGCTGCTGGCGGACCTTGGCAACACCACCTATCTGTCGAAGCTGGACATCACCACCGCGCGCACGCTGTACGGCGACGCCGCCGCGGCGCTGGTCAGGATCCAGGCCGCGACCCGGCCGGGCGCGCTGCCCGCCTACGACCGCGAACTGCTGCAGCGCGAGCTGGACCTGTTCCCGCAGTGGTACGTGGCGCGCCATCTGGGCGTGGAACTCGATGCAGGCCAGCAGGCGGACCTGAGCGAGGTCATGCAAACCCTGCTCGCCAACAACCTGGCCCAGCCGCAGGTCTACGTGCACCGCGACTACCATTCGCGCAACCTGATGGTGCTCGACGGGGACGACAAGGGCGGCAACCCCGGCATCCTCGACTTCCAGGACGCGGTGATCGGCCCGATCACCTACGATGCGGTCTCGCTGTGGCGCGACGCCTATATCGAATGGGACGAGGAGCTGCAGCTGGACTGGCTGATCCGCTACTGGGAGCGCGCCCGCAAGGCCGGCCTGCCGGTGGCCGGCGACTTCGGCGAGTTCTATCGCGACTTCGAATGGATGGGTCTGCAGCGCCATCTGAAGGTGCTCGGCATCTTCGCGCGCCTCTACCATCGCGACGGCAAGGACGGCTACCTGGCCAACATGCCGCTGGTGCTGAAGTACGCGCGCGCGGTGGCCGGCCGCTACGGCGAGCTGCGCAAGCTGGTGCGGCTGTTCGATACGCTCGAAGGCGTCGAGCGCCCGGCGGGCTATACCTTCTGATGGACGCGGAAAGCGGCCCGACCCGGCGCGGTGAATGGTGGGCCGGCGTGCGCGCGCTGGCGCCGATGCTGCTGGGCGTGGCGCCGTTCGGCCTGATTTACGGCGTGCTGGCGGTCGGCGCCGGCATGCCCGCGTGGCTGGCCTGCGCGATGAGCGCGATCGTCTTCGGCGGCGCCTCGCAGATGATCCTGACGCAGCTGTGGGCGGCGGGCACGCCGGCGGCGATCGTCGCCACCACGGTCGCGATGGTCAATCTGCGCCACGCGCTCTACTCGGCCACCATCGCTCCCGCGCTGGCGCATCTGCCGCGCCGCTGGAAGGCGCTGATCGCCTATCTGCTGACCGACGAGGCCTTTGCCGCGATGACCCGGCGGCTCGGCGACGACCCGGTGCAACGGCGCTACCGGCACTGGTACTTCTTCGGCGCGGGCTTCGCGCTGTGGAGCAGCTGGCAACTGTCGACGCTGGCCGGCGTGCTGGTCGGCGCCCAGGTGCCGCGCCACTGGCCGCTGGACTTCTTCCTGCCGCTGACCTTCATCGCGATCATCGTGCCCGGCCTGAAGCACCGCTCGCACATCGCCGCGGCGGTAACCGCCAGCGGGCTGGCGGTGTTGTGCTTCGGCGTGCCGCACAAGCTCGGGCTGATGGCGGCGGCGCTGGGCGGCATCGCGGTCGGCATGCTGCTGCTGCCGCGCCAGAGCGGTCCCGCCGGCAAGGAGCGCGCCGCATGAGCCCGTGGATGCTGCTGGGCGTGATGGCGGCCGCGGGCCTGGCCACCTATCTGATCCGCCTGTCCTTTATCGCCGTCGAAGGCAAGGTGCGGCTGCCGGCGTGGTTCCGCACCGCGCTGCAGTTCGTGCCGGCGGCGATGCTGTCGGCGCTGATCGCGCCCGACCTGCTGATGCGCGATGGCCAGCTGGCCATCGGCCTCGACAATGCCCGCCTGATCGCCGGCGTGGTGGCCATCGTGATCGCCGCGCGCACGCGCAGCATCGGCTGGACCATCGCCGGCGGCATGGCCACCCTGCTCGTCCTGGAGACCCTGATTTGAAAGCGATGATCTTCGCCGCCGGACGCGGCGAGCGCATGCGCCCGCTGACCGATGGCTGCCCGAAGCCGCTGCTGCAGGTCGGAGGCAAGCCGCTGATCGTCTGGACCATCGAGGCGCTGGCCCGCGCCGGCCTGACCGAGATCGTGATCAACCACGCCTGGCTTGGCGAGCAGATCGAGGCGGCGCTCGGCGACGGCAGCCGCTTCGGCGTGCGGCTGGCCTATTCGGCGGAGGGCGAGGCGCTGGAAACCGCGGGCGGCATCGCGCAGGCGCTGCCGCTGCTGCGGGAAGGCACCGGTGGCGATGGCGAGATCGGCGATGGCGAGATCGGCGATGGCGGTGCGGACGACGGCACCGGCCGCGATGGCAGGGGCGAGATCTTCGTCGCGGTATCGGGCGACATCTATTGCGACTACGACTTCCGCGCGCTGCTGCCGCGCGCCGCGGCGATGGCGGCCTCGCCCGAACCGCGCATGCATCTGGTGATGGTGCCCAATCCGCCGTTCCACCCCGAGGGCGATTTCGCGCTCGGCGCCGATGGCAAGCTGTCGCTGCCGGGCGAGGCGCCGCTGGCAGAGGGCGCTGCGCGCCTGACCTTCGGCAATATCGGCCTGTACGACACGCGCACCTTCGCCGGCATCGCGCCCGGGCAGAAGGTGCCGATGACGCCGTTCTACCGCGCGGCCATTGCGGCGGGCCTGGCCACCGGCGAGCGCTTCGCGGGCCGCTGGGAGAACGTCGGCACGCCCGCGCAGCTGGCCGCGCTGGACGCCGCGCTGTCGCGCTAGGACGCGCCGCGCTCGCAACGGCTGTCATCGCCTGTCGTTGCCGCGCGGGCCCGGCTCGGCGGCCTGGCGCGCGGCCCTCGACGTCCCTGAGGCCCCCGCCCGCGCAGGAACGACGTGGAGGCATCGGCGAGACCTCCTCGCCGCGCACGTCAACCTCGGCAACGAGCGGCGTTAGAATCGGGCCATTGCCCACTGCCTGCCCGATGCGAGTCGGTCCCCTCATGTCCGCACCAGATTCCGCCCTTCTCCAGGCCTGTCGCGCGCGCCGCGCCCGCGTGCTCGACCACCTGCGCGCCGCCGGCGGCGGCGTGGCGATCCTGCCCACGGCCCCGGAAGCGATGCGCAACCGCGACAGCGACTTCCCGTACCGGCACGACAGCTACTTCTACTATCTGAGCGGCTTCACCGAGCCCGAGTCGGTGCTGGTGCTGATCGCCGCGCCGGCCGGCGGCAGCGACCGCAGCATCCTGTTCTGCCGCCCCAAGCACGAAGAGCGCGAGATCTGGGACGGCTTCCGCTACGGCCCCGAAGCAGCACGCGAGGTGTTCGGCTTCGACGAGGCCCACTCGATCGAGGAGATCGACGCCCAGCTGCCGCAGCTGCTCGCCAACCAGAATCTGATCGCGTATCCGCTGGCCGCTTCGACCCGCATCGACATGCAGGTGCGCCGCTGGCTCGACGCGGTGCGCACGCAGGGCCGCGCCGGCGTGGTGGCGCCGTCGAGCGCGCTCGACATCCGCACGCTGCTCGACGAGATGCGGCTGTTCAAGGACGCCGGCGAGCTCGACATCATGCGCCGCGCCGCGCAGATTTCGGCCCAGGCCCATGTGCGCGCGATGCAGGCCAGCCGCGCCGGCCTGCGCGAATACCATCTGGAAGCCGAGCTGCTGTACGAATTCCGCCGCAACGGCGCGCAGAGCGTGGCCTACAACTCGATCGTCGCCGCCGGCCCCAACGCCTGCGTGCTGCACTATCGCGCCGGCCCGGCCGAACTGCGCGACGGCGACCTGTGCCTGATCGACGCCGGCTGCGAACTGGACGGCTACGCGTCCGATATCACGCGGACCTTTCCCGTGTCGGGCCGCTTCTCGCCGGCGCAGCGCGAGCTCTACGATCTGGTGCTGGCCGCGCAGCAGGCCGCCATCGACCAGACGCGCGTCGGCGTGCCGTACAACGTGCCGCATGACGCGGCGGTGCGCGTGCTGGCGCAGGGCATGCTCGACACCGGCCTGCTGGACCGGAACAAGGAAGGCGCCGTCGACGACGTGATCGCCAGCGGCAGCTATCGGCGTTTCTATATGCACCGCACCGGCCACTGGCTCGGCATGGACGTGCACGACGTCGGCGAGTACCGCGTGCCCGGCCCGGCCCCCGCCGAAGGCGAACGCCCGTGGCGCCCGCTCGAGACCGGCATGGTGCTGACGATCGAGCCCGGCATCTACGTCCGCCCGGCCGAGGACGTACCGGAGCGCTACTGGCATATCGGCATCCGCATCGAGGATGACGCGGTGGTCACGGCCGACGGTCCCTGTGAATTGATGACCCGCGGCGTCCCGGTCGACGCCGACGAGATAGAGGCGCTGATGCGCGAACGGAGTGAGTTGTAATGGTCAGCTGGTTGAGAAAACTGTTCGGCGGTGCCGATGGCAACACGACGGCGTCGCGAACGCAGGCTGAGCCGGAACAGCCGTTCATCGTCAATCTGTTCGACGACCGCCTGGTGGTCCATCGTCCCGACGGCCAGCGCGAAGAGGTCGAATGGCAGGCGCTGGAGCGCGTGGTCGCGCGGGTCTCGCGGCGCGCGCCGTGGACCGGCAAGGCCTGGCTGATCCTGGTCGGCGAGGAACGCCCCGACGGCCGCCAGCAAGGCTGCGTGACGCCGCTCGACGCGGTCAACCACGAGGCGCTGCTGGCACGGCTGCGCGCAATGCCGGGCTTCGATCAGACCCTGCTCGACAACGCCCTGCGCGATGCGCGCAACGGCAGGACGCGCGAGGACGTGGTGTGCTGGCAGCGCGGCGGGCCGGAAAGCGCCGCTGCCGGAGGTGCCAACGATGAACCAGCCCAGCCCTGAACTGCACGGCGACGCCTGTGACATCGCCATCGTCGGCGGTGGCCCGGTGGGCCTCGCGCTGGCCTGCCGGCTGCTGCAGACCAGCCCCTGGCGTATCGCGCTGATCGATGCCGCCACGCCGGCGCGCGCCGCCCGCGATCCGCGCGCGATCGCGCTGTCGCACGGCAGCCGCGATCTGCTGGCGCAGCTCGATGCGTGGCCCGTGGCGGCCACGCCGATCGAGCACATCCATGTGTCGCAGCGCGGCCGCTTCGGCCACGTCAAGCTGCATCACGACGACTACGGCATTCCGGCGCTCGGCTATGTGGTCCGCTACGGCGACCTGTGCGCGGCGCTCGAGCACGCACTTGGACGTGCCGGCGGCCAGCAGCGGCTGGTGCGCGCGTTCGACACGCGCATCGATGCCATCGACCAGAGCGACCGGACCGACCGGATGGACGGAGGCTTTCCGCCCGAAGCCAGGCACGGCCCCGCGGGCGCCGCGGCCGATGCCGTCGCCGCGGGTTCGCCGGACACCGCGCCGGTGCAGTTGCGCGGCGCCGGTCCCGACGGCCAGCCGGTGCGCCTGGGCGCGAGCCTGGCGGTGCAGGCCGAGGGCGGCCTGTTCCATCAGCAGGTCGCGCGCACGGCCGCGGCCGGC
>Ga0065721_10052510_pt1 | contig 11745 bp, 9 predicted proteins | sample Mesricmetagenome_FD_59108 | JGI IMG/M metagenome (GOLD analysis project Ga0065721, IMG submission 59108) | Mesophilic microbial community from rice straw/compost enrichment Sample: eDNA_1 v2 (version 2) | ecosystem: Engineered > Solid waste > Grass > Composting > Bioreactor | place: USA: Davis...
TCCTTTACAAAGAAGATTTCAACAAGTTCTTAAAGGCACTGACCGAGGCGGTTGATTACGTCAAGACTGAATTGATGCCCAATTTCGACTTCGATGCCTACAACCACGACCAGGTGGCTGAAACAGACGGCGAAGTGGATATTGATATCGATGCAGCTGCACCCGCTTCTGCTCCTGCTCTGCAAAGCAACAGTTCTGCTGCTTCCAACGGTATCGGTTCTTCTACCGACGCAGGCGACGAAGTAGATAAATGGTAATCCTCCATATAAGCTTATTGCTAAAGCTCCTCGTTAAGGAGCTTTTTTTATTTCCCTCACCCTAAGGCCCACCCGAAACCCGTGCAAACGGGTGCACGATCACATTGTCATATTCTGACTGCTGGCACCAAACTTGACACATATACCGATTACCTTCAAATCATGGTATTTTGAGATATAGTATGTTATTTTGTCACAGACACAAGTAGTATGAAAGAAGCGAAAATTTTGTTTACCCCGGAAGATGAGATGGATTTTATACCTATTATCCCATTGAATGAAAATGAAGGAGATAATAGCGCGGATATAGTGATTCCGTCTGAATTGCCCCTGCTCCCATTACGAAACACCGTATTGTTCCCCGGAGTGGTGCTGCCTATTACCGTAGGCCGCGATAAGAGCATCAAGGCGGTGAATGACGCCTATAAGGCTGACAAATTGGTGGGTGTGATAGCGCAAAAAGACAGTAATGTAGAAGATCCCACCGTGAGCGACCTGGAAGATATTGGTACCGTGGCCCGGATTATCAAGATGATCAAAATGCCCGATGGCGGCACCACCGTCATCATACAGGGCAAACGCCGTTTCAAAGTAACCAGCATCGTGGCCGAAGAACCTTATTTCAAGGCCCAGGTGCAACTGCTGGAAGAATCGGAGGCCCCTGCCAATGAAGACTTTAACGCCTATGTGGCCAATATCAAGGACCTGGCCACCCAAATCATTCAGCTTTCGCCCAATATTCCCTCCGAAGCATCGATCATCCTGAAAAATATCGAGAACCCTTCCTTCCTGATACATTTTATTTCCAGCAACCTCAATACCGAGCTGATCGAAAAGCAGAAGCTGCTGGAGATGAACAAGATTGAAACCCGCGCCGACCTGCTGATGCAGTTGCTGCAACGCGAGCTGCAGTTTGCCGAGCTGAAGAATAAAGTGACCACCAAAACGAAGACCGAGCTGGACAAACAGCAGCGCGAATACTTCCTGCAGCAGCAGATGAAGAGCATCAAGGAAGAGCTGGGCGGTGATACCAATGAACGGGAGATCAAGGAAATGCAGAAAAGGGCCGAGACCAAAAAATGGCCCGAGGCAGCCAAAGAGATGTTCAAGAAGGGCGTGGAGAAGCTGGAGCGTATGCATCCCAGCACACCGGACTATTCCGTGGTGTACAACCACCTGGACCTGATGCTGGACCTGCCCTGGCATGAATATACCGATGACCAATACGACCTGAGAAAGGCCAAAAAGATACTCGACCGCGATCATTATGGTATGGAGCGGGTAAAAGAGCGGCTGCTCGAATACCTGGCCGTGTTGAAACTGAAGGGCGATATGAAAAGCCCCATCCTGTGTTTTGTGGGTCCCCCCGGTATTGGTAAAACCTCGCTGGGCCGCAGCATTGCCAGCGCCGTACAGCGCAAGTATGCACGCATCAGCCTGGGTGGTTTGCACGATGAAAGCGAAATACGCGGTCACCGCAAAACCTATATCGGCGCCATGCCCGGCCGTATCATCCAAAGCATTCGCAAGCTGAAATCGAGCAACCCGGTGTTGATACTGGATGAGATAGATAAGGTAGGCAGCGATTTCCGGGGCGATCCTTCATCGGCCCTGCTGGAAGTACTGGACCCCGAGCAGAACCATACCTTTTACGATAATTACCTGGAGCTGGAATACGATCTCAGCAAGGTATTGTTTATTGCTACCGCCAACGACATCAACAATATACAGCCCGCCCTGCGCGACCGGTTGGAGATCATCAACCTGAGCGGTTATGCCGTGGAAGAAAAAGTGCAGATCGCCAAACGCCACCTCATCCCCAAACAAAAGGATGCGCATGGTTTGAAAGACATTGATTTCAAGATCAGCGACAAGATCATTCAAAAGATCATACAGGACTATACCCGCGAAAGCGGCGTGCGTGAGCTGGACCGGTATATTGCCTCGATAATGCGTTATGAGGCAAAGGAATATGCCATGAAAGAGCAGGTGAAAAAAGACCTCAGCGAACGCGATGTAGAAAAGATATTGGGCAAGCCACGATATAACAACGAGATCTACAAGGTAGCCAACCTGCCTGGTGTGGCCATTGGCCTGGCCTGGACCTATGTGGGCGGCGACATCCTGTTTATGGAAACCAGTTTGAGCGATGGGAAAGGCGAATTGAAGCTCACCGGTAACCTGGGTAATGTGATGAAGGAAAGCGCCACCACCGCCTTGTCGTACCTGCAATCGAACGCCAAAAAGTTATCCATCGACCCGGAGTTATTCAATAAAAAGAATATACATGTGCATGTGCCCGAAGGCGCTGTGCCCAAGGACGGGCCCAGTGCGGGTGTCACGCTCATGACATCCATTGCATCGGCGCTTACCAATAAACGGGTAAAACCTTACCTGGCCATGACCGGTGAGATCACATTGCGCGGGCAGGTATTGCCGGTGGGTGGTATCAAAGAAAAGGTGCTGGCCGCGCGGCGTGCTGGGTTGAAGGAAATTGTCTTGTGCTGGCAGAATGAACGGGATATCAAGGAAATTGAATCGGCATTTATAAAAGGGTTAACGTTTCACTATGTAAAGAACATGCAGCAGGTGTTGGATATCGCGCTGGGATAGTGAAATTTCCTTTTAATGTTATTTTAATACATTTTCAGGTAACCGCCTGAACAAACTTGTGCAAAACCCTGTTATTAATACTCAACCGAGATTTTTTTTCATGTTGGTTGTTTTAAGGGTTAAAGAAATTCCTCCATGTCAATGGAGGAATTTTTTTTTGTTAAAATTCTGAGCAACCAATATTTCGCCCCTAGCGGGGCGATGCCCATCTGAAACAATTATTCAGCTACCGATATATTGCCCCTAACGGGGCAATTTTTATTTGCAGCGGTGTTCCACCCCGTCAGGGGCGGTATATTGGTAGCAGATTGTGTTGTGGTTTTTATCCGCCCCGTTAGGGGCGGCATATTGGTAGCAAATTATGTTACGGTTTTTATTCCGCCCCGTTAGGGGCGGTATATCGGTAGAAAAGAATTTCGAATTAGGATCCGCCCCGCTAGGGGCGGCATATCGGTTAATGCGTCTTCCGGCTTGATTTTTGTATTTTCGCCCGCAACCCTTCATGCCAAACATACTGCGTATATCACTATTCGTATTCCTTCCTGCCCTGGCACAGTCGCAAACACTGGGCGGCAACAGCATCTATAATTTCCTGAAACTTTCCAATACACCCCAACTCACCGGTTTGGGTGGCGTGAACATCTCCAATCAAACACAGGATATAGGCCTGGCTTTTAACAACCCCGCCTTATTGCGCCCCTCCATGCATACGCAGGCATCGCTGGTGTTCAACTCGTTTTATGCCGGCATCAAAAGCTATCACCTGCTGGCCGGCATTCATCACCCAACGACAAAAACGACATTTGCGGCAGGTATCAACTACCTGCATTATGGCTCCATTACGCAAACCGATGCAGCCGGTAACATACTGGGCGATATGCGCCCAACCGATTATGTACTGCAGTTAAGCGCAGCCCGTGCTTATGGTGAACGCTTTTATTATGGCGCCACGGTGAAGTTCATTCACTCTTCGTATGGCATTTACCGTTCGTCGGCCATGGCCCTGGATATAGGTATTACCTATACCGATACGGCGCATTTGCTGCAGGCTTCGCTGGTGTTAAAAAATATGGGAGCGCCCTTGCATCAATACGAGGGCAGTTCATCGGCCGATCTACCTTTCGATATACAACTGGGTGTATCAAAAAGACTGAACAATGCACCTGTGCAGTTTTCTGCAACCATTGTACAGGCGCATCGTTTCAACACCCGTTACAGCGATGCTGATTTTAATGAGGCCAATGGAATATCGGAGGATACCGGAAAAAAATATATATTTGACAAGATTTTCAGGCACCTCATTATAGCCACGCAGGTATATGTAGGGGATAAGGTGGAACTATCTGCCGGTTATAATTACCTCCGACGAAAAGAACTAAACATAGGCAACGCCGGCAACGGGCTAAACGGTTTCTCAATAGGCGCCGGCGTTCTGCTCAAAAAAATCCAGATCCGCTACGCAAGAAGTTATTATCAAAACAACACGGCCTATAATCAATTCGGCCTGAATCTATTGCTAAGCGACTACTTCGGCACGAAATCCAACAGGAAATAAGTAATTGTTTCCCCTTACATTTTTTTACCCGCTTACCTTAACCTGATGAAAATTCAGGGGGCGTATGCTGTGTATTCACCAAAAAGAGTAATCTTATTAAAGCATTTTTAAACCTTTTCTGAATGATCAAGGTGGTTATAGCCGATGACCATAAGTTGGTTCGGGAGGCCTGGAAGCTGCTGTTGAGCAGGGACAAAAGGCTCTCGATAATTGCCGTTTGTGAAAACGGTGAACAGGTGATTGAAGCCTGTAAACAGTCACCACCGGATGTGGTGTTAATGGATATCAATATGGAGCCTGTGAATGGTATTGAGGCCACGAGGGCTATTAGACAATTATCGCAGGATATTCGTGTGATTGGGATATCGGTGCATACCGATCTGCCGTATATCAACGCCTTGATGCAGGCAGGTGCGAATGGGTATGTGACGAAGAATAGTTCCGGGACGGAGATGGTGCGGGCGATATTGTTGGTGATGGAGGGGGGGAGGTATTTTTGCGAGGAGATAGCTGAATTAATGAAAACCGGGTAACGGCTCGCCAAGCGGGCCAAAAAGCGAACCCCGAAAAACCGGATCGCTACGCGATCTGGTTTTTCGGGGTGTATTTTTTACGGCGTTGCCGATTACGAGTTAACCAGTTCGTTCTTGAACGCTTCACGCGGCGTCAACCCCAACAAATTAAACATCGCCTTATCGGTATCAAACGTAGGATTCGGCGTCGTCAGTAGTTTCTCACCGGCAAAGATCGAATTCGCCCCCGCCATAAAACACAAAGCCTGATCCGATGTACTCATCGTAGCACGACCTGCGCTCAGCCGCACCATAGCCTTCGGCATCAATATCCTTGCAGTAGCAATCATCCTCACCATATCCCATACATCTACCTGCTGGTTACCCGCCAGCGGCGTACCTTCTACAGGCACCAGCGCATTAATGGGTACGCTCTCAGGATGAACAGGCATGGTAGCCAGTGTATGCAGCATTTTGATACGGTCTTCATGATTTTCCCCCAAACCCAAAATACCACCACAACAAACCGAAATACCCGCTTTACGTACATTGTCTATAGTACGCAGCCGGTCATCGTAAGTACGGGTAGTGATCACCTCGCCATAATGTTCAGCCGATGTATCCAGGTTATGATTGTATGCATACAAACCGGCATCGGCCAGCTTTTGCGCCTGTTCGGGGGTGAGCATACCCAGTGTGCAGCACACTTCCATGCCCATTTCATTCACGCCTTTCACCATATCCAGCACCCGGTCAAAATCGCGGTTATCGCGTACCTCACGCCAGGCGGCGCCCATGCAAAAACGGGTAGAGCCGGCTTCTTTGGCTTTGGCGGCATAGGCCAGCACCTCTTCTTTTTTCATAAGGCCATGCACCTTTACATTGGTATGATAACGGGCAGCCTGCGAACAATAGGCACAGTCTTCCACACAACCGCCGGTTTTGATGGAAAGCAGGGTGCAAACCTGTACTTCGGCAGTTTCATTGTATTGTCTGTGTATGGTGGCGGCACGATAGATCAGTTCAAGCAGGGGAGTATTATAAATATCATGTATTTCTTCCAGCGTCCAGTTGTTTTTGATCATAGTTAATATTTGACTATAATAGAAGAATCTTTAAGCAGTGATAAATTCTGGCAAAAATACTGATTAAATACAATTCGAAACGTATTGACGGCGCTGATATTGGAGAGGGTAGCAGGGTAGTTGCGGTCGGGGAAATAAAAGGCGCTGAAAATACTAAAAAAGTGCCTTGACAGCTCATCTGGAAGTCTTCTGTAACCGTGATCGCCCATGAGTATGATGACGGTATTTTTCCGGTTATGGGAGAGCACATGGTCCACGATGTCCTGTATGCTTTTATTGGCCATTTTCACCTGGTTAATATAGGTGTCAAAATGCGTTTTCCCCGATGCGCCATCTGCCACCGTGCGTACCTTCCCTGCTTCATCGTATATATGAGGTATATGAGTAGTCATAAGATGACCATATACAAATTGTGGTGGCCTGTTTGCCGAGTCATTGGCCGTTGATTTGATCCTTTTAGTGATCAATTCCATGTCTTCTGCCCGCTCCTGCCATTTGGTAATAGGGTTATTGTTTGTATAGATGGATTTATCTACGGGTTTGAAATGCCAGCCCACATCGATAATGAACCTGCCGAAAAGGGTATGATAGTATAGCTTTTTTCCGGCAAAATGATCCAATTCATGTATGATGTCTGCTTGCTGGTAAGGGCTTTTAAAAGGAGTGAACACCCGCATTTGGTACTGTTCTTTCTGCAGCAGGTCGAAGGTTTCGTTGTAGCTCAAAGATTTTAAAGCTTTCAAAATGTAGTGTGGCAAATCGTTGACCTTGCCCTTTCTCACCGGTATATAGTTCATGTTGAAAGTAGTGCTGAGCGAATACGGCGTGAAACTATAATTCGCCTTGCTGCTGTCGGGGATAAAAAAACCTTTTGTGCTAAGCCAGTCGGTTACAGAACTGTTGTCAAAGCCCCACAACTCCCGCAGTGACCGGTTGTTGGTGTATTCGTCGAATATGATAAAGTAGATGTCTGGTTTTAACGAATCGGGTTGGTTGCACGATGAATAGGCTTCATTGATTGGCCGGAATGGGTAAATTTGGTTGTTATCCTTACGAAACTGGTGGTAGTTCATAAGCAGGCTGAACACTTCAAAAAAACACAAAAACACCAGCAGAAGACGTAAGTATTTAGACAGCTTTACCAGTTTTTCCGGTCTTTTTACGAAGTACCGTGTAAACAAAAAAATCAGTACGATAGTAACAGGCAGCAATATGCTATATCTACCCAGGGTGTCGCGTGCAAAAGACTTTATAAAGTCGTGCCAGGCGCCCCAGAACAGCGCCAATACAAGGCAGCAGAATGTAATAAAAAGCGATTTTACAAGTGAGCGTGTAACAAACCAGGCCATTCCCAGCACCATCCCGGCAAAAACAATAGCGCATACATAAAACAATAACATGTAGGAAAATGGAATAAATCCAAATAACTCATTGTAACAATGTAGCAGGAAAAACAACGGCAGCAATAATATGTATACTGACTGTTTAAAAAAAGAATCACTATTGGAACGGGACGATAAAAGCAGTTTCATATTTTGGTTACTTTAAGGGCCGGAAAAACGATGCGGGTATTATAGTCAGATTGCTTTTTTTCTTTTCATATGATACAACACCCTTGGTGTACCGGTAACGGTTTGTTTACCGGCAATATGAAAATACTTCGAAAAATATTTTTCGAAGGCAGTTTCTGTATAATCGGGAAAAGTGTCGGGCCGGGTTGCCAGCATCTGTTGCACCTTTTCATCTTCTTTGGGAACAAACTCGATGATCAGCTCCGGTGCAATGTTATTGAAGTATTCCGCCAGTGCGGGCAATGAAATATTACGGCCTATCACCAGGTGATGGATCAGCGCCAGTGCGGCTACCAGCCCGGTTTGAATGCGCTCATGAAAAGCCGCCCGTTCGCGGTTTTGAAAACCGATGGCAGGCGAGGGGTTGGCAATATCCAGGATAAGGGGCAGTATATTGGTGATCTTGTTTTTCTTTACCTCCTGGTACAAACGTGCAATACAGCGGCTGTCGGCATCGGTGGCCACTACCTGCATACCATAGCCGGCAAACAGCTTGGAAAAATGACCGTCGTTGGCGCCCAGGTCCAGCACGGTTTTGGATTTGGTGGCCGCACAAAATTGCCGCACGATGTTTTCTTTTTCCCGCAGGTATTCCTGGCTCAGTATGGTGTCTTCGTAATAATTGCTCCAGGTGGAATTATAAATGCGTTCGGCCGGGAAATGCTGAATGATATTGGTAAGATGGCTGACCAGGTCCATCAGCTTTTTGCGGCTGAAACGTGTTTCGGCAGCTTTACCGGGTTTTTGACTGCCATTAGCCGTTTGCTGCAGGTATACATGCAGCCACACACCCAGGCTCAGCCTGCTTTTTAATGGCAACAGCCGCGCGATAAAATCAACGGGTATGCCATCGATATAACTGCTGAGTATCTTTTGTATATCGGTCTTTAAATAATGTTCCAGGTATAAAGGAAATAAAAAGCTCTGGCAAAACTGGCGGTAGGCGATCCAGGGTTGTTTGGGATTGTACAGGTCGAACGAAAGGGTATCGATAAACACCGGTTTGCCTTTATGAAACTGCACGTTAAAAGGCGTGGCGTCTTTCAGTATCATGCTGTGCTGAACAGCTGTACGCACCATGCCCAGTGTCAATTGCGCCGCATCGCGCAGTTGTTCAAAACACCATTCGTATGGATAGGAGATATAGTCCACCGGCTCGGGCAGCAGGGTGGTATACCATTCCTTGCTTTGTGTGAGATTACTGTCGATCTGCTGATGGGGGATCAGCTCGCCTCTTTGGGTGAGCTGTTCGTACAAACCACTGTTGATAAGGTGTTCGAACTGGCGGGCATAATACTGGTTTACCTGCCGGTACACCTGGCCGCCGTACTCGAATACAAAACCCGCCGGGTCTTTAAACGATGAAGGATGACGCGTATAGTTAACCATTTACAGAATCTTCTCCCTCTGACTCCTCTTTTTTGGGCCTGAAAAAAAACGCTTTGATCTTCCACCAAAGGTTTTTAAAATAAAACAGGGCGCCCAGAATCGCGGCAATGATCACCTGTACCAGGTAACTGCCACTGCCGGGATCGATGTATAAGAGGATGCATTCCATGATCTACAAATAACTCAGGTTGGTTTTCGGTGACAAAGTTAACAAAGTCTCATACATGAGCTGAATGGTTTGTTCTATATCGCTTTTGTGCAGCATTTCCACGGTGGTATGCATATACCGCAATGGAATGGAGATCAGCACCGAGGGGCAGCCGTCGTTGGCATAGGCAAAGGAGTCGGTATCGGTACCCGTGCTGCGGCTAACGGTGCGCATTTGCACAGGTATATTTTTTTTCTCCGCCACCTCCTGTACCAGGTTCAACAGCTTGTTGTGCACAGCCGGACCATAAGCCAGCGAAGGGCCTTTGCCGCAGCATACATCCCCTTCGATGATCTTGTTGATCATGGGGGTGTAGGTATCGTGCGTTACATCGGTAATGATGGCTACATTCGGTTTGATACGCCGGGCGATCATCTCGGCCCCACGCAACCCGATCTCTTCCTGCACTGCATTTACTACGTACAAACCATAAGGAAGTTGCTTCTTATTTTCTTTTAGTAAACGGGCCACCTCGGCTATCATATAGCCGCCCACGCGGTTGTCGAAGGCCCTGCCTACATAATAATCATTGGCCAGTTCGTCGAACCCATCCTGGTAGGTCACTACGGCGCCGATATGAATACCCAGTTCCTCTACTTCCTTTTTATTGCGGGCGCCGCAATCGAGAAACAGGTTCTCTACCTTGGGCTGAGGGTCTTTTACATCGGGATTGTGCAAACGGGTGTGAATGGCCGGCCATCCGAACACGGCTTTTACCGGGCCTTTTTTGCCATGGATAAATACACGCTGACCGGGAGCGATCTGGTGATCGACCCCGCCATTCCGTTTCAGGTATAATAAACCTTCGGCATTCACATAGTTCACAAACCAGCTGATCTCATCGGCATGGGCTTCTATCACCACCTTAAAATCGGCCTTGGGATTGATGATGCCCACGGCGGTGCCATAGGGGTCCACAAAGGTGGTATCTACCAGTGGTTTCACATAGTCCAGCCACATTTTCTGGCCGCTGCTTTCAAAACCTACCGGCGAGGGATTGTTGATATAGTTGCGAAGAAATTCGAATGATGATTTGGTAATGATCGACTTGTCTTTTTCTCTTTTTGAAGTGGCCATCTGCAATTATTTTACTTTGAGCAGCAGCAAGATAGGCAATTTTCTTAAACCGGCAGTAGCAGCATGAGCAGGGAACTGAACATCATCAGCCCGTCCAGCACAAAATAATACAGGTAATCCGAGAAGTTTCTTTTGGCCACGGGAAACAGGGCCCAAACAATACATCCCGGCGCCAGTAACAGCGCTACCGTCAGCCAGCTATACCCACACCAATAAAGGGCAATGCCTGTTGCTGCAAACAACACCAACGAAAAAGCGAAGATAATGTTCACGCCCCGTTCGCTTAAATGGGTGATGAGGCTGCGGATACCTTCTTTTTTATCATAGTCCCGGTCGCGGTAATCGAAGGGGATACAAATAGCATAGATCAGGAAAAAGCGGTGCAGGCAAAACAGCAGCGAGGCGCTGTTCCATTGTGTGTCGTCGATGGCAATCGGCAGAAAGGTGGTCACATACATCCATACAAAGGCCAGGAATATGGTTTTGCCCACGGCTATCTTTTTCAGCCAGGAAAAGGGCTTATACCGGATCTTGGGAGCTGAATATAAAAAGGTAAGTAATACCGCGCCGCAAAGCCAGAACCAATGGTCTATAAAATGGATAAAGAACCAGGCGGCGCCGATACCCCCGATGGCGCAAAGCACCAGGTGCAGGGTTTTATGATGCAGCGTCCAGCGTACGCGGGCATTTTCGCTGGTTGAATCCGAACTGAGGTACCAGTGAAAGTTATAGCTGCATAATGTAGAGCAGAACACAAACACCAGGTAGGCCGGTACATCGTATTCCAGGTGCATCAGCAGGTTGGTTTGCCAAACCATCAGCATAGCGCAGCCGGCAATCCAGGTACTGGTAAAAATGAACAGGTCGAATATGTACTTAAACATGCTGCATCACAAAATCGAAGCTACTAGGAACGTTCAACCACAATCAGATCGGTAGTGAGGGTATCACTCAGGTTCTTGGCCTTGTCCATTAAAATGAACTTGAATATCAGGCTGTCTGGTTCCTTGCCATTTGGTGCGTCTGGCTGATCCGGCGGATTGGCCGCTGCCACCAGGGTGGTGACATAATCCATGGTTACTTTTATTTCGCCTTTATTTTTTTCCGGGAATTCCGGTATCTGGTGAATGACGTTATCGGTGAGCTCTACAGTAGGTACTACCCGTTCGTTCACCCGGAACCTGTGTACAAACAGGGTATCGATATCTCCTTGTTTGTCGGTAAAATTCAGGTTGATCTCCAGGGGTACCCCCACTGGTACATAGTTAGAAGAGATCGATTTTATCGAGATGTTGGGTTTGGTTTCGATATTATCTTTGCTGCAGGCAACCAATATCACAAGGCCCAGCAAGCTAAAGAAAACCAGTTTTTGCATATATTTTAATTATCGTGTACAAAATTAAAGGCCAAAGGTCTGCAATAAATATATGATTTGTGAAACAGAAGATAAAATTTTTACTGTTGAACCGGCTGATTTT
>Ga0065721_10005840_pt1 | contig 11743 bp, 2 predicted proteins | sample Mesricmetagenome_FD_59108 | JGI IMG/M metagenome (GOLD analysis project Ga0065721, IMG submission 59108) | Mesophilic microbial community from rice straw/compost enrichment Sample: eDNA_1 v2 (version 2) | ecosystem: Engineered > Solid waste > Grass > Composting > Bioreactor | place: USA: Davis...
GGATGTTTTCAATCATTGAATTCAACGCTGAGCGGCAAACGTATCTGCCAAAAAGAATAAGCCGATTGTTTTCACATGCAATTACCGCAATGACGCTGGCGGACGTTGACGGCGATGGAATCGACGAATTTTTGGTCGGGTTTGCCAATGGAGAGATAAAGGTGATAGACTCCCGGACCTTCAACGAGGTCCGCTCACTTGAGACGAATATAGCTGATGATTACTTCTATTACAGAGTCGGCATATCGGGATTAGCAACGGGTGATATCGATAATGACGGAACTCCNAACATCGTTGCCACGAATCAGGATACGACCTATATCTTTTCGATGACCGGNAAACTGTTGAGGAAAAGTGNTGGNCCGGGCGGAACGCTGATACTTGCCAACATCGACCGGGATGCTGCGATTGAAACCTTGTATTCCGGAGGACAGGTTCTGCAATATTCTGTTTCTGACGTAAAAAAAGAGTACACATTCTTCCCGTATATATACACCATATCGACGATCCGTACTGCCGATATGAATCGCGACAATATTCCTGACCTTCTGTATAGTTCCCGGGATTCGGTTCATATCGTAGATCTGGCAAACAAAAACAGAATTCTTTCAATTGCCAAAGGTGATTATGGTTCGATATCCGATTTTCAGCTACATGATTATACTGGCGATGGAGTTCCCGATGTCTTTGCCGGGAATGATCAATTCGAAGTTTTGTTTGTCTTCAATGGTGTCACGGGCCAATTAGAGTTTGAGGTGCACGACACGCATAGAAACGGACTTGAAGCTCTTGTTATTGGTAATCTTGACGATGACCCGGATCTGGAATTCCTGTACACTTCGGGTGCCAGGTGCACGTGCCTTGATCACCTGTACGTCTATGACATGAGTACAAAGAACCTCGAGTGGATGAGTACGTTCAGGGGAAGTGGACTGAATGCTTTCGACGTTGGCAGATTTACAGGAGATGATGAAATACTTGCAATCGGAAGCCAGGGCCAACATACCGGATGGACGGATCGCGGCTTCATATCGGGCTTTATTTTGAAGGACAAGAAATTTGCCTGGGCGGATAAGCAAAGTGAATATGGACCGCTTCAGTACAGGGCTACGGCGATGCGTTTCGGCGATATCGACAACGACGGCGAAAATGAGTTACTGGTTGGAGTCGAAAGCAGCTATGCATTTACCTACGTTCACGCACTTGACGCGAATTTTAATGTGAAGCACACCTATGAGATCTCCGGGATGAGTTATGTGGCCGATATTCTGATTGCTGACTTCGACGACGATGGCCGCAATGAAGTCATCGTAACTTCAGGAACCTGGGTATCAGGAAGTACGCACCCTCATGAATGGAAAAACTTTGTTCACATTTTTGATGGCGCCTCTGGAAACCTTGAGTGGCTAAGTGCTCAGCTGGGCGGGATGAGCTCGCGCGTTGGCAACATCCGCATGGGAAACATCGACGACGATCCCGCCATGGAGCTGGTAATGCTGCGTTATGGCATTGAATACTGGCAGCAAAAACCGGCTGCGATTCTGGTGGTGGATGGCTGGACCAGAGAATTAACAGTCCACGAAGGGGATGGATATACTGCAATCGAACTCGACGATTTCGACAAGGATGGCATAGACGATATAATCGCCGGTACAAAAGAAGGTGAGTTGCTCGTTCTCAGCGGTGGTTCGTTTGAAGAAAAAAAACAGCTCTTTCATACGGGGAGCGGCATAAGTGCACTCAGGAGACTTGATGTCAATGATGATGATATTTCGGAGTTCGTTTTCGCCGATCAATTTCGTTTGCGGGTTCTTGACGTCGTTAACGCACGAATCATTGCTCAAACCGATACGCTGAGCTGGCGAACCGCGGAGTACAATTCATTAATTGTTCATAAGAATGCCGAACAATTTGAACTGATTGTGAACGCGGGCCATACGTTGTATTCGCTTAGCCTGGAAAGCGTTCCGAATCAACCACCCTCGGCGTTCGCGTTAATTTCGCCCGCAGATAACAGTGAACTTCCCCGTACAGAATGGTTGGAATTTGACTGGGAGCCGTCAACTGATGACGAGTTAGTAACCTACACGCTCACCCTGCGTGGCGGAGATTTCGAGACCGTTATAAGAGACATTAATCAAACGCATATTTCGATAAGCTCGTCGGGCTTTCTGGAGAACCAGACGTACGAATGGTCAGTTACTGCAACAGATCAATATGAACATGTTTCCAGCGAGACCTTCTCGTTCAGGATTGTCCCGGTGATCACCGGTGTAAGCAACGAAGTGAATGTTCCATGTGAGCTCTATCCGAATCCATTTCAAAACAGCCTGTTAATTCGTAACGCCGGAACGCAGTTTATTGATGAGATCCGGATAAATGACCTGCGTGGAGGAAATCATCTCAAACAAAATGTTTCTCTCCCGGTAAACAGCGAGATGTCACTTACCGGTTTGGAAGGATTCCCGGCGGGGATGTATATCTGTACGCTGGCTTCCCGTGGTACCGTTGTGGGTCAGGTCAAACTGATTAAATATTGATACATGGTGTTCAGGATTCTGTTGATCGCAATTTTCGTGACGACCTCGCCATTCACTTATGCGCAGTCGTTTAACATCAATGGGTTTTATCCATACCAGAATATGCCCAATGCTCCGACCGAAGCAACCATCCTGGTTAGCTTCGATTCGCCAATTGAGGTTCCCTCGAATGGCAGGCTATTGGTTTATGATGAGAACGGCCGACGAATCCCCGGTGTCAAGACGGTTCAGACAAATCAGGTTACGTTTGTTCCCTATCGCGAGCTTCCGGCGGGACAAACGATCACTGTTGCTGTTCTTGACTTCAGGAGCAGCGTCGGTTCTGTACCGGCATCACCAATCATCTTTTCGTTCAAAACGCTTTCATACGCTTCACCGGTTTCACCACCGAAAGTAAAGGCAATCAGTATTCCCGATGCCGGCGATCAGTTTGCCAAATGTGTGCAACCCGTTGACTTCGATGGAGACGGTGACATAGATATTGTTTCCTCAACAAGATGGCTTGAAAATGCGGGCAATCAGGATTTCGTCATACATGAATTGTCAACCTGGCCGTACTTTTTTGATATGAAAGTTTTTGATCTGAACGGTGACGGAAATATGGACGTAGTCGGCAGTACCTACGGAGGCGTTTCGTGGATGAAGAACGACGGAAACATGAACTTTGATGAGGTCACAATCACTGCGTCCGGAATCGCGACGTCTATTAGTATCGGCGACATCAATATCGATAACCTCCCGGATATCCTCATCGCTGTGCAGGACGGCAGTCAAAGCCAGGGTGTATCCTGGCTTATTAATAATGGTGATGGAAGTTTTTCGCGTGAAGTTGTCACGGCGAATGCTATGGGACGTGCAGCGGTCTGTGAGATCAATGTTGACTACAATCGGGATGTCATTGCGTCGGATGATTATAACCTTTACTGGTACTACAATTACGGAGCAGGCTGGACGTACCGCAAAATATTAACGGCTGAAACGGAATTTCTGGGTCGCTTCAGTTGGGGTGATATTGACAATGACCACGAGATGGATATCGTAGTAAGTGAAGGTTCGAAGGTTTGGTTGTTACAATTTGAAGCCGGTGGTGATTCCCGGTTCGAAGCCCGTACAATTGACGAGCATTATTCCGGTGGCGGATTGTTTTCGATTGGCGATTTCGACGGCGACGGTGACCAGGATATCATCAGCAATGAGGGATATAGCCTGATCCAGTATTTGAACACGGGAGACGGGAATTTTGATAAAGTAGAAATAGTCAGTTTCGGCGAACCAGTAGATGAACATGTTCTCTTCGATAACGACCTTGACGGAGATCTTGATATCGTTTACAAATTGTATTATGGCCAGATAGGTTGGACGAAGAACACGACCCTGGCCGACGCTTTACCCTTTGAATCGGTATTCCCGGATGGCTTGCTTCCCGAACAGATGGGTGCCGCAGCATGGGCTGACGTTGATCTCGATAATGACCAGGACTTATTCGTTTCCGGTTACTTCGACGGAGGTTGGGGATGGCGGATTTTTGAAAATCTTGGCGGGGGCTGGCATCTCAGGCAACAATCCACCGGTTCAGTGATCTCAAGTTGTTATTGGTTCGATTACGACAACGATGGAGACCCGGATCTTGTTATTAGCGGACGTTCGGCCCCCTATTCGGGTTCGCCCCTGATTCAGGTACACCTAAATAATAACGGTTTCCTTGAACACCTGGCGGATCCAAACCTTTTCCCTGAAGGAATCGGTGGAGAAGTCGCGGCCGCCGATCTTAATAATGATGGGAAAGCCGACCTGATTGTGTTGGGTGAGAAGGGCGGCGTGTATTCAAGACAGCCGGAACGATTTGTTAAGGTAGCCGACCTTGGACCGATGCCTTTCCAGAATTCCCGGATTGCCTTGGCGGATGTTGATCTCGACGGCGATCTTGATCTTGCGATGACGGGATGGCTCGGGAACGATGACGTCGGAACGCTCGGAACCCTTGCAGTAAACCAGGGAGATTTTCGCTTCTCCAGAAACGAAAGTGCTTTCCGTGGACTGACAAGCGGAACATTGATGTTCAGCGACTACGATTCAGACGGAGATCCCGACCTCGCCGTTTTGGGAACGATCCGATCCGGAGGGAGTAACCTTTCGTCGGGTTCAATTTATCTGAATGAAAACGGTACGTTCGTTCCGCGTGTAAGGGAACCGTCGGAGGCTTCTATCTACGTTAATTATGACGGCTCCGGAGCTTTTGGCGACTTCACGGGTGACGGCTATCCCGACCTTGTAACGCATTATGGCAACTATGGATCGCTTAACCTTATGGAGGGTCTCAATTCGGGCTGGTTCAAGGAATATCCGGTGAGCTTTAAAAATATTCCTTATTCGGCAAACATTCTCAAAGCAGTGGATGTCGATATGGATAACGATCTCGATTTTCTTTGCCAGCGGACGTTATACCGGAATAATACCTCGAATGTAAATCAACGACCTTCGCCACCCGTGGCATTGCTCGATTCAGTCCGCAATAATATACTGTATCTGTACTGGACTGATGGTAATGACGCAGAAACGGCAGTGGCAGGATTATCGTATCGTGTTTACGCGGGCACGCAGGAAGGAAAACAAGATCTGATTTCCGCACTCGCGAAAACTGAATCCGGTGCTGCTTCTGTTCAGGGCTGGGGACTCAGCGGAAAGGTGCGCCAGCTTAAATTCGTTTCTGCCGCGCCGGTGCATTGGGCCGTTCAGTCTGTTGACGCAAGCTATGCAGGTTCTTTGTTTTCTGCACCTAAAATCAGTACGCCGATCTACATCGAAGGCGAAGCAAGATCATGCACAGGCACTGTGCAAAAGTATCGCGCGCATCCATCAGGGAGCTACCAATGGAAGGTATCGGGAGGGGTAGTGATTTCTGCCTCCCAGGATGAGATAGAGGTTGTCTGGACCAGCGAAGGCAGCGGAACCGTTCAAGTTGGGGATGGCGGACAATCGAATACGCTTGACATTACCATCGTTACGAAGCCAGAGCCTGTGATAGCCGGACCAGAACAAGTATGCTCCGCGTCTGCCGACAATGTTTACTTTACGCCTGAGGTCGACTCTCATGCGTATAACTGGACAGTGGTCGGGGGGGAGTTCCTTCGTACGCCGAATGAAGCAAAGGTGTTTGTGAAATGGAAGGATGCTGGTGTCGGTAGCATTATGGTTTCCGAAGTCTCAAAAGACCAGATATGCGTTGTTGAAAACGAATTGCCCATCGAGATTGCCGCAACCCCAGCGCTGAAGATCACGGGACCTCAGTTACTTTGCGCAGGCAGCACAGACGTTGTATACGAATTGGAAGACCCGGGAGATCATTCGATCCAATGGAGCATATTCGGTGGCGATATAACAACTGACAACACCAACAAGATAGCGGTAAGATGGTTTGATCAGGCATTGGGCCGCGTTACGGTAAAAGGACTTAGCGGTGCTTGTGAAGGACTCGACATCATGGAAATTTCGCTCCTCCAGGTAGCCGCACCCGATATAACCGGCCCGTTCGTTGTTTGCAATACTTCCACGGCGACGGTTTACTCGGTAACTGATGAAGCCGAATATAATCACCATTGGACCATCGAAGGCGGATCTGTAGTCGGTTCGCCTACGTCTGCCTCTGTTCAGGTTAAATGGGCGGATACGGGTGCCGGCCGGATTTTTGTCACCCGGAAAAACCAGATTTGCGAGCGTCGCGATAGCGCGTTTGTTAACGTGTTTCCGCCTATCGTTCCCCCGGAGATAGATGTTCTTTCGGCCAACACATTATCTGCAACCGGGGGTATCGCCTATCAATGGTACCTCGACGGTGATGCCCTCGAAGGTGAAACAGGCAAAACTATCAACCCGGTAATTGCCGGCGAGTATTCGGTCCTGGTGACGGATGTCAAGGGATGCACAGCAAGTTCCTCCGGACTTCCATACCCCATAACCACTACGGAAGAGTTGATTGACCAGGCAATAACGGTGTATCCGGTTCCGGTTCACGATGAGTTTGTGATCCAGATAAGCAATGGCTACAGAGGACCGGTCAATGTGCAGGTTTGCGATATGCTTGGCAGAACAATCCAGCACAGCAGATTTGAAAAAGATGCGCACTCGGTCAGTCATCAGATGATACTTGACGGCCTTCCAGGTTCATTTCTGATTCTGGATATCCGCGGAGACGGATTTTTCTTACGAAGGAAAATTGTGCTTGAATAGATGACATTCAAATTTTTGTATTCCGGAATACTGGTGTTCCTTAAAGGAAAGGTGGTACAAATGAGGATGAAGAATTCAGACAACGTTAATAGGGGCATATTCATTATCATGTGTCTCGCCTTTATGGCATTTGTAAACGCTCACGGTCAGACGTGGAGTGAAACGTCTTTAAAATACCCGGACCGCGACATCCGCCCGGGCGATTCATTTGGCTTCAGCATCTCAATGGATGGCGACTATGCAGTGGTAGGTGCGCCCTTCTATGATATTGATCGACACAAAGATGCGGGAAAGGCATTCATATTGAAGAAGGTGGACGGACGATGGGATATCATCCATGAATTAGAAAATCCAGTGCCCAGGGAGGGAAGTCTTTTTGGTTTTTCCGTACTGATGAAAGGAGCGCAGGTTTTTGTTGGGGCTCCGTCACCGTTCAGCCAGGAAAGGGAAGGTATGGTATGTCACTTTACACCGAACTCCGGCACGTGGGATGGTAGCGTGTCCAGATACGTTATCTATAACCCCAGGAAGGAATCTGGAGATGGTTTTGGGGCATCGCTCGCCATGGTGCGTGACGTTCTCGCCGTCGGCGCCCCGACGGCGTCCGGATCGTCGGGGAGAAACGGTGCAGTTCAATTATTCGACGGTTCTGAACTGCGGTCCAAGACGTTTATTAAGTCGATATTTCCCTCATCAACAGACGTTTCGAATTTCGGAGCATCAGTTGCAGGAAATACGAAATATCTGTTCGCAACAGCACCCGGAGACAACGAGTCGCAACCACGGGGGGCGGCATTCGTCTTTGACTATATGGAGGGTTTCACCGAAATCGCGAAACTTGAATCTCCCGACGGAGCGGAGCGCAATTTTGGAACCCTATCGGCAGCGTCATCGGACACTTACGCTATCACATCGCTGAGTAGCAATGCGAACGGCTCCGTTGGTGCGGTCTATATCTTTTCCGAAGGTAGTGGGTGGAATACTGTCGCATCTCCTGAATGTGTTTTTACACCAAGGGAGTTTGTCAGTTCGAATTCTCGTTATGGAGCAGCGTTGCTACTTACGGAGGAGACACTCTACATAGGATATGAAGGGCACTATGTGGAAATGCTCAGCAAGATGGACGGCTGGCGTTCGGACACTCCATCAGTATTGATCAGAGGGGAGCACCGCGATGAGGCTACCAGTTTCGGGAAGGGAATTGCTACCAACGGAAGCGACCTTTTGATCGGAGATCATATGTATGAAAAATGGGGTACGAGTTCCGGGGTTGTATTCGCCTTCAATGGACACCCGCCCCAAAAGTATAGTGAGACTTATCAGGGAACCCTGAGTGCCGATTACGATCACTTCGGCAGCGAAGTCGACGTTTATGGTAATTATGCAGTTGTCGCTGCCGTTAATGATGCCGTCAACGGATGGTCATCCGGCTCAGCTTATGTATATCACTACGACTTTGAAACAGAGTGGACACGGGTAGCAAAATTACAGCCTTCAGACGGGGGGCCTTTTCATTCGTTTGGATCAAGTGTGTCGATAACAGAAGACAGAATTGTGATATCTGCACCGGGAGCGGATAGCACAAACCACCGGTCGGGAAAAGTTTACATCTTCGAGAAACCCGCAGAAGGCTGGAGGGATATGACTGAAACATCCGTCATCACAAGAGTCAACGACGAAAAGGGGAAATTCGGCTATCAGGTGGCTGTCGCGAATGATGAGATCGCCATTACGCAAGTTTACGAGGAGCAATCCAGCGCAGTCGGATACGCATACATCTTCAAAAAGGAGGGAAATTTATGGGCGTTGAAGGCGGAGTTGAATCCATATCAACGAACAGTTGAATATGCGGCGTCTTTTGGTTATTCACTTGCCTACGATGGAGAAACGGTCGTTATAGGATCCCCTTTCGCAGCGAATTCCAACGGTGCTGTTTTTGTTTTCCAAAAATTTTTTGAAGGATGGAGCCAATCGCAGACGGAGGATGCGCTTCTAACCACCAATGATGGGCCTTTCGCAGTCGGCTACAGTGTTGATGTCTACGAAGGCCAGGTCATATCCGGAGGTTTGGGAAACGGAGAAACGGGTAATACCGGAGCCGGATATATCTTTGAAAAGGGTACAGCGTGGCAGAATTCAACAGCGAAGGCGAAACTCATCGGATATACGAATGGTGAAGCTACGTTGGGATATGATGTCTGCCTTACCGATGATTTTGCTATAGTCAGCGGAACGGGCTATCTCGTCGACCATTGGAGTTTCTTTTTGTTCAGGAGAGTAAACGGCGAATGGGAAGATACCACACCACACTTCTTCGAAACATCCTATTATAAGCCGGCTAAAAGAGGCCTGAGGCTGGCCGCGTGGGATGAACACTTGATTGTAGGAGCGGAAAACGCACATACCCACACCGGCGTTCAAAGTGGCATTGTTGAGTTCAGGATAAAGTCGCCCACAGTAAGGCGCGTAACCACGGCGGCACCAGATAGAAAATATAAGGCAGGAGACGTTATTGACATCCAGGTGGAGTTCTCGCAACCGGTGAGGATTGTTGAGGGTACGCCAACGGGTCTGGCGTTGATTATGCATGATAACTCGGTAAGGGTTGCTTCCTACGTTGGTTTAACCGATAACCTCAAGCTCAATTTTCGTTATACGGTAGGCTTGAACGACTCCACACCCCGGTTGAATTATGAAAATGAGATGTCATTACTTGGGGATTTTACTCCCAGGACGATCAAGAGAGGGTGGATAGGATTCAAGGACCTGCCGCACCCCGGATTAAACCGTTCTCTCGGTGGAAGGCATTTTCTTGTGATCGATGGCGACTACACTGAACCTGTTCCGGAAGAACCAGTTGAGGAAATACCCGTGTCCGTGGAAAAGGGGCTTGAGGGTTTGTATGCTTTTCCAAATCCTTACAACCATTCTTTCAGGGTCCCCGCCGAGTCAACAAATGTAACATTAACGGATCTGGCCGGTAGAGTCGTTTATCAGTCATCCCACCGTCCAGTCATAATTGAAACACCGGGATTGAGGCCGGGTCTGTATATCCTCCGTATGTGGGTCGGATCCAAGATTTATGCGTTGAAAATCGAAAAGCTTTAGTTGATTATCCGGGCAATAGGGGAACCTCTACGAGGTACGGGTCCCGCTTTCGTCAACTGCGGGGAACCGCCATGCAAGGCAAGAACGTTGCATTCACGCGTTCATCTTCAACGTACTCGGCTTTGAATCCAAACCCGCCAAACCGTCGGCAGTTTACGAATGTTATCGCAGCCCTCATGGCGTCGCAGAACGCGCCCCCTATGGGCACCGCCGTGCAAGGCGAGGGTGTTGGATCAAACTCGTTTTGCCCTGCAATTGGTTTATGCCCAAACCCAACGGTGGGCCCGATAAATTATGCGATGTCTTTTTCGGAAACACAATCAAGACGTAATCAAGCTCCCTTCACCGCCCGAAGAGAAGGGAGGGGATGAGGTGACTTTGCTTCAAGAGAAATGCTGGCCTGTTGGAGGCGTACACATTATTTCCTTATCAGTTTCCAGCGCTGTACCCTTGTGCCATCTGAAAGACTCAGGATATACGGACCAGGAGGTAAAGGTTCGATATCGATTAAGAGGCCATCAGGATTGCTAAATTCAACGACATCGCGAACGACACCTGTCATGTCAGTGACGAAGGCATTCATTTTTGAAAACGAGTCGATGCCTCGTATCATAACGTAGTTGCTCGCAGGATTTGGATAGGGGTGCATTGCCGTGAGATGTCGGTCTACGGCGGTAACATCTTCTGATTCTACAATTGTAAGAAATTGATTTGCCCGAACATTCACGAGGGTCTGCTGAATGCCGGATGGCCACTTAATCTCAACGCGGTCAACTGTCGTGGCGGTGCCCAGACCAAATTCAACATCAAGACTGTTTTGTCCGGCGAATCCGGACTGCGGCGTGACTAACCGGGTTTGCCAGGTATCGTTAACTTTTATTTTAACGGTTGCACCGATAGCTGATCTGTTGGATACCTCGCCTATGAGGCTGAGACTGATCCAGTTGTTTTCGTTTCCTTGATTGGCATAAAGAAAACTTTTCATCCCATTATTGTTGAAGATTACCAGGTCGACGAAACCATCGCGATTATAATCACCCCATGCACAACCCATAGAAGAGCTTTTTTCATACTCTGGCGCCCCATATTCTTCCGGAATGGCACCCCTGAGGATACGTTCAAAGGTTCCATTTCCTTGGTTGCGATACAGAAAATTTACGCCCTGGAAATTTGCAACGACCAGGTCCAGGTAGCCATCATTGTCGAAATCTTGCCATGCACTCCCATATGATTGTCCACCGGAATACTCAATCATACTGGGCGATGCTATATAAAAATTGCCTTTACCATTGTTGATATACAGCGTATTGGTGCAATCGTAATGCGTACCGCAGGTAACGAAAATATCGAGATGGCCATCATTATTGAAATCTCCCCAGGATGCACCATTCGGGGTCATCCATCCGATATTTGGCAATACATTACTCGCTTCGGTAAATGTGCCGTCACCGTTGTTGACATAAAAGACAACGCCGTTGGAGTTGAACGACAGAAGATCATCATCTTCGTCATTGTCGTAATCCCCGAACGACGTGAAGCCAGATGCCTTAGGGATTTGTTCACCAGCGGTGAAGGTATGGTCACGGTTGTTCCTGTAAAATCTGCCATAGTTCTGATCCAGGTAAGGTAGAAAGATGTCAAGATGGCCATCCCGGTCGAAATCTACCCAAACAGGATTGGTCGATCTGCCCTCAGTTTCAAGATCTACTTTGGTGAAGCTATCACCACCATTGTTAATGTAAAGGATTGTTGACTCTGGTCCCCACGAATAAAGATACGTGGATGTAAGTAGGTCAGGATCTCCGTCGTTGTCGAAGTCGGCCCAGGATGACTGGCCAGACGTCCAGAACTGGAGGGCGGAATTATTA
>Ga0065721_10007616_pt1 | contig 11743 bp, 9 predicted proteins | sample Mesricmetagenome_FD_59108 | JGI IMG/M metagenome (GOLD analysis project Ga0065721, IMG submission 59108) | Mesophilic microbial community from rice straw/compost enrichment Sample: eDNA_1 v2 (version 2) | ecosystem: Engineered > Solid waste > Grass > Composting > Bioreactor | place: USA: Davis...
CGATTGCGGATAGTCGTCGCGCAGCATGTCGGCATAGGCGAGGTAGATGCGGGCGTCGTCCTCCTCCGACGAGATGGCGAGCGCCAGGATTTCCTGCTCCGACAGGGAAGCGAAGGGGCGGCGGCCGAAGCGGGCGAAACGCGAGAGCATGGAGCAGCGATCCTGTAGTTTGGAATTATTCTAAAGTAAGACTTGCCAGCACACCGGTCAAGGCCATATCTCCGCCTGCCCGGCTTGATCACAGCGGCGATGCAGGCCATGACTCCGCCCATGACGGAAACGATCGCGCAAGAGAAAGACACGCTCCTCGACCATTTCGGGCGTTTCCTCGCCCGGCGCCTCCAGAGGCAGACCTCGGGCTACGAACCCTATACCCCGTCCGACCCTGCCACGCTCCGCCGCACGCTGCAGGAAGGCGACATCCTGCTCGTCGAAGGCAACCAGCGTATCTCGACGGCGATCAAGTACCTGACGCAATCCACATGGTCGCACGCCGCCGTCTATGTCGGCGACGCGCTGAAGGGGACGAATGGGCCCGAGGACGGCAATGCCGAATGGCCGACGCTGATCGAGGTCAATCTCGGCGACGGCTGCGTCGCCGTGCCGCTTTCGAAATACGAGACCTATAACACCCGCATCTGCCGACCCGTCGGCCTGACGCCGGAGGATCGCGACAAGGTGGTCGCCTTCATGATCTCGAAGATCGGACTGCGCTACGACATGAAGAACATCTTCGACATGCTGCGCTATTTCCTGCCGACGCCGCCGGTGCCGGTCCGCTGGCGCCGGCGCATGATCGCCTTCGGCTCGGGCGATCCCACCCGCGCGATCTGCTCCTCGCTGATCGCCCAGGCCTTCGAGAGCGTCGGCTACCCGATCCTGCCGGAGGTGACCGGCGCCCCCGGCCGCACCGCGGCGAAATCGGATTATTCGCGACGCGAAATCCTGCACATTCGCCACCATTCGCTCTATACGCCGCGCGACTTCGACCTCTCCCCCTTCTTCCGCATCGTCAAGCCGACGATCGAGTTCGGCTTCGACTACAAGCGCATCGAGCTTGTTTCACGATCTGCTAATTGACAACGAATTCGCCGAGGCGCCTATAGTGGCGCGACGGCGGAGACTCACTACATGCCCCACACCAGCCCCGGCGCCCAGAAGGCGCGCGACCACGTATTCAATCCCAAGCTCCTCACCACCCTTCGCACCTACAACCTGAAAACCTTCGCAGCCGATCTCGGCGCGGGCCTGACGGTGGCGATGGTGGCCCTTCCACTCGCCATGGCGATCGCGATCGCCTCGGGCGCTGCGCCCGGCACCGGCCTCGTCACCGCCATCGTCGCAGGCATCATCATCTCCGCATTCGGCGGCAGCCGCATCCAGATCGGCGGCCCAACCGGCGCCTTCATCGTCGTGGTCTATGCGGTCATCGCAGAGCACGGCTATGACGGGCTGGTCATCGCCACCTTCATGGCCGGCATCATCCTCCTTGCCGCCGGGCTCCTGCGCGCAGGACGGCTGATCCGCCACGTGCCCGAGCCCGTCATCAACGGCTTCACGATCGGCATCGCCGTCATCATCGCCGCGAGCCAGATCGCCGATTTCCTCGGGCTCGAGGCCGGCAAGGTGCCGGCCGACTTCATCCCGAAGATCGAGGCGCTGTGGGCCGCGCGCGAGACCTTCTCCTGGCAGGCGACGGCAATCGCGCTCGTCACGCTTGTCCTCATCATCGGCTTCCGGCGGATGGCGCCGAAGCTGCCGGGCCTCCTCGCCGCCGTCGCCCTCACTTCGGCGGCCTGCGCCTTTCTCGACCTCAACGTCGAGACGATCGGCAGCCGCTTCGGCGAGATCGGCTCGGCGCTGCCGATGCCGGGCCTTCCCGCCGCCGATTTCGACCGGATCGTCGCGCTCATCCCCTCGGCGCTGATTATCGCCTTCCTCGCCGGCATCGAATCCCTGCTCTCGGCCCTCGTCGCCGACCGCATGGCCGGCACTGCCCACCGCTCCAACACCGAGGTCGTCGCGCAGGGGCTCGCCAATTGCGGCTCCGCACTGTTCGGCGGCCTGCCCGCCACCGGCGCCATCGCCCGCACGGCGACCAACATCCGCGCCGGGGCGAAGACCCCCGTCGCCGGCATCGCCCACTCGATCTTCATCCTCGTCTTCATGATGGTCGCGGCGCCGCTTGCCGGCATGCTGGCGCTGCCCGCGCTTGCCGCCGTCCTCGTCATCACCGCCTGGAACATGGCGGAGCCACAGCATTTCGTCGAACGGATGAAGACGGACCGCGCCAACCAGTTCCTGCTCATCCTCACCCTCGTCCTGACAGTGCTCGCCGACCTCACCGTCGCCATCGGCGTCGGCGTGGTCCTCGGCCTGATGATCCGGCTGCGGCGCCGCCAGACGCCCGAGCCCGACTGGCACGTGCCCGACCGCTGAGACGATCCGCCGAAACCCCGGCCTTGCGGGCGCTGCCGAGGAAGCGGCGCCCGATGGCGGATTGCGTTTTTCCTGAGGCCTGATAAATGGCCGCCATGACAAACACGCCGCTCTCCCACATCCGCAACTTCTCCATCGTCGCGCATATCGACCATGGCAAGTCGACGCTCGCCGACCGGCTCATCCAGATGACTGGCTCTCTCGAGGCGCGCGAGATGAAGGAGCAGATCCTCGATTCCATGGACATCGAGCGCGAACGCGGCATCACCATCAAGGCACAGACCGTCCGCCTCGAATACGATGCGAAGAACGGCGAGCACTACGTGCTCAACCTGATCGACACGCCCGGGCACGTCGACTTCGCCTACGAGGTCTCGCGCTCGCTCTCGGCCTGCGAGGGATCGCTCCTCGTCGTCGACGCAAGCCAGGGCGTGGAGGCGCAGACGCTCGCCAATGTCTATGCCGCGCTCGACGCCAACCACGAGATCGTTCCGGTCCTGAACAAGGTCGATCTGCCGGCCGCAGAGCCGGAGCGCATCAAGACCCAGATCGAGGAGGTGATCGGCCTCGACGCTTCCGACGCGATCCCGATCTCGGCCAAGACCGGCGTCGGCATTCCGGACGTGCTCGAGGCCATCGTCCATCGCCTGCCACCGCCGAAGGGCGGCCCGATCACCGATCCCCTGAAGGCGCTGCTCGTCGACAGCTGGTACGACACCTATCTCGGCGTCATCGTGCTCGTCCGGATCATCGACGGCGAGATGAAGAAGGGCCAAACCATCCGCATGATGGGCACCGGCGCGCGCTACACCGTGGAGCGCATCGGCGTCATCACCCCGAAGATGATCACGGTGGAATCGCTCGGCCCCGGCGAGATCGGCTTCATCACCGCCTCGATCAAGGAAGTGGCCGACACGCGCGTCGGCGACACGATCACCGACGACCGCCGGCCGACCGCCGAAGCGCTGCCGGGCTTCAAGCCGGCACAGCCGGTCGTGTTCTGCGGCCTGTTCCCGGTCGACGCCGCCGATTTCGAGGACCTGCGCGCGGCGATGGGCAAGCTGCGCCTGAACGACGCCTCCTTCTCCTTCGAAATGGAGACCTCTGCGGCGCTCGGCTTCGGCTTCCGCTGCGGCTTCCTCGGCCTCCTGCATCTCGAGATCATCCAGGAGCGGCTGGAGCGCGAGTTCAATCTCGACCTGATCGCCACCGCACCCTCGGTCGTCTACAAGCTCAACCTGACCAACGGCGACACCAAGGAACTGCACAATCCGGCCGACATGCCGGACGTGGTGCGCATCGCCTCGATCGAAGAACCGTGGATCCGCGCCACGATCATGACGCCGGACGAATATCTCGGCGCCATCCTGAAACTCTGCCAGGACCGCCGCGGTCTGCAGATGGACCTGTCCTATGTCGGCTCGCGCGCGATGGTCACCTACGAACTGCCGCTCAACGAGGTGGTGTTCGACTTCTACGACCGGCTGAAGTCGATCTCGAAGGGCTATGCCTCGTTCGACTACCAGATCATCGGCTACCGCGAGGGCGACCTGGTCCGGATGTCGATCCTCGTCAATGAGGAGCCCGTCGACGCGCTGTCGATGCTCGTCCACCGCTCGGCGGCGGAAAAGCGCGGCCGGGCCATGTGCGAGAAGCTCAAGGACCTGATCCCGCGCCACATGTTCAAGATCCCGATCCAGGCGGCGATCGGCGGCAAGGTGATCGCCCGCGAGACGATCTCCGCCATGCGCAAGGACGTGACCGCCAAGTGCTACGGCGGCGACGCCACCCGCAAGCGCAAGCTCCTCGACAAGCAGAAGGCCGGCAAGAAGCGCATGCGCCAGTTCGGCAAGGTCGAGATCCCGCAGGAAGCTTTCATCGAGGCGCTGAAGATCGGCGAATAGAAGCCGACGCCCGCTCGATCAGCGCGGCAGTGGCAGTGCCGTGCGCCGGTGCATGTGCCATTGCCAGAGAATATGGGCGAACAGCGCCAGGAAGACGATGCTGCCCCCGATCAGCGTGCGCGTCGCCGGCGTTTCGTCGTGGAAGAGCCCGACCCAGATCGGCCCGAAGATCGGCTCGCAGAGCGAGAGCAGCGCGGCAAGCGCGGAAGGGATCAGCCGCGCGCCGGTGACGAAGAGCGCGAGCCCGAGCCCGAGGTTGAGCGCACCGAAGAGGAACAGNTAGAAGAAATCGTGCAGGCTGACGACGAGCCCGGACGAGAGCGAGACNCCGAAGGCGAGGCCGATCAACGCGCCGAGCGTGACGGCCGGNGTCATCCTGACGCCCGAATAGCGCCGGGTGACGACGGTGGCGAGCGCGAAGAAGAAGGCGATCGCAAAGGCGAGGCCGTCGCCAATGGGCGAGATCGCGGTCGAGAATGAATCCCACACCATCACCATGATGCCGCAGGCGACCATGGCGATCGCCCCCCAGGTGACGAGATCGACCTTCTCGCGCAGGAAGATCGCNCCCATCAGCGCCGCGATNAGCGGCACGCCGGCCTGCATCAGGAGGATGTTGGCAACGGTCGTGTAGCTCAGGGCCACGATGAAGGCGATCGAGGAAGAGGCGAAGCAGAGGGCGACGACGACGCCCGGAACGCCNATCGTGCGGAACAGCCGCACGGTGCCGGCCATGCCGTCGCGNCGGAGCATGAAGGCTACGAGNAAGGCGGCGGCGAAGAACGAGCGCCAGGCGACGATGGCCCAGGAATCGGTCGTTTCCAGCGCGCGGCCGATGGCGCCGCCGAANCTCCAGGCCATGGCCGCNGCNAAGACCATCAGCGCGCCGCGGCGCGNATCCGCAGCGCCCGCAGCGGATGCGGCGGCGGAAGCGGTGGCCGGAACGGTTTCTTCTCTCATCAGCGCTCCTTACGCGCTCGCTGGGCGCTTTGAAAGTGGGATTTGCGACGCCGCCCGCCGCGGTGAAAATCTTTCCGATTTCAGGTCCATTGCCGATTAAGACGTTGACATGTCGCGGCCCAACCCCTAAATCGCACCGGCCTGCCCAGATGGCGGAATTGGTAGACGCGCAGGTTTCAGGTACCTGTGCCGCGAGGCGTGGAGGTTCGAGTCCTCTTCTGGGCACCAAGCTTCCTTCTCAAGGAGAGCTTAGACGCATGGCGGCTTCGGCCGCCATCGTCGTTTTCGGGGCCCGCGCCGTGAGGCGCTGCCTGCCAGGCATGCCGCATCATAGCGGCCTCTTTGTCGCGTTCACCGCAAACGATGGCGGTTTGCGAGCCACGGGCTGAGCCCGGCCCCATGCGAGCACGGATTTTCTGTCTGACGGCGTGATGCTCACCGAAGAGGTCGTTCATTCCGGGCTTCGCCTCAGCCGCCGGGTAGTGGTGAGAACTTCTGGCGGGGGCGCGTTCATCCGGGACGGTGCCGGAGGGTCTGACAGGAACTCAATATGGCGCTGCCGCCATCACGGGCGAGCTCTCGAGCCACATCGACTGGCGGCCGTACTGATTAGGCGGCGGTCTTGTTCTTCAGCAGATCGATCAGCGTCTTTGCGACGACGGAGGGGGAATCGCCGGAGGGCTTGTACCACACATAAGTCCAGGCCAGCATGCCGAGCAAGGCGAGGCGCCAGTAGCTTCGATCGACGTTTTCCTGAAGCGGCAGCTCCTCGACGATCTCCACGAACAGCTGCTCGAAGCGCTGGCGGTCGGAAATCAGCTTTTCCCGCAGCTTGCGTGACCGCCGCCTNGGAAACTCGGTGACGATCAGGCTCGCATAGACGTAGCTGTTCANCATCGCCTCGAGGTAACCCTGNGATGCCTGNTCNAGGCGCATCCACGGGTCAGCCGCCGGATCGATCATGCGGATCACGCCGGTGCAGATGTGGTTGATGGCCTTCTCGTGAACGGCCGCGAACAACTCTTCTTTGGAGGAAAAGTAGTAGTACATCGACCCCGGCAGGATGCCGGTCAGCGAGGCGATGTTGCGCATTGTCGTCGCATCATAGCCGTGCTTGGCGAACTGCTTGGCCGCTGCTTCTATAATGATGTCCCGCCGCGAATTCTTGTCAGAGGATGCCATAAGGTTTCGTTTCTCCCCATGCTCAGGCGGAGGTTGCGCGTGTGGCTAACCCATGCCGGGTGATCTTTAATCCGGCACGCTCGCAATCCCAAGTGGCATTCGTGATGCCTTCGGCGCGCAGGTCGGTTTTCTTGATCTTCATCGTGGGCGTACGGGGAAGCGAATCGCGGAACTCGATATAGCGCGGAACCATGAAATAGGGCATGGAGTCCATCGCATAGCGGAAGAGGTCTTCCTCCGACATCGAGCCGGGCTCCTTGAGCACGACAACGGCCTTGACTTCGTCCTCGGCAAGTTCGGAGGGCACCGGGATAACCGCGGATTCGGCCACGTGAGGACATGCGTTGAGCACACGCTCGACCTCGAATGACGAGATGTTCTCGCCACGGCGGCGGATCGCGTCCTTGATGCGGTCGAGGAAGAACAGGTAGCCGTTCTTGTCCATCACGCCGCGGTCGCCCGTGTGAAACCAGAAATCCCCCATGGTTTCCAGTGTCTTTTCCGGCATGCCGATGTAGCCGGACATCATCGTCCCGGGATAGTGCGGACGGATGCAGATTTCCCCGGCTTCCCCATGCTCGGCGGGGAAGCCGTCCTCGCGCAGCACGCGGACGTCGAAATGCGGGCTCGGCCGGCCGATCGCGCCACGCGGCGTGTCCTCGCCGATGCGGGAATAGGCGACGAGGTTGTTCTCCGTGCCGCCATAGCCCTCGACCAGGGTGAGACCGAACCTCTGCTCGAAAGCATCCTTGAACTCCCACGGCACCGGAACCGCATAGATGAGCCTGAGCGGATTGTCGGCATCGTCGGGCTGCCGCGGCTGGCTGTTGAGCATGTGACACAGTCCGCCGACCGCCGAGCATACGGTGACGCCGTGCGTGCACACGTCCTTCCAGAAATTCGAGACGCTGAAGGTCGGCCTCAGCAGCATGCGTCCTCCGGCAAGCATCGTGCCCAGGGCGACAAATTTCGCGGCGATATGGAAGAAGGGCAGAAAATTGTAGGTGGTGTCGTCCTCGCGCAGACCGGTGATCTCGACATAGGCCTGGCCGAACGACAATTGGTGCCGGTGGCTGATCATCACGCCTTTCGACTGGCCCGTGGTGCCGGAGGTGAAGATGATCGAGGAGATGTCGCGCGGCGAGACGGAGGGCGAGATCGCCTCGGCGGCTGACGGGCCGTCCAGATCCTGCGGCCGCTTGACCCGCTCGGCGGGGATCAGCCCCTCGCACGCCTGGTCGAACTGCTCGCGGAAACTGTCATCGACGATGCAGAGCGACGGATCGGCCGTCTCGACGAGCTGCCTGAGCAGCAGGCCCTTGTAGGCCGGATTGATCGGAGCCTCGGTGGCGCCGATGCGGGAGATCGCGAACCACAGCCCCAGATACGTTTCCGACGCGGGCATGAGAACGAGGATTCGCGAATTCGGCTGGGCGCCGAGCTCCATGAGCTTGCCGGCGAACTGGCGCGATCGCCGGGCGAGATCCGAATAGGTCGCCTCACCCCCCTCCGTGATCACATAGGTTCTCGAGCCGAAACGGTCCGCGCGCTCGTCCAGCAGGGCGTGCAGCGAGGACGGAAGGTTCGCAAATGAGAGTGCCGCGTCCATGTTCTCCTCCCAATCAACACATTGTTTGATCCGGCATCCTAGGAAATCGCCTCGGATCCTTCAACTCACCCGGTATATCATTCGCCGGCTCTTCAAACAATCGTTTGATTTTCTCCGCGATTGATATATGAGTGGGCAAGGCTTGGTGGCCCTAACGCGTATGGAGGAGAGGATGGACTTCTCGTTGTCGAGTGAGCAGCGCGAGCTGCAGCAAATGGTTCGCGACTTTGCGGAAACGGAAGTCGCCCGTGCTCAGGTATTGATGGATCAGAGCCACGAGTTTCCCTACGAACTCTGGCAGAAGTGGAGCGATCTGGGCATGGCGGGCGCCATGATCCCGGAAGCCTATGGCGGCAGCGGCCTCGACACGGTCAGCTACATTATCGCCATGGAGGAACTGGGGACGGTCAGCCAGACCTTTGCGCTGATCTGGCAGGTCCATGTCCTCGTCGCCAATATGTACGTGCAGCTCGGCACCGACGAGCAAAAGCAGAAGTGGCTTCCGATCTTCGCACGTGGCGAGAAGCTCGGCGCGATCGGCCTGACCGAACCCGAGGCGGGATCGGATGCCGGCGGCATGCGCACCCGCGCCGCCCGCGATCCGAACGGGGGCTGGGTCCTCAACGGCCGCAAGATTTTCATCAGCAATGCCGGGACCAAGATCAGCGACGGTCTCGTCGTCATGGCCGTCACCGGCAAGCAGCCGAACGGCCGCAACGCGATCTCCTCCTTCATCATGCCGGCCGGCACTCCGGGCTTCGAGCTCGGCCAGTCCTTTGAGAAGATGGCCTGGCACGGCATGGACAACCGCGAGCTGATCTTCAACGACGTCAAGCTCGGTGACGAGCATCTCCTCGGCGCCGAGGGCGCGGGGCTGAAGCAGGCGCTCGGCGCGCTCAATCTCGGCCGCATCGTCTTCGGAACGCTCGGCTGCGCGCTTACCCGCGCCTCGCTGAACGAGGCACTTCGCTATGCCAAGGAACGCAAGCAGTTCGGCCAGTCGCTCAGCTCGTTCCAGCTCACGCAGGCGAAGCTCGCCGACATGGCGGCGCACGCCGAAGCCATCCGCCGCTTCTCCCACTACGTCGCCTGGATGCATTCCCAGAACATGGACTGTCATACCGAAGCGGCCATGCTGAAGCTCGTCGGAACGCGTCTCGCCGTCAAGGCCGCGACGGACGCCTACCAGATCCATGGCGGCTACGGCTTCATGCGGGAATTCGCGGTCAACCGCCTCTATCGCGAGGCGCAGATTCTCGAGATCGGCGAAGGCACGTCGGAGATCCAGCAGCTGCTGATCGCGCGCTCCCTGGGGTGCTGAGATGACCGGGGATCTGAACATGGAAACGGCCGAACGGCTGTTCCGCCTGATGTGCGAAATCCGCACGTTCGAGATCGTGGCCAGTGAGCGCTATCGCAACGGCGACCTTCCCGGCTTCATCCATCTTTCGCTGGGCCAGGAAGCCTGCGCGGCGGGCGCCTGCGCGGCGCTGGAGGAAGGCGACTACATCACCAGCACCCATCGCGGCCACGGCCACTGCCTCGCCAAGGGGGCAGAGCCCAAGCTGATGTTCGCCGAGCTCTTCGCCAAGGCGCAGGGCTACGGCAAGGGTCGCGGCGGGTCGATGCACATCGCCGACGTCCAGGCCGGCGTGCTGGGCGCCAACGGCATCGTTGGGCAGTCGCTTGGCCTCGGCATCGGCGCCGCCCTGTCGATGCAGATCCAGAACAAGCCGAACGTGGCTCTGGCCTTCTTCGGCGAGGGCGCCTCGGGGGCCGGCATCGCGCATGAAGCGATGAACATGGCCGCGATCTGGAAGCTGCCGATCGTCTTCTTCTGCGAAGCCAACCGCTACGCGGAGCTTTCACCCTACGAGGTGCATGTCTCGCTTGAAAACGTGTCCCGCCGCGCGGAGGCCTACGGCTTCCCGGGCGTCACCGTCGACGGCGAGGATGTCTTCGCCGTCTACGAGGCGACGCGTGACGCCGTCGCCCGGGCGCGAAACGGCCAGGGCCCGACCCTGATCGAGGCCAAGGCCTATCGCTGGCACGGGCACTACGAGGGCGATCCGCAGAACTACAAGACGGAAGACGAGCGGAAGAACGGGCGCCTGTTCGATCCGATCGAGCGTTTCCGGCGCGAGTCCACCATCGATGCCGATCGTCTCGAGGCGATCCGGACCGAGGCCGAGACGAAAATCCGCGATGCAGCGGAGTGGGCGGCGGGGCTCCAGAGCCCTCCCGCATCCACCCTGACCGAAGACGTCTATGCGGAGGCGGAACATGCCGCAGCTTAAGTACTACCAGGCATTCAATCGCGCGCTCCGCGAGGAGATGGCGCGCGACGAGCGCGTCATCCTGATGGGAGAAGACGTCGGCGCGAGCGGCGGCATCTTCGCCCAGACCCGCGGCCTGCACGCGGCTTTCGGCGGCAGCCGCGTCCGCGACACGCCGATCGCCGAAAACGGCTTCATGTCGGCGGCCGTCGGCGCGGCGATGACGGGCCTGCGGCCGGTCGTCGAGATCGGCTTCGAGGATTTCCTCACCGCCTGCATGGATCCGCTCGTCAACCAGGCGGCGAAGCTCCGCTACATGCTCGGCGGCCAGGTCAGCATTCCGTTGCTCGTCTACACGTTCGGCAGCGGCGGCGTGAATGCGGGACCGCAGCATTCGCAGAGCTTCGCGGCGTGGTTCGCCCACGTCCCCGGGCTGAAAGTGGTGATGCCCTCGTCGCCGGCGGACGCACTCGGGCTGGTGAAGGCCGGCATCCGCGACGACAATCCGGTCATCTGCCTGTTGTCGAAGAAACTGATCGGCACCACCGGCGAGGTGCCGGAGGACGGCGTCGACCACGTCATTCCGCTTGGACAGGCGGGCATCGTCAGGGAGGGCACCGACGCGACGATCGTCGCGTTCGGAACGATGGTGCCGGTGGCGGCGAAGGCCGCAGCGGCTCTCGCCCAGGACGGCATTTCAGCCGAGGTGATCGATCCCCGTTCCGTCAGCCCTCTGGACTTCCCGGCGATCCGCAAGTCGGTCGAAAAGACCGGCCGGCTCATCGTCGTCCATGAAGCGCACGGGCAGTTCGGTCCCGGTGCCGAAATTCTCGCGCGCATGTCGGAGGAAGCGTTCGGCGTTCTGAAGGCCGCGCCGCGGCGGGTGACGCCGCCTTTCGCGCCGAGCCCGTTCACCCCGTCGCTCGAGAAGCTCTACCTGCCCTCGGCGGAGCGCATCGCGGACGCAGTCAGCTCAATGGTGAAGGAGACGGCATGAGCTTTGAAACCCTATTGGTCGAGACCCGGAACCAGGTTCGCTTCATCACGCTGAACCGGCCGGCCGTTCTCAACGCGATGAACCGCAAATGCGTGCTCGAATGCCTGCAGGCGGTGCGTGAGGCCGAGCACGACCCCGCGGTCCGCGTCATCGTCTTCCGCGGCGCCGGCGAACGCGCCTTCACCGCGGGTGCGGACATTTCCGAGATCCGCGATTTCGGGCCCATCGACATCATGGAATACAATCGCGACTGGCTCGATCTGTTTCGGCGCATCGAATTGTGCCGCAAGCCGGTGGTCGCGGCCGTGCGCGGCTGGGCGACGGGCGGCGGCACCGAACTCTCGCTCGCCTGCGACTTCGTCCTGTGCGGAAAGTC